>Ga0256406_1003654_pt1 | contig 18768 bp, 11 predicted proteins | sample RumenRJG_03DNA_FD_185986 | JGI IMG/M metagenome (GOLD analysis project Ga0256406, IMG submission 185986) | Bovine rumen microbial communities from Lethbridge, Alberta, Canada - RJG_03 | ecosystem: Host-associated > Mammals > Digestive system > Stomach > Rumen | place: Canada: Alberta | collected...
GCCCAGCCCACACCCAGCATGAAAGGTGGCCTCGATGGTCTCGCGCATCTACGTTGAGAAAAGGGACGGATTCGACGGGGAGGCGCGGGCGCTCAGCCACGAGCTGCGGCACATGCTGGGCATCTCGTCGCTCACAGGCCTGCGCATCATCAACCGCTACGACGTCGAGGGCATCTCCGAGGAGCTCTTCGAGCAGTGCGTGCCCGTTGTCTTCTCCGAGCCCCAGACCGACCGCGCCACGCGCGAGATGCCCGAGGTTGCGGAGGGCGCGCGCGTCTTTGCCGTGGAGTCCCTTCCCGGCCAGTTTGACATGCGCGACGCCTCGGCGGCCGAGTGCATCCAGCTCGTCTCGCAGGGCGAGCGCCCCACGGTGAGAAACGCCAAGGTCTACGTGCTGGAGGGCGAGCTCACCGACGACGACCTCACGGCTATCAAGCACTACGTGATCAACCCGGTCGAGGCGCGCGAGGCGTCGCTCGAGAAGCGCGAGACCCTCGCAACCACGTACCCGGAGCCCGCAGACGTCGAGGTCCTGGATGGCTTCCTCGACCTGGACGATAAGGGCATCGAGGACTTTGTGCGCGACCGCGGCCTGGCCATGGACGTGGCGGATGCCAAGTTCTGCCAGGGCTACTTTGCGCGCGAGGGCCGCGTTCCCACCATCACCGAGATTCGCATGATCGACACCTACTGGTCCGACCACTGCCGCCACACCACCTTTGGCACCGCACTCACCGACATCCAGTTCGACAACACCCAGGCAGCGGCCGCGTTCCGTCGCTACATGGACGTACGTCACCAGCTTGGCCGCGACAACAAGCCCGTCTGCCTCATGGACATGGGCACCATTGGCGCCAAGTGGCTCAAGCACACGGGCCAGCTCACTGGCCTCGACGAGTCCGAGGAGATCAACGCCTGCACCGTTAAGGCCAAGGTCGATGTCAACGGCCACGACGAGGACTGGCTCTACCTCTTCAAGAACGAGACGCACAACCACCCCACCGAGATCGAGCCCTTTGGCGGCGCTGCCACCTGCATTGGCGGCGCCATCCGCGACCCGCTCTCGGGCCGCAGCTACGTGTACCAGGCCATGCGCGTGACCGGCGCGGCCGACCCCACGGCGCCGGTGTCGAGCACGCTCCCCGGCAAGCTCCCGCAGCGCAAGATCTGCCGCACGGCTGCCGCCGGCTACTCCTCCTATGGCAACCAGATTGGCCTTGCCACCGGCCAGGTCTCCGAGCTCTACCACCCCGGCTACGTGGCCAAGCGCATGGAGATCGGCGCCGTGGTGGGCGCCACGCCCGCGGACCACGTGCGCCGCGAGTGCCCCGCCCCGGGCGACAAGATCGTGCTTCTCGGCGGTCGTACCGGCCGCGACGGCATTGGCGGCGCCACGGGCAGCTCCAAGGCGCACAACGTGGAGTCGCTCGAGAAGGACGGCGCCGAGGTCCAGAAGGGCAACGCCCCCACCGAGCGCAAGCTGCAGCGCCTCTTCCGCCGCGGCGACGCGTGCCGCCTCATCAAGCGTTGCAACGACTTTGGCGCCGGCGGCGTCTCGGTTGCCATTGGCGAGCTGGCCGACGGCCTTCTCATCGACCTTGACCGCGTGCCCAAGAAGTACGACGGCCTTGACGGCACCGAGCTTGCCATCTCCGAATCGCAGGAGCGCATGGCCGTGGCGCTGGCCCCCGAGGACGTGGACGAGTTCCTGGGCTACGCGCGCGAGGAGAACCTCGAGGCCACGGTTGTCGCCGAGGTCACCGAGGAGCCCCGCCTGCGCATGACCTGGCGCGGCAAGACCATCGTGGACGTGAGCCGCGAGTTCCTCTCGTCCAACGGCGCGCCCAAGTCCACCTCGGTGCGCGTCTGCGCGCCGCACGAGTACCACCACGAGTGGGCTGGCGACACCTTTGCGCAGAAGATGGTTTCGCTGGTGAGCGACCTCAACGTGGCATCCAACAAGGGTCTGGCAGAGAGGTTCGACTCCACCATTGGCGCCGCGACTGTCCTCATGCCGTTTGGCGGCACAACGCAGCTCACGCCGGCGCTTGGCATGGCGGCAAAGCTCCCCGTGGACGGCGAGACCACCACGTGCTCGGGCATGGCGTGGGGCTACAACCCCTACCTCATGAGCGAGGACGAGTACACAGGCGCCTACCTGGCCGTTGTTGAGTCCGTCTCCAAGCTTGTGGCCATGGGCTTCGAGCACAAGAACTTCTACCTCACGTTCCAGGAGTACTTCGAGAAGCTCCGCGACGACCCCAAGCGCTGGGGCAGGCCCACGGCCGCACTTCTCGGCGCGCTCATGGCCCAGCTCGACCTGGGCATTGGCTCCATTGGCGGCAAAGACTCGATGTCCGGCTCGTTTGAGGACCTCGACGTGCCGCCCACGCTTGTCTCGTTTGCCACCGGCCTGGGCAAGGTCGACCGCGTGACCTCGCCGGAGTTCAAGCATGCCGACGACCAGGTGATTGTTGTGGTGCCGGAGTACGCCGACGACGGCATCACGCCCACGGCGGAGTCCCTTCTCGCCGCGTTTGACTACGTCGAGAAGCTCATTGGCTCCGGCGCCGCGCGCGCGGTGAGCACGCCGGGGTACGGCTGCATGGCCGAGGCCATGTTCAAGATGTGCGTGGGCAACTTCATTGGCCTGCGCGTACGCCCCGAGTTCACTCAGGAGGCACTGCTCAACCCCGCGTACGGCAGCTTTGTGATCGAGCTTGCGCCGGATGCCAGCCTGCCGGATGCGCCGGAGGGCGTGACCGTGGCGGCGTTTGGCCAGACGCTTGCGGAGTACGCGCTCTACGCGTGCGGCGAGCGCATGTCCATCCTGAACGACCTGCAGAAGCCCTGGGAGAACGCGCTCTCTGGCGTGTATCCGTACCTGGGCAAGGCCGATGGCCCGGCGTGCGCGCCTATCTCGTTTGATGCCGAGAAGGCCGGCATCACGCCCACGCGCCACACGGCCGGCGCCAGCTTTGCCAAGCCACGCGTGGTGATCCCCGTCTTCCCGGGCAACAACTGCGAGTACGACTCCGCGCGGGCGTTTGAGCGCGTGGGCGCCGTGCCGCAGACAATCATCGTGAACAACCTCACGCCGCAGGCCGTCGCCGAGAGCGTCGACGCCATGGTGCGCGCCATCCGCGAAAGCCAGATCGTCTTCATTCCCGGCGGCTTCTCCGGCGGCGACGAGCCCGACGGATCGGCCAAGTTCATCGTGGCATTCTTCCGCAACCCTGCCGTCACCGAGGCGGTGCGCGACCTGCTCCAGGCTCGCGACGGTCTCATGCTGGGCGTCTGCAACGGCTTCCAGGCCCTCATCAAGCTGGGGCTTGTTCCCTACGGCGACATCGTGGACGCGCGCGAGGACTCCCCCACCCTCACCTTCAACCCCATTGGGCGCCACCAGAGCCGCCTCGTGCGCACGCGCGTGGCGTCGACCATCTCGCCGTGGCTCTCTAAGTGCAAGGTGGGCGACGTGCACAACATCGCGATTAGCCACGGAGAGGGACGCTTCGTGTGCACCACCGAAGAGCTGGGGCGCCTCGAGGCTGCGGGACAGATTGCCACGCAGTACGTGAACGCCGACCGGCTGCCGTCCATGAACCTGCGCTCCAACCCCAACGGGTCGTTCATGGCCGTCGAGGGCATCACCTCGCCCGACGGACGCGTCCTGGGCAAGATGGGCCACACCGAGCGCAGCGGCGCTGGCCTCTACAAGAACGTGCCCGGTAACGCGTACCAGCCGCTGTTCGAGGGCGGCGTGAGCTACTTCGCGTAAGCGCAGCCAGAGGGGGTTACCGCAGCCGGCCTCCCCCGATGGTCGAAGAGCATCAAGGACACGACCCTCGGGGGAGGCCGGCTGCGGCCCCTCCGGGGGTCGCTTTCTTATCTGCTGACGTAGCCGCTATGGGCGCTGTTGAGAAGGAATTGGACGTTTTCGGGACCTCTCGGCTTCAAAACGTCGGAACACTTCTCAACAGCACCTTGCAAACCGATGCCTTGCGCCGCACGTTGTCTTGTGGCTGCCCGCGAACGGCAGCCGTCCCGCGTATACTGGTTCGCCGGCTACGCGAGAGGAGCAGCATGGCACGAGAAGACAGCACAGAGTTCCGCATGGGCGAGCGGCAGGAACGCTTCCTTACGAGTTCGTGGGGAGCCCTGCTCGCGGCCGCGTTCTGCTGCCTTCTCTGGGGGTCGGCGTTCCCTTGCATCAAGATTGGCTACGCGCTGTTTGGCATCGCGGGCACCGACCCCGCGTCCCAGATGCTCTTTGCAGGAACGCGCTTTCTTCTCGCCGGGGCGATGGTCATCGTCTTTGTGAGCATTGCCAGAAGGCGCCCGTTAGTGCCAAAACGCACGGACGTTGGCGCCATCTGCCTGCTTGCGCTTTTCCAGACCTTCGGCCAGTACGCCTTCTTCTACCTGGGACTTGCGCATGCCGCGGGAACCACGAGCTCGGTCATCGAGGCAAGCGCCAACTTCTTTGCCATTCTGCTTTCGGCACTGGCGTTTCGCCAGGAGCGGCTTACCGGCAGAAAGGTAGCGGGTTGCCTGCTGGGATTTGCGGGTGTGGTCCTCATCAATCTTGGCGGGAGCCTAGGCAACTTCTCGTTTTCCTTCTCGCCTGACGGCGAGGGGATGATTCTTCTCAGCGCACTTTGCTCGGCAACGTCATCATGCCTTATCCAGCGCCTTTCCAAATGGCACGACCCGGTGCTGCTCAGCGGGTGGCAGTTTGTGGTGGGCGGCCTGGGCCTCATGGCGATGGGCGCGGCTGGCGGCGGGACGCTTTCGCCCACCGGACCGAACGCCATTGCGCTGCTCGCATACATGGCGTTCATCTCGGCGGCGGCATACAGCGTGTGGTCGCTCCTGCTTTCCGTGAACTCGGTCTCGCGCATCTCGGTCTATGGGTTCATGAACCCGGTGTTTGGCTTCGTGCTTTCTGCAGTGCTCCTCGGCGAGTACCAGCAGGTTGACCCCGTGCGCTCCATCTGCGCGTTGGTGCTGGTGAGCGCCGGCATTGTGGTGGTCAACCGCGTGGGCGCACGTGCCGGGAGCGCAACAAGCGCCCCCAGAAGCGAGAAGCACTAGGGACCAGTTCCCAACCCGTACAAACCCTCTCGCTCGCCAGCTCGCAGGCGATTCCCTGGGACTCCTCTACCTATAATCGAGTTACGCGATGCGAAGGGAGTCCCCATGGAACGCCTCGTTAAACGACGCACTGCCCTCGCTCTCCTCGGTATGCCCGCAGCGCTCTCGCTTGGTACTGCGCTCACAGGCTGCAGCAACAACGCGCAGGATAGCGCGCCAGCCATCTCTGCCACGGACCTCACTGCAGACGTAAAGGACGCTTCGCTCACGCAGGAGCCCATCGCTAACTCCCTCACAGATCAAACGACAACGCACGCACTCTTTGACTTCACTTCTCGCCTGCTTCAGGGCACTTATCCCATAGACCAGCAGACAAACGTGCTTGTCTCTCCCCTCTCGGCGCTCTTTGCCCTAGCCCTCGCGGAAACCGGTGCCGCAGGCGATACGCTTTCCCAGCTAGAGACCGCAACGGGCATGGATATCGACTCGCTTGCGACCTACCTGGGTGCTTACGCCCGACGCATCTCTGGCGAGGACCTCTACGATACGCAGCAGAATGGTGACGCCCTTGCCCTCAAGTGCGCTAACTCCATTTGGCTGAGGTCGTCAGATGACCTCAGCGTCTCAGATGATTACCTCGCCACCTGCAAAGACACCCTTGACGCGCAGGCGTTCTCGGCACCGTTCGACTCCACCACCGTCGGCGATATCAATTCTTGGATCAGTTCCAAGACTGATGGCATGATTGACCAGCTTGTGGAACGTATCACCGCAGATGATCAGCTCTTTCTCATTAACGCCCTGGCTTTTGATGATGTTTGGCAAGAGCCGTACGAGGAAGGCGACGTGCAGGGCGACACCTTCACCACCGAGAAAGGAGACGAGCAGAGCGTCCGCATGATGCATTCGCACGAGACTGCCTACCTCGAGAACAGCCTTGCAGAGGGCTTCCTGAAGCCGTATGAGAACCACAACTTTGCCTTTGTCGCGCTGCTCCCCAAGCAGGGTGTGCAGCTCGCAGACCTTGTGGCATCGCTAGACGGAACATCCCTACACGACATGATCACCAACCCCGTCCCCAACATCGAGGTGTCAGCCGGACTCCCCAAGTTCTCGCTTGACTACCAGACCACACTCAACGACCAGCTGGTAGCCATGGGCGTTCGCGATGCCTTCGACCCAAACCTCGCCGACTTTTCTCGCATGGCTACCCTCAAGGACGGCAACCTTGCCATAAGCACCGTGCTCCAAAAGACCTTCATTGACGTAAATGAGGCAGGCACAAAGGCGGCAGCGGTTACCGCGATAGGCGAAGCCGGTTCAACGGCAACGCCAGATGAACCCGAGGTCCGGGAGGTCATCCTAGACCGGCCATTCGTCTACTTCATCATCGACAACATGACCCTGACGCCACTGTTTGTGGGTGCAATGGCAAGCATGGGATAGGGGCCATAAGTCTCGCCGGCGCGACTCAAGCGCTATTCATTGGAATAATGTGGATTGCTCCCACGTTATTCGTTGGAAAAACGTGCGAGTCTCCCACATTTTTCTAGGGAATCATACGCCGCTCAAGTAATCGAAGGGGATGAGAAACGTGGCCCTCATCGATTGCATCGAACTCGCCTTCGTTACATGAATTGGACCGCGATTGCGCCGAACTGCCCTTCGTTACACGCCAATTCTGAGGAAATGCCCGTCCGCCAATTTACTTTGATAGTTTATGTATAGCTCTACCTGCGGATTTTCATGCAGCGCAGCAGACGACTACTCAAGGGACCCTCGAAATGGCGTGTAACGAAGGGCAGTTCGGCGCACGAAATCCTCTTGGTGTGTAACGTAGGGCAGTTCGATGCGGCAGTCAGGCGAGAATGGCGACTCCGTAACCCAAAGAGAGACACCTTCGTCAGAATAACGTGCAGCTTCGTTACGAAAAGAGGGCGGACCAAAGGCCCGCCCTCTCAAATACGTTCGTTCGAGTACTCGAACGCCCGAAGCTAGATTCTTGCAACCCCGCTCTTGCGCGCAGCGTCGGCCACGGCTGCAGCAACGGCTGGCGCAACACGCTTGTCGAAGGCACCGGGGATGATGTAGTCCGCCGCACGGTGCTCGTCGTCCACCAGGCCGGCGATGGCGTAGGCCGCGGCCTCCATCATGTCGTCGTTGATGTCGCTCGCGCGCACGTCAAGCGCACCGCGGAAGATGCCGGGGAACGCCAGTACGTTGTTGATCTGGTTGGGGAAGTCCGAGCGGCCCGTTGCCGCCACGGCCGCGCCGGCTGCCAGCGCCTCGTCGGGCATGATCTCGGGCACGGGGTTCGCGCAGGCAAAGATGATGGGGTCCTTGGCCATCGAGCGCACCATGTCCTGAGAGACCAGGTTGGGCTTGGAGACGCCCACAAAGACGTCCGCACCCTTGAGGGCATCGGCAAGAGAGCCCTGGACCTTCTCGGTGTTGGTCCAGGTGGCAACCTCCTGCTTCACCGGGTTCAGGCCGTCGCGGCCCTCGTAGATGGCACCCGTGTGGTCGCAGATGATGATGTCCTTCACGCCCATGCGCTTCATGAGGCGGGCAATGGAGATGCCCGCGGCACCGGCGCCCGAGAAGACCACCTTGACGTCGCCGAGGTCGCGGCCGGTGAGGCGGCACGCGTTGATCAGTGCGGCGCAGGTCACGACTGCAGTGCCGTGCTGGTCGTCGTGGAAGACTGGGATGTCGCAGGTCTCCTTGAGGCGACGCTCGATCTCGAAGCAGCGCGGCGCGGAGATGTCCTCCAGGTTCACGCCGCCAAAGCTACCGGCAAGCAGCTGAACGGTGCGCACGATCTCGTCCACGTCGTTGGAGCGGATGCACAGGGGAAAGGCGTCCACGTCGGCGAAGGTCTTGAAGAGGGCGCACTTGCCCTCCATGACGGGCATGCCAGCCTCGGGGCCAATGTTGCCCAGGCCGAGAACCGCGGAGCCGTCGGTCACCACGGCGACCAGGTTCCAGCGACGGGTGTACTCGTACGAGAGGCTCGGGTCCTTCTGGATCTCCAGGCAGGGAACGGCGACGCCCGGCGTGTAGGCCACGGCAAGCTCCTCCGGCGTGCTGATCTTGGCCCTGCTCACGACCTCGATCTTGCCGTGCCACTCCTTGTGTGCGTCAAGCGCGTGCTGCTTTGCATCGTCAGCCATCTTGGCTCCTTTGACATTCGAGGACACTTACACGACCTGTCTATATTAAGCCTTCGCACGACGTGCCAGCCCGACCTCTGCGGCCTATACTCCCAAGAGAAATCACTCGACCGAAAGGGTTGCCATGGCACAGAGCGTCCTCATCAAGGACACCACACGAGAGGAGCGCGAGGAGATCGTGCGCCGCGGGTTGAGCTTCTGCGGCGACGGCTCGTGCGAGCAGTGCAGTGGCTGCTCGATGGGCGTTGGATCCATCGACGCCATGTACCAGCCCTACATCGACGGCAAGCTCGAGCTGGCAGAGGTCAACATGCTGCACGCTGCAACCACGTTCACGCTGGGCGGCGGAAGAAGCGCGGACACCTCGTCCGCGTCCGTCGAGCCGCCAGCATCCGCATCCAGCGCCGAGACGAGCAAAGAATAGCCGAGGCCCCATGCACGCACGCACACCCAAGCACTTTGTCCTCGAGGAGCGCCTCGAGCGCTACGCGGACTTCATCGAGCCTGCGCCCCAGGACTACGCCGGACGCTGGGCCGAGGCCTGCTATCCCTTGGGCGGCACCTCCGCAGCGGACAGCACGGCGCACCCGGGGCGCTTCCGCGAGGTCCGCCTTGACCTCGGCTGTGGCAAGGGCGCCTTCACGGTGGAGTCCGCCCGTCGCGAGCCGGACGTGCTCTTCCTCGGCATGGACGGCGAGCCACTCTGCATGGCCTACGCCGGTGGCCTCGCCGCAAAGAGCGGACTTGAGAACGTTGTCTTTCTCGCCTGGGACGGCCACCGCGTGACCGAGGCCTTCGCCCCCGGCGAGCTCTCGCGCATCTACCTCAACTTCCCCACGCCGTTCCCCCGCAAGCGCCAAGCGCGCCGCCGCCTCACCGACGCCACCTGCCTCATGGAGTACCGCCGCATCCTTGCGCCGGGTGGCACGCTTCGGCTCAAGACGGACAGCCGGCCTCTCTACCTCTTCACGCTCGAGGAGCTTGCCGCCGCAGGCTACCAGGTGCTCTGGACGAGCGAGGATGCGCGCGCAGACTTCCCCGACGACCCCACGAGCGGCTACGAGGAGCGTCTCGCCGCCAACGGGGCCAAGGTATTCGCGCTGGAGGCAACGCCCGGCCCCGAGCCCGAAAACTTCTCGCCCACGCCCCAGCGCGGTCTGGTGGAATACCTCCCCCAGGACCTCGAGAAGCTCGACTACGTGCCGTTGGGCATGGAGGCTACGGTGTGGAACATGCGCAACCGCGAGGCAAAGCTCTGGGCAAAGGGCCACAAGGGTAGCGAGCCTGCCAGCAGCGGCGAGAAGGCCAACTAACGAGAAGCGCGCCGCCCTGCAGCAAGCAAGGCGGCGCAGCTAGAAGTCCGTATCCTTGGCGCCTTTACGCCGTGGCGTCTGACCAGTGTGCGGCAACGCAGGACTGCGGCGCGGGCACAAAGCCCTCAAAAATCACCGGCGCACCCTCGGCCTCTGAGGCCAGCATGTCCCGCTCGCTGCGAATGGTCCACGTGACCAGCTTGCCGCCGAGAACCCCGCACACCAGGCGCACCGCGGGCTGCTCGCGATCGTCAAACTTGTACGCAATGAAGTCGGGCTTGGCGGCCACGTTGCCGAGAAGGGCAGTTGCCCCCATGCGCAGCGGCAGCGGCAGGGCCTTGGCGCTGGCGCCGGCATCGTCGGCGAGGAAGTTCATCGAGAGCTGCCCGCGAATGACCTCGGGGCGATTGCGGCGCAGCCACACCAGCACGGCGGGATCGAAGCTCTCGATGCAGTAGCGCACGTCGAAGGTGTCCAGGCACTCCATCACGCGGCTGGTGAGGAGGTCGGCGTTCTCGCAGTAGGTCTTGACCTCAATGATGAGCGGTGCGGGCATGAATCCCCTGCCGTCCCACTCGAAGATGCGAAGGACCTCGCCAAGCGTGGGGATGCCCTGGTCGGTCCCGTTGAGACGGTACTCCTCAAGCTGCGGGCGCGTGAGCTCCTCGACGATGCCCTCTTTGCCTGTCATGCGCTTGAGGTCGGAGTCGTGGATGACAACCAGGCGATCGTCCGCCGTCAGGTGCACATCAAGCTCCACGCCAAAGCCGTACTCGCGAGCGCGCCTAAAGGCGGCGAGCGAGTTCTCAGGCGCGCCCAGGGAGTCGTCGTGAAGGCCCCGGTGCGCATAGCGGTAGCGCAGGAACTCCTCCCAGCGCTCGTCGACAGTCTTGTTGCCCGTACGAGGCGCCAAGCCACACACGGTAGCTGCTCCCAGCCCCACGACCATACCGGCTGCGAAGAGCGCCGGATGCTTGCGAATCATGCAGTTTGCCATCGACAGTCCTCCATCCAGGCGTCAACGGGACAGGCATGCCGCACCGGCGGCGCGCTAGTCGACGTCGAACGACTCAAGCCCTCTCTTCTCGACCAACTTTGAGTCTCCGTGGTGCACGAACAGCATTGTAATGAAGCTTGCCGCAACAAACACCGTTGCGTAGATGAAGAGCGAGCGATAGCTCACGTTGTGCATGAGCCAGCCGGCGGCGATGGGCGTGACCGTCTGCGCAGCCATCGAGAACGTGTAGTAGAGGCCCGTGAACTTGCCGGTGTCGGAGCCCTTGCACATCTCGACCACCATGGGCAGCGAGTTCACGTTAATGCCGGCCCAGCCCATGCCCAGGACGACCATGACCACGTAGAGCGCGGGCGAGAAGCCCATGCCGGCGAAGGTCCAGGCGGCGCAGAACGCAAAGCCGCCGCCGAGAAGCACGATGCCCCCGAGGATGGTGCGCTTGCGACCAACGCGGCTGGCGATGGCCCCCACGGGGATGTACGAGACGATGGCGCCCACGTTTGCCACGATGAGGCAGCGGCTTGCCTCGCCGAGCGCCATGCCCCACTCTGCCTGCGCATACGTTGTAAACCAGGTCTCCATGGCGTTGTAGCCAATGAACCACAGGGCAATGGACGCGAGAAGGAACCCCAGCGAGCGCTTGACCGGAGCGGGGAGCACCTCCTTGCCCGTGACGGCGTCCTTCTCGACAAGGTTCTCCTCGGGGTGCTTTGCCTCGTAGGCCGCGACCTCCGCCTCGAGCTTGGGCTCCTTCACGGTGAGAAACACTATTGCCACCGAAGCCACCATGATGGTCGCAACGATCACAAAGAGCGGCAGGTAGTCCACGTGGTCGAGGCCGGCGGTGCGGCCCTTGTTGTAGAGCACGGAGGCAATGCCCAGGTAGATGATGCCGCCCACCGCACCCATGAGGTTGATGATCGCGTTCGCGGGCGAGCGCAGCGGCTTGGGCGTGCAGTCCGGCATGAGCGCCACGGCGGGACTGCGGTAGGTGCCCATGGCGACAAGCACGAAGAGCAGCACGCCAATGAACGCAGCGAGAAGGGCACCAGAGCCATCCGCGTAGTACGCGTTGTCTATGATGGGCAGGAAGATCATGCCCACCACGGCCAGCGCCGTACCCACGAGGATGAAGGGCATGCGGCGGCCCAGGCGGCTGTGGCACCGGTCCGAGAGCGAGCCAAAGAACGGAAGGAGGAATAGGGCAAGGACGTTGTCGGCGGCCATGATCATGCCCGAGAACGTCTCGTCCAGATGGAACGTGTTCGTGAGCATGAGGGGAATCACGCTGTTGTACATCTGCCAGAACGCGCAGATGGAGAAGAACGCAAAGCCGATAAGGACGGTCCTGCGCACATTGAGTTTCACGGGTGTCCTCCTAACGCCGGTATTGCCACACATCTTTAATGCTAGCTGGCGAGAGAGGCGACGGGGACGTCGGCCGCCGGCGGTCTGGCGGGCGGCGCCCCTCCCGCCCGGCGGCGCGCTCCTCGCCCGGAGGCGCCCCTCCCGCCCGGCGACGCCGTTCTCGACCGGCGGCGCGCTCCTCGCCCGGAGGCGCCCGAAGAGCCCTTTTGTACGGAATCCCTGCGACAACTCACGCTCCGGCGCCGTTTTCTCGCCCGAGAGAAGATTTTCTCCGCCCCCGTCGGCACAAGCCCCATCCGCGCCGAATCCGCTGTGCACCAACACCCGCGGGTGATACTGTAGAAGCTTGCAAACTCAGCCCCCGCCCCCGGGAGCTCTTAAAGGAAGGCCGCAAACGATGCCCAGAATCACACCAGGAAACAGGCTTTACCTGTACAAGCTTCTCTCGTCCACCCTTGGCACCAACCGCCAGGCACTTCTCTCGCGTGTCGAGGAGGTGCTTCTAGAGGACGGCATTGCGCCTCAGGACCTTGGGCAGGGGGACGTTCAATCTCTCATGGAGGCCCTTCCCGAATTTGTGCGACTGACCGTCTTCAAGAAGGGACGCGTCTACGCAACGATCGTGCCCAACGAGGAGTACGACGGCTACCTCGAGCGCGCGGGACAGTCTGGCTCTGGCAACGCAGGCGAGAAGGGAAGCAAGAGCAAGCCGTGGAAGCGCCGCAAGGGCTCGCACGACCCCAAGCCGACAAAGCCGCGCCACGTTGAGAAACCCGAGGACAAGCCGGAGCCCGCGCCGGAGCCGGAAGCTGCGGCGGAGCCAGAGCCGGCATCCGCGCCGGAGCCGGAACCGGTAGCCACACCAGAGCCGGCATCCGCACCGAAGCCGGAACCTGAAGCCGCGCCGGAACCCGCGCCCGCGCCGGCGCCACAGCCATCCCCCGCCGCCGAAACCCCCGAGGAGCCGAACGAGCCGCAGGCAGAGGCCACTGGAGCCGAAATCCGCGAGCAGCCGGCACCCGAGACGCCCGCCAACCCTGGCATCAACCTCACCATCACCTATGACCCCTACGAGGACATGGAGGCGGACCTCGCAGCCGCTGCCCAGGCTCAGCCCGCAGCGCCAGCCCCGGCGCCCGCCGCCCCGGAGCCCACGCCCGTCTCAGCACCTGCGCCGGCAGCTGCTCCTGCTCCAGCGCCAAACTCGCAGCCGCTCCCCCATCAGAACCTCCCCGAGCGCTTCTCGGAAGAGGTCCACTGCAAAGACGAGCTTCTCCGCGTGCTTTATCAGAAGCTCCCCATCGACGCCGACGTCACTCGCACGCTCGACGAGGACTGGCGCGTGGCCCGCTCGACCGGGACTCTCTCAGGCACGAGGAGCCGCGTCACCTTCCCGCTCCGCTACCTCCACGAAGACGGTTCCGGTCCGGTCGAGGTCACAATCCGCCGCACGTCACGGCCCTCTTCCGGCAAGCAGTGGAGCCTCGCCCTGGTAGATGGCGACGACGGGACCGGTGCGGTCCACGAGCAGGTTGGCCTTGAGGGCCTTCCCGCGGCCGACGAGGGCGCGTGGAGCGACCTCTCCGGTTCGTCCCAGCAGGGCACGGGCGCCGCGGCAACAAGCCCGCTTCGCGAGTTCGCGCAGTTTGCAATCATCGGCTCCTGGGAGCGCACGCTTGGAACGCTTGCCACCATGGCGACGCCGGAGCGCTGGAACTTCCCCGGCGAGGGCGTGGGCGGTCCCTCTCGCTATGGCATCCTGCGCGAGTACCTCACCGTGACGTTCCATCGTGCCGGTGAGCAAGGGCGTATTGCCACGGCGACGGACAGCTCGCTCGCTGCCTTCAACACGGGGCTGCTCACCCCCTTTGGCGAGGACGTCTACGCGGTCTTCTCCCCCAACGTCGGTGACATTCCCTGGAAGCTCGACGGCTTTGCCACCGCAGGCTCAGGCGAGCTAGGCGCGCGCCTCGCGGCAACGCTTCCCCAGCTGCCGCAGCCGGCAAGCTACCTCGAGCGCGTCGAGGACGTTGTCTGCCAGCCGGGGCACATGCTCATCCTTGACACCGAAGCGCTTCTGGGCGAGAAGGTCGGCCGCCTTCCGCGCGCCTTTCTCGCCGATCAGCTGGCCGGAAGCCCCGAGGCATCGCGCCTGCTGCGTGACGGCTTGGACGCCGGCAACGGTCGCCTGGGGCGCAGTGCATGCCGGGAGCTTGCGCGAGCCATCAAGGGAGACCCCAGCCTTTACCGCCGCATGGTCCGCGCGCTCCAGGATGCCACGACCCTCTCGCTGCGCCTGGCGCAGGCAAGCTATCGCATGGCAGCGCCGGCATTTGACCCCTCCACCAGTACCATGCGGCTCTTGCTGCCGCTCTGCCTTGTGGACGATGGCGTGGCCGACTGTGCCATGTCGCTTGAGCCCATGCCGTCCGGTGCGTACCGTGGCGCAGCGATCCTCTCGCTGCCGCGCGCTTACGCCTGCGCGCGCGTCGTGAGCCGAGACCAGCCCGCGTGGCTCTCGCCGGAAATCGTCCTGTAGCCTTGCTCGGGTAGACTGGAACCACAAAAGGCAACGAAGAGCAGCAACTAGACCGCGCTGGAGGCATGCATGTCGAAGATCGAAATGAAGACCCCGCTCGTCGAGATGGACGGCGACGAGATGACCCGCATCATCTGGCAGATCATCAAGGATGAGCTTATCTGCCCGTACGTCGATCTTAAGACCGAGTACTACGACCTGGGCCTTAAGCACCGAGACGAGACGGGCGACCAGGTGACCATCGACTCCGCCGAGGCCACCAAGCGCCTGGGTGTGGCCGTCAAGTGCGCGACCATCACCCCCAACGCGCAGCGCGTAGAGGAGTATCACCTGCACCAGATGTGGAAGAGCCCCAACGGCACGATCCGCTCGATGCTCGATGGCACCATCTTCCGCGCGCCCATCGTGGTCAAGGACATCGAGCCCGTGGTGAAGTGCTGGAAGCGCCCCATCACCATCGCGCGTCACGGGTATGGCGACGTGTACAAGAACGTCGAGTACCGCGTGCCTGGAGCCGGCAAGGCCGAGCTGGTCTTCACCGACGCGGAGGGCCACGAGGAGCGTCGCCTGATTCACGACTTTGACCAGCCGGGCGTGATCCAGGGCATGCACAACGTGGACTCCTCTATCGAGGGGTTCGCGCGCAGCTGCTTCGAGTACGCGCTCTCCACCCACCAGGACCTGTGGTTTGCTTCGAAGGACACCATCTCGAAGATCTACGACCACCGCTTCAAGGACATCTTCGCGGACATGTACGAGAACGAGTACCGCGAGCGCTTTGAGGCAGCAGGCATCACGTACTTCTACACCCTCATCGATGACGCTGTGGCACGCATCATGAAGAGCGAGGGCGGCTTCATCTGGGCATGCAAGAACTACGACGGCGACGTGATGAGCGACATGCTCTCCTCGGCGTTTGGATCGCTTGCCATGATGACCTCGGTGCTGGTATCACCCCACGGCCAGTACGAGTATGAGGCGGCACACGGCACCGTGCAGCGCCACTACTACAAGTACCTGCGCGGGGAGGAGACCTCGACCAACTCGGTGGCCACGATCTTCGCGTGGACCGGGGCGCTCGCAAAGCGCGGCGAGCTCGATGGTACGCCGGAGCTTGTGGACTTCGCCAAGCGCCTGGAGCGCGCGACCGTCAAGACCATCGAGGACGGTCGCATGACGGGCGACCTCGCGCGCATCACCACGCTGGTGAACCCTACCAAGCTCAACACGCGTGACTTCATCCTTGCCATTCGCGACGAGCTCGAGGCCGGCGCATAAAGCAGTTTTCCTAAGTGAGACGAGGAGGGGGCGAAGGCCATGGCCTTTGTCCCCTCCTTTGCTCTATGACGCCCCCTTGCGCATTCCGGGACGCGTCTCGGCATAGATTGACGGTTGGGATGCGGTTTTTCGGGCCATCCCAACCGTCAATTCGCACCAGCGACAAAAGTCTATCGCCGGACAAGGTCCGCAAGGGCACCGGCGACATCATCCACCAGCACCTGGGCACCCGCCCGAACATCCTCGGGAGCGCGGTTGAAGGTATAGCCAACGTCAGCCTCTTCAATAAGCGGAAGGTCGTTGAATGAGTCGCCTATGCCGCCAACCAAGCCCAGGCCCAAGCGCTCCCGCGCAACGGCAAGTCCCGCGCCCTTCGAGCAACCAGCAGGCACCACGTCCACAGTGTCGACGTTTTGGAACGCAGCGACTCTTTCCCCTAGCAGGTCCCCAACCTTTGCGGCAAAATCCGAAGCGTGCCTCTGGCTGGCAAACCCCAGAGAGACAACCTGCACCTCGCCGTTGTCACTCTCGGGCGCCATCGACAGAGCCTCATCAACAGAACCTGCAACCTTTAGCTGTCTCAGGAACGCCTTAGACAGCCCCGGAATCTTTGTCCCGCCCAGCACAAAGTAGCCAGACCTCATCGCCAAGAAAGGAGGACGAGCAGCCGGACCATGCGCCGTCTCTAAAATCGCCTGCACGTCGTCATAGTCAATCCCACGCGAGAACAGCGTATTCCCAGCTCCATCGCTCACGCATGCGCCGCTGCTCGTGATGGCAAAGTCAAAGCTCAGCGTATCGCTCGCATCTTCGAGCACAGCTCCAAGAGGACGCCCTGTGCAGACGCCAAAGAGGCCACCTCTCGCGCGGAAGTCCGCTATGGCAGCGAGGTCTCGCGAGAGAAAGCGATGGAAGGGGTGTACGCGATTCCCCACCCCAAAGAATAGCGTGCCATCAAAGTCGCTCGCCATCGCTTTTCCCGCAAGTCCGTTGTCAGCCACAGTGCCCCCCCTCAAACACAACGCCGGAATCATACCGCGGGCCGCCGGCAGAATCCCTAGAGCTCGTTAGTATCCCAGGAGACGCCCGTCAACTTCCATGAGTTCCAGTCTGCAACAGGCCCAGTTACGCTGAATTGGTACATATGCGTCGTATAGTTTCCATCCCACGTTGGCGCATCAAAGGCCCTGACGCGCTTGCTATCAAAGGTTGACGCAACGTTATATGTCGGGGTCCCATACTTCGACACTAGTGTCTGGTCGCCGTTGGATGCCTGGTCAATGACGGTCGCCAGGATATCGGGCGCCCAGACGGGAGTAGCCGAGTCAACGGTAAGAGCTGTGTGCACTGCCCCAGCGGGCTTCACAAACAAGATGGGGGACGTCGGACGCTCAATGGGGTTATCGGTCTCGAAGTCAATCCTGCCATGGTCGGCGGTCACGATGACCGTCGTGTTGTCATAGACGCCAAGCTCCTTAAGGTCATCCAGATAGGTCGAGACAATCTTGAAGGCACCCAGTGCCTGCTGGTCGTAGGTGGTTTCCCCGTCCACATGCTCTGCCTGGGCATTCATCGTATAGGGGAAGTGGGCTCCCTGCAGGTGTATGAACCGGAACGAACCCGCCTCGCCATCGTTGTTAATTGAAAGTCCCCGCTCACTCAACTGAGCGTAGAACGACGGATCATCAAAGTTATAAGGAACATCGCCAAGGTCATCAGCATCTTCCTTGGGAAGGACCATGCTCTGATTGAGCTCGTCAGTGTAATACCAGAGGAAGGGCTTGAACATCCACGGAAGGTCGCGATACAGCGCGGCCTTGTACATGACCCGAACCGTACCCTGCTCGTTGAGGCCGCCCGCACCGTTACCCAAGGGATGAACGTTCTTGGCAATCCCCGCAAAGGCATTTGGGTCGGCATGGCTCACCGAACCAGAGTCCGAGTAAATTCCGATGTCATAGCCCAAGCTCTTGATGTCGCTAAGATACGTACTCCTGCTCACGGAGGATGTCACGTAGTCCTGAAAGTCCTCGTCCGCCTGCGGAAGCTGCCCCGTGAGGAGATACGAGCAGCCGTAGCGCGTGGGAGCCATAGACCCAACGGAATTCTGGTACCAGGTAAAGCCCTCAAAGGAATCGAACATCGAGGGGTTGTCCGCATACACGTCTTCGAGATACTGCGTGTCGGTCATGTCCAGGACGAGAACCACAACATTGTGCTTGTCCGAGATATCAAAGAGGCCCTGCTCGGTATAAGAGCAGTCCTCCTGCTCGGCAACCGGATTCATCGCGGGACTCACCCAGATCGAGGCGATGGCCGCGGCCTGAACAACGACAAGCACTGCCGCAACCACGGAGTTAGCCAGGTGAGAGACGTTTGGCTTCTTCACCGCAAGGACAACAGCAAGAGCAATCAATGCCGCCCACACTAACGCGCTCACAAGCATCGGCAGTTTGTAGAGCCCCCAGTCCACAAGGCTGCCGTTCGTACTCGGAAGCGATCCGTTGAAAAACATCGCCTGCAGGTAGCCGCCAAGCGTCACAGCTACGACCAATGCAAGCACCACGTCAAAGGCACGGCCCCTGAGCACCGAGACAACAAGGGTAATCACAGCCGCAACAAGCAGGGCGGCGCGCACAAGAACCGGCCACGCAACGTCAAGGCCATACGTCAGGTCGGCGGTGTTTCCTGCAAGCAGCTCAAATGGGGCGACGACAAAGTACGTGATGACCAGGGCGACAGAAACCACAAGCGCCAACAGAAGCCTCTTGGGCCACTTGGTCCTCACCCGCGCCTCGGGCTTGGCGTGCGCGCCGCCGGCCTTTCCAGCTGCGTAGGTACCCCGCATCTGCGACCGTGCCGCGGCGTCGGCCGCGGCCTTCCTGGCCGGGTCGATGCGGGAGACCGCGGGCTCGGCCACGCGCCCGGCGGACTCGTCTATGCGCAGGAGCCTCATGAGCACCTTGCGGGTGCGCCTGAAGGCAA
>Ga0256406_1003655_pt1 | contig 18766 bp, 11 predicted proteins | sample RumenRJG_03DNA_FD_185986 | JGI IMG/M metagenome (GOLD analysis project Ga0256406, IMG submission 185986) | Bovine rumen microbial communities from Lethbridge, Alberta, Canada - RJG_03 | ecosystem: Host-associated > Mammals > Digestive system > Stomach > Rumen | place: Canada: Alberta | collected...
GCATCGATTGCATCAGTGATAACCTTAACAGCGGCATCCTGAGAATCAACCGGTGTCTGCTTCAGGGAAGTAGAGGCGGTCTTTACGCCCTTTGTAAATGCATCTGCCAGCTCAGACTGAACATGGCCATCTCCCTCAACGATCTTAAGCTTTACGGAGAAGGAATCTACCTTGTTGCCTGCACCATCCTTACGGCTTGCATAGAAGGAAATAGAAGCAGCTCCATCTTTTCCGTGAGTGCCTGCAGTGTAACGGCCAACGTTGACATCTCCTACAGTGCCGTCCAGAACATAGGAACCAGCTGCGCCTGTTACAGAAGGAGCAAATCCCGAGAAGGAGCTGTAAACGCCGTTGGTTGCAGATCCTGAATATGCTGCGTTTGTATTGTCATCTACAGCCTTGATCAGGTTGACAAGCTTTGTCTTACCAGCATTTGAAAGCTGATCGCCGTCGTCATTAAAATCATCTGAAGTCCAGGTGCCGGCTTCGATGGCAGCTTCGATCTTAGACTCATAATCTGTATCATTCTGAGCTTTTGTTGTAGGGATGACACCAGTCAGAGACGAAGTATCGGTTGTATCATGATCAACCAGAGATCCGTTTTCACTCTTCTTCGTTGTTGCTTTATAAGTAAGGGCGATCGGAATAGAGCCCGTTTCGCTTGAAGTCGGATTCTTTACTGTTCCGGTTGCGTATGTTATCGAAACGTCGGAGACATCGCCGTCTGCTGCACTTTTGCCGCCGATAAAGGCAATCTTTGCGACATTTTTAGCACTTCCGCCGTCGATTGGTGTGCCAGATGATCTATTAATGCCAAGAGTTGTATCATCAAGTCCTAATTTTGATTCAATCGTCAAACGATTGTCTTTCGCATTAAACTGTTTTTCGGCATCAGTCGCTGCGTTGGCATTTTTCAGCTGAGCTTCTGCATAGAGCTTTGCAGCAGCTACCTTCTGTGCTGCGGTGTATTTAAAGGCAGTGGTTACCGTGGTGCCATCAAGAAGATCAACAACTACCGTTGCTGTTCCGGCGCCTGTGTTGCCCACTGTCTTCTTAACAGATACCTTCAGAGTTACCTCTGCCTTTTCGATATCTGTGCCGGCAGCGTTCATTTTGAATGTAATATCAGAAACAGAATCTACGCCAAAGCTATAGGTGGCTCCCGCTGTGATCGTCCACCCGTCTGTCTTCTCAGTAGATGCACCAGTGGTGACCGTTGCTCCAGCCAGTTCAGTTGCGATTTTCTGCGTGTCAGCATCTGTATTAGCATCTACGACAGGATCCGTGACCGTGTTTGCATCACTAGCTTCAACAGAGACAACATCACCTGCGAATACAGGCATAGCTGTCAGTGCCATCGATGCTGACAGGGATGCAGCTGTCAGTACCGCGAGAAATCTTTTTCTCTTCATTGTTTACTCTCCTCCTATAGGTTTTGAGATTTTCGTCCCTTCCGTTACCTGTCTCCTGTGGTGATTCTCGCCACGTACTACGTGGTGATCAACTCCACCGTTCTGTGGTTTCCTCCCCACAGAATAGAGATGCCGGAAAGAATGAATGGAAAATGATAGTATAATGTAGCACTTCAGGTGGAACGAAAAGCAGTGCAGAAAGGCCGTCCGGGCGGCTGCCCGAACGGCCTTCACAAAAGATTTTCTGACGAATCAACACATTGGAACTGCTTTACATAACTATAGAATCGGCGGTTCATTGATCATCCGCTGATTCCTTCATCTGTATCTTGCCTTCTTCATCAAAAATTATCCGATATCCGCTTACAAGCGCAAAGCCCATCTCGTTGAGCTGCTCTTTACTGGCGGCACTGCTGACGTTAACGTTGAGAGATACCTGCGGCCTGCGGAAACAGATCGCCGCATACTGCGCTGGAAAATTTCTTCTGAACGCTGAAGACTGATAATGCCTTACGGTTGACAGCAGTTGTTCCACTGCTTTCCTGCGGGCATTTTTCCTGTCTCTGGCCTTTCTTATATCCTTTAATTCAATGAAAAGAAGCGTGCTGGTACTGTGGAGCATAGCATCACATCTCTTTTTATCCCGTCTATCATCCGAATATTCTGCAGATACTTCCAGGTGCTTATCAATCGGATTAAAATACAGCCGACACTTCGATGGATTATTGATCTCCGCATTCCATTGATCTTCTTCCACTTCTGAACATCTGCAGGGGCTTCCGTTGTGATCCTCGATGAGTCCAAAACGCGGGGCTTCTTCTAAAACCTCATCCACGAAAAAGTCGGTATTATTTGTGTTCATATATCTTTTTTACCCTGTCCTTGATATCAAGAAGTTCATCGAAAATATCGTTGCAGTCTGCAAGCTCAGCATTAAGAAAATTTTCATCCGAAGGAATACCATTGTACAGTTCCAGCGGTTGAACAGTTCCCTCCGAAACCTCATATATCTTCAACCGTCGGCTGTCAATGGTGCATGCTTCCGGGATAATTTCGTCCAGTTCTTTCATCAGCCCGGCTGCGTCATCGCCAGCTGATTTGAAGGCTTCTGTTTTCGTTTCATTTGTATTGACGGCATTCTGAATGATTCGGTGGATGTTCTCTGCCTCGACAGCAATTGACAGATAATTGATGATATAAGGGCTGTGCGTTGTAGATACAAGCTGGTTATCCTCGATTTTATTGGCGGCTCTGACAAGTTCATACAGCGTATCCTTCTGGCTTTGCGGATAGAGATTGAGCTCCGGCTCTTCTACAATATTCACGAAACGTGCGTAGCTGTACCTTGATGATACATTCTGAAGCATTACTTTTTTCATGGCATCGGAGTACCCGCCATTATTCATGATTTCTTCAACGTCTTTTTGCATCCGCTGCATTTCATCCGGACTCAGTCGGGGATTGTGAGAATCATTCAGCACCATATCGGACAGATAATCGGATACCAGAAGCATCGGAAGGGAACTCTGATATCCACTGGAGGACTCAGACAGACGGATATCATAGCCATCGCCTTTGATATGGCCGATCTTATTAGCGGCATCGTAGGTAAAAAAAGTATCGGCAAAGGGAATCTTGTAACCTTTCCGCGATACCGATTCCGCTTTCCAAAAATCTTCAGCAAACGCAGCCATGTTGTCGGATAATCCATTCAGATCAGCCGTTTTGCCAACACAGCTCAGGATCATTCGCTCAGCCGGGACATAGATTACCTTTGCAAGCTTCATGCCGGCTTCTTTGGCATCGGATTTTTCTGTGACCTGGAGCGATTTTCCCTCCAGGGTAAAATCGTAATACAATCCGGTGTAGACGATTTTCGTCGGAACCTTTGGATCTGACGAAATATAGCTTGCAATGTTATGGAATTTCAGATGCGTTGTGACAAACTGCTGACTCAGCTGTTTCCCGGTATACTGATGTCTGGCCAGAGCCTTTTCACACCATGTAAAGCAGGAAAACAGCTTAACAATCGTGCTCTTGCCTGTTCCCTGCTCTCCGATAAAGAAAGTATATTTATCGAAATCGATATCCGCAGAGCGGATCGGTCCGAAATTCCGGATCGTTAAATGCATGTTCATCATGAATGCTCCCAAATCTGAGATACGTGTCAGAAGATATTGACAACTGAGATATTTGAATAACTGACTATAGTCTTCATGGTTCAAATCGTATGCTTCAATATTACCATAGAAACCAGGTGTTGTCAGAGGGTTTCCGCCTAGCGAGCGGTATATCATTGAACAAATTTTACAGTTATGTAAATCAATATGGCTCTGCTGAATCACACGTGAAAGATAAAAATGGCGGCTGCCGAATAGTCACTCAATCGGCCTTTCTGCGTCATTTCAGCTCCTCCCGAAGTGCTACATTATACTAATTTTTTCAACTCAAACAGGAGGAACTAGTCAATGAAAAAGAAACAGTTTATGTCAAAGCTGGCTGCCTTGACGATGGCAGCAGCGATGGGCGTTACTGCACTGCCCGCAATGACCACTCCGGTAATGGCTGATACCGTAAAAGGTGCTACAACAAATGATGATACCGACGCTTATACAGCCGCTAAAACAGGTCTCGTTCAAACTGACCTGCCGTCTATCAGTGATCTGAACCTTGGAGATAATCAGACCTATTATGCAGAATTTCTGAAAGTATATAAGATTTTTGATTCTAAGGCAGAAGAAGAGATTGAAAAACTTGATAAAAATGCACATGCTGATGAAGTTAGTGCAGCCCTTGTTCGAGCTGCCAAAGCAGCTAATAATAGCACGGGATTTGTAGTTTCAAATGTTGATGATTCGCCTGCAACCGGCGATACAACGTCCGATGCCGGAACAGCAACCGCAACAATTAAATTGCCATACTATTATTATACTGATGCAAGCAGCAGCCAAGTAACCGGTACTCCTGATGTGACTCTTAAGCTTACCTGGGGAACAAAAGCGGCAGATGCTCTGAAAGAAGCGGTATCAAAGACAACATCAGCTATCGAAGGAACAGATGATTCTGTTACTACTTTCAGGGATTTCAAAGACGAAACTAACTTGATGAACAGTACAACAAAAGCGTTGGATATTTCGAAATTATCAGTACCCTCTGGCATTTCTATTGCTACTGATTATTCGGATTACACAGTTGCTTATTCTGACTTGAAAGCGTCAAATTATGTTGCTCCAACATATACAGCTGCAGGCGGATATGACCTTTCTTTGAAAGTGACAGTTAGCAAAGCAAAGGCCAAAGATTCAAGTGGCACGGATATTGCTGGTACAGATGCATCTGCTGATCAGACAATCACCTGCCATGTAACATTCCCCAAAAAGACAGCAAAGAGAGTTGCTGCAGTTGCAACTGATAGTACAGTAAATACTGCTGATACTGTTTGGACAGCTTCACATGTAACTAAAACCGGAGTGGCTTATCCAATCGATATAAAGGTCACTTATGATGGCGCTGCTTCACCAACAAACAAAAAGGCGGAACTTGCTGATGCCAATATTACGCTCTCTCTGAGCGATGATTCCGTAGCTCATCTGGTCGATAGCGATTCCGCTAACACCGGTAAAGCTCTTGTGTTTGATAAGGTCGGAGAAGTGACCATCAAATATACCTGCCCGAACTATAAGGATCCTGACAAGACAAGCGCGACTGCCACTATATCTAAAACGGATGATCTTGAAAAAGTTACATTAGTTGATGCCGATACTGCATTCAAGGCAGTTCTCTCTGGCCTTGACAAGACTGTAACGTCAACTGAAGTTTCTAAAGAAGATGATATTGAAGCAGTTGTAAAGAATAAGGTACAGGCTGCTTATGACGCATACTATGGAAAATCCACAAAACTTACCATCACTGTTAAGGATGTGCAGAATTTTAAGGCAGCTACTGCTGGAACTGCAGAAAATCCGGATGGTACGAATGGTTCCTTTTATGTAACCGTAAAAGCAGAGAACGTAGCACCAAATGCAACGCTTACTGCAACCAGCTATGACGCATGGACCATCACTGCAGACAAATATACCGCAAAGTTCACAGATGTAGCGGATACTGATTACTTCGCAAAGGCTGTTGCATGGGGCGTTGACAAAGACATCGTAGCCGGAACCACCGACACCACCTTCAGCCCGAAGGCAGATGTTACCCGTGCTCAGTTCGTAACCTTCCTGTATCGTCAGGCTGGTTCACCGGACGTAGAGATCAACAAGACATTCACGGATATCTCCGGTCTGTCAACAGAGTTCCAGAAGGCAATTTCCTGGGCTGCTGCTAACGGAATCACAGACGGCGTAACTGATACAACATTCGCACCGAACGCTACAGTAAACCGTGAGCAGGCAGTTACCTTCCTGTTCAGATACACCAAGGGAGAGGCAACTACCAAGACAGCTTCCTTCAAGGATGTTGATTCCACTGCATACTATGCAGATGCTGTTAACTGGGGCGCTGAGAACGGCGTAGTTGAAGGCTACAACGACGATACCTTCGGCGTAGGCAGAAGCACGAACCGTGGTGAAGCTATCACATTCATCTACAGAGCACTGGCTGACTGAGTTATCATATCTGACAGATGAATGCCAAAACCTGTAAATTAACATTTGCAGGCATTAAAAGCAGGTCCCGCAGGAATATCCATATTGGATGTCCCTGCGGGACTTTTCGATAAAGAAAAGGCAGCCCGGTTGCCAAAATAAAGCAGAAGTTCAAGCAACCTTAATTTTATTACGAAATGTCTTCAACCAGTTTTCTCTCTTTAAGAACGACCCGCGCCCTGCCCCTGGCGCGCCCTTCCTTTTCCTTCCAGCGGATGATATCGCTGCCATGAATGTTGTGCGTGCCGCTCCTGTAAACAATCCGGTAAAAATATTCATATCCCCTGAGATCACAGGAAAGTATCCTTCGTGTATTGATAACCTGTTCACGGGCAATCCGGATATCTGACCCTTTCAGCTCGATGAACCAGGCATCAGAGTCGGTGTCATTCACCAGCAGGTAATCGCATTTTCGGGTCGTTTTGTCACTGATCACGTCGTTATCAATTCTGTAATGCCGGATGGAATGCCTGGCCGGGTTATTTGCAACATACTCCACATTATTTTCAGCAGAAACGAAGACCTTCTTGCAGAGATTATCCCTGTTCTGTATTTTTTCATCGGTCAGATATTTCGCCACGGGCATTTTCCTTCCATTTCAGTTCCATCAAAGCATCTGTAGCGGCATTGATAGTTGATGAAGCCTCATCAATAACTTCATTGCTGATCAGTCCGTCATGTAAAATGTTCTGCATTCCGCCATCTTTCAGATAGCCGGCTGCCAGATTGTCCGATCTGAGGATGAGATCAGAACTGACGATCTTTTCCCGCTCCGGAGAATCGGAAACACCTTCCGCATACAGAAGGGTATTCATTGCGCCAAGGATATAAGGGCTGTGCGTAGTTATCAGAACCGTGTTCCCTTTATTGCCAAACAGGGCAAGTGCTTCGAGAATATCCTTCTGTGCATCCGGATAGAGATGAGATTCCGGTTCCTCTACAATCACGAACACATTCCCCGGATTAAGCAGATAATAATACAGGATGTTCAGGACCCATACGGCCTCCTGCTGCCCGGACGAAGCATAATTGATCTTCACATATCGGCGTTCGTCCGGCTGTCCGATCAGCAGTTTTTCCTCGCCATCGGAATACTGGTAGCGTCCCTGAAGAATACGGTCCATGATCTGCTGCATTCTGCCAGCAGACGAAAAATCAATGCGCTCCGTCGTCTCGTACTGCTTTTTCTTCAGCAGTCCTTCCGTACCACGGTCAAAATCCGAACGCAGTGACAGGATCATGCTGATGTATCGGCGCGTGCTGTAATCAATCTTCCGGGCGATTTCCGGATGGAGCGTGATCAGCGAACCCAGCACATCTGTTAGCAGGGTGATCATCTCGCGACCGGCCGGGATATAGATGACGTCCTCGTCGAAACCGAAGATGTCATTCCAGTATCTTCGGATCGATACCGGGTCATCGCTGTATTTTTTCTGGGAAAATTCATGCAGCGCCTGACTGAGGTATGGGCTGTAATCCGTGTAGACAAAATTCTGATAATCAGAATTGCCGGGTCTGAGATACAGCTTCATGCTGATTTTCTCAGAAAACTGGCAGGAGATGGTCATGTCATCGGGCATAACCCAGGAAGTGCCGAAGAGGCTCAGGAATTTGCTACGAAGACGACGGTTCAAGGCCTGTTCAAGCGTCATGGCGATCGAATCATCGTCAGGATCCGGCATAAGAGCAGCTTCCCGGATATCTTCTTTAACTGTCAGAAAAAAATATACGGCCTTCGCCAGCGTACTTTTCCCCGATGCCTGCGGACCGGTAAGAACCGTAAATGGTCTGACAGAGAATGTGCAGTCCTGAATGGGACCGAGATGATGAATGGTAATTTTGATGTTGTTGTTCATATCATACTCCGGAATTTATGATTAGTTATTTCTGTATTATACCGGCTTTACAGAATCATCTTAACACACATCTCCAGGATAAATCTGCAAATTCTGAAGATCAGCCTCATATGGTTTTCAATGAAGGCTTTGCGTTTCCCATGCCATACCCTGAGCATGGGAAACTCGCCCTTCTTGATCAATCCTAAATAACCATGGCGCATACTTGTTGGCAGACATTCATCCCTGAACGTCAGGGTTTCTGGCAGGTCTGAATGATGGTTATGTAAACAGATTTGACGGCAGAAACAGGCATGCTTCCTGTCGCTGTTTCATCGTAATAATGCATCGAAATGGATATTCGAATGCCGTAAAAGCTCCTCCCGAAGTGCTACATTATACTATCATTTTCCATTCATTCTTTCCGGCATCTCTATTCTGTGGGGAGGAAACCACAGAACGGTGGAGTTGATCACCACGTAGTACGTGGCGAGAATCACCACAGGAGACAGGTAACGGAAGGAACGAAAATCTCAAAACCTATAGGAGGAGAAGTAATGAAAAACAAAATGTTGGCTAGAAGAATAGCCATCGCAATGCTCTCTGCTGCAACGGTTATGACTGCTGCACCGGTTGGAGCATTTGCGGCTGAGACGACAAGTTTGGAGGCAAGTGATACAGCAATTAAAGATTCCACACAGGTTGCTGTTGTCAGGGCTTATGAGAATGGAAAGGCGTCTGTTGCTGAAACACTGAAAACAAAACTTGGCACATCCAACCTTAATATGTCTGCGGATGAAAACAAGATTTGGGATGATAAGACAAAAGATTATGCAACAGGAAAAACTGCAGCCGATGCCAAAGGCTTGATTGATGCAAAACTGACAAAAACACAGACGAATCTTTCTGTTAATTATGTAGTTGATGAATCTTCTATCAAGTTTACTGACTCTGACCATTACACATTCAATGTGTATAATGGCGGTTCTGATGATATCGCAATCGCAGCTGATCCGACAGAGGTTTATTCTGTAACCGTATCTGTTGAAAAGGCAAAACTTCCGGATGCAATCAAAAATGCTCTTGACAATTATTTTAATGTTCATGAGTTTAAGATTGCGAAAGGACAGACCATTACTAATGGCTCTGTTGTTGCTCAGCTGAATAAGCAGCAGGCTGATACTACAAACGCGGATGCTGATAAGGCTGATGAGTGGACAGATAGCGATGCGAACACTAAGCTTTCTGCAACAGATGTTATATTTGCTGGCAACACAACAGCGTTGACAGTAACCGATGGAAAAGCTTCTGGTTCATTGACTGTAAGTTTCCCTTCAGGTAGCTCTTATATCTCTCATGATGGCATTACTGTAACCACTACTTTCACCTACAATTTTACGGCAAATGTGACCGAGTCTGATAAGACTGCATCTGAAACGAATGCGGCTGCAATCGCAGCAGTAAACGCAAAAACTTATCCGACGTACGGAGAGAAAGGCCATTCTCTTGAGAATGTGAAATCTCTTATTACAAAAGACCTGACAGATGCAGGCTACGTTGGGAACATCCTTTTCACAAGCGCCGATAACGACTCTGCAACAAAGACCGCTGATGGCTTCTATACAGCTATTATTTCTGGTACGACAAATTCTATCAACGTCAAGCTCGCATATAGCTCTGACCAGAAGAGCGCTGATACAACAGCTTCTATCGCAAAAGTCCTTAAGGGGCAGGCTAGTGCTACGACTGATACGGTAACAACACATTCTACGGCTACCGCAGATAAATATAATGTTACAAATGATACAAACAAGACGACATTTGCTGATTCCGGCAATGTGAAGTCTAAAGTAACCATTCCTGCAACAAGCAGTCTTTCTCTTGCAGCTCAGGCTAAGGATGCAACAAAAGAAGCTACAAAGGATGAGGTTGTAAAAGCTGTTAAGGACGCTATCGATGCGCAACTGAAGGCCGATGGTGTTGATCAGAATGGCGTAAAAGTCACTGTTGAAGCAGTAAATAAAGTCGAGAATGGTGCTGTTGTTGATGGTCATACTGCTGCAACGACAAAGACAGTTGCAGATAATGCAGACGCACACGGTGGCAAATGGACTCTTCTTGTTAAGACCTCCATTGCTAACGATTTCGCTGCCCTGAATGGCGAACAGAAGACAAAGGATACAAAGACACTTGTAGTTCTGGAGACAAATGAGCTGAAAGATTCTAAGACTACAGGCGTCGCTCTTGCTGACAAGACAGTAAATCTGAGCGCAAATTATGCCGCTTCTGGTTCCCAGACAAGTGGTGCATATACTTATGTAGAGCTTACACCTACATTTACTCCTGCAGATGCCAATGATACAGTGTCCTATACAATCACTGATAAGAATGGTGATATTGTTGCGAACAATGGCGCTGGCAAGGTAACCTATGTAGATGATTCTACACAGTCCGTAAACGATAAGATTTACGCACTTAAGGCAACCGATGCAACAAAGGTCGGAACACGTTCTATCGGTCTTGCTTTTAAGAATGCTGGTACCTATACAGTTAAAGTGACTTCTGGTGACAAGGAAGCTACTGCTACTGTAAATGTCGTTGGGAATTTTGAAGATGTGAAGTCTGGTGCTTATTATTCTTCACCGATTACTTGGGGATATGCTAACGGAATTGTTGCAGGCTACAACGATACAACATTTGGTGTAAACGATAATGTTACTCGTGGCCAGTTTGTTACATTCCTTTATAGACTTGCTGTAAAGCAGGACCCGAAGGCTGAGGTTAAGGACGCTGACGTTAAGGCTATTTACAGTGATGTGGCAACGACTTCTCCGTATGCAAAGGCTGTTCAGTGGGCTGCTGACAATAAGGTTGCATTTGGTACCGGAGATGGAAAGTTTGATCCTAATGGCACTGTAACTCGTGCTCAGGCTATTTCCTTTATCTATAGAATGAAGGGACAGCCGGATACCGGAGCTACTGGCTCTACGACAGATTCTACAGCTCAGTTCACTGATATTGGCGAAAAGGCTTATTACAGAGCCGCTGTTACTTGGGGTGTTAATACTCCTGCATATCATACATATGATCTCGCAGGCAAGAGAACAGATTCTGATTCCGCAACATATGTTGTTTCTGGTACTTCCACAACAACATTCACACCGGATGCAGCAACAACTCGTGCACAGGCCATCACATTCATCTACAGAGCATTTGGTGGAAATCTGTAATTTGATTCTGAGTTAAATCGAATAATTAAGTTCCATTTCTCCTCTTCCTCTTCGGAGGGAGGGGAGATTTTTGTGCCCTCATCCTTTTCCCCATATGTTAAACTGGAACCCGAGGGGGGGTGTAAGCGTAGTTCAATCTGTGTCTAGATGACACCAATGCCTCCCGTGTAGCATCTACTTGTATCATCAATTCGTACAAGTAGTGCTATACGGGAGGTTTTTTATGAGTGTAAACAAAGAAAAGCATGAAGAGCTGGCAGGCAAATGGAGCCCTATCGTTGCCGAATGCGACGCACGGGACATCGGTGAGTCGATCGATGTCTGGTGTGAGAAGAAAGGTATCTCCAAATGGAAACTGTATTACTGGAAGAAGGCACTGAAAAACAGCGCTTCAGCTGAACACCCCTACAAAACAGAAACGGCGGGGCAGTGTCTCGATATCACAGATGCGCTGTCAGACAGCGGGGCCGATCCCGCACGGAGGGAAGACTATCCGAAATACTTTGAATCCGTCACAGAAAACCATCCTCTCCGGGAACTTTCACCCGTCAATGACGCCCGGCCATCATCCTGTCCGAGTATCATGATCCAGTCCGGCTTTTTCCATATCTATGTCGGCGACGGGGTCAGCGAAGCGACCCTTGCAACTGTGCTGAAAGCAGTGCCGCATGATTAGAGACGGCGTTGGTTTTGATCGTGTTGTCGTGGTATGCGGACGCGTTGATCTTCGGCGCGGCGGCCCCGGCCTTGCCGCCTACGTCACATTGAACTATGGTGTAAACCCGTTCGCCAACAAAGGCACCCTTTACCTGTTTCACGGAAGCACAGCCAGAAACGTCAAAGGGATCTGTTTTGAGGGGATCGGCCTTGCGACCTATACCCTCAGACTTTCAAAAGGCAACTCTTTCCACTGGCCGCGGAACACTGAAGAAGCTCGTGCCGTTACGCCTGAGCAATACAAAAGGCTGATGGACGGCTTCACGATGGATGGCACGATCCGGGAGGTCTATCCCAGGAAAACAGATTTATCCTGATCCTTCACCTTTCTGCTATGGACATCATGGATACTGACTCTGGAGCAGACATATCGTTACATATTTCTTTATAAATGTCACTTTTATTATTGACACGTGCTGTACATAGTGCTATAATAAATACATGTAACGAGCCATGTGAAGGAGGGTTCAGAAGTTATGGCACAGGTCAGACAGTACCACAAAGATACCGACACGACATATGTTTACGAATCAGAGAGCTACTGGGATACGGAAAAGAAACAGTCGCGCTCCCGGCGCAGGCTGATCGGAAAGATCGATCCCGCTACGGGAGAGATCGTTCCCTGTGGAAAACGGGGCCGGAAGCCAAAAGATCCTGACAAGGCCGTGGCTCCGTCTGCGCAGGGGACTCCTGTCTCTCCTGCAGACAGGTACAGTGCTGCCATGCAGCAGATCCGGGACATGCGGACTGAGATCGGACGTAAAGACGAGGAGATCAGCAGTCTGCGAAAAGAGAACAAAAAGCTGAGGAACGTCATCTCCCGCATGGATGAACTTTCAGAACAGATGTCCGACATGTGTGCCGGTGTTTTGAAGTAAAGGAGCCGCGTTATGACGATCCCTGAGCTTAAAGAACTGAATGAACAGATCCCGTCTATGGACTGCACTGCCCTTCAGTGCGCTCTCAGGGGAACTGTTTCCCAGCTGACAGAGATACTGTCTGCCATGGAGACCAGTTCTGAAGCTCAGAAAGAGATGCTCCGTCAGTTTCAGGAGATGAAGGAAACCTGTAAGACGCAGAAGCGCGAGATCGACCGTCTGAACAGGCTCGTCAACAGACTTTCCGGGCAGCTGTGTATAGAAAAACACACGATCTTCGGGAGAAAAACAGAGCAGGCGGATGACGTTACACACAGCGTCCTTTCCGGCGCAGTGCCCGAAGATCCTGTGAGTGATACACAGCATGCGGATGAGACAGCGGCGCCGGATACGGATGCATCTGCTCCTGTTCAGAGAAAAAGAAAAAGCTGACAAAAAGGGAAAGCTGCGGAGAAGAAGGCCATGCTGCCTGTCCACACGGAATACAATGCCGATCCGGACAGATACGATAAGCTGTATGGTACGGGAAACTGGCGGCTTTTCCAATGGAATGTAACAGAAACTGTGGAATACAGGCCGGAGACGAGATATCTGAAACGGGTCTTTACGCCTGTTCTTTCTGTCGGACTGGAGCATACACTGGCGCGGCCGGACCGCGTGGAGAAACTGCTTCCTCATTCACTGGTATCCCCATCCCTGCTTGCGGACGCCCTGTACAGAAAGTTTGTTCTCGGGGTTCCGGTCTGCCGTCAGGTGCAGGATCTGCTGCGCCATGGCGTTGTCATAGGGAAAGATGTGATCTCTGACTGGATCATCCGTTTTGCAGAAGATCTGTTTCTTCCGGTTTGTGGAAGGCTTCACGAACTGCTTCTGGCGGATCCGCATAATCACTGCGACGAAACCGTCACGCAGGTGATCGCGGACGGGCGCGGTCCGTCATCCGTCTGTTATGTCTGGGTTCACACGCGGTCAGAACTTTCGGGAGACCATCCGGTCACACTTTTCTGCTGTGAAAAAACACGCGCGGCGGATCATCTGCGCAGCTTTTACGGTGATTCATACCGGGGAACGATCACCTGTGACGGATACAGTGCCTATGAAACCCTGGCAGGCGAATCTGACGGACGGATCACGCTTTCCGGCTGCTTTGACCACTGCCACAGATACTTCGTCAACGCGGAGAGGCAGCTCACCGGCGGAAAGCCAGGCCGAAAAGCCTTTGAAAACACTGTGGAATACAAAGCAGACAGACTGATCGATGCTGTCTATCAGGCGGAAATGCCGTTGAAAAGACTGGCGCCGGAAGAAAGGCACCGCCGACGCCAGGAAGAGGTTGCTCCGAAAGTCGACGAATTCTTCAACTACATACACTCCATCGATAATGACGATCCTTCCTATAGTGACGCACTGCAGGAAGCGATCCGCTATGCGGTCAACCAGGAAGAAAAACTGCGCCGTTTTCTTACTGATCCTGAGATTCCGATGCAGAATGCCTGCGCGGAGCGCGAGATCAGGAGTACTTACTGTGTCGGCAGGAACTCCTGGCTGTTCAGCTATTCGCTGGCCGGAGCCGAAGCGAACGCGGCTGTTTACTCGCTGACAAGGACCTGCATACGCAACGGTCATGATCCGTATACTTATCTGAAGTATCTGCTGGAGAAGATGCCGGCATACGTTTACTTTGGAAAGAAATCTTCCTCTTTTCCCGACGAAATGCTCCCGTGGTCTGAAGAATACGCAGCATACGAGAAGTCAGAGAAAAAGAGCCTTCTGGAATCCTGTACAGACAGTATGCCTGTTGATCCGCCGGATCTGAAAAGAAGGAGCCGGATCCCACGTCCGCAGATCCCTCCCGATCAAAAGAGCGAAGTATCTCCGGATATGCTTTATGCCTGAATTTGAATGAACCGGAACCAGACATCAGTCGGATTCCGGTCATTCGGCGTGCTATCACGATGGCAAAAGTAATCTTTACCACTGCAGCTGCACCGGCCATGTGAATCACTGTAGTACTGTTACAGCAGAAGATCCTGTCGGAATTTGCGCCGACAGGATCTTCTGCTGTAGCCATTCAGTATAACTTGCACCATCTGTATCTGCATAGACACAGATTGGCCTACGCTTACATAGACCGGAATATCTCCAATAACACAAATCTCCCCTCCCTCCGAAGAGGAAGAGGAGAATCACATCTCACTTGATCTTCAATTCAGAAACAATTTGAAAGTAACTGTTCTGTAGATGAATGTGATGCCTTCAGCACGATTGCAGTTGTCTTTCGGAGCAAACGTTGTATTTGTCTTACCTGCAGTAACATTGTTCTGAGCAGCCCACTGAACTGCATCATAATAGTAGCTGCCTTCCTTTACATCATCAAACTTCGTGTCGATCGAACTTGTGTAGTTCGGCTCACCCTCGAATCTGTAAAGGAATGTAACGGCCTCAGCACGAGTTACTGTATCATTCGGTGCGAAGTGAGTATCATCCTTACCAGCGGTGATGTTGTTCTTTACAGCCCATGCAACAGCCTTTGCATAATATGCATCAGATGCAACATCAGAGAACTTAGATGTAGCAGCGATATTGGGTTCTCCAGCTGCTCTGTAAAGGAACGTTACGAACTGAGCACGAGTTACAGGAGCGCTGACACCGAATTCATCATCCGAAACACCAGCAACAACTTTTACGCCCTTCGGTGCATAGTTTCCATCATAACCTCTTTTTGTGAAATAATTCACAGCGTCATAATAGTAAGCGTAAGCGTTCTGAACATCCTTGAACTGGCTTCCAGTAGAAACAGTAACCTTAATGGTTGCCTTAACATCGCTGTTTCCTTCAACTGCTGCAGTGATTGTTGCTTCGCCAATACCAGCAGATGTAATCTTACCATTCTCATCAACAGTAACTACGGCATCATCAGAAGATGTCCATACAAGTTTGCTGTTACCATTTGATTTAATCACATCAAGAAGATCGAGCTGTGTCGGAAGCGAATTTCCGGCATCGTCTTTTACATCCGCATTACCGCTCTTAGAACCATAGTAAAGAGCAACCTTCTCTTTGTCAAAGCTAAGCTTTGTAGTTGTGCGAGCTGCAAGCTTCTTAAATGTAAGCGTAATATCATGAGCAGATGTTACATAATCAGAAGCCTTGTTAGATCTCGCAGGCGCGCCATCCTTAAGGATAGAATAGGTAACAGTTACAACAGCAGTTCCATCTGCCTCTGATGTCGGAGCCGTGTAGGATTTAACATTTACCGCATCACTTGCAACGGAACCTACATCAACCTTCTTGTCATCTGAAGCAGAAGTTTCCTGCTTAAATGTTACATCAGTTACAGAAGGTGTAGCCTTAGCCTTAACCCCGGCAATGATCTGAGACTCAGTCGGAGCCATTCTGGTGTTGACTGTATTCTTGATCTTCAGATCAGCATCTTTCTTAACCGCATCATCTAGAGCCTTTACCTGCTCTGCCAGTTTCTGGTTGTCTGCTTTCTGCAGAATACTACTATCAGCGCCGGAAGCAAGTTCGAACTTATTTGTTGTTGTATTATAGGCTACGTTCAGACCAAATACAGCTGCATCGCCGGTAACGCCATTACGGTTAACAGCGATAGTTCCACGAGCAAATCCATTGCCTGACGTTTTGTCGAACTCATAAACGCTGACATCAACAACAGCTGAGGGATCGCCGGCAATATTCTTATCGCTCAGATACTGATCAGCAACCTTCTTAACAGCCTTTGCAAGAGCATCCTTGTCTGCGCCTGTGGCAAGATTAGAAGAATCATCTGTTGTAAGGTTGTTTCCAATCTCTTTCTTCAGGGCATTGTAATACGTCTTGTCGCTTGCAGTATTCTTCAGAGCATTTACGATGGAATTAGCAACCGCATCCTTGGAGATAGTACGTGTAAACTTAATTGTACGAGTAGCATCCCCAAGCTTCAGGGTGATGGTACCTTTCAGCTTTGTAGTATCGGTGTTCGTCGCATCCAGAGCTGTGGAAACATCAATTTTTGTGTAATCTGTCTTAGCTGTATTTGCTTCTGAATCCGTTGCATCTTCGAAAGCGGTCTTAATCGCGGCGGTAATTTCATCAGCACTTGTTGTAGGGTCTGCGCCGCCATTATAGGCATCATTGGCTTTTACGATAGTCTCTGCTGCATCAAGCACTTTATCCGCATTGGACTCAATATCAACAGGTACGTTTGCGGGAGTAAGTCCGTTGTATTTGTTCCCAGATGCTGAAACAGCTGTGAAGGTGAAGGTGTACTTTGCTTTCGTTTCTGCCCCATTTAAGAAACTGGGTTTGTCATATTTTGCCTTCATAGCAACCTTGACAACATTCAGGGTATCATCTTCATTAAGAGCGTCCTGAACCTGCTTTGCTGCAGCGGTCGTATTAGTTTCTTCATCCTTTGTTGCATCGTAGCTGAACTCAAGTCCATTAACGAGCTTAGTTACAGCGGCATCAAGCTCGTCCTGCTTTACTTTAACAGTAACAGTTCCTTCCACAACATATGTTCCGGCAATCTTTGCTCTGTCCGCTTTACCTGACACTGCAGCTACAACTACCGAATACTTATATTTATTGGTTGTCGAATCATATCCGTTTGAATAAGGTAAAGTAGTATCGGCTGTCGCTGTGACGGTATAATTTCCGCTTACGTCATCCAACGCAAATACTGCACTTTCGAGAGTGGTTTTAAGCCCACTAACTGCCGTTCCAGCAGCAGTGTCATCCGCAGCTGCAGTCTTTTCAAAATTGTCTGCTACTGTTTTCAGTGCGGCAGAGACAGTTGCTGCGTTATCTGCTGTAGCATCAGTTGTGTCTACAGTCGCTGCGAATACGCTAAGCGTAGTTGCCGGAACTGCGGAAAATGCCATGCTGGCAGCAAGTACGGCTGCCAAGAATTTGTTTCCCTTCATGTTTACTCCTCCTGTTTGAGTTGAAAAAATTAGTATAATGTAGCACTTCAGGGCGGCTGTTGAAGTCCGCTTTTCGGGACAGATGTGGAAGGAGGAATGCGTTGGATTTTTCGTGTGCATGGCAGGCAGATGTGTTTACATAACTGTACAGATTGGCCATATTTTTTGATGCCTTACAGCTTTATATTCGATCCGGGAAACAGCGAGCAGATATAATGATTCGATCTGAAAACAGGTTCAGCTGGGCTTTTCAGAATTGTATAGGGAGGATTTACAATAGGTACAGAAGCATTGACGATTGTAGGAATATTGTGCTGCTGCGTTATAGAAAACACAGAGAAGCGTTTTCATGAAACAACCCTGTGAGGACGTTAATGCCAGTTGACAACTGGCTGTTGAAACGCTAAGATAAAGATACAAAGAGGTGCCACCGGTAGACGGTTAGCCCTCAGCACATTAACAAAAAATAACCGTTAAGTTTGCTAGGCTTGGGCGGTTATTTTTTTGACCTTTTTTCTGCATCTTTACCCATTTCGTAGCCGATGCCGTAGCATGCTACGCCGAAAGAAATAATCCCAATAATGAGAGATACAATGTCCATACGGACCCCCTCCTTTCTGGCTTACGCCGATCTGGAGGGTAGGACAAAAATTGCGTACCCTCCGAGAAATGGAGGGCCAACCGTCCACCGTCGTGGTGACACCCACAGTCAGTATAACAGAATATAGGATCGATAGCCACAACATTTCATATTGTCAGTCCTGCACAAGAAAGCAGATTGTGACTCCTCTACAGGAACGAAGTAAACCATTATCAGGCAGGTGTCCTTCGGGGCATCTGCTATTTTTATGCTCATTTTTCAGCCTCCCGTCACGCCCCTCTCACCCGGGAAGCCGCAGATAACTGTAAGTGGTAAATAATCGGCACCTTGACAAGGAACGGCCTTTTCCTTGTCAAGGTACCGATTATTTACCACTTACTCTATTGAAACCATTTAACTAGAACTTTCCCAACCGATGAGACTATATAACGGCCTATATAAAGCCAGTTCTGTTAGCATCGGGCATTTTTAACCACTCAGCATCGGGTTATTATCGCCAATAATCATCGGAAAATATCA
>Ga0256406_1003656_pt1 | contig 18763 bp, 18 predicted proteins | sample RumenRJG_03DNA_FD_185986 | JGI IMG/M metagenome (GOLD analysis project Ga0256406, IMG submission 185986) | Bovine rumen microbial communities from Lethbridge, Alberta, Canada - RJG_03 | ecosystem: Host-associated > Mammals > Digestive system > Stomach > Rumen | place: Canada: Alberta | collected...
CTTCGGCGGCGGGTCCGGCGGAGGCGGTGGCTCCAGCCGGAGCTGGTAACAAAAAAGCGACTGACGCGGTATACGTCAGTCGCTTTTTCGTTGTTTCAGATTGATGTCAGAACCGGAAGTCCCGTTCTCCCTGATCGATTTTTTCCAGATAGCCTTCGCAGGTGGCACGGACCACCGGGCTCTTGATGTGGTTCAGTTCCCGTTTGATGGCTTCCATGCCTTTCTTTTTCGTATCTTCGCTGGCATAGTCATCCAGGTATTCCCGCAGGGTCAAGAGGGCGTTGGGCTGGCAGCAGTTGGAGATTTCTCCGGTCTTGGCCAGGCTCATGAACCGGTCGCCGGTACGGCCGGCCCGGTAGCAGGCGGTGCAGAAGCTGGGGATGTACCCGTCGGTGAGCAGCCAGTTGATCACCTGGTCCAGGGTCCGGTTGTCGTTCACTTCGAACTGGGCGGAATCTTCCTCTTCATCTTCGGCGTACCCGCCCACGCTGGTCCGGGAGGCACCGCTGATCTGGGACACGCCCACATCCAGGACGGCTTTCCGGGTGGCAGCGCTTTCCCGGGTGGAGATGATGATGCCGGTGTAGGGGACCGTGATCCGCAGGATGGCTACGATCTTCTTGAACATGGCATCGCTGATGGCGTTGGGGAAGGACTGGACGGAAATGTCGTCGGCCGGACGGATCCGGGGTACGCTGATGGTGTGGGGGCCTACGCCGAACACGGCTTCCAGGTGTTCCTTGTGCATGAGCAGGCCGGCGAAGTCATACCGGTACATGTTCAGGCCGAACAATACGCCCACGCCCACGTCGTCGATGCCGCCCTGCATGGCACGGTCCATGGCTTCCGTATGGTAGGCATAGTCATGTTTCGGACCATTGGGATGCAGCTTTTCGTAATTTTCCTTGTGGTAGGTTTCCTGGAACAGGATGTACGTACCGATGCCGGCTTCCTTCAGCTTCCGGTAGTTTTCCACGGTGGTGGCGGCGATGTTCACGTTCACCCGGCGGATGGCACCGTTCTTGTGCTTGATGCTGTAGATGGTGTGGATGCATTCCAGGATGTATTCGATGGGGTTGTTCACCGGGTCTTCACCGGCTTCCAGGGCCAGGCGCTTGTGGCCCATATCCTGCAGGGCGATGACTTCCTTCTTGATTTCTTCCTGGGTCAGTTTCTTCCGGGCGATGTGTTTGTTCTTTGCATGGTACGGGCAGTACACACAGCCGTTGACGCAGTAGTTGGACAGGTACAGAGGGGCAAACAGCACGATGCGCTGGCCATAGATCTTGTCTTTGATCTCTTTGGCCAGGTCGTAGATGCCTTCCAGGATGGAGGAATCTTCGCAGGCCAGGAGCACGGAAGCTTCCCGGTGGCTCAGGCCTTTCAGGGTGCGGGCTTTTTCCAGCAGGCTCCGGCAGTAGGCCAGATCTTTGCTCTTTTCGTCAGCAAAGTCCAGGGTGTCCAGGATTTCCTGGTGGTTGATGAATTCGTCCGCTTTCGGTGATGCCGGATTGTACGGTATGGTCATTTTTCCTCCCCTTTGCTCCCCCTAGAAAAAAAGGAGCCGCAGCCCGTTTTGGGCGCAGCTCCCTCCAAGGATATTTTTGTTGGATCGGTACTGCCTTAGTACGCGGTAAACCTTGTACGCAGGGAGCATGTTGTTGATATTGTAACGCGTGTAACAATAAAATGCAAGAAAGAATCCATAAAAATAAGCTCCCGGAAACTGACTCATTTCGCGGGAGCTTCAATATCCTGTTGATTCAGTTGTCATTTCTTGCTCACTCAATTGAACCTGTATTTTGGACTCACCCCAAATAAAGCTTTCTCTTTTTACTACCGTAGGTTGTATTTTGGACTCACCCCACACATTGCTTTTACTTGAAGATCAATTCCTGATACCCGATCAATGCAGTTGCCGGGTTCAATAACGCAGTTCCATGGAATGCTGCTGTTTCGAACGTCGCTTTATAGATGACGAAGGGCGTACCGCTTTTATCATCCGTATATCTGGTGACCACAATATCTTTGGCATCCGGATAGCTTGCCAATATGGTTCCTTTAACGTCTGCTTCCGTTTTATTCACCGTGACCGATCCGGGGTAATTGGACGATTTGATGATCGCCTTCTGTACCTTGCTGGTTGCCCGGTCTACCACTACATCATACCGTTGCAGGGTATCCGGAACCTCATATTCCAGATCGAATGTGGCATCGTCCGTCTTGGCACTTGTCAGAACCGCTTGAGGCGGGACGACCTTTGCTGCAGCATCAATCGCAGCCTTCTTGCTGGCAAGGGTACTTTGGACGGCTGGTGCAGCCATCGCGGGAACAATCGCACCGAAAGAGGAAGCAACTACCACTCCGGCAACGATCATCGTAGAGATCTTTTTACATATGCCCATTGGTATCTCCTCCTGTCTTCCAGAAAGCCTCTCCTTGAGGACCTTTCCTTCGTTCATCTATATCATAGCCACTTTGTGGAAAATTTGCAAGAAAAATCAATTTCCTTATTTTAAGTTAAGTGAAATCGTTCCAGTTGTAACAATATAAAAAAGAGAGCTGTTGCATTTGCAACAGCTCTCTGATCATTCAATTGGTGGCCCCGGAGTGATTCGAACACTCGACCTTTTGGTTCGTAGCCAAACGCTCTATCCAGCTGAGCTACGGAGTCATTACCGAACAGTCATTATTATAGGGGAAAGGTGATAAAATGTCAACAACTTTTTTAGAAAATCCAAAAAGAAAATCGGAAGCCTATTCAATTCTGCAACGATATTATATAATAAGATATTAATCCATCGATATTGTAGGAAAGAAAGGCAAAGGTGTAACATGCTGTTTACGGATAAAGCGAGAATCTATGTGGAAGCCGGTTCCGGGGGCGACGGTGCCTCCAGTTTCCGGAGAGAGAAATATGTGGCCTGCGGCGGCCCCGATGGGGGTAACGGCGGCCGGGGCGGTTCTGTGGTGCTGGTGGCCCACAAGGACCTGAACACCCTGGTGGACTTCCGGTACAAACGGAAATTCGTGGCCGAAAAGGGCGGCAACGGTGCGGCCAAGAACTGCACCGGCCACAAGGCGCCGGATGTGGAAGTGAAGGTCCCCCTGGGCACCGTGGTGTATGACGATGCCACCGGCGTGCCCCTGGCGGACCTGAGCCATGACGGAGACAAGTTCGTGGCGGCCCGGGGCGGCCGTGGCGGCAAGGGGAACGCCTGCTATGTGACCAGTACGAAGCAGGGCGTGACCTTTGCGGAAAAAGGCGAACCGGGTACCAAAGGCTGGCTGCGGCTGGAACTGAAGATGCTGGCCGATGTGGGCATGGTGGGCTATCCCAGCGTAGGGAAGTCCAGCATCGTGGCCCGGGTATCGGCGGCCCGGCCGGCCATCGCGGCCTACCATTTTACCACCCTGAGCCCTGTTTTGGGTGTGGTGCGGCTGGACGCAGAACACAGCTTCGTGCTGGCCGACCTGCCCGGTCTGATCGACGGGGCCTCCAAGGGCGTGGGCCTGGGGCATGACTTCCTGCGGCACATCGAACGGACCCGGGTCATCCTCCATATCGTGGATGTGAGCGGCTGCGAAGGCCGGGACCCGGTGGAAGACTTCAAGAAGATCAACGAGGAACTGGTGCTGTACAGCCAGAAACTGGCCGACCGTCCCATGCTGGTGGTGGCCAACAAGATGGACCTGCCGGATGCGGAGGCCAATTACCAGAAGCTGGCCGAGTACGTGACCAGCCAGGGCTATCCCATCATGAAGGCGTCCGCGGCTACGGGTCAGGGCCTGAAGGAAATCATGTGGAAGGCCTACGAGATGCTGCAGAAGGCACCCAAAGAGGAAGAAATCATCGACATCGGCCAGGTAAAGGAGGCCGATCCGGATTCCTTCACCATCACCCGGGATACGGAAGATGCGGATTTCGAGGTGAAGGGCAAGAACATCGAGCGCCTGGTGGCCATGACCAACTTCGACAACGACGAAGCCCTGTACCGCTTCCAGCTGATCTGGCGGCGGCTGGGCATCGAACAGGCCCTGAAGGAAAAGGGCATCGAGGAAGGCCAGTCGGTGAAGATCGGGGATATGATCTTCGATTACAAGGAACATTATTGATCCATTGTTGAAAGGGAGCGGGGCTCCCGGGGATGAATGAGGGGTGAATCGTATGGAACGCAAACAGATTGCAGAAGCCAAACGGATCGTAGTGAAGGTGGGGACCAGTACCATTACCTATCCCAACGGGAAGATCAACTATGAAAAGATCGAAAAACTGGCCCGGATCCTGTCGGATTTCCAGAACCAGGGCAAGGAGATGATCCTGGTATCTTCCGGCGCCGGGGCAGCCGGTGTGGGACGGATGGGACTGGAAGCCAAGCCAAAGACCATTCCGGGCAAACAGGCCTGTGCCGCTGTGGGCCAGGGCATCCTGATGCATATCTACGAACGGCTCTTCGGGGAATACGGCCAGGTGGTGGCCCAGGTGCTGCTGACCAAGACCGATATGGTGAACCGGCACAGCTATGCCAACGCCCGGAACGCTCTCCAGGAAATGATCTCCTGGGGCGTCATCCCCATCATCAACGAAAACGATGTGGTGGCCATCGATGAATTCAAGATCGGTGACAACGATAACCTGTCGGCGCTGGTGGCCAGCCTGGCCGATGCGGATCTGGATATCCTGCTGTCCGATATCGACGGGCTGTATACGGCCAATCCCAAGACCCATCCCGATGCCAAACTGGTATCCGTGGTGGAGGAAGTGACGCCGGAAATCGAAGCCACGGCCGGGGGTGCCGGCAGCAAGAACGCCACCGGCGGTATGCTGACGAAGCTGCAGGCAGCCAAGAACGCCATGAGTGCCGGCATCGCCCTGATCATCGCCAACGGGGAACATCTGGATATCCTGCGCAATATCCTGCGGGGTGAACCGGTGGGGACCCTGTTCGTGCCCAAAGAAAGCCATCTCCGGTTCCGGAACCAGTGGCTGGCTTTCGGGTCCAAGATCTGCGGCCGGCTGGTCGTGGATGAGGGCCTGGCCAAAGCCCTGCGGCAGAAGGGCAGCTGCAGCATCCTGCCCGTGGGCATCGTAGGTGTGGAAGGCGACTTTGACAGTGGTGACACGGTCAGCGTGGTGGATCAGGACGGCCACGAACTGGCCCGGGGCATGGTGAACTACAGCGCCGGCGACGTGGCCCTGATCAAAGGCTGCAAGACCAGCCAGATCGAAGAGAAAATCGGCTACAAACATTATGATGAAGTGATCCATCGGGACAATCTGGTGGTCCTGTAAAGGAGGAAAGCAGCATGGCAGAATATGAAGTAGGTATGGTCCGGGAGCAGGGAGAATCTGCAAAACGAGCCTCCCGGGAACTGGGCATCCTGAATACGAAAGTGAAAAATGATATCCTGCTGGCCATGGCGGACGGCCTGCTGGAAGGGGAAGACACCATCCTGGCTGCCAACGCCGTCGATATGGAAAACGGCAAAAAAGGCGGCCTGCGGGCGTCCCTGCTGGACCGTCTGCTCCTGACCCATGACCGGCTGGTACAGATGGCCAAGGGCATCCGCCAGGTGGCCGGCCTGCCCGATCCGGTGGGCCGCATCCTCAGCGGGGCCAATCTGCCCAACGGGCTCACCATCACGAAGGTCTCCGTGCCCCTGGGCGTCATCGGTATCATCTACGAAGCACGGCCCAACGTGACGGCGGATGCCATCGCCCTGTGCATGAAGAGCGGCAATGCGGTGATCCTGAAAGGTGGGCGGGAAGCCCTCCATTCCAACAAGGCCGTCAGTGATGTACTGATCGCCGCCGGGGAAAAGGCCGGCCTGCCCAAAGGGTCCATCCAGTTCGTGAACGTGCCCGACCGGGCCGCGGTGGACGAACTGATCCACCTGGAGGGCCTGGTGGATGTGGTCATTCCCCGGGGCGGCGCCGGGCTCATCAAGAATGTGGTGCACAACGCCTCCGTACCGGTGATCGAAACCGGGGCCGGCGTATGCCATACGTATGTGGACGCTTACGCCAACGTGCCCATGGCCGTGGAAATCGCCATGAACGCCAAGGTGAACCGGCCGTCCACCTGTAACGCCATGGAAACCCTGCTGGTGCACAAGGATATCGCAGACGCGTTCCTGCCGGCCATGCTGGAGGCTTACAAGAAGGCCCATGTGACCATCCTGGGGGACGAACGGACCCGGGGGTACAGCGACGAGGTACAGCCGGCCACAGAAGAGGACTGGGCCACGGAATACGGGGATCTGCGGCTTTCTGTGAAAGTGGTGGACAGCCTGGAAGAAGCGGTGGAACACATCCGCCGGTACGGTACGGGCCATTCGGAAGCCATCGTGACCGACAAATACGAAAATGCCCGGAAGTTCCAGCAGCTGGTGGATGCAGCAGCCGTGTATGTGAATGCCTCCACCCGGTTCACGGACGGGTTCGAATTCGGGTTCGGGGCCGAAATCGGCATCAGCACCCAGAAACTCCACGCCAGAGGCCCCATGGGCCTGCCGGAACTGACCACCACCAAATACCTGGTGAACGGCAATGGGCAGGTGCGGAAGTAAGTGCCCGTGGAAATGTTGTGAAATCGTTTAACTTCTTTTCATGGATATTTCATCCTTTTTGCATACAATGACCATGGACACAAGAAGCAATAAGGCTGCAGGATCCTGCAGGGTCCTGCAGCCTTACGTTTATGGACCTGCCCCAGGCAGGGATTTCAAGGGGGAGACAGAGTGAACATCATTCGCAAACATAAGATCCTGCTGATCCTCCTGGCCATACTGATCGCCGGTGGGGCCGGCGGGTACAAGTATTACCAGGTGAAGAAGACCCAGGAAGCCGTAGCGGCCACCCGGACGGATGCCGTCCAGCGGGGGGATCTGCGCAAGACCATTTCTGCCACCGGTGCCCTGAAGGCACTGGATAACGTGGATATCAACTCCAAGATCACCGGCCGTATCGTGGCCGTGTATGTAAAGGAAAACCAGCATGTGACGGCCGGCCAGGCCCTGGTGAAGCTGGACGATACGTCCCTGAAGGCCACCCAGGAAATGAAACGGGCTACCCTGGCCGATAAAAAGGCCACCTATGACCGGGATACGGCCCTGCTGGACCAGGGGGCCATCGCCCAGAGCGTATTCGATACGGCAGAGGCTGAATACCGGGTGGCCCAGGCTGAATATGACCAGGCCACGTCCAACGTGGGCGATACCGTGATCAGTACGCCCATCGACGGCTACGTCATCGGCAAACCCACCCCTGTGGGCCAGACCGTATCCTCCGGTATTTCCACGCCGCAGGTCTTGATGAGCGTGGCCAACCTGGACAAGATGCAGATCTACCTGATGGTGGATGAATCCGATATCGGCCAGATCAAACAGGGACAGAACGTGGAATTCACCGTGGATGCCTATCCCAACGAGACCTTCAAGGGGATCGTGACCCTGATCGGGCGCAGCGCCACCACCACGAATAACGTGAACTACTATACGGTCTACGTGGATGTGGAAAACAGCGAAGGCAAGCTGCTGCCCACCATGACTGCCCGGGCCAACGTGATCGTGGACGAAATGGACAACGTATTGACCGTGGCCAACAAGTGCATCCATACGGAAGATGGCCAGAAGTATGTGCTGGTCTATGACAAGAAGGAAAACACCAGTAAGAAAGTGCCGGTGAAGGTCCTGCTGACCGGGACGGACCGGACGGCGGTGGAAGCCGACCTGCAGGAAGGCGATGAACTGGTGGTGAAGGCCACCAAGGCCACCAGCACCAGCAACAAACGGATGGGGCCTCCGATGTAATTGGAGGACGACAGCCATGAACGTCATTGAACTGAAAGACATCGTAAAAAGCTATCAGATGGGGGATACCATCGTCTATGCCCTGAACCATGTGACCGTGAACTTCGAAAAAGGCAAGTTCACCTCCATCGTGGGCCCTTCAGGCAGTGGCAAATCCACCATGATGAACATCCTGGGCTGCCTGGACCGGCCCACCTCCGGCGAATACATCCTGGAGGGGAAGAACATCGCCAACTATACGGACGATGAACTGGCCCACACTCGGAATCAGAAGATCGGGTTCGTATTCCAGAGCTTCAACCTGCTGAACCGGCTCACCGCCGTGGAGAATGTGGCCCTGCCCCTGATCTACGCCGGGGTGAACCTGGAAGAACGGACGAAGCGGGCGGAAAAGGCTCTGACCGATGTGGGGCTGGGCAGCCGGATGTATCACAAACCCAATGAAATGTCCGGCGGGCAGCGGCAGCGGGTGGCCATCGCCCGGGCGCTGATCAACAACCCGGCCATCATCATGGCCGATGAACCCACCGGGAACCTGGATACGAAATCCACCCTGGAAATCATCGACATCTTCGAAAAGCTGAACCACGAGGGCAAGACCGTGATCATGGTCACCCACGAACCGGAACTGGCGGCCATGACCCAGCGGATCCTGGTCATGCGGGATGGCAAACTGACCGAAGAGAAAGAGGGAGGAGGCCAGATCGTTGTTTAGAGAATGTGTGAAAATGGCCTTCGAAGGCATGGTGGCCAACAAGGTGCGGACGTTCCTCACCATGCTGGGCATCATCATCGGCGTGGGTGCCGTCATTGCCATGGTTTCCCTGGGTCTGGGCATGCAGGAGAAGGTCAAGGACAACATCACCAGCATGGGCAGCAACCTGCTGATCGTCATGAGCGGCGGCCGGACGGCCAATGGCCAGCGGATTGCCAGCGGCAGCGGGGCCAAGCTGACCTATGAGGATGCCAAGGCCATCGAAAAGAACGTGGACGGCATCAAATATGTGGCACCCGGCGTGCAGACCAGCTATCAGCTGGTGGCCGGGAACCAGAACTGGAACTCCCAGGTGCAGGGTATCACTCCCAACGTGCTGGAAATCCGGAATTACCAGATCTCCGAAGGGCGCATGTATACCCAGAACGACATGAACAGCCGGGAGCGGGTGTGTGTCATCGGCAAGACCGTGGCGGATAACCTGTTCCCTGATGGAAAGGCCGTGGGGCAGATCATGCGGATCAACAAGGCTCCGTTCCTTGTCATCGGGGTACTGGCTACCAAGGGGCAGTCTTCCATGGGCCAGGACCAGGACGATGTGGTGTTCGTCCCTCTGACGACCGCCATGCAGAGATTGATGGGCCTGACCTATATCCGGAACATCACCATCCAGTGTGAAAACGAAAATACCGTGTCCCAGGTCCAGTCCGATGTGGTTACCCTGCTGCGGACCCGGCACAAGATCCGGACCGGCGAAGACGACGACTTTACGGTCCGTGACCTGACGGAAATCATCAAGACGGCCCAGGAGACCACCGGGTCCATCACCCTGCTGCTGGCCATCATTGCCGGCATCAGCCTGCTGGTGGGCGGCATCGGCATCATGAACATCATGCTGGTGTCCGTGACGGAGCGGACAAGGGAAATCGGCATCCGGAAGGCCCTGGGGGCCACGTACCATGACATCCTGCTCCAGTTCCTGGTGGAATCCATGGTCATCGGGGTCACCGGCGGTACCACAGGCATGATTTTGGGGACCATCATCTCCGTGATCGCGGCCAAGGTCATCGGCTGGCCGGTGGTGGTGTCCGTTGCGGCCACCATCATCTCCGTGGTGTTCTCCGTGGGCATCGGGCTGTTCTTCGGGCTGTATCCGGCCAAGAAGGCCGCCCTGCTGGACCCCATCGATGCACTGCGGTATGAATGAGGCACCCAAGCCCACCCTCCGGCAGAAATGGAGGGGGTTCGTGGAATTCCTCCACCGGCCCAAGACAAAGTTCGACATCAAAGACCGTTCCCGGGCCCTGCTGCTGTACGGCATCGTAGTGGCCGTGCTCATGTGGCTGGTGGGGAAGATAACAGGATAAGGAAAGGGGCTGTCGCTAAAAAGCGGCAGCCTCTTTTATCATATGCTGACATAAAAAACTTCAGAAAACCAGGAGCGGGTTTACCGGGCGACATCGCTGCGCGAGTCTTGGTAAACCCCTACGGAGTAAAATCAGCGGTTCGTATGGAATCCGTAGGGGCGTACCAAGATTTTTGCCGCAGGCAAAATATCGCCCGGTACGCCCGTCCCTGGCCTGAGATTTTTATTTTATCTTCCTGAACTTCCACAACCCGAAACATTCCCGCACCAGCGGGCCTACCAGGAGCAGCTGGATGGCCATGGCACCCGGGATGTTCCGCAGGAAGGCCGGTCCAAGCACGGACCAGGAATGGACATGGAAGAACAGCACATGGATCAGGGTGGTCATGAGCGGGGCCATGATGCAGGGGGTGAAAATGCCCATGCCGATGGGGAAATAATGCTCCTTCCAGGGCCAGAAGCGCAGGGTCAGCCGCATGGCGATGGGGCTGCCGATGAAAAAGGCCACCGGGACCGCCAGGAAGTATTCCCGGGCAAAATTCCGCAGGGCGGTGACGAACCAGGGCCCCTGCCAGCCCAGGTGCAGCAGAGAATTGTAGGAAGCCATGCCCAGGACCATGCCGAAGGCCATCATACAGGTAAAGATCACAGCTTCCTTTCGAGTTTCAGGCATTGTTTCATTTCTCCTTTATCTTGAATCGATGCAAAAAAATAACGCATCCCCAGCAATTGGATTTACATCGCTGAGAATACGCATTGCTCTTATAGTATACCATGTTTTGGAGATGGAATGTAAGACTTGGGTTTGATCATTTTAACGGGAATGGATAAGATTGTGTGGAGAAAAGCTATAAAAAAAGGCCTCCGGCCGACCTGGGTTCGGTCTTCCCTTACGGATAGACCCTACGGAAAGTATGGAATCATGTTTGCATGCATAGGGACGGCCCATGAGGGACGTCCGTTCCCAGGTCTGTTATGAAGAAACAAATAGGGAAGATGTATCATTCAAACGAATTTTTGTATTTAATATAGAGCATAGAAATATCAAAAATCGTCATAAAACCATATCATTTTTTACAGAAAAGGCAGGTGTATACACTATACTTTGACAAAATTGTGAAATGTTGCATAACGCATAATTACTCACTTATAATGAGTAATGTTCAAACCATACAAAACGAAGGGAGCTATTATCATGAAAGTAGATCTGAATTCTGACTTGGGTGAAAGCTTTGGTGCGTACAAAATCGGCATGGATGACAAGGTGCTGCCGCTGGTAACTTCGGCCAACATTGCCTGCGGGTTCCATGCAGGGGATCCTTCGGTCATGAAAAAAACAGTGGATCTGGCTGTGAAAAGCGGTGTTGCGCTGGGTGCACATCCCGGATTTCCGGATCTGGTAGGGTTTGGTCGCCGGAAAATGGCCGTTTCCCCGGCAGATGCCTATGCCATGGTGGTGTACCAGGTCGGGGCACTGGCTGCGTTCGCCAAGGCGGCAGGTACCCGTCTGCAGCATGTGAAACCCCATGGTGCTATGTACAATATGGCGGCCAAGGACGCCAAGCTGGCGGAAGCCATTGCCCAGGCTGTCTATGACGTGGATAAAGACCTGATCCTGTATGCCCAGGGTGGTACGGAAAGCATCAAGGCGGCTGAAAAGATCGGCCTGCGGGTGGCCTGCGAAGTCTTTGCCGACCGCAGCTACCAGGATGACGGGACCCTGACGCCCCGCGGCCTGCCCGGTGCCATGATTACCGACGAAGACAAATCCATCGCCCAGGTCCTGTCCATGGTACTGGACGGTAAAGTGACGGCTCTCAGCGGCAAAGTCATCCCTGTGAGAGCGGATTCCATCTGTGTCCACGGCGACGGTGAAAAAGCCCTGCTGTTCACCCAGAAAATCCGCAAGGCGCTGGCTGATCACGGTGTAGAAATCGTTGCCTCCGGCACGTTCGTGAAATAAATCCGGAAAAGCAGAGAGAGGAGAATGCCCATGGACTATAGCCATATGGAACCCAAAGACGTCCGGGCCCTGATCCGGGAAGGCAAGATCACCAGCTTTACCAGCGGCATGTGCAACGGCTATGCCCAGGCGAACCTGGTGGTACTGCCCCGGGAACTGGCCTTTGATTTCCTGCTGTTCACCACCCGCAATCCCAAGCCCTGTCCGGTGCTGGATGTGACAGAGGTGGGCAGCCCGGAACCCAAAGCGGTGGCTCCCGGCGCTGACTTGCGGTATGACATCCCCAAATACCGGATCTACCGGCACGGGGAACTGACGGACGAGGTGACGGACCTGAGCCGGTACTGGCGGGATGACCTGGTGGCTTTCCTGCTGGGCTGCAGCTTTTCCTTTGAAGGGCCCATGCTGGACGCCGGGCTGGATGTACGGCACATCACGGAAAATCACAATGTGCCCATGTACATCACCAATATCCAGTGCACGCCGGCCGGTGTGTTCCACGGTCCCATGGTGGTATCCATGCGGCCCATGACGCCGAAGGCAGCCATCCGGGCCATCCAGGTGACCAGTCGGATGCCCAATGTCCATGGGGCACCCATCCATTTCGGGGATCCGGCGGCCATCGGGATCAAGGATATCGACAAACCGGATTTCGGGGATCCTTCCACCATTAAACCGGGAGAAGTCCCTGTGTTCTGGCCCTGCGGCGTTACACCCCAGGCAGTGGCCATGGCGGTGAAACCGGAGTTCATGATCACCCATGCACCGGGCCATATGTTTATCACTGACGTGAAAAATGCTGATTTGAGCGTGCTGTAAAAAAAAGAGAAAGCACCTGGGAATCAGAGACAATTCCATATCCAGAACAAGATCCAAATGAGGGGGAGATTGTGATGAAGAAAGAATCCAATGTGAGCGTATTGCTGGGTGCTGCGTTCCTGATGGCCACTTCGGCCATCGGACCGGGCTTTTTGACCCAGACGACGGTATTTACCGGGCAATTGGGTGCCAGCTTCGGCTTTGCCATCCTGGCCATGATCATCATCGATGCCATTGCCCAGCTGAATGTATGGCGGGTCATCGCCGTGGCGAAGAAACCGGGACAGGATATCGCCAATATGGTGCTGCCCGGCCTGGGCTACCTGGTCTCGGCATTCGTGGTGTTCGGGGGCCTGGCCTTCAACATCGGGAACCTGGGCGGCGCCGGCCTGGGGCTGAATGTGCTGTTCGGCATCACGCCCATCACCGGGGCGCTGATCAGTGCAGCCATCGCCATCTTCATTTTCCTGAGCAAGGAAGCCGGCAGCCTGATGGATAAATTCGCCCAGATTGCGGGCGGTGTCATGGTCCTGCTGACCATCTATGTTGCGGTTACGTCCCATCCTCCGGTGGGCGAAGCCATCAGCAAGACGTTTATGCCTGACAAAATCGACCTGATGTCCATCGTGACCCTGGTAGGCGGCAGCGTGGGTGGTTACATCACGTTCGCCGGCGGGCACCGGCTGCTGGATGCAGGCATCTGCGGCAAGGAACGGCTGGACGAAGTGAACCGGAGTTCCCTGACCGGGATCGGCATTACCAGTGTGATGCGGATTTTCCTGTTCCTGGCGGCCCTGGGGGTCATCAGCCAGGGCTTCACCCTGGACCCGGCCAACCCGCCTGCCTCGGTGTTCAAACTGGCCGTGGGTGAAGTGGGCTATAAGATCTTCGGTGTGGTCATGTGGTCCGCTGCCATTACGTCGGTCATCGGCTGTGCCTACACCTCTGTCTCTTTCATCCGGACCTTCAGTGAAAGCCTGAACAAGAATTATCGGTATCTGATCATTGGATTCATCATCTTCTCTGCTGCTGTCTTCGCCTTCATCGGCAAACCGGTGAAAGTGCTGATCCTGGCAGGGGCCCTGAACGGGCTGATCCTTCCGCTGGTCCTGGGGGCGCTGCTCCTGGCGGCCCGGAAGAAATCCATCGTGGGCGATTATGTCCATCCCAAGTTCCTGCTGGCCACCGGCTGGATCATCTTTGCCGTGATGCTTTGCCTGGCAGTGGAGACCGCATCGAAATTACTGCCCAAACTGGTGGGCTAAAAGGTGGTTGAAAACATGGAAAAAGCAACGGAATATCTGCAGGCGGCCCAGCTGCGGCCTGTAGGGGAGGCAGCGCTGATGGTGTCGTTCGGGAACACCATCGATCCGGAAATCCTGCGCTGCGCCCGGGCTCTTGTAACAGAACTGGAACAGCATCCCTTCCCGGGGCTGCTGGAATTCGAAGCCTCCTATACCGGCGTGACGATTTTCTATGATCCGCTGGTGCTGGCCCGGTCTTCGACGCTGTCGGAGGACTATCGGCTGTCCAAAGGCTATCGGGAAGTGGCGGCCAAAGTGAAGGAGCTGTTGGCCCATATCAAATTTACGGCAGAAAAGGAACGGGCCAAGATCCGCATCCCCGTCTGCTATGGCGGCGAATATGGACCGGACCTGCAGGAAGTGGCCGACTATCATCACATGACGCCGGAAGAAGTGGTAAAGATCCATACCGGCGGGGATTATCTGGTGTACATGATCGGGTTCGCTCCCGGCTTCCCCTATGTGGGCGGCCTGCCACCGGAAATCGCCACACCCCGGAAAAAGACGCCCCGGCTGGCCATCCCGGCCGGTTCCGTGGGCATTGCCGGCTCCCAGACCGGGGCTTATCCCCTGGAAACCCCTGGGGGCTGGCAGCTGATCGGCCGGACGCCGCTTGCCCTGTTCCGGCCCTGGGATCTGGACCATCCCAGCCTGCTCCAGGCTGGTGACCGGCTGGAATTCTACAGCATCACACCCAAAGAATATGAAGCAATGGCTGCAAAAGAGAAAGAAGGTGCCGGCAAATGAAGATCCAGGTGAAAAAAGGCGGCCCTTTGACCACGCTCCAGGACCAGGGACGGTATGGCTTCCAGAAATTCGGCGTACTGGTCAGCGGTGCTATGGATCTGTTCAGCCTGAAGCTGGGCAATATCCTGGTGGGCAACGATGAAAAGGAAGCGGCGCTGGAAATGACCATGAGCGGTCCTTTCCTGAAAGTGCCGGCCGGGCTGGTGTTCGCCCTGACCGGTGCCGATTTGAGTGCCAAACTGGGCGGAAAGCCCGTACCCCTGAACCGGGCCATCTACGTGAAAGAAGATACCACCCTTTCCTTCGGGTTTGCAGTAAGAGGGGCACGGGGATACCTGAGTGTAGCCGGCGGTTTCGACGTTCCTCTTGTGATGAACAGCAAGAGCACGTACCTGCGGGCCAAACTGGGCGGTTTCGGCGGCGCTCCCCTGCAGGACGGAGCGGAACTGGAAACCGGGACGTTATCGGCTGAACAGGAGAAACTGACGGCAGCCCTCTCCAAAGCGGGCGGGAAGCCCTTCAGCACGTTTGGCTGGTCCATCCCCGACGGCAACCTGTTTGCCACGGATCCCATCCGGGTGACCCAGGGCCTGCAGGCGGACTGGTTCGACAACGATACCCTGTATGCGTTCCTGGAAAATCCCTATACCATTACGGCCCAGTCGGACCGGATGGGATATCGGCTCAGCGGCACGCCGCTCCATTATAAGGACAGCAGCCTGGAAATGATTTCGGAACCGGTGACCTTCGGCTCCATCCAGGTACCGGCGGATGGCAATCCCATCATCCTCATGGCGGACCGGCAGACCACCGGCGGCTATGCCAAGATTGCCCAGGTCATCCAGGCAGATCTGCCCCGGCTGGCCCAGATGAAACCGGGACAGAAGATTTATTTCGAACCGGTGACCCTGACGGCGGCAGAACAAGCGTTGGAACGGCAGGAACAGTTCCTGGCCGATGCCAAAGCCATGGTGAAACGATAAAAAAGCAGGAAAATCCTGCCCGACCTTGAATAAATATCATTGTGTCAGTGCAGGAACGGAAAGAAAAAGGACTGGCGCCTCGGCGTGCCGGTCCTTTTTGCGAATCAGGAGGGTGAGGACATGGATGTACAGCAATACCTGAAAGACCTGGAAACCCTGGTGGACATGGATTCCTTCAGTACGTATCCGGAAGGGACGGCCCGGGTGGCGGCGTGGATCAAGGACCGCCTGGACAAAGCCGGCTGGACCACGGAGCTGATTCCGGTGGGGGACGCCGTGGGCCCCTGCCTGAAGGCTGTATGGGGCAATCCGGAGCACTATGATGTGATCCTGCTGGGCCATATGGATACGGTGTTTCCGGCAGGTACCGTGAAAGAACGGCCTTTTTCCATCGAGGGGGATCACTACAAAGGACCGGGTTCTGCCGATATGAAATGCGGCGACCTGTTCATGGTGTACCTGGCTGAGGCCCTGGCGGCGGAAAAAGTGGCCGGCAATGTATGCCTGCTGTTCAATCCGGATGAAGAGATCAGCTCCCGGTATTCCCGGCCCGTCATCGAACGGGAAGCCCGGAAGGCCGACCATGCACTTATCATGGAAAGCGCCCGTCCCAACGGGGACCTGGTGAACGAACGGAAGGGCATCTGCAAGTATACCATTACCTTCCAGGGCATCGCCTCCCATGCAGGGGTGAATCCCGATCAGGGGGCCAGCGCCATCAATGAGTTCATCCGCTGGGGTGAAAAACTCATCGCCCTGGCGGACCGTAAGGCGGGGACCACCCTGAATATCGGCCTGGTGCAGGGGGGAACGGCAGCCAATGTGGTGGCGGCACAGTGTCGGTGCGTGGTGGATGTGCGCATCAAAAAAAGCAGTGAGGGAGACCGGATCGAACGGGCTCTGCGGGAACTGGAAGCCCATCCCTTCGATGACCGGGTGAAAGTCACCGTGGACGGCGGCGTGGCCCGTCCGCCCATGATGCCTACGGAAAAATCCCTGGCCTTCTGCCATTTGGCCGATCAGATCGCAGCGGAACAGGGCATTTTGTTCCACTGGCAGGCAGCCGGAGGCGGCAGTGACGGCAACTTCACATCGGCACTGGGGGTACCGACCCTGGACGGGTTGGGCCCTGTGGGCGGCAATGGCCACGCCGTGACGGAATATGGAGAAATCAGCAGCCTGGAGCCGCGCTTCCGTTTTCTGGAGGCACTGGTGAAAGCGGTTTTGACGAAATAGGAGAAAGGTGGAACAACATGCGGGATACGTCCCTGGTTTATTTGCTGGATGGTGAGAATCGGGTCCTGCTGGGCCGGAAACGGCGCGGTATGGGCGTGGGCAAGTGGAATGGCTTCGGAGGCAAGATCGAAGCCGGAGAGACCATGCGCCAGTGTGCGGTACGGGAACTTTGGGAAGAAAGCGGCATCCGGGTGCGGCCGGAAGACCTGGAGCTGATGGCCGATCTGTATTTCGACCAGCCCTCTGATGGCAGCTGGTCCCATGGGGGCATGGTGTACTTTGTCCGGAAATGGGAAGGGACGCCCCGGCTCTCGGAAGAAATGGAACCCCGCTGGTTCCGCCTGGAGGAACTGCCCTATGACGAAATGTGGCAGGCCGACTGCATCTGGCTGCCGGCCCTGCTGGACGGGAAACAGCTGCGGGGGACCATTTTGTTTGCTCCTGACGGGGACAAGGTGACCCATTCTCTGTTCCAGGAGGTGCATCTTGACCGCACAAAGTGACTGGACGGCTCTGCTGCTCCGGTGGTTCGATGCCAACCGCCGGGACCTGCCCTGGCGGGAAGCCCGTCCCCGCAACCCCTACCATGTGTGGGTCTCTGAAATCATGCTGCAGCAGACCCGGACGGAAACCGTGAAAGACTACTTCCGGCGCTGGATGGACCAGTTCCCCACCCTGGAGGCCCTGGCCCGGGCCCCGGAAGAACAGGTGCTCCGGGCCTGGCAGGGCCTGGGGTATTACAGCCGGGCCCGGAATCTGCACAAGGCAGCCCGGCAGGTAATGGTGGAATATGGAGGCGAAATGCCCCGGGAGGCCAGAACCCTGGAGAGCCTTCCCGGCATCGGAGCCTATACGGCGGGAGCCATCGCCTCCATGGCCTTCGGGCAGAAGGTGCCGGCCGTGGACGGAAATCTGCTGCGGGTGCTGGCCCGGCTGTATGGGGTGGACCAGGACATTGCCTCCACCGCAGGGAAGAAGACGCTCACCAGACTGGCAGAAGCAGCCATTCCAGCGGACCGGCCGGGGGATTTCAATGAGGCCCTGATGGATCTGGGGGCCAATGTGTGCATTCCCAAAGTTCCCCGCTGCGACCAGTGCCCGCTGCGGGATACCTGCCAGGCGTTTCAGGAAAACCGGACGGATCAGCTTCCGGTGAAACGGCCGAAAGCTCCCCAGAAAGAATTTGCAGCTGCCTGCGGCCTGTTGGTCCGGGAGGGAAAATTCCTGCTGCACAAACGGCCGGGAAAAGGGATGCTGGCTTCCATGTGGGAATTCCCCATGGTGCTGGGGAAAGCAGAAACGGAGGCCAGACAGGGGTTGGAGACACTGCTGCAGACCCGTGCCGGGGAATATCTCTGGGAGCACAAGCATGTGTTTACCCACCAGATCTGGTATATGAAAGCGTATATCCTGGAAGGGGGGACGGTGCCGGAAGGAGAGTATGGATTCTTCAGCCCGGAGGAATGGGAACAGATCCCCCTGGCGGGACCCCATGCAAAACTGGCGGCTTTTTTGAAAAAAGGTGTTGACAGCAAAGAGAGAGTTTGATATTATATACAAGCTTTCTCTTTGAGAGAGCGCTGACAAATCAAAGAATTTGAAACACGGTAAAAAAGTTGTTGACAAATTCCAAAAGATTTGTTAATATGATTAAGCTGTCAGTCGACAGCAAGGGTGAACCTTGAAAACTAAATATTGTTGACAGATGTGCGGGTCAAGTCACTTTTAGTGATGAGATCGAGTCACCTGGATGAAAACCAGGTTAAAAAATCAAAGCTAGTATTTTAAGAGCCAAGCGGCTCTTCAAAATAATTCTAT
>Ga0256406_1003658_pt1 | contig 18745 bp, 14 predicted proteins | sample RumenRJG_03DNA_FD_185986 | JGI IMG/M metagenome (GOLD analysis project Ga0256406, IMG submission 185986) | Bovine rumen microbial communities from Lethbridge, Alberta, Canada - RJG_03 | ecosystem: Host-associated > Mammals > Digestive system > Stomach > Rumen | place: Canada: Alberta | collected...
GCGCGGCGGGCGGAGAAGGAGACGGAAGGGAGGATGCGTGTTACAGATAAAGAATCTGACTATTACCCACAGGAAGGATCTCCGGACGATGCTGGAGGACTTTCAGCTGGTGCTGAACGACGGGGACAAAGCGGTGATCATCGGCGAGGAGGGGGACGGCAAGTCCACGCTGCTGAAGTGGATCTTTGATCCGGCGCTCACGGAACCGTACGCGGAATGCAGGGGCGAACGGATTCTCGGCCCGGAACGTCCCGGGTATCTGCCGCAGGAGCTGCCGCCGGAGGACTCGGTGAAAAGCGCATATGAGTTTTTCGCGGAAAGTGAAGGCTTCGCGGGGGCGTCCCCGAAGGAGCTGGGACGGCTGGCGGCCGAAACGGGGCTTGAATCGGATATATATTTCAGCGGACAGCGGATGGGCAGCCTTTCGGGCGGGGAGAAGGTGAAAATCCAGCTGCTTCGTCTGCTTCTGGATGAGCCGACGATCCTGCTTCTCGACGAGCCGTCCAACGATCTTGACCTCGCGACGCTGAGCATGCTCGAGTCGCTGATCGTGAACTGGAAACACGCGGTGCTTTTCGTCTCCCACGATGAGACGCTGATCCGCCATACAGCCAATATGGTCGTGCATCTGGAGCAGGTCGCGAGGAAGAACAGCAGCCGTTATACGGTGCAGCATCTGTCCTACGATCAGTATCTTCATGATCGGGCGAACCGTTTCGAGCGTCAGGACCGGAAGGCGCAGAGCGATCGGAGAGAAAAGAAGAAGCGGGATGAGACGTACCGGAAAGTGTACGAGGGCGTCGCCCGGGCGCAGAGCGCGATTTCCCGTCAGGATCCGCACGGCGGCGCGCTTCTCAAGAAGAAAATGCATGCCGTGAAGTCGATGGAGCGGCGATTTGAGCGGGAGGATGAGTCGATGACGAAGCGGCCCGAGCAGGAGGAGGCGATCGGGCTCAAGCTCTCCTGCGAGCCGGTTCCGCATGGGAAAACCGTGCTGGACTACCGGCTGGACCGCCTGCTTTCAGACGACGGCGGACGGGTTCTTGCGGAAGGAATCCGGTTTTTTGTCAGAGGACCCGAGAAAGTCTGCATCGTCGGCGCGAACGGCGCGGGCAAGACGACGCTTCTGAGAAAAATCGCGGAGGAGATGCTCGCCCGGACGGACATTCAGGCCGCCTATATGCCGCAGAATTACGAAGATCTTCTGGAACCGGGCATGACGCCGGTGGATTTTCTTGACGAGACGGGAGAAAAGGAGGTGCGGACCCGGATCCGAATCTATCTGGGCGCGCTGAACTTCACGGCGGATGAGATGGAGCATCCTTCCGGCGCGCTGTCGGGCGGGCAGAAAGTGAAGCTGCTCCTGCTGAAACTGAGCCTGTCCCATGCCGACGTGCTGATTCTGGACGAACCGACACGCAATCTGTCTCCGCTCTCCGGCCCGGTGCTTCGAAGGCAGCTTGCGGCCTTCCCGGGTGCGATCATCAGCGTGTCCCATGACCGGCTTTTCATGACGGAAGTATGCACCAGGGTGCTCAGGCTGACGGAGCAGGGGCTGACGGAGCTGGATCCGCTGTTCAAAGCCGGCTCCGCGGATTCGGAAAGCAGCTGATATGCGGACCGTGCAGCGTCGCCCTGGGCAGAGGTGGCGCCCCGGGCCGCAGGCCGCGGAGAGATAACCCGTGTCCGTCCGGGCCGATGAAGGCTGTTCCGAGTCCGTTTGATCCGCGGTCTGCCTTTTCCGAAAAAATGACGAAATCACCCGCGAAAAAACGGCGCGGATATTGCGCCGCCCGGCCTTTGACTATACAATAGTAATATCTGTGGGAATGCTGCACAGGAATGGCAGATTTGCGAGGTGAAAAACGGTGAAACGTTCTGAGATTAACAGGGTGATCCGGGACATGGAGCAGCTGATTCATGAGCAGGGCTTCCATCTCCCGCCTTTCGGCGAATGGACGCCGGAGGAGTGGGCGGACCGGGGACACCGATACGATGAGATCCGCGACAACAAGCTGGGCTGGGATATCACGGACTTCGGTCTGGGGGATTTCCGGCGCTGCGGCTTCGGCCTTTTCACGATCCGCAACGGCAATCTGGCGATGCCGGACAAGTACCCGAAGAGCTACGCGGAGAAGCTGCTGGCGATGTATCCGGGTCAGACGGCGGCGATTCATTATCATGTCGCCAAGATGGAGGACATCATCAACCGAGGCGGCAACGATGTCTTCATCCAGGTCTGGAACGGCACGAAGGATCTGAAGATGCTTGATACGGATGTGGACGTGTATACGGACGGGTGCCACTCGGCGGAGCCGGCGGGAACGAAGGTGCGGCTGAAACCGGGCGAGAGCATCACGATCACGCCGTATCTGTTTCATAAATTCATCATGCCGGAAGACGGCGGGATGGTGCTTCTCGGCGAGGTGTCGAAGTGCAACGATGACGATCATGACAACTACTGGTATGACCGGTCCATCGGGCGTTTCCCGGCGATTGACGAGGACGAGAAGCCGTATCGGCTTCTCTGCACGGAGTATCCGAAGGCCCGGGATTGAAGAGGGCGGAACGATTTCACAACAGTGAGGAGGGTGAGAAATGAGATACGGAGCACTCGAGGCGGGCGGAACGAAGATGGTCTGCGCGGTCTGTGACGGCAAGGGAGGGATCAGCGACCGGTTTACCACCCCGACGGCGGATCCGAAGGAGACGCTGCGGATTCTGTATGATTATTTTGCGGACAAGCAGATCGACTGTCTGGGCATTGCCTGTTTCGGACCCATCGACCTGCATCCGGATTCGCCGACCTACGGCCACATCACATCCACGCCGAAGCTCCGCTGGCAGAACGTCGATATAGTTGGGAATTTCCGCGCTCTGGGCGTGCCGGTCGGCTTTGATACGGACGTCAACGGATCGGTGCTGGGTGAGACGACCTTCGGCATCGGCCGGGGCGTGAAGAACTGTGTCTACCTGACGATCGGAACCGGCTTCGGCGCCGGCGTGCTTTCCGAGGGAAGGCTGCTCCACGGCATGCTTCATCCGGAGGGCGGCCATGTGCTGCTTCCGATGTCGCCGAAGGATCCGATGGAGCGAGGTATCTGCCCGTTCCACCCGAACTGCGCGGAGGGTCTGACCTCCGGACCGGCGCTGAAGGCGCGCTGGGGTGTGAACGCGAAGGAACTGGGGGATCGGGATGAGGTATGGGATCTCGAAGCTTTCTATCTGGCCGAGGCGCTGATCGACTACACGATGGTTCTGTCGCCGGAGATGTTCATTCTCGGCGGCGGCGTGATGCACCAGAGAGAGAAGCTGCTTCCGAAGATCCGGGCGCACTACAGGGAACTGATGAACGGGTACATCAAGACGAAGCAGACGGCGGATCTGGATCATTATATCGTGGCCGAGTCTCTGAATGACAATCAGGGGCTTCTCGGCGCGGGCGAGATCGGGCGCCTTGCGTACGAGGCGGCGCAGCGCTGAGAGCGTGTTTCTCTCATACAGGAAATAAAATCATCCCGGGCTTTCCCCATTCGGCGGGGGCAGCCCGGGATGATTTTTATGCGGAGGGATCAAATTCGGAATCAGCTGACGATACTGTCCGTGAACCGCGGCGGTCTTCGGCGGCCTCCGCGTCTGTTCCCGCGTCCGTCAGGACTCCGCAGCGGAGGATGTTGCGTCAACCGCAGCGCCGGACAGTTTCGCGATCTGATCAGCTGTCGCAGCCGCCGGATTAGAGACAGAAACCTTGTGGTCGTACCATTTTCCCTTCGTGCCGACGAGAGCCAGATCAAAGTCCTGACCGACAGCCGGAACCGGGACATCAAAGCCGTATACTTCTTCTGTTGTGCCGTCGCTGTACGTCACCGTGTCCGTGGTCGGCTGAAGCAGCGCCGCACCGTCCTTCTGCGCGTCGGCTGCCGTGCCCTCGAACAGGTTGACGATATTCTCGGAAGCGAGACTGATGTGAACGGTCATCTGTCCGTCCTTCACGGTGAGCAGCGCTTTTCCGTCATTGGCTTCATTGACGTGGAACATCGCGTTGTCCGTGGTGAAGTCCACGACATACTGACCGTCCTCGAGGGCGGCGGAATCCGCCGCGGCTTCCGCGACGGATCCGGCTGCAGAGCTGTCCGTACCGTTGATCACGGCGCCTGTGTGGGCGACATAGATCTGCTGCACTTCAGGGATCTCGCCAAGACCGGCGATCTGGCTGTCGACGCTTGTGAAGGCGCCGCTGGCGTTGAACTGGCTCTTCCAGGAATCGGAGTCGTCCCCTGCCATATCGTTGTTAGCGTGGTCTCCGGCGACGACCATCAGCGGACGGAGGATCACCTTCGTGTAACCGGCGTCCTTCACCTTCCCGATGACGGCTTCGCAGGCGGTATCCGCCGGCTTGCCTTCGACTGTGCCGATGAAGACGTTCTTGTAGCCGAGCTCATCCATCTCGGTCTGCATCTGATCGTAGGTGATGTTTGCTTCGTGGGATGTCCCGTGCCCCATGAAGACGAAAGCGGTTCCGTCTTCGGCAGCCGCGTCCAGGCTGTCATATCCGGCCGTCTTCACAGCGGTCGCGGTGATGTCCTTCGCCACCGCCTCCTTGTCCGCGTTGACTGTCTTCGTGTCGGAACCGACCTCGCCCAGCAGCGGCTCGGCGACCTTCACGGACGCGAATTTGTCTTTGTACTCATCGACCGCGGCAGTCAGTTCATCGTATTCCGCGCCGTGCATCAGGTGAGTCGGCTGGATGACCAGATTCTTTACGCCGTTTTTGACCGCGCGGTCCAGAGCCTGATCCATATTGTCGATCTTCTCATTGTCGCGGGCCTGAATGTGATTGATGATGATCTGGGCGGTAAAGGCGCGCCGCACGGACCAGTCCGGATACGCTGCCTGAAGAGCCTTCTCGATGCCGCCGATGTCGGCGACACGGCTGTCGTTGAAGGAGGTGCCGAAGGAGACGACGAGAAGCTCGTTCTCTCCAATATTATCCTCATTCAGCGGGTCGTCCTTCGAGGCGTCGCCCGTGTCGCGTCCGAAGTACTCGGGTGAGGCGTTCTCACCCTCGACCAGCGCCTTCTGCGTGTCGGTCAGAGCGTCCCAAGCCTTCTTTGCGGCCTCGCAGTCCGCGTCGGTCGTATCCGTGCGCTCCTGTACGTAGATCTTGTCGATCAGAGCCGCGACCTTGTCAGCGGCGGCCTGGTCCTCCGGCGAAGCTTCCGCCGATGCGGCTGACTCGGTCTGGCTGTCGGCCAGAACCGGCGCCGCGGCAAGACTCCCGGCCATCATGGCGGCTGTCATGAGGACAGCCATGTTTCTGTAGAATCGGTTGCGCATACAAACCCCTCCCTTCGGCCTCTTTGCCGAAATATGCGGGCCGTTGCGAGCGGCCCATCATGAATGATGACGCGCGAAGCGGAGACGGTTCGTCGGACGGAAAAGAAAATGCCCCTGCCGCGAGGCAGGGACCTGGACGTTTGAGACAGCAGTTTCCTCTGAAATCAGCGTACAGCCAAGACCTCGTGGCATGGAACCGTTCGTTCCGCGTACTGCGAAAGGCAGGTCTCCCGACTGATCGATCAGACGCGCAGGCCGTCTTCCCGGTTTCCCAGTGACATATGGCCCTCGCTCTCGAAATACGGTGACGAGATCGTACAGGAATCACACCTGTTTCCCTATTCTCCGGACGGATGTCCGGCACCTTCCGTAACAGTTCCAATTATAGAAGATGGTCAGGACAAAGTCAACTCGCTGAGACATTCATCGAAAATTTTAAAGAATGCATCCAGCTCGGCCTCCGTGGTGAGGTGGCTGAGGGAGATGCGCCACGAGGAGAGCGCGTTTTTCCGGTCGTGGCTCACCGCCATCACGGCCCGGGACGGTGTTCCCCGGACGGAGCAGGCGGATTTGACGGAGACGCAGACGCCGTGCCGGTCAAGCGCCTCCTGGAAGCGGTCTCCGCGGATTCCCCGGACGCTGAGATTCAGGATCTCCGGCACCGCGCTGTCCGGGCTGTTGATCCGCACGCCGGAGTGCGATGAGAGAAACGCACGGAGCTTCCGGTTGAGCGCGGCGACATGCGCGCTGCGGGCCCTGTATTCGGAGAGCGTAAGACGGAGAGACGCCTCGGCCGCGGCGGCGGCAGCCGGATCCGGTGTGCCGCTGCGGTAGAGGGAGGTGCTGACGCCGCCGCTGATCAGCGGGTCGAGAATCACGTCCTTCCGCCGGATGAGGAGGCCGGATCCGAGCAGTCCGTAGAATTTGTGCGGCGCGATCGTGACCAGATCGACGCCGGGAAGCAGGGCGGAAACGCCCGCTGCTTCCCGGTCCGATTCCTTGCGATCGGGCAGCTCCGGCGTATTCTCCGCGCCCATAACGTTCCCGAGAGGTACCTTGCCGACAGCCTGCGTCGCGTCGATGTGCAGACGGCAGCGGGGATGGTCGGAGGCGATCGCCGCGAGCTCGCGGACCGGCTGGACGGTTCCCAGCTCGCTGTCCACCGCGCAGACCGAGATCAGAACGGTGTCGTCGCGGATCAGGTCCCGGACGTCGTCCGGATCGACCGTTCCGTCCTCGCGGATCCGGGCGAGATCCACTTCCCAGCCCTGTTCCATCAGCGCGGTCAGTGCGCCGCTGACGGAAGAGTGCTCCAGCGCGGTGGAGATGATGTGCTTCCCGTAATGGCGGGATGCCCGGGCTGTCCCCTTGACCGCAAGGTTGTTGGCCTCGCTGGCACCGGAGGTCAGGATCAGCTCCTCCGGCGCGACGCCCAGCATGCGGGCCATCGAGGCCAGGCTCCGGTCCATGACCGCCTTCGCGCTGCGGCCCGCTCCGTGCGAAGCGTTCGCGTTGCCGACGCAGGCGCGGACCGTGTCCGTGTAGACGGACAGCACCCGTTCGTCCGCCGGCGTGTGGGCGGTATAGTCGAGATAGATCATGATTTATTCGTAGTCCTCCAGAAAGCTGTGCCGCGTGCCTTTCGCGATCCATCCCGGCATCGTGTCGAGGCAGACGGAGTGAATGCTGTTGAAAATGCTCTGGTCGAGGTCAGGCGTCTCCCGCTTCATGCGCCGGATCAGCTGCTTGATCTCCTGACGCTTCGAGCCGCCTCCGCCGTTGTCGCAGATCGTGCAGTTTTCCGTGAAGCGGCAGGCGCACTGAATGAACTCGAGATCGTTGTAGCGCTTCCACGCGATGATATCCTGCTCGCGGACGCGGTACATCGGGCGGATGAGCTCCATCCCTTCGAAGTGGTCGCTGTGAAGTTTCGGAAGCATCGCCCGGATCTGGGAGCTGTAGAACATGCTCATCACGGTCGTCTCGATGACGTCGTCGAAATGATGACCCAGCGCGATTTTATTGCACCCAAGCTCCTGCGCCTTGTGATAGAGCCAGCCGCGTCTCATCTTGGCGCAGAGATAGCAGGGGCTGTGGTCCTGACTGTTGGCGACGGCAAAGATATTCGATTCGAAGATCCGGACCGGGATATGGAGCAGCTCCGCGTTGGCCTCGATTTTCTGCCGGTTGATCTCGTTGTAGCCCGGGTCCATCACCAGATAGACGCAGGAAAAAGGGACCTTGCCGTGACGTTCCAGCTCCTGCATGCATTTCGCCATCAGCATGGAATCCTTTCCTCCGGAAATGCAGACCGCGATCCGGTCGCCCTCGCGGATCAGCCGGTACTTGTTGACGGCGTCGATGAACGGATGCCAGATGGTTTCCCTGTATTTGGTGATGATGCTGCGCTCAGCCTTCTGATAAGGCTCAAAATGACGTTCCATGCTGTGTCTCTCCTGAGTTGAATGATTCTCCGTTCCGGATTCTTTCTGAAATTATGGAGCCGCTCCGGCGCGGCACCAAGAAGCATAGCACAGAGGGGAGCGTATTTCCACGCGCGATTCCGAAAGAGGCCAACTCTTTGCCCAACTTCGTCCGCTTCATGCTATAATTCCTGTGAATGCATTCGGAAACCGGATCAGCAGGGAGGCGGACACTCTGTTTCCCTGAAGCAAGGGAGGATATGGACCATGGTGAACTGGAACAATCTGGATACGCTGGCATCCTTTGACGCGCTGAAGAAAGTGCCACGCGTGGATATCCGCAGCGCGATGGAGGGAGAGAACGGCGCGGCCCGCGTGAAGCAGTACAGCGTGCCGATGGCGGAGGGCTTTGTCTACAACTACGCGGCCAAGCAGGTGGACGGAGACGTACTGACGGCGCTGGCGGAGCTCGCCGGCGAGGCGCAGCTCGCCGAAAAGTTCGAGGAGCTCTACAACGGCGCGGTGATCAACACCGGCGAGAAGAGACTGGTCCTGCATCACCTCTGCCGCGGCCAGCTCGGGAAGGATGTCGTCGCGGACGGCGTCAACAAGAGGGACTTCTACGTCCTGCAGCAGAAGAGGATCGCCGCGTTCGCGGACAAGGTTCACAGCGGAGAGATCGCGAATGAGGCCGGCGAGCGGTTCACCACGGTCTGCCAGATCGGGATCGGCGGCAGCGACCTCGGCCCCCGCGCGATTTACCTTGCGCTCGAGAACTGGGCGAAGCGCCATGACACGCTGCGCATGCAGGCCCGCTTCATCAGCAATGTTGATCCGGACGACGCGTCCGCCGTGCTCGGTTCGATCGACGCCGCGCATACGATCTTCATCCTGGTCTCCAAATCCGGCACGACACTGGAGACGCTGACGAACGAATCCTTCGTGAAGGATACGCTCCGGAAGGAAGGACTGGATCCGGCGAAGCACATGATCGCGGTCACCAGCGAGACGTCGCCGCTCGCGAAGAACGCGGGCTATCTCGACGCGTTCTTTATGGACGATTACATCGGCGGACGGTACTCTTCCTCGTCGGCGGTGGGCGGCGCCGTGCTGTCCCTCGCCTTCGGACCGGACGTGTTCGCGGCCTTCCTTGACGGCGCGGCCGCGGCGGACGAGACGGCGAAGGAGAAGGATCCGCTGAAGAACCCGGCGATGCTGGACGCGCTGATCGGCGTCTACGAGCGGAACGTGCTGGGCTATCCGTCTACGGCGGTGCTTCCGTACTCCCAGGCGCTCAGCCGCTTCCCGGCCCATCTGCAGCAGCTGGACATGGAGTCCAACGGGAAGTCCGTCAACCGCTTCGCGCAGCCTGTCCGCTATGTCACAGGACCGGTGATCTTCGGCGAGCCGGGTACGAACGGCCAGCACAGCTTCTATCAGCTGCTCCATCAGGGCACCTCGATCATTCCGCTGCAGTTCATCGGCTTCCGTGAAAGCCAGCTCGGAAGGGACGTCGAGATTCAGGGCAGCACGAGCCAGCAGAAGCTCTGCGCGAACGTGGCGGCTCAGATCGTCGCCTTTGCCTGCGGGAAGCAGGATGAAAACCCGAACAAGAATTTCGAGGGCGGCCGCCCGTCGAGCATCATCGCCGGCGATCAGCTGACTCCGGCGGCTATGGGCGCGCTGCTTGCGCATTATGAGAACAAGGTGATGTTCCAGGGATTCCTCTGGAACGTGAACAGCTTCGACCAGGAAGGCGTGCAGCTCGGCAAGACGCTGGCGAAGCGGGTGCTCGCCGGCGAGACGGAGGGCGCTCTGGCCGCGTACAGCGGACTGCTTCGCATCTGAATCCGGAAGGAGAGGCGGATCACGGGAAAATCTATGAAGAAAACAATACTGTCCGCCCTGTCTGCGGCGCTTCTGTCCGCGCTGCTTCTGACCGGCTGCGGGGACGATCCGAACGCGATTCATTACGCGATTCTGACCGGCCCCGCCGGCATCACGGGCACGGCGCTCACGGAGCTCTCGAAGGGCATCGACCAGACCGCCACGGAGCGGACCTGGCGGACGCAGAACTATCAGTCGAATTCGGATGACGCCGGTGATTTCAAGGCAATCTTCGACAAGGCGGCCGAGGACAAGGTGCAGTACGTCGTCTGTCAGGGAACAGAGATGGAGACGCCGGTTTACGCGGCGCAGGAGGCACACCACGGGTCGAGATATATCCTGTTCGACGGAGCGCCCCGTCCGCAGGCCGGCGCGGAGGCGGAGATCCGGAAGAACACGATGTGCGTGGCCTACGACGCTTCGCAGATGGGCTTTGTCGCGGGATATGCGGCCGTGAAGGACGGAATGCGGAATGTCACGTTTATGACCGGATCGGCGGACTCCGCGAGCGTCTCGGCGCTGACCGGCTTTGTGAACGGCGTCGGATACGCGGCGGCCGAGCTCGGCGTCGGGACCGATACGATTACGCTCAACCGGGAATACGCCGGGAGCCGCGATCTGACGCCGATGCGGATGGCGGACGCGCTGAAGCTGTATGGCGCCGGCACGCAGCTGATTGTCACCGATGTGGAGAATATCGCCACGGCAGTGGAGCAGGCGGCATCGGACGCCGGCGCGAAGGTCGCGACCGTCGGCTTTGACGCTGCGTCGGATTCGGATGCGGTTCTTTTCTCCGTGATCCCGGATCACGCGGGTTCGGTGGAGTGGCTTCAGAAGCAGATCACGGATAAACGGGGCTGGAAGGGCGGCTCGACGGTGACCTGCGGCGCGAAGCAGAACGGCATCGAGATGGCGTCGTCCTACAAGGGGTTCTCTTCCTATACGGCCTCGGATACCGACAGTATCCTGAAGGCGCTGGCGGACGGCAAGGCGGTGGCGTATCAGTCCGATACGGATTCGAAGACGGAATCCGGAAGCGCCGCGGCGTCGGCCTCCATGCGGGGGCTGACCGCGCAGGGCGCGGCTGTCACCATCACGGATGCCCAGCCGGCCGCGGGCAATCCGCAGTCCGGCATCGGCTTCACCGACAGCACGCCGGGCACGGCGGAATCCGCCGCGGAGCCGGTCACGGGAGATGATTCGGCCGCTGAGCCTTCGGCAGACAGCACGGCGTCCTCTGCCTCTTCCCGGGCGTCGGAAGGCTGAGACACGAAAGCAGGACAAGGCGGACGGGCGGTACGTCCGCCGGGCGGCCTGTGCGGCGGTCCGGATACGTTCTGTATCCGGTGCGGAAATGGCGGCCGTGGCGCCGGACGGCGGAACAAAGAAGGAACGGATGGCACGGGACGGGGCCGGGCGGCTCCGGATCCGTGCCGTCTGGCTTTATTTTGTCGGATAATTTGCACGATTCTGACAGATATGTGTTAAAATGAGGAAAACAGTTGCTGAAAGCTTTTCGAGGGAACGGTATTTCTCCCGTAAGAGGCCGGATTCTGCCATCCGGAAACAACGGCGGAATGCATGCTCCTGACAGAAAGAGGATCGATGTATGACATATGATCATGTGAATATACCGCTGGAGGTACAGGCGAACTGTGTGGTCGGCATCGGCGCGTCGGCGGGCGGCCTCGAGGCGCTGCAGCAGTTTCTGACCTTTCTGCCGAAGGATACGGGGATGGCGTTCGTCATCATCCAGCATCTGTCGCCGGACCATAAGAGTCTTCTGTCGGAAATCCTGAGCAAATACACGGCGATGCCGGTGCAGGAGGCGGAAGACGGGATGCAGGTGAGGCGGAACCATGTCTATCTGATCCCGCCGAAATATAATCTCGAGATCACCTCCGACGTGCTGCATCTGCGAAACTACAATCATGCGCTGATCAATCACCCGATCGATATTTTCTTCCGGTCGCTGGCCGACGCGTACGAGAACCGCGCCATCGCCGTGATCCTTTCCGGAACCGGCTCGGACGGCACCAACGGCATCCGGCGGATCAAGGAGCAGAACGGCGTGATCATCGTCCAGAATCCGGATACGGCCAAGTTCGACGGCATGCCGAAGAACGCCATCGCCACCGGGTTCGTGGATCTGATCCTGAGCCCGGACGCCATCGCCAAGGAGATGACGCACATCGCGCAGTCCATCCATGCCTCCAACGGCAAGATGATGCTGACGGACAATGATCTGATCGCCCAGGTGTTCACGATCCTGAAAAACGTCACGAACACCAACTACACGTATTATAAGCAGACGACGATTCTCCGCCGGATCGAGCGGCGGATCGTGGTCACGCACAGCAGCAATCTGCAGAGCTACGTGGATTATCTGAAGGGCAATCAGGAGGAGGCCCGGACGCTGGCAAAAGAGGTCCTGATCGGCGTCACTTCCTTCTTCCGGGATGCGGATTATTTCGAGGTGCTGAAGACGCGGGTCATCTCGGAGATCGTGAAGAAAGGCAAGGCCTCGGAACAGATCCGCGTCTGGTGCGCGGGCTGCTCCACCGGCGAGGAAGCCTACTCGCTGGCGATTCTGTTCGCCGAGGTGATGGAAGAGCTCAACATCCGGCGGGATATCAAGATCTTTGCGACCGATCTGGACGCGGACTCGGTGCAGTTTGCCGGCAAGGGCGTCTACGGGGAGAACATCATCGAGGATGTGAGCGTCAGCCGGCTCAGCCGGTATTTCACGCGCCGGGGCACCAAGTATGTGGTGAATCATGAGATCCGCACGATGATCGTCTTCGCCCAGCACAACGTCTTTCAGGATCCGCCCTTCGGCCGTCTGGATCTGATCAGCTGCCGGAACCTGCTGATTTACTTCCAGACCGTGCTGCAGAAGAATCTGTTCTCTATCTTTCATATCGCGCTGAAGGACGGCGGCTATCTTTTTCTCGGCAAGTCGGAGTCGGTCGGCGACTACAGCGATGTCTTCCGCACCTACTGCGGAAACGAGAAGATCTTCGTTCACTACAGCGCGGGGCGGAAGCCGCAGCATTCGGCGATTCCCTACTCGCTTCAGAATGTGGAGACGCATCTCGATCTGCCGCGCCAGATTGCGGGCAAGACGAGTCAGGTCGGCGAATACAAGGCGGGCGAGCTGGACATCAAGGTGCTTGAGGAGGTCATGCCGGCCTGCGTCGTGGTGGATGAGAACAATGAGCTTCGTCACAGCTTCGGCGACTGCACCGGTATCATGAAGATTCCGGCCGGCTCCGCGACGCTTGACATCTTCCTTCTGCTTCGCGAGGATCTGAAAATCGCGTTCTCCACCGCTCTGAAGGAGTCCAGAAATCAGGACAAGCGGGTTGCCTTCGACCGGATTCCGGTCAGGATCGGCGAAAAGCCGGAGTTCATCACGCTGGTGGCGCTTCCGGTACGCGACAAGGTCGGCGGCAAGACGGGGATGACGGCGGTTGCCTTTATCCGGCAGAATCAGACGGTTCAGGGCGACGTCACCCATTATGACATCGATTCGGCCGCGGCGAAGCGGATCGCGGATCTGGAGGGCGAGCTCCGTGTGACGCAGGCGTCGCTTCATCAGACGGTGATGGAGCTGGAGTCCGTGAATGCGGAACTGCAGGCGGCCAACGAGGAGCTGCTCACCAGCAACGAGGAGCTGCAGAGCTCGAACGAGGAGCTGCAGTCCGTCAACGAGGAGCTTTACACGGTCAACTCCGAGTATCAGGCGAAGGTTTCCGAGACGGCGGCGGTCAACAGCGATATGGCCAATTTCCTGTCGACGACGCTGATCGGCATCATGATGGTGGACCGGGACCTCAACATCCGGAAATATACCGAGTACATTGCTTCCGAGTTCAATGTAGCGGATCAGGACGTCGGACGGTCGCTTCAGTACATTGCCTATAACTTTGCCCAGATCAATCTGATGGAGCTCTCCCGCAAGGTCCTTAAGACGATGGAGCCGGTGGAGTGCACGACGGTGGCGGTGTCGGGCAAAACCTATCTCATCCGCATCGCGCCGTACCGGATCGACGAGCCGGTAAACGGAATCGAGGACGACGAGGTGCAGCGGGCCGCCCGTGGCAAGCTGAGGGGACTTGTCATCACGTTCGTCGATATGACGCAGCAGATCAACGATGAGCAGCAGCTGGAGGAGATCAGCGAGGCGCTCCGCATCGCGGCGAAGACATCGCAGGAGAAGGAAAGCTTCCTGTCCCATATGAGCCACGATATGCGGACCCCGCTGACGGCCATCACCGGACTGCTTGAGCTTTCGCTGGCCGACTCGACGGCGTCTCCGAGCATCCGTACGAATCTTGAGAAAATGCAGGTGTCGAGCAAATACCTGCTGGCTCTCATTGACGAGGTGCTTGAGACGAGCAAGCTGGATGCGGGCAAGGTCGTCAGCTCCAGTGCGCCGGCCCGCGAGAACGACGTCTTCGAGGAGGTCAATTCCATCATCGAGGAGAGAGCGAAGGCCTGCGGCGTCCACTATCATTTTGAGATCAGCGGCGGGCGGGACCGGGTCGTTCTGATCGACGTGGATCATGTGGTCCGTGTCCTGGTCAACCTGCTGGGCAACGCGGTGAAGTTCACGCCGTCAGGCGGCGATGTGACCTTCCGCGTCAATGTGGAGTACAACGAAGCAAAGAATCTCGTTCACCACACCTATGTGATCAGTGATACAGGCTGCGGAATCAGCCGGGAATTCAAGAATCGGATGTATCTGCCCTTCGAGCAGGATCTGACACGGCAGCAGCCGAATCAGGAAGGCACGGGACTGGGACTCTTCATCAGCAAGCGTCTGGTGGACCTGATGAACGGTCACATCGAATGCACCAGCGAGGAAGGCAAGGGAACCACGTTTGTGGTGGACTTCAACTTCGATCTCGCGACGGAGGACCAGATCCGGCTGCAGGAACAGAAGGAGCCGGAGTACAACGTGGACCTGCTTCGCGGCAAGCGGGTGCTGATCGTCGAGGACAACGCGCTCAACGCGGAAGTGATCGGCGATCTGCTGGCGCTCCGCGAGGTCATCGGAGATACGGCTTCCAACGGGTACGAGGCGGTGGAGAAGCTGAGGAGCTGCCGCGACGGGTACTACAACGCGATCCTGATGGATCTCCGGATGCCGGTGATGGACGGCTTCGAGGCGGCGAGGGCGATCCGCGGAATCGGGACGGATTATACGGCTCACGTCCCGATCATCGCGCTCTCGGCGGACGCTTATGACAAGATCGAAAACCAGTGCTTTGACGCCGGCATGAACGCGTCTCTGGTGAAACCGGTCAATTCCAGGGAACTGTACCGGACACTGGTAAAGGCGATTCTGAAGCCGGAGGAGAGAAAGACGGAGAAGCTTACGTGAGGAAGGAAGTTCAGGCGGGAACGAAGGAACGGGTTCTGGAGGCGCTCGCAGGACAGACCGGAGGTTACTGCTCGGGCGAGCGGCTGGCCTCTGAGCTGTCCGTGTCACGCGCGGCGGTCTGGAAGGCGATCCGGTCGCTTCGGGAAGAAGGATGGCAGATCGAAGCCGTGACGAACCGCGGCTACCGTCTGGCACCGGATGCGGCGGCGAACGACCGCCTCTCCGTGGAGGGGATGCGGCCGTATCTTCCGGACGGATACGATTCCGGTCTGATCCGAATCTGCGATACGATCGATTCCACGAACCGTCTGGCGAAGCAGCTGGCCGTCGCCGGCGCGCCGTCCGGCACTGCGGTGCTCGCGGAGACGCAGACGGCGGGCAGCGGCCATCGCCGCCATTCCTTCAGCTCGCCCCGGGGCGGGCTTTATCTTTCCATTCTGCTGCGGCCCGGCGGACGGACAGATGGGAAGGAAAACCGCACCGCGGCGGAACGGAATGGTGGGGAAGAGGGCCCGGAGCGGCGGGAATCCGGCGACGCGCTGACGCTGTCTGTGGCCCGGCTCGTGTCTGACGTGATTCACCGCGTGACCGGACGGGCGATCCGGGTGAAGCCGGTGAACGATCTTTATCTGGGTGACAGAAAGGTAGGCGGTATCCTCACGGAAGCCGGCGCGGATTTCGACACCGGCGAGCTCGAGTGGATGGTGATCGGGATTGGAATCAATGTCAGCACGCGGCCAGAGGATTTTCCGGAGGAAATCCGGATGAAGGCAGGATCGCTGTACGGCGACGGTGAGAAGCCCGTGCCGCGGAGCCGGCTGGCGGCGGAACTGCTGACGGCACTGATGAGGGTTGCGGCGAAGCATCCGGCATCCGATCAAGATCCGTGAAATCGTCACCGATGACGCCGGCAAGGCGGGGACGGAACAGGACGGGCCGTGTCATCACGGAATCCGAAGCAGGAAAGGTCTGTACAGCGGAGTGAATTGTCAACCTAACATTTACATGATGGTTGACAATTCACTCCGCTTTTTCTATACTGAACCTCGGACCGGCCTTCAGAGCCGGCATCGAAGGAGGAGTATATGAAGGATTCCAGATTGAAGGGCATGGTGCTCACGGCTGTGATGGCCGCTGTGATCTGCGTGCTGAGCCCGTTTTCCATTCCGATCGGCCCGGTGCCGGTCTCACTGACCAATTTCGCGATTTTCATCACCCTGTACGTGCTTGGCACAAAGCGCGGAACGCTCAGTGTGCTGATTTATCTGATGATCGGGCTGGCGGGTCTTCCTGTGTTCTCGGGATTTCAGGGAGGACCGGGTAAACTGTTCGGCCCCACGGGCGGTTATCTGATCGGCTATATTCCGATGGCACTCATCGCGGGGGCCGTGATCGAAAAGAGCGGACGCAAGGCGGTTCGTTCTGTTCTGGGGATGATCCTTTCCACAGCCGTGCTCTACGCGATCGGAACGCCCTGGCTCGCGTGGCAGGCGCATATGCCGTTCGGCGCAGCGCTGTCGGCCGGCGTCATTCCGTTCATTGCCGAGGATCTGATCAAGATGGTGATCGCGGCGCTGATCGGTCCGGTGCTGTATCAGGCGCTTTCAAAAGCCGGTCTCATCGGAAGGGCCGAGCCGGCCGGGACGTGATGAACGGAGACGGCACGCCGTCCGCGCGCAGAACCGGACACGCTTGAACAAATCGGTGAAGCTGCTTTATCATGAAGCCATTCTTTCGGGAAAGAGATCCGGGAGTATGGCTTTTTTTGTGCCGGCCGGCAGAGGCGTCGGATGAGCCTGTGCCGGCTGGCAGACATGGAACTTCAGATTGAAAAATTCATTGGGAGGATGCGAAATGAGCAGGAGACCGAAAATTACGATCACCGTGACAGACCGCCGGGGCAGACACGGCTGCCATCGCGGACATCATGTGGGCGAGACCTTTGATTTCGACGAGGACAGGGGGAAAATCTGTCCGATGGCGATGCACTGCGCCTTCCCGTATATCGATATTCTGCGTTACGGAGGCCACATTCCCGGACAGCCGGAGGGAACAGCCGAGTTTTGCTGCTCGGACGCGGATACGATCATGGTGTTCCGTGCGGAAATCCGGAAGGAAGAGGAAGCCGGCTGCCTTTCCCTAGAGAATGATAAAACATGAAGAAGAATGAGAAAACGTGATAAAGCTTATTGACATTGTGAAATCGTTCGACTATGATACGGATAACAGCAAAGAGTTCTGACAGGACGCGGAAAGGACAGAGGGACCGAGATGCTTCCGGTTGACAGACAGGGAAAGGTGGTGCGCTATGTACAGAAAAAGGGAAAAACCACCGTAGAAGAGTTGGCGGCGCAGTTTTCCGTATCGTCGGCTACCGTCAGGCGGGACGTGGATGTTCTCAGCGAACAGCGGCTGATCCGAAAGGCGTACGGCTGCGTCCTTGCGATGGACTACGCGCTGCCCGGAGAAATTCCGATTCAGGAGAAATCGTCCCGGTGCCGGGAGGAGAAACAGAAGATCGGGAGAACGGCGGCCGGCTTTGTCGCCGACGGCGACACGATCATCATCGATTCGGGAACCACGACGCGGGCGATGGCGGAGCAGCTCACCGGAAGCAATCTGACAGTCATCACCAATGATCTTCAGATCGCGCTGGCGATGGAACGCAATCCGACGGCAGCCGTCTACCTGGCGGGAGGTCTGGTGGAGAAATCGGTCGGCGCCACGATCGGAACCAGTGTGGTGGAATGGATCCGGTCCTTCCGGGTGAAAACCGCTTTCATCGGAGCGGACGCGATTGATCCGAAGCAGGGCGTTTCCGACCGCACGCTGGAGGATGTGGCGATCAAGCGTGCGATGGCCGATGCGGCGGAGCGGACGATCGTTCTTGCGGATCACACGAAATTCGGTGATCCGGTGTTTGCCCGGGTCGGTCTGCTGGACCGGATCGACGCGCTGATCACAGACCGGATCAGTGATGAGATGAAGGCGGAGTTCGAGAAGGCAGGCGTGAAGGTGATCGTGTAGCGGGTGCCGGATCGCATGGCGGCACCTGAGGTGCCAGTAAGGGCGGCAAGGGGGTCGTTTGGATTACGATGCTCCTTGCCGCCTTTTTTACGGATGCTGATTCCGCGGCGAGTTTCCGGAGGCATTTTGCAAATGAATCACGGGAGCGGATCCTTCTGGAGAAAATAAAAACTGTTATTGTCAGAATGAAATCTGAAAAAGGCGCTCTGGAATTTAAGGAGAAAGGTCTGGAGGAAAGCAATACTCTGATCAATCCGGATATGAAGGTGACGGAACTTGGCGATGGGTACACGCTGGTTGGCTGCGGCTACAGCAATCGGACTCCATGGAACAGCCCGAGGGAATGCGGCGAAGAGGAGCTGAAGACGAAACTGGATCGTCTGATGAGTCAGGTCAGCGATCCGTCCCGCTGCATTCTGGCCGCACATGTTCCGCCGTATGAAAGCGGACTGGACGATGCGCCAAAGCTGAAGGACATGCAGGTTCAGTCCAGCGGAGGGCAGGTGGAAATGGCTCCTGCCGGAAGCACTGCGGTGCGGGATATCATTGAGAAGTATCAGCCGCTGCTGGGACTGCATGGGCACATACATGAGGCGCACGCGACAACAAAGATCGGGAATACAGTCTGTGTGAATCCCGGCAGCGATTACGGAGACGGAGTGCTCCACGGGTGCATTCTCAC
>Ga0256406_1003659_pt1 | contig 18735 bp, 12 predicted proteins | sample RumenRJG_03DNA_FD_185986 | JGI IMG/M metagenome (GOLD analysis project Ga0256406, IMG submission 185986) | Bovine rumen microbial communities from Lethbridge, Alberta, Canada - RJG_03 | ecosystem: Host-associated > Mammals > Digestive system > Stomach > Rumen | place: Canada: Alberta | collected...
TGTTACCTACCCCCCAAGAAACCTTACACGCTGCACGCAATACAAAGAGAGGCCGAACCTGAGACAATGAGAAAAAAGCAGGCTTTTCCTTTGCCATTCTCGCCATTTGTACTAACTTTGTATGGTTAACAATACTCACTTATATTACTACATCTCAATGAGAAAGATATTCTTATTCCTCAGCCTTCTGCTGACGGGTGTACTGTATGCCCACGCTCAGGCTACGACCCACAGTTTTGAAATCAAGGGAGGCCAGTTTGTTTACGATGGTCGTCCCATCCAGTTGCATTGCGGTGAGATGCATCCCTCACGAGTGCCGGCATCCTACTGGCGCCATCGCCTCAAGATGATTAAAGCCATGGGAATGAACGCTGTAGCCGCCTATGTGATGTGGAATCACCATGAGACGGCTCCCGGCGTGTGGGACTGGACTACGGACAATCACAACCTGCGCCTGTTCGTGCGCGAGGCTCAAGAAGAGGGACTGCTGGTCATCCTTCGCCCAGGGCCTTACGTGTGCGCAGAATGGGACTACGGCGGCTTCCCCTGGTGGCTGCAGAATGTCAAGGGCATGGAGGTGAGAACCTACAACAAGCCGTTCCTCGATTCCTGCCGCGTCTATCTCCGTCAGTTGGCCACTCAGGTGAAGAACCTGCAGGTGACTCATGGCGGTCCCATCATCCTCGTGCAGGTTGAGAATGAGTTCGGCTCCTACGTTGCACAGAAGAAGAATATCAGTGAGGAACAGCATCGACAATACCGCTATGCCATGCTGAAGATGCTCGAAGAGGAAGGTTTTGACGCTCCTAAGTTCACGGCCGACGGCGACTGGCTCTTCAATGGCGGTGCCATCAAGGGAGTGCTGCCATGCGCCAACGGCGAAGACAATGTCGACAACCTCAAGAAGACGGTGAACGCCTATAATAACGGGCAGGGACCTTACTTTGTCTCCGAGTTCTATCCGGGATGGCTCGACCATTGGAATGAAAAGTTTGTCAGCACCAGCATCGACTCCCTGGTGAAGCACACCAAAGCTTATCTGGATGCCGGTGTGAGCTTCAATTATTATGTTATCCACGGCGGTACCAACTTCGGATTCACGGCGGGTGCCAACTTCACCAACGACAAAAATATTCAACCCGACATCACAAGCTATGATTACGATTCACCCATCAGCGAGGCGGGTTGGGCAACGCCAAAGTACGGTGCCCTGCGCGCGTTGATGATGCAATATGTCGACAATGTGCCAGAGGTGCCTCAGCGCATTCCCACCATTTCGATACCGGAGATTCAGTTCGAGGGCAAAGTCGATTTGTTCAGTAGCCTATCGCAGGTGAAACCTGTTAAGAGCAACCGGCTGCTCACCATGGAGGAGCTCAACCAGGGCCACGGCTATGTGGTTTATCGGTTCCGCACCGCCCGGGCTTTGAAGGGAAAGATGAGTGTCCCCGGACTGGCCGACTTTGCCACTGTCTACGTGAACGGCAGGAAGATAGGACAACTCAGTCGGGTAACTGAGCATATGGACATGGATGTCGACATTCCCAAGGGCGGTACGCTCGACCTGCTCGTGGAGAATCTTGGCCGAATCAACTACGGCGCACGCATCACCGATAACCACAAGGGTATCACGCAACCTATCACCATTGACGGCAAGCAGTTGAAGGGCACATGGCTGATGTACCGGCTGCCAATGGACAAGATGCCGGAAGGAATGAAGAAAACCGACAACAGCCGCAAGGGAATGCCGGTGCTGCTTGCCGGGACTTTCCTCCTGGACAAGGTGGGCGACACGTTCCTGGACATGGAAAACTGGGGCAAGGGTATCGTCTTTGTCAATGGACACAACTTGGGCCGATATTGGAAAGTAGGCCCACAGCAGACACTCTACCTCCCAGGGTGTTTCCTGAAGAAAGGGGACAATCACATCGTGGTGTTTGAACAGCTCAACGATGAGGAACACCCCACTCTCAAGGGAATTACAACTCCGAAGCTCAATGTACTGAAGGCTGAGCCCTATAATAAATAAGGTGAAGGAGAGTAAGGTGGAATGGCCAACAAGCCTCTCCTCATCTTCTCAACTGTAGACATCACCAGGCTTTCGACCCTCAGCTATGACAAGCGTATGAACCTGGATATGCCGCAAGCCCCCGTACAGCTGGCGAGGCTGCGGCATCCTACCCGGGATTAACTGGGGCATGTAGCAACTATGGCATTCACCCCCATCGGTGACCAACCGTCATGTGACAAGTCCAAGCACAGCAAATATGCGGATTATGGAGCTATTTGATGGCTCATTGTTTCCTATTCCGTATCAGAATTTGTAACTTTGCAGAGTGAAGTGCGCCGGGCATCCGCGCATACGACTAAAACAACAATCCGGAAATACAAAATCTATGAACAACCCAACGAACAATGAGGAACGCACTGAGAGCGTACCCCGCACGGCCCCGAAGCGCCAGGTCAGCCCTGGGGCATGGGTGCCCACCCTCTACTTTGCCATGGGCATGCCCTTCGTGGTGCTCAACATGGTGTGCACGCTGATGTATAAAGGCTTAGAGGTGAGCGACACCCAAATAGCTTTTTGGACCTCGCTTATCATGCTGCCTTGGACGCTGAAACCCTTGTGGAGTCCCTTCCTGGAAATCTACAAGACCAAGAAATTCTTCGTCGTACTCACGCAGCTGCTCTCGGGCCTGTTCTTCGCCCTTGTAGCCCTGGCCCTACATCTGCCCCACTTCTTCGCTATCACCGTGGCCATGCTGGCCGTCATCGCCTTGAGCGGTGCCACCCACGACATAGCTGCCGACGGCACCTACATGAGCGTTCTCTCCAAGGACGAGCAAGCCAAGTGGATAGGCTGGCAGGGCGCATTCTACAACATTGCCAAGATAGCCGCCACGGGCGGTCTCGTCTACCTCGCCGGTATCTTCATTGAACATTTCGGCATGGTGATGGCCTGGACTCTCATCATGCTCATCATCGGCCTCGTGATGTGCGCCCTCGGAATCTACCACTACTTCGTGCTGCCCTCAGCGGGGAAGCCGGCCGAGAACGCGAAAGGCATCGGAGAGGCGCTCAGAGAGCTGTGGGGAGTGTTCGCGGAATTCTTCGAAAAACGCCATATCTGGTATTACATTGCCTTCATCATCCTCTACCGCTTCTGCGAAGGCTTCGTGATGAAGATAGTGCCCCTCTTCCTCAAGGCACCGCGGTCGATGCAGGGACTGGGCATGAGCGAGCAGCAGATAGGCCTCTGCTACGGCACCTTCGGCGCCGCCGCCTTCGTGGTGGGCAGCATCCTCGCCGGCTACTACATCGCCCACAAAGGCTTGCAGAAGAGCCTGTTCAAGCTGGCCCTGGTATTCAACTTGCCCTTTGTGGCCTACACGCTCCTGGCCTACTATCAGCCCACGAGCCTGGTTATCATCGGGGGCGGAATCACCTTGGAGTACTTCGGCTATGGCTTCGGCTTCGTCGGACTGACGCTCTTCATGATGCAGCAGATAGCACCGGGCAAGCATCAGATGAGCCACTACGCCTTCGCCACGGGCATCATGAACCTCGGTGTGATGCTGCCGGGAATGGTGAGCGGACTGGTGAGCGACACCCTGGGCTACCGCACTTTCTTCGCCGTGGTGCTGTTCTGCGCCATTCCGGCTCTGCTCATCACCTACTTCGTGCCCTTCACCTATCCCGACAAGCCTAAGGACACCAAGGCATAGCCATCAGCAACTATTTTCAAAAAAAGCGAAGACTTATGGCGGCAGTACAGGCTAAAATTACTATCTTTGCACTGTTTACAATACTTATAACTCAATTCAGAACACTATGGAACCAGAATTCACACAGACACAAGCCAACCCTACGGCTCCCCAACGCCGACCTGACAACTACTTAGTATGGTCAATCCTGGCCACTATCTGCTGCTGCCTTCCCTTCGGCATCGTGGCCATTGTCTACTCCAGCAAGGTGAACACCCTCTACAACGCGCATCAATACACCGAAGCTGTCAACGCAGCTAACGATGCCAAGAAGTGGTGCCTCATCAGTCTGATAACCGGTATTGTCGTCGACGTGGCCTACATTGCATTTATGTTCATCACCGGTGCCGCTGCCTCTATGTGCAATATGTAGGCCGCTGACGACATTGGCAGACAGTACGACAAGGCAAATTAACAATCATTCAAGCGACCGGCTGATATGGACAACTTCAACGCTCAAGGGCCGAATCATTATGAAGGCACCGTGCCTCCTCGGCCCGACAACTATCTCGTATGGGCCATTCTTGCGACAGTGTTCTGCTGCCTTCCCTTCGGCATCGTGGCCATCGTCTATGCCAGCAAGGTGAACACCCTCTACGACGCACGTGAATACGAAGCAGCCATGAGGGCCTCCAATGATGCCAAGAAATGGTGCATCATCAGCGTGATTCCGGTTATTGCCATTTCGTTGTTCTATCTCGCCGTTCTCGCTATAGCAGCTATATTCGGATGCATGGCATCAGTAGGATGCTGACAACCGGCCAACGCGACTGGGTAGCGCGCATTGCCATCATCACGGGCCTCGTGGCCGTGGTGGTGGTTTACCGTATGCTCTCACCCTATGCATGGTGGATGCCGCAATGCCCCTTCCGTCTGCTCACGGGGCTGCAATGCCCGGGGTGCGGATTCCAGCGGGCTATGAGCGCACTGCTGCATGGGCATGTGGTTGAGGCCGTGCACTACAATCTCTATCTCGTCTACTCCCTGCCCTATCTGCTGTTGGTCGTTCTCAACCGCTATTTCCTGCCCCACAGCCTTCGCAGCCGCCTAACACCGTGGGTGGAAAACCGATGGGTGGTGGGGTTCTATGTGGTGAGCTTCTTCGCTTGGCTGGTGGTGCGCAACTTGCTCCACATCTAAGCGTTAGCATCGCACTTTACAGAAACTATGAGCGGCAGCCGAAGAAGCTTTTCTCCCGACTGCCGCAAGACTATTATCAAAGGCGCGAAACCTTTGGAACGTTATTTTCCGAACTCAAACTGCTCGCACTTCAGTCCGCTCTCAGTGTAAGCCTCAATGGCCGGAACGAGACGCGTGAAATGCTCCGACTTGGAGTGCTTGTCGAGCACATCGGCGTTCTGCCAAGTCTCGCAGAACATCATTACCTTAGGATTCGTGCCACTGCAGAATATGTCGTAGGCTACGTTGCCCTCGTCCTTACGCGAGCTTTCCACCAACTCCTTAGCCAATGCGAGCACCTTGTCGGCATCAGCAGTCTCTTTCAACGTGAAGAATGCATTTAATCTGATCATAGTTGTACGGTTTTGTATATATTAGATATGTTAATGGGACAGCAGTCCCGTATCACGTGCAAATATAAGGAATCTTCGTGAGAAAGAGGAAAGGAGGCTATTAAAAAATCATTATCCTGCATAAAAAGCCTTATCTCTGCACTCGAAAGCCAAGCTGGTATAGGCTGCGTAGAAGCTCTTCCTCATGGAAGTGCATAGCCCTTAGACCACCAGTCTAAACTAACACCCTACTCGGCAAGGAAAAGGCTAAAGAATAGGACAATTATTTCTCATTTTCTTTTGGTCGGTTGGTAAAAAAGAGATAACTTTACCATGAATTTATAATGATTGCCTTCACGTGGAAAGCAGACAATAAATATCGGAGGGCTGAATGACGGAACAGAGTGCGTTGACAGTGAAGCTTGTTGAAGAGGTGAGAGAGGGGAGAGAGCATAGCTTTGAATACCTCTATCGCCAATGGGTACAGCGGCTCTATTCCTTTGTCATTGGCTACGTGAAGTCGGAGTCGATAGCTGATGATATTGTGCAGGAAACCTTTGTCAGAATCTGGGATAACAGAAAGGCCTTGGATTCTGGAAAGTCTTTCAAGGCTTATCTTTTTACTATATCTTATCACATGATAATCAAGGAACTGAGACGGCAAGTTCGTAATCCGCTGATGATGGATTTCGTAGCTTATGAGGACGAGATGCGTACGAAGTCCACCGAGGGAGAAAAGCTTCTCGACTACGATCTCTTCGTAGAGGCTTTAGCTAAAGCCAAGATGCATCTTACTCCGCGACAACGGCAGATTTTTGAGCTGAATAAGGAACTCGATATTCCTGTAGCTGAAATAGCGGAGCGTCTCGGTATAACTCTGCAAGTGGTGCGTAATCAGCTCTCTGCAGCCATGAGGGTTATGCGCGAAAAACTTCCGCCTTTGGCTTACATGCTCTTTCTGCTGTTGGCCGATTCCTGATGCATTCAAGCAGCTACCTTCAACATTCTCCGGCGTGTACCACTGTAGACGGCGACCCTTGTGACTGGCCGCAAGCAACACAATGTTTTTTGTCAAAATGAAATTTACAATGGTCAAACAACTGTCAGCCATGGCTATCAGTTGTTTGACCATTGTATAGAGCTCCAATTTGCACATAGCTGTTGGGATTATGGCCAATGCCAATGGATACAGAATGGCAGCTTAGTACTTGAACGATTCGAAGAGTTTCATTACGTCGGTTGAACCTACTGACTGCACTTTCCCATGATACTTGTCAATAGCCAGTGTAGCCGCAATGGCGGAAGTTTGGCCTAACACCATGAATACAGGCTCCATACGGATACTGCCATAGGCGATGTGTGAGGCCGAGAGACAGACGGGTACCAGTAGATTGATGCATTCGTTTTCCATAGGTGTGATGGCCCGATAGGAGATGTTGTATGGCTTGGAAATACCTATTTCCACATTCCCCTCATTCTTCACCATGCCGTTGATGACATATCTTCCACAGTTATGCGAGTCCATGGTGTAAGCTGCCCATCCGATGGAATCGTGTGCGATGGCTTTGCCTTGACAGTATTGCTGTGTCATCACGAGTCTTCCAACCATCCTACGAGCTTCTCTGACATAGAGTTGTGGTGTGAAATGTCCCCATTTCGCGTATTCGTCTTTAGGGTAGCCCCAACGAAGCATTTCTTTACGTATTTCCTCAGGCATACGTGGGTCGTGGCCACAGAAATAGAGAAGGCCTAAGGTGTAGTCCTTATGTGCCTTGACGATTTTCTCTCGTTCCGCATACGAAGCTTCGGGGTAGGTCCAACTGGCACCTATCATGTCAGTAGAGAAGCCGTTTCGGTTGTTGATGTCTGTCTTGCGGTTAGGCATCATCGACCAGATAAAAATTTTGTTGATGTCGGTGATGTGGCTGTGAGCTATTTCCCTCAGTAACAGTTCGTAGTGTTCCGGGGTATAGTTTTCGGGCAGGGTGATGGGGATTCTGTTGATGCTGTCGTCGGTGAGAGTGATGCGGAAGTTGTAAGCCTGCACGTGGTTGTCACCCTCTCCCTGTTTTCCTACGGGCTCTTGGAGAATGCCATAGAGGAGACCACTTTCCTTGTCGTTGGGGATGACGTAAGGGCTGATGCCATCGGGAAACTGATGGCCCTCTAATACTTGTACTCCATTGTAGGTCTCACCATACTGACTGTTGCTCTCGCGCCCTACAGTGTATGAAACTCCTGCCATTGCCATGAGGTCGCCTTCGTAACTACAGTCAATGAATACTTGGGCCTTTATAAGTACAGAAGCAGAAGGATTCTTGAGATTGTACACTCTGACAAAGCGAATGGAACTTTTCTCCTTATTTACTTTTGCAATACCATAGTTTTTGAGAATCGGAATCTTAGCCTCAGAGATGTAATGATTAAAGACCTCAGATGCTACATGAGGCTCGAACTGAAAAGCGGGACCATTCTTGCCATAGATAGCTCCGACCCTTTTGTAGAAGTCGAGTGCCATACCCTTTATGATTTCAACTTTTCCTATGTCTGTAAATCCCAGTCCGCCGGTGGTCATGCCTCCGATGTGACCAGATGGCTCGACTACGATGACACTCTTCCCCATTTTTTTCGCTGTGTAAGCAGCTGTGATGCCTCCGGATGTGGCTCCATAAACGCACACGTCAACGTGGTATTCTTTCATGTTGCGCGTTTTGCAGAAGGAGTGATGCGCACATATTGTTAGAAGAAGTAATAAGATAAGTCTTGTTCTCATACTGTTTACATATTTAATCTAATCGTTTACTCTTGTGAACTTCTCTCGCCAAGGACCATGCCCACTTGTTGAACGCTGTTCGGATGATTTCTGGTATGCGCAGATGGTCCAATCCTGTTCGCCGGCCGTCATGCCTTCGATACGTCTACCGGACTCAATGAGCACCACCCGTTTCCCCCGGTTGTCGGGCAGTGCAGGTAGCTGTTGTGCCTGCCGGGTAGACCCATTAATGCAAACGTCTGTGCGAGTGCGGGAGCAGCGGATGTCTCCCGCACAAATAGTCGTTTGTCAATATCCCGTGTTCTGTGTTAATGCGGGATTTACCAATATGTCGTTGGCAGGAATCGGCCACAGATAGTTTTTCGGTGCTTCGAATCCCATTTTATAGAATGTGACTATGTAGCCAGCCTTCTCCATGGATGATAAGTCAGGGAGTCCATTCTCATCAATTGTGGGGATGCCGCCAATTGGATAGTTCCCATCGTCCCAGTTCTTTAGTAGTGTTGTGAATCCGTCAGGAAGTTTCACATTAGATTCGGAACCGGTTTTCCCATTCCAGCTGGCTGAGCCAGACCAAGCCCGGTTGAGATAGTACATCGATTTGTTGTAAGCTTTATCAGCAATCTTCCAACGAATCAGATCGCGGTAACGCATCCCTTCGAAAGCGAATTCAGAACGACGCTCCATTCTGATGGTCTTTCTCAAATTGGCTTGCGAATCAGCTAAAACTCTTGGATATTCTATGCCAGTGCCATTATATGCTCTTTCTCTCACTAGGTTTATGGATTCATCAAGTACTTGTTGGTTGCACTTCCCTAACTCGTTCATAGCTTCAGCATAGGTAAGCAATATTTCGGCGTAACGCAGATAGGGGAAACAATTATCTGCCGTCTGTGCATAGAGGCCCCAGTCGGCCCAGTCATCTTTAACATACTTTCTTAATAACAGTCCGTTGTATGCGGAATGTTGGTTTGCTCCTTTAGAATCCTTTGTTGTGACCATGCTTTTGGATGCAACCTCGTAGACTTTCGTGGAATACGGACTTGGATTATACTCATAACCCAACGTGATGTAATCAGGGTATTTTTCGGCAAAGGTTCCGTCGGCCTTAGACTTTTCATATTCAGCTATGTCCGGGGAGTATTTCGTTTTGAACGGCTGAATAGTATAAGCACAGCGAGGATCGCGGTTTGCAAAAGGATCCTTGGGATTGTAGAGGGGCGACTTGTCTATGGGAAGGCCGTCCGTGCAAGTGTAGGAGCAGAAAAGCTCCAGTGATGGAGAATGGTTGGAAAAGCCACCAATTTGTCGAATGATGTATTGCTTTACATTTGAGAAGTATTTGCTCACTCCGTATTTCTGATCGTGAAATCCCTTGAAATAGAAAATGAGTTCATTCGACTTGTCGGCTTGAAAGAGCTGTCGGTAATTAGGGTGTAAGCTGTAGACTCCTAAATTCATGCAAGCTTTAGCAGCGTCGGCAGCTATCTGATAGTCTCCAGCGCAGAGCGCAAAACGAGCTTTGAATCCCAAGGCAGCTCCCTGCGTAGGTGTTTGAGTGCCAGAATAGGATTTTGGAAGCATCTCGGCAGCCTTATCAAAACATTCGTAGGCATATTCCATAACTTCAGCCTTTGGCGAGCGTGTAGCCTTATAGGCATCGTCAAGAGATGTTACTGATTTCATGAGAACACAGTCACCAAAGTAAGTGGCTAACTCGCCGTAAGCGAAGCCGAGCATGAAATAACAGTCACCCTGGTACTGTTTCAATTTCTCTTCGGAGATACCGGAGCCTTTCAAGTTGTTTAATGACTCCAAGATTTTGAACGACCGAGAAATAGCCTTGTATTCAGTGGCCCATCGGCTGGAGCAAGTGGATGACTGTGAAGTTACCGTACCCACTGTGAATTCGTTCGAACCGTCACGGTTGAGCATGTCGTCCGACCAATCGTCATCGTCAATAGGAAAGAACGAAGGCTGCCATAAGTCATTAATGGACATACTTATTTCAGTCTCATCCCTGAACCAGTTGTCGCTTGTTCCGGTAGATAAGGGTTGTATGTCAAGATCGGCGCAGGAAGCCAATATAATGGTTGCTACACCCAAAGCTGTTATTTTGAATTTATAAGGTTTCATAATTGCACGTTAGTTAAAAGGTGAGATTCAAGCCGAATATATAGGATGTTAGAAGTAACTCTCCCGATTTGTTCCACTCAGGGTCATACCCGTCCGGATAATGGGAGAAGGCCGGAAGATCGTTTGCTGAAAAATAAACTCTCAGTTTATTGGCGAAGAACTTTCGGGTGATTGCTTTCGGTATTGTGTAGCCAACCGTGATGTTCTTTATGCGCATATAGGCACCATTGAAAAGATAGAAGTCACTACCGGCGTAAATGTTGGTCGCATTCGATGTTAGCGCTGGATATTTGGCTTTGGCATTCTCTTCGTCAGAGGCTGTCGGGCTCCAGTGGCTGTCCCAAAGAACCTTAGGACAGGAATATGCGTTGTATTCGTAAGGTCTGCTGGCCCAACTCCAAAGTACCTTTTGGTGGCCGATGCCTTGGAATGTTATATTAAAGTCTAAGTTTTTCCATTCAGCCCAAAGATTGCCTCCATAAAGGAATTCTGGCAGAGAGTTGCCGAGGCGTATACGGTCACTGGCCGAGATGACACCATCATTGTTGACATCTTCATATTGAATGCAGCCAGGCTTGTCGTTCTTAGTGTAAACAGGTATTTTCTTTCCGTCGCTATCAAACATGGCTGCTTCGTTAAGAATGATACCTTTACTGCGGAGCATGTACCACTCGTTGTAGTAAGAACCTTCTTCCGTGATCTTGTTGCTGCCAATAACCTGCCGGTCGGCCATATATCCCATTTTGGAGCGATAGTCAGAGATATTAAAGCTGGCTCCATAGTTGAAATTTCCAATATGGTCATTCCAGGATAATTCAAGGTCCCAACCGCTTGTGTGCATATCGGCGGCGTTGTTTGTCGGAGCATTGTAACCGAAATAGGATGGAAATCCAATCTCAAGCAGCATGTCTTTAGTTTTCTTGTAATACCAGTCGAAATTGAAACGCAGACGGTTGTTGAGTACGCCAAAATCCATACCGATGTCGTAGGTTGTAGTGGATTCCCATGTAATGTCCCGGAAAGCATATGTGGGTTGATAGGCTGTTTGGACTGCGTCTGAAACTCCGGTAGTATTGTTAGGTAAATAAATAGCATGGAAGTTTAAAGCAGCCTGGTAAGGAAAATCAGAGCCTATACGCTCGTTACCAAGTTGACCAACAGAAGCCCTAATCTTCCAATAATCCAACCCTTTGTTCTTTATATTCCTAAACCAGGGTTCTTCTGAAATTACCCAGCCTGCGCTGATAGATGGGAATGTACCCCAACGGTGTCCCTTGGCAAAACGTGAAGACCCATCACTACGGATGTTGGCTTGGAGCATATAACGCTGAGCGTAGGAATATATGATACGTCCGAAGAAGGATCGATAGGCATTGTGGCTCGCTGTACCGTTGTTGAACTGATAGTCGGCAGGACCAAGATCAAGATAAGGGAAATTGCTGAGCAGATAGTTGTCGCGATAGGCCGACTCGTTCTCCCAATGGAATGTGTAGTCTTCATAGCCAGCCATGGCACTGATTGAGTGCTGGGCTAATTGTATGTGGTAGTTGGCGTAGAGCTGAAAGGTCAGACTGTGGTTGTCGTTGCGTGTCTCAGTCTCCCTTGTAGATGAAAAGTTATTGCCATTGATGTAGCCCCCTCCAAGTTGTGCCGCTTTCCAAGCAATACGATGGTTCTTGTCTTTGTAGAAATAGTAATTGGGAGCAAAAACAGCAGAGATGACAAGATCCTTGAAAGGAGTTACGTCAAGCTGGATTTTTCCTCTTAGTTGATAGCTGCGTCCCACTGCTGAACCTCCGAGAGCCACTGCTGCAATGGGGTTATCTCCATCTTTACCTGGAGCTATTGTGCCGTCTGACCAGTATGCATTAAACATAGGTGGCATGTGAAGCAGGAAATTCTCCATATCGCTAATCTGCGGCCTGTTAGAACGCCCGTAGGAAAGATTAACGTCGGCAATGGCATGGAGGAATTTATTGATGTAATAGTCATTGTTCATGCGGACGTTAAACTTATTGTAGCTTTTTACTTTGTAAATGGCATCGGCGTCATAGTAATTAAGGCTGAAGTTGGTGCGCAGTTTCTCTGTTCCGCCGGTCATAGTGAATGAGTGACGTTGGTGGTTTGTGCTTTTTTTCAGTCCGAGGCTCATCCAATCAGTGTCAGGATAGTTGTCTGGATCTTTAAGATGGTTTTGCTCGTAACTTGCAATATAGTCCTCGGAATATACAGAGTTAAGTGAGGATGCGCCACCATTATACATATATTCGTTCAGCCCTTTCATCCAGTCGACAGCTCCTGTAGATTTGGGTGTTGCCGTAGGGGTGTCTATGCCATACTCGAAATTGTAGGACATATGGAATTCTTTATTCTTGGCTCGTTTGGTTGTTACCAGGATGACGCCTGCTGCTGCGCGTGAACCGTAGATGGCAGCAGAAGCTGCATCTTTTAGAACTTGGATGTTTTCTACATCCTCAGATGCAACGTCGTTGAGATTGCCAGGAACACCGTCGACGATAACTAAGGGATCGTTGGTTGACATGGTTGTAACACCACGTACTCTAATTGTTGCAGTAGAACTGGGATCACCGCTTCCACGTGTTATCTGCACGCCGGCTATTTGACCTTGAAGTTGAGTGGATAATTGAGGAGTGTTTGAAGTGTTGATTTTAGAGCCGTTTATGGATGAAACGGCACCGGTCAAGTCGGATTTGCGTGCAGTACCATAGCCAACTACAACAACTTCGTTCAAATCTTCAGTATCTTCATCCAAGAGAGCTTTCACTCCATTGCGTGCTCTTACCTCTATTGCTTGGTATCCCATATAGGATATTTGCAGAATGCTGTTAGCTTCGGCGTTAATGGTAAATTTGCCATTAGCGTCTGTTACCGTTCCGGTTCTTGTGCCCTTTACAATGACACTTGCACCAATAATGGGTTCCCCATTCCGGTCTTTAACAGATCCCGTGATTTTTTGCAAGCCGTTGTCTCCGTCAGAACCTCCCCGATGTTTATCAGAGACAACAATAATCTTGTTTCCTTGTACCGTATAAGTGAGACCTCGATTTGACAGTTCACGCTTAAGTACGTTTTCAAGAGGCTCGTTGCGAAGTGTAACAGTTATTCTTCCGGCATCACTGGTGTCGGAATCACTGTAAGAGAAGCGATAATGTGATTGTTTCTCAATAGCAGAGAAAAACTGGCTAATGGAGACATCCTTCAATGAGAGGGTTACTTTTCCTGTTTGGGCGGAAATAGTAACGAATGTCATAAGCAGAAAGGCAAACATAGTTGCAATACGTATGGCCATTTGTCTTTGTTTGCCGGGACTGCTTGTTCTTGGTTTGTAATTACCTTTCTTCATAGTGCTTGTAGGATAGGTTTAAGAAATTATTTTTTGATAAGAATATGGTCTCCTTTGACTTGATATGTAAAATGATAGCTCATCTGAAGCACGTCAAGAATGCTCTTGATGTTGCTGTCATCAAAGGTACCTGTGTAGGTGTCTTTGAGGAACTGGCTATTCTGTACTTCTATGCTGACATTAAACTTGCGTTCGAGAGCAAGGATGATGTTCTGCATGGATTCATGTTTGAAAACGAGCGTCTTTTGAGCCCATGAATTCTCCACTCCATTCTTCGCTGATTCCACTGTCATCTTACCAGTTCTCCTGTCCATGACTATCTTTTGATTAGGATTTAATTCCAATACTTGGAATGGTGCCTTCTTGGAACTTACCCTCACGTGACCACGCAGAAGCGATACCTCTTGGGTGTTTTTGTTCTCATAGACGTAGACGTTGAAGAGCGTTCCTAAGACTTGGATGTCCATGTTTTGAGTTTTTACAATGAAAGGATGGCCGGTATCGTGGCTGACATCAAAGAGGCCTTCACCTTTAAGAGTTACCACTCGTTTTTTTTGTCCGAAGTCCTGTCCGTATTGTAGAGAGGAGTGAGCATTTAGTAATACTGTTGTGCCATCCGGAAGGGTGATGCCTGATTTACCTACATTATCGGATTTGATGGTAAAGGTTTGCATGGCCATCTGCTTAAAAGACTGTTGTTGGTGAAGATAGAGGAACGTGGTTCCGCTTACAATAAGTAAAAGTATAGCTGCAGCAATTTTTTGCCAGTTATTGAGGAATAATGATTGTTGCTTGCCTGTCTTTTTGCTGATAGCATCATAGATGGCTGATATTTTGCTCTCCGGTAAGTCTTCTGAAGAATCAAAGTCTTTCCACTGTAGCTGTAGTGACTCCCGAATTTCTTCATCGTTAGAAGCATTCAATTGCTTAATAAGCTCCTTGAACTCCTCCACGTCGACTGTCCCTTTATGATATTTTCGAAGTAGACAATCCAAATTACTTTTAGCGTTATATTCATTCATGTCAGCACAGATGTTTGACGTTGGTCTTTAGTTTGACTCCTTATTAGTTATATCCGGAGTCCAAGAATTTATAACAAGAAAAAATACAGAAAAGCTGTTTGTTCCACTGATGGCATATTTTTTGCCCGACCTTCTTCATAATTCAACGGATTTTATCTAACTTTGCAACATATTATACATAAGGAGTAAGAACAATGGAACAGAATCTTCTCATTTACAATACCCTCACTCGGAGTAAGGAACTCTTCAAGCCCCTTTGCCCGCCCCACGTTGGCATGTACGTCTGCGGTCCCACCGTCTATGGTGACCCACATCTGGGTCATGCCCGTCCGGCTATCACCTTCGACGTGCTCTTCCGCTATCTGAAGCACTTAGGCTACAAGGTGCGCTACGTACGTAACATCACGGACGTAGGCCATTTGGAGCATGATGCCGACGAAGGCGACGACAAGATAGAAAAGAAGGCCCGACTCGAAGAGCTGGAACCCATGGAAGTGGCACAGTACTACACCAACCGCTACCATAAGGCCATGGAACTGCTCAACGTGCTGCCGCCCTCAATAGAGCCCCACGCCACCGGCCACATTATCGAGCAGGAGCAGCTCGTGAAGGAGATAATGCAGAACGGCTATGCCTACGAGAGCAACGGGAGCATCTACTTCGACGTGGAGAAGTACAATCAGAAGTACCACTACGGCATCCTCTCACACCGCAATCTCACCGATGTGATAAACCACAGCCGTGAGCTCGACGGTACCACCGAGAAGCACAACCAAGTGGACTTCGCCCTATGGAAGAAAGCCCAGCCCGAGCACATCATGCGCTGGCCATCGCCCTGGAGCGATGGTTTCCCCGGATGGCATTGCGAGTGCACCGCCATGGGACGCAAGTATCTCGGCAAGCACTTCGATATCCACGGAGGCGGCATGGACCTCGTGTTCCCGCATCATGAGTGCGAGATTGCTCAGGCCGTGGCCAGCCAGGGCGACCAGATGGTGCACTACTGGATGCACAACAACATGATAACCATCAACGGACAGAAGATGGGCAAGAGCCTCGGCAACTTCATCACTCTGGAGCAGTTCTTCACCGGCAACCACCCCAGCCTGGAGCAAGCTTACTCGCCCATGACCATCCGCTTCTTCATCCTCTCGGCCCACTATCGCAGCACCGTAGACTTCTCCAACGAAGCTCTGAAGGCCTCGGAGAAGGGGCTGGCACGCCTCATGAACGGCATCGAGGACCTGGCTCGCATTCAGCCCTCCGACAAGTCGGACGCCAACACAGCCTCCTTCGTGGCCGCTCTGCGCCAGCGCTGCTACGATGCCATGAACGACGACCTGCAGACGTCCACCGTCATCGGCATACTCTTCGAGGCTTGCAAGCTTGTCAACACCATCCTTGACCATAAAGCCGAGATTTCGGCCTCTGACCTCAAGGAACTCACCGACACCATGCACCTCTTCGCCTTCGACCTGCTCGGACTCAAGGACGAGAAGGGTAACAACAACGACACCCGCGAGAAGGCTTTCGGCAAGGTCGTCGACATGGTGCTCGAGATTCGCGGAAAAGCCCGTGCCGAGAAGAACTGGTCACTGTGCGACAAGATTCGCGACGAGCTCACCAAGTACGGCTTTGAGGTAAAGGACACTAAGGACGGCTGCACGTGGAAGCTCCTCTCTTAGGCCTCATCATCCGTGATGCTGGCCTTTGGGGCATGCTCTCCCTGCAATTGCGCACCGTGATGCCACAGCAAGAAGAGTATGTCAAAGGTGCTATTGTGACCGATGCCGACAGCCTCGACGACCCGGAACGACGCAAGCTGGCCCAGCTCTGCCTTTGGATGGACCCGGCCAACATCTATTCCAAGGTAGGACAACGGAGGTTCAGCTCTCAAAAGCAGTTTGTCGAGAAAGCACCACCGGAGCTAAGGCGCTACGTGCAGCAGCAGGTGGACCTGCGCATTTGTCAGGCCGTGAAGCTTGCGGCCAAGAACGGTGTGCTCCTCTTCAAGGACTCCAGGCCTGGCGCACCTCTGCAGCAACGCGATGAACTGGAGTTCACGCCCACACCCATGGCGCTGCACACCCTCTTCAGGAAACAACCCGACGGCATTGACTACAAACTCACCATTGGGCACGGTCTGCTCCCTAAGGAGCAGCATGTGCGCATTCTCTGCAACGTGCCCTCACTGTTCATCGTCGGCCAGCACATTTTGCAGTTCGGCGAAGGACTCAACGGCAAACTGCTGCAACCCTTTCTCAACCGCGAATGGATTCACATTCCTAAGGCTAAGCAGAGCGAGTATCTGCGACTCTTCGTACTACGCATAGCCGGTAAGATAGATATCGAAGCCGAGGGCTTCAGCGTAGAGCAACTGCGCCCCGAGGGGAGGATGTCGCTCGTGCTGAACCATACGGTCAATGGCAAATACGCCCTTCTGCCCCGGTTCACCTACGGCTCGAAGACCTTTGAGAAATGGGACCACAGGCAGAAGAGCGTAACACTCCACGACAACGGCAATGAGGTGGGCTTCGTGTGCGTCAACCGTGATAGAAATTGGGAACGGGAGATGTTGTACTTCGTGAAATCAGAACTGTCACTGCCCGACTTTGGCACTCTGAACCATATCATCGAATGGTCCAGCATCCATAAGCAAGCTTTGAAGGCCCGCCACATCGAAGTGGAACAGCCGGAGGGCCACCGATACTACATTGGCGACGTGAAGGTAACCCAGTCGGACGACCGCAAAGGAGATTGGTTCCGACTGCGCATCACGCTTCATTTCGACAATGGCGAGACCCTGCCCCTCATGGCTCTGCGTGAGGCTCTGGTCAACGGTGAGCCCGAATACTTGCTGCCCAGTGGCAACTGGTTTGTCATCCCCGAGCTGTGGTTCTCACGCTATGCCGGTGCCATGGCTTTCGGAACCAAGGGCGACGACGATGCCCTCCGGCTGCACATCAGCCAGCGCCCCATCATCCGGGAAGCCTTGGGCCACGAACCTAAGCTGAAGACGCAACCTGTGGACAAGCACCTCCCCGTGGGTCTGAAAGCACACCTCCGCCCCTACCAGAAGGAGGGCTACGAGTGGCTACTCTCGCACTACAATGAAGGCACGGGATGCTGTCTGAGCGACGACATGGGACTGGGCAAGACCGTGCAGACCATCGCTCTCATTCTCAAGCACAGTGAGAAGACAGCGCCCACCAAGAAAGCAGCCCCGACAGCAGAGCCTTCCTTCTTCACCTTTGAGGAGATGAGCGGACAGAGCGCACCTCCGTCAGAACCGGTGTTAGTACTTTCACCGGCCTCAGTGGTCTTCAATTGGCGCAATGAGCTGGAACGATTCGCACCATCGCTGCGCGTGCTCACCTATACGGGGGTGCCCTCAGTGAGGCAGCAACTCAGGGAATCCATGGACTCGGCTGACGTTGTCATCACCACCTATCAGACAATGCGCAACGACATCGACTTCTTTGAGAAACGACACTACGGCATCATTGTCTATGACGAGGCGCAGGTGTTCAAGAACCGGAAGTCGCAAGTCTATGAAGCCATACTGCATCTCCACACCTCTCACAGCGTGGCTTTGAGCGGCACACCCATCGAAAACTCGTTGGAGGATTTATGGTCACTCATGAGTGCCATCAACCCTCAGCTGCTCGGCGACCGCGAGGGATTCGTGAAACACTTCATCAAGCCCATCAACGACAATATGCAGGGATCGCGGGCAAAAATGCTCCGCGAGCTTGTAGCTCCCTTCTTCCTACGGCGGCTCAAGACCGAGGTTCTCGACAGTCTGCCCGAGCGCCAGGACGAGATTGTATGGTGCAACATGACGCCCGAGCAAGCCTCAGCCTACGAAAAGGAGGAAAGCAGCATGCGCAATCTCCTGCTCACAACCGACGTCTCAAAGGAACAGATGACGGTCATCAGAGCCATCACCCGGTTGCGACAGATTGCGTGTTGCCCAAGGATGATAGGAATGGATGTCGACTCCGGAAAGATGGACGACGTGTTCCTGCGCTTAGAGGAACTTCACGGAACAAGCCATAAGGTACTCATCTTCAGCGAGTACGTCAGCTTCCTGCAACAGGTCGAAGCTAAGATGAAGACCCTGAACTGGAAGTACGCCATGCTCACCGGTGCAAGCCACAACCGC
>Ga0256406_1003661_pt1 | contig 18720 bp, 9 predicted proteins | sample RumenRJG_03DNA_FD_185986 | JGI IMG/M metagenome (GOLD analysis project Ga0256406, IMG submission 185986) | Bovine rumen microbial communities from Lethbridge, Alberta, Canada - RJG_03 | ecosystem: Host-associated > Mammals > Digestive system > Stomach > Rumen | place: Canada: Alberta | collected...
ACCGTTACACTAAATATAGCAGACAGGACAAGAAAAATCAATCAAAAAAAGTCCGGAAATCCGGACTTTTTCAGAGATTTGTGTCGTTGTAGAATTCTTAGTGTAACTCAGATGCAGAGTTCACAATATAATAAGTTGACCCTTTATCCTTCTTATATGCATCAAAAACATCTTGGACGAGTGCAGAAATCTCGTCACTCCCCCAGGCATAATTTCTCTGGTAAATAGGTATCTCGAACGCTGCCTTGTCCCCATTAAACAAGTCATTGATTGAGACTTCGAGCAACGGTAATTTATTAACTGCCATCAGCTTTTTCTCCAGAATGCGTATTGATCAAAGTAATGAAGATAATTCTGATAAACCTTGGTATTTGGATCCTGTTCCTCTGAATTTTCCTTGATTGCCTGTATCCGATGATCATCAATAGGCATCACGCGGTCTGCCAGGCTGTTCAACAGCGCCCTGGGAGAATCTGCTTCTGCAATCACCTTATAGATATTGAAGCTGTTCACAACTTCCTTCTGCGAAACGCCCAGAATAAAATTCTGCGCAACCAGCCAGCCTACATTGCGGTATTGCGCCCTCATGGAGTATGCCCAGATAAAAGCATAAACTACAAACTGATCCAGATAATCAAGATCATCATTTCCCGGAATAGCCGGGCAGAACCTGTCCGCATAGAGGAGAATGGCCGCGTCCAACATCAGTCTTGTGATCCGGTTGCCCACGCCGTTCTTATATTTTCGCAGATCCAATGTCTCTATGATTTCATTGTCGTTAATCAGATATCCCTCATATTTATCATTGTTCTGGATATCTGCAAGAACATCATAATAATGCTTTGCATATTCAAAAAAGGGCTTACCCGCGATAATGGGAGCATCGATCTGGAATGGATTGACCCACTGAATTCCCGTCACAAACGGTATTTGTGAATGATTAATACTGTCCGCAAAGGCAAAAGCCCCCTTATAAAACCGGGCATAAGGATACTTATCCTTTTTGCTCAAACCCTTGAACATATCAATGTTCTGCTCATTCAACTTCCAGGCCCGGTTGCCTTTTATCCACTCCTTCAGCCTGTAAAGATAATCATTGAACAGCAGTGCCAGGTCTCTCTGGTTAATATCCTCCCACATCCTGACGATATGCTCTGTTTCTGCGATTCCCACATCCTTCATTTCCCGCAGGTGATATGCCTTCAAAAGATCATGAGGATACAGTGCCTTTCCTCTTGCATTTTGAGAATCAAAGAACTGAAAAGCCTGAGAGAGGTCGTCAGTTATGACGACAATCAGCTCACACTGGGTTTCAATATAGTCCCGCAGCCTGATTTTTTCGCGGTCATCCGTATCCTTCTTCATCTTGTCAATGCGTCTTTCGAAGGACCGCAGGTTATTCCGTACATTATGGACGCTGTACGAATTCAAAGAAACTCTTTGTTTCAAAAAATCAATTTTCTGGCATCCGAGACTATGCAGCAGAAGAGCAAATGTGATCGTACGCTGCTGTCCGTCTACGATATTATATGTACCCTCCCTTAAATCATGATGAAGTATCAGAGTACCTACCCTGTAGACCTCTTTATTGTCCATCATGGCATTTTCAATATCATCCAAAAGAAGGTTGGCATTTTTTGCAGTCCACTTATAAGGCCGCTGATACTCCGGAATCTTAAGAAGTATGCCTTCCAATGGCTTTCCGGACTCCATTGTTGTAATCTTGTTCTTCAGCAGGAGATCACCTATAGAAGCGATCCCGAGTAAAAGCTGGTTTGCCATCTACCGCCTCTTTTTCTTAAAGAGTTAAATTCTGCGTAAATATTCCCAGGTCACAATATTTTCTCATTCCTCAGTCATGAAAAAGGGCATCATACCCTTCGATCACATCGATCCACCTCAAGTCGTCGTACATCTTCTTTCTGCGATTATGGTCTCTAAGCTCATAATCGAGTTCCCCGCCAGTCAGAAAACGACTTATCCGGATCGCCAATATAGCTTGATGATATATCTTTCTTTTCATTCTATCAGAAACCAAAGCAAATATAGACAGCGTTAATATTCTTAACATCCTTCTTCTCTCAATAAAAAAGCGGAGCATCGCTTTTGACGATGTCCGCAATAATTTAAACTGCCAATCTTTTCCTATAGTGCCTTCCTATTCACTGTCCTGGCTGGTATTTCATTATTTTCAATGCTCTTTTTTCCCCATTTTCTATAGAGGGCTTCGTCATCCTTACTGATATTCCCTGCCCGATACGCTCTCTGCAGCCGGTTCCATAGTTCTTCCATTTCTGGAATCCCCATTCTAATCATATAGTTCACAATGCCACTCTATCAGAAATCAGAAAGATCGACCGGCTCGGATACTTTCCCAGCTTTATAGTTGCTGATTGCCTTATCCATATCTTTCAACGTCAGCGCTGAGATTGTATCCGGAACAGTCAGCTCGCGCGGTTCCAGTATTATGCACCCGTTCGCGTATTCTTTCACGTTGTAATACTGATACATAGCGCCGTGTAATGTGACACGCTTCTTGCTGTCAATATGAACGTTGTAATCCTTTACAGCCTCCATAGAATGACTCCTTTAGTTGCGGGAAATCCCACCTCAAAATTTAGATTATTCTAAGTTCTATGTTTCTCAACGACTGCTTTTCGATGAAATCAATCACAGTACTTCTTCACAAACTGCGTGACCGTTTTCAGATTATTCCCGCAGTGAAGAGAGTTCTTTGCACATTTTCTATGATTTCTATCAACAGAATAATGTTTCTGTACTTGTCTTACAATCCAAACCAACTGGAATTAATATTAAACGTATCTTTTAAGAATCCCGACCATCCGCCAAGTACAGCAAAAATGCAGAGCGCCGCGAGTGCTGCGTACAGAGCTGCAATAATAACCAGGTGTTTTTTCCCTTTATGAGCTGTTTTTCGAAAAATATAACTGACTGAAGGCGCAGCCAAGACAAACCAGATAATCAATCCAATACAACCTAAAAGGATAGAAATATCTTTTTCTTCTCCCAAATTATAATCATAGCCTTTGGAATGGCCGGTTATGCAAAGATAAATTCCTTCAAAACATATTGGAAACGTAAAGGCAATAAAACATGTCCAAAGGAAGTTTATACAATAAACGATTTTGCTTTTCATCTCACTCCTGCAGTCAAAGTTCGCATATACAAAACGGCACTTCTCTGAGAAAGATCAATTTCCTAAGAGAAATGCCGTTAAGATACTGTGAGTTTCAATAAGAAGCTTATGTGTTGTCGGCCTTGAGTGACTTGAGTGTCGGGAATATAAGTGTTCTTTCTTCGTATTTCTACATGTTAGCACGTATTCCTTCATACTCGTGTTTTTGGGTTCTTCGCATTTCTACGTATTTCTCCGCAAAAAAACGAGTTTTTGTTGTCAATTTGCTGTCAGCATTCCATTTTGTTGTCAACCCATTCGATTACTTATAACTTGTTTAATTATTCTCAGTCTTCAATATTATCAGCTTCCATGAAGTTATACTTAAGAAAATCAGCCATCTCCTGGGCTTTAGTTCCCTTTTCTCCATGAATGCATAAAGTATTGTCTACGCCTTGCATTGTCTGCGCCCGAATAACGCTTACTTATTCGGCCTCAAACTTCTTATTGTTTTTAAGGGCAAATTCTTCTGCAACACTTCCAGCCCTTCCATATACAGTCTTTAGTCTTCGTAAGTCGTCATCTATAAAAGCATCTGAAACAATTTCTGTGACACTCTCTGGAATGTGTATCTTTACAACTTGATTATTACAGAATACACGGACATCAATTTTTATAATTCCTTCAGGAAGAAAAGCCTCTTTATCATCTGAACAATAATCATAAAGGATATTCTGAACTGCAACATATCCATTTTCATCTGCTAACCCTTCACATCCCATGAACACACCTTCTCCCAAAGTAATTGGATGAGTAGGTAACACTAGGTTTTTTAATCCCTTTAGATCGAAAAAGCCCATATCATCTATAAACTCTAATGACTCAGGTAGTTTTACACACTCTACTGCTTCTCTTTGGCTAAAACTAAGTCCAAGAGACCAACATTGAATTTCCTTTATTCCCTCTGGAATCTCAATGTTTTTCTTGTCGCCAACATATCCATATAAAACGTTTCTATAAATAATGAAGCCCTTATCATCGGCCATTGAAGTACAATCTGTAAATACACTTTTACCCAATTGTGCATTTTCCGGGATATTAATCTGCGCTAATGACTCGCAACCACTAAAGGCACTTTTACCTATTTCTTCAATAGTCCCAGGAAGCTCAACGTGTACTAAATTTTCGCATGCATTAAAGGCGTTCTCTCCAATCTTCTTGACACCGTTCGGGATAATTACACTGGTGATTTTTCTATGCTGTTCTCTACTTTTTTTGTCAACATTTCCAAAAGCAAAACTTGCGGCAAAAAAAGTATATGCTCCTATTGATTCAACAGGCAGCTGCCCTACCCGTTGCGGCACGATGACTTCAGTATCAGTGCCTTTATACAAGGTCAGTTCTATTGTTCCTTCTTCCGTTTCCTGATACTTCCAGTTTTTCCTGATTGCTGCCGGTCTGAAGGGATCATCTTTATCACTGCTTTTCTTTTTCTTTTCAATAGGCTCAGATTTGGCCTGAGAAACATCAGTAGATATTACCTCTCCCTTTTTTACCATATCAAGAAATTCCATTTCGCTCATAACTCTCTTTCCCTCCCTGAGTGCGTGCTGAACATTAATATCAGATGCATTGACCTCATACATCACTAAGATATCTGTATTCTTATTAAATCTTTCGGAGTATTCGCCTCCCAATCCAGTCACAAATTCTGAGAACTGCATACAATGAAAATGTGCGACGTTTTTAGGAAATGCCTTTAACTGCCCAGATGCATGGATGGTCAACCCCTTTAATAATCCTTTGTCAGTTGTTCGGAAAATATCATCCACCTGATAATCCAAATAAGACAATGGCATCTGTATGGCTGCCGGAACGCCTAGTGCATTTATCTTTCCATCTGAATAGACATATCTCGGGTAACTGAAGCACATCTTTTCAGGACAATAGCACCACTTTCCACGATATATAACTTTTCTTAACGGCGTCTCGTAAAAGCACTGTGGTCCAAGTACTTCCAGTTTCTCATTCAATTCAATTTCATGAAGTGATACGCAATTTTTAAAAGCATTGCTGCCAAGTCTTACAAGCGCTCTTGGGAGAACAACAGTTGCTAAATTCTTACATCCGGCGAAGGCATAGTCTCCAATTGTCGTTATTTGATCAGGTAAAGATATTTCTCTTAATGAATTACAATCTTCGAAGCAATGGTTGCCCAAAGAAACCAATGAATTCGGCAATACAACTTTCACAAGATTGTTACAGCCCTTAAAGGCATTTTTACCTATTGAGGTGTATCCATCCGGAATGATGATTTCTCGAATCTCTGTGTAATTACCAGGTGTTTCTCCTGTTACATCCGCAATACCAGTAATTTCAGTGCCATTGAATTCTGTAGGAAACTGAACAATTGTTTCTTCTCCCAGATACCTGCTTATATAATTCGATCTGCCTGTATTCGTTTTCCAAAGTATGAATGGCCTATCTGCCAATTCCATTCCTACTCTCTTCGTGCTTATATCAGAGTTATTATTTGCCCATTCCAAAAACAGAGCTGATATTTCTGTATTACCGGTTGTCCTGACAGCTTCTGAGAACTGTTCATAATTATTGGCTTTTAATGCTCCGTGTTTTATTAATAATCGGACCCACTCAACATCTCGTTGCTCTATTTTCTTATCTAATAGCTTATAGGCATTACGAGCTAAAAATGACTGGTACATTTTCATGCTGTCGTCGGTCAGCTTATAAGGATATTCCAATCGATAGACTGCTGTAATAATGCGATTCTGTATATCTTTAAAACTCCTGAAACTATTATCTAGTGCATCAAAATCAAATTCAGCGTTTGGAAGCCAAGCAGAAGAAAACATGTCCCAGATTTTTTCGCAGTCGCTCCATCGGCAATTCCATACCTTGAATTTTATCTGTCCTGTTTTCGCATCTAATACAGTAATAGTATCTGCTTCGAATTCTAAAGCATATGGGGCATCATCATAAACAACCACTTCGTTCGCTGAGCCAAAGGCAAATGAGCCCACCTTATTCAATCCCTTTGGGAGCTCTAATACTGGAATACCAATAGCCTTATTAAATGCTGAATTTCCGATGATTCTTAATGATTTGGGGAACTCGACATGCAATAATGAAGTTTCTTCAAAACTATGATGTCCTATTTCAACTAAACCTTCCTGAAAGAGAACAGAGTGTAGATTTCTACACTTATAAAAGGCACTCTCACCAATAATCTTTAAACTCTTCGGGAATTCTACCTTTTCGATCAGCTCTGCGCTTTCTCTATTCTGTCTGGCAGAAAAAGCGCAGGCAGCTATTCTCGTAACTCCTTCAGGAATAACAAGCCTGTTACTCTTCCCAATATATTTCTCTAAAACCCCATCGGTAATTACATATTCCTTTGTCATTATCCATTTGATCCCTTAAACAAGAGATATGACGCTAAGTCTTACATGTATGTAACGTGCCGACATCTTTGTCAAACTGATTCGACAAAACTGTCTGTTGTTAGCTCTTTCAATTACAAGGCTTCTGTCGTCACACATGTTCATCAACTAATTCCTGAAATTTAAATCGCTTATGTTGTAAACAAAACTCCTGAATCTTTGAAGGAACAGGTGCTATTAATGTAATACCTTCTTCGAATCCGTATCCATCAGTAGTCGTTTCCTTGCCTAGAAAAACAATCTCCTTAATCATTTCTCCTGTCGTTTCATCATAATGTTTGACATTCTCCGGAATTACTATCTTTGTTATTTTCTGACACCCAAGAAACAGATAACCGTCTATAGTTGTTACTGATTCAGGGATCGTTATATCCTTCAATTGCCGACAGGCTCTAAAAGCATACATTCCAATCTTCCTAAGCGTATTCGGAAGCTTAATTGTGCACAAATGCGAATCTTCAAAAGCGCGGCTGTTAATCTCAGTTACGCCTTCTGGCACCTCGTAGTACTCACCTGCTCTGTTGATGGGGTAGTATATCAGTTTTTTTCTATCTTTTGAAAATAAAACACCATCTATGTCACAGTAGTATTTGTTATTGCTATCGACTACGATGTCTTGCAGGAGTTTACATTGTGAAAAAGCTTCTTCTCCAATTGAAGTAATACTTGCAGGCAATTTCAGTGTTGATATTCTCTCGCACCCAGAGAACGCTCTTTCACATATCGTTTTTACTCCTTCATGTATAATTATTTCAGATAGAGCATTATTCCTGCAAAATGCACCAGAAGGTATCTCGCTACAATTCCCTGAGATAGTTATTCTCGTTATACTCTTTCTAATATTTACTCTTTTATCACTAATGCCTGGTGCATATGTGCTGAATGTCTGTCTACTAAAAGCAGATACTACATTTTTGCCAATAGCATCGGGGATTACTACATCCAGTTCTTCACCTTTGTACGAGCTTATCAGAAGCGTTCCGTCTTCCAACTTTTTGAACCCCCACATCTCTTTCAGCTTAGCTAACGGGGTTTTTTCATTCAATTTTGCGTTTTCTCGGGACAGCTTTTGCTTTCTCACTTTCTCAACATTGATATTCTTATCAACATAGTCCATAAGAATACTTTGTATTTCCGTGCTGCCCGCTTTATTTGCCTTATTAATTGCCTTTTCAATAAGTGAGTAATTGCTAAAGTACCCTTGTTTCAATAAAAGCATCAAAAAGGGAATGTTATTTGTACTAATAATCCGCTCAAACATATCCGTCACAGATAGACTGGAAGTATCCAATTCTCCCCAGTATTCCTCTGTTAATATGCCATCAGGTAATACATTGAAAATGTTTTTGCTTATCTTTATTTTGTCCCCGCTATTTCTAAATAAAACAATCAGGGACTTCAAAGCCGCTACATTACTCTGATCATTGTTTTTTTCCAGATAATTCTTAAACTCTATACGTTCATAGTTATTTGCACCAATAACCAATGCATCATAATATCTTCTATGTGGATCCTCCAACTGACGTCGATATTCATCGTCCCATGTGTTTTCCGTTTTCTGTTTTGTAATTGACACGCCTCTGTTTTGCAGATACGCAGTAATACCATTACAATTGTTCATTATTGCATGATATAAAAGGCTTTCTAATTGAACACCTTGTAGAGCGCCAATATTGATCAAATAATCAGTAATACCGACTCTATCAGACTCACTAATAATCTCTCGATTGGCAAAATACTCGTCGGTATAGTCTTTTCCCAACCCACGTGTGATAATACCCACTCTTCGATCGTCAGTAAGATCATTTAAAACAAGCATCAATGAATAATCTGCAACAAAGCTATGATGGCCGGCGGCGTCCGATGACGGGTGTGTTGCACTACCATATTTGCCAGAGAAAAACTCATTGCCTTCGGTATCAAAGTCTGCCCCGTTATCAGTCAATACTTTGACCATATCTATGCCACAATACCTGCAGGCAAATCCTAATGCTCTATCAGTAAACTCAAATGGTGCGTACTCTTTTATTATCTTTTCAACAGCCGCTATATCATTCTCCAGGACACCTGTTTCAAGCATTTCAACTTGTTTTTTATTACTTACTGCACTCATTGTCACACGCTCCTTCTTTCAATCCACATCATTACATTAAGTCTTTTTCTTCGATTATCTCGAGTTTCCCAATGTAGTTTTCCAAAAAGTCATACGCGTATTTCCTATTTAACAATTCGTGTATTTTCTGATTGTAATAGTTTCTCAGGCAGTTATAACAGGATGGGGAACAATTGCATCCTTTTGTTATGTCAATAGCCTTCTTAACAACCCGCTGGAAAATATCTCCGGATTCCGTCACTAATCTACGCACGTGTCCAGCTCCCCCGGCAACCGCATCGTAAAGGACAATAGTATAAAGCATCTTTCCATCAATGATTACTTTATGCAAACATCCTTTGATATCATTTCTTTCGATATCGAGTACCGAAGATAATGCTTCTAGCAGCGCATACATTACAGACAACATCACATCCTGCTTTGCCGCTTGAGGATTAGCGAACACAATACGAACAACATCCGTGCGGAACACATGACAGAGTTTGTTTTTAACAAGTTTTACCTCACATGCTTTGCCCCACGGCGTTATGTGTTTCTTCTCTAAAGTTCTCTGATATGTGCTAAAGCCGGCTTCGTCAATATTTTCTGATGTGCTTTCAGCGTATCCGCAATGAGGACAGACATAGAAGTCATCATTACATACAACCATCAAGGAATCATTGACAGACGTTTCCATCTGGAACTTGTTCCCATCTTCCATCACAAACGAGTATTTCTGCATAACCTGACGCAAATGATCTCCGATATAGAAATCATCACTGCGGTATGTCCGTTCAGGTTTACGCATCGGTACATCCTTAGGTTTTGCATCAGCAACAAAGCCGCGTCTTGGTTCAATTGCCTGCTTCCATCTATGACGTTCAATTACTTCATGACAGGAAATGCATTCTTCTCCCGACGAATCTGGCTCAATAGAACGATAATTCCATGTCATACAAGAAGGATTCTTACACTGTGCAATAAATGATGTCTCCCACTCCTGACCTGTAGTCTGCGGTAGTTTTCTAATATACCGGCTTGTATATAGTTTCCCATCAGCAACCACCTGAGCATCTGGTGCATATTCTGAAATTGCCAGCTGCAGGTCTCTTACCATCTGAAGCTTTTTATCTGTCGCATTGTTTGCATTCTGATACAGTTCCACTGTATCTACTGGGAATCCGTACTTCGGAAGGACATTGTTTCTGACTAAAAACTCGATCAGTTCATTCCTGCCTCGATTGTCTTCTTTCCCACGCCGGTATGACCACAACTTCTTCTCGACTGCAGCTGCTTCCTGTGTAAGTCCATCTGCAAGAAGCTGCTCAACCTCAGATTTATAGTATTCGACGGTTCTTCTGAATTCTGTAACGGCTGTCTGAAGTACTCCGTCCTCGCCGATCAATTTTTCTATCCATGAATAGTCATTAATACCCATGACATCATGCATATTATCGGGTATTGATGCACGAAGCACTTCTTTAAGATGCTCAGGCTTACTTTGGAGGTAAGTACACAACCTTTCCCAACCATCTCCGTTGAGGAGAACATCTGCATTATTGGAATTATAGACATCAACCTGCTTGGCGAAGAAGTCACTTAATGCAACTGCAAATATATGCCTGAGTATTACTTTTTCATTTCTTACTGTGAATAGTGGAACACCTATTTTACCGGTTATCATATTTTCCGGATTTTTATAATAGGTAAAATCATGCGAACTCAGTTTTGAATATGTCAAAGAAAATGCAGCTGCATTTCTACCTCTGCCTGCACGCCCGGCTCTCTGAACATAGTTCGCCGGTGACGGAGGCATATTACGCAGGTAAACCGTCTCCAAGTCTCCAACATCTACACCCATCTCAAATGTTGTAGAACAGCTGAGTGCATTAATATCCTTATTAACAAACATTTCTTGGTACTTCTGTTGTTCTTCACGTCCAAGCTGTGCTGTATGCTCTTTGATATGCAATGGCTGCATTAAGGTAGACTGATATAGTTTGGCATAATGATTGTTTTCCAGAAGACTCGCATGTGTAATCGGTCTCAGATGTCCTCCGCATTTAATGGTAGTACACATTCCATGACAATTAATCATGCTGGTCTTGCCACAGACATCACAAGCATAGATAGGTATGTTTTCAGTCCCGGCTGTAATCGTGAACCTGTCAGTGCTGAAATAGAATTCATCATTTCCAGCTGTGGACAACGGCTCTTCACCACGCAGCACTTCATCCCAGTACATTTGGAGGAGTTCATTAGCCGGTCCTTCATCAAGCTTCAACACTTGCATAACACGTTTCAGCCTGCCATTTTTCAAAAAGCTTCCATTCTTTCTGAAAGAAGCGGACCAACCTGCCAGATATGCCTTCTTTTTATCTTTATCCAGATCCTTACATCTTTTTACTCTCTTTGGCCTTGCTGTATAAAAGATGTATTCTCTGTCATCATCCGTAAGGTCACAATCACCTTCCAGTGCTCCATGATAGATAACGTCCATTACAAGCAGGTCAAACAATGCTTTAACATCCCTCACGTCCTGATTGTAAGCTTCAGCCACACCAGACATGATTTCTTCACTGTTTCCCTTATAGTCAAATCTGATGAGTCCCATGGAAACCAGGCTTGTACTTCTTCGGGCATTCACCATCTCATTAAGAACAGCGATCCATGCATTTTTCCTGCTGATAGCTGTCAGGTTTTCTGTTCCTTTATCGCCCGGCTCAGCGAAAGTCCGGCATGTATCAAAATAAGATGTCAGTTCATCCACGAAGTGCTGAATTTCCCATGGATGTGCCGCCATGTTTTCTTTATTCTTCTCAACTATGTGCCATATTCCTCTGCGCCTTAAAAACTCCCCATAAGAGGCAGTCATATATGAAGCAAAAAACGCAGCTTCTCCACGGCTGTCAGAAAATGACAGAAACTGACGTTTCCTTTTTACGACATCTACGTCAGCAGTTCGCTTAGCAGAGCTGAAAAGGCCACCTTTAGTTTTCTTTTCACTGGTATTGCTTTTCAAGACCTTTTCACTTTCTGGAAGCTCTTCAAAAAGAGAGGTCCCTAAAACAGCTGTGGCCGCATCATATCCTAAATAAAACGTTTTGAAATTGCCAAAATTGCAGCTTGGGCATTTACCATCTCCGCCCAAACCACTCTTTCTTGCTTTTCTGATTTTTACATATTTATCGATTCCGCAGGTACAAGGAGGATCATTCTTAAGGCTTTCATGAATAATAGCTCCGCACTTTGAGCACAGAAGATAATCATTTTTCCCTATTTCCTCCTGAATGTCGTCTTCATCGTCTTCATCCAGGTCACCATCCCTGCTGTCTCGGAGTAAATAATATTCAATGTCCTTATCAAAAGAACTGTTGGCAAATTCAAGGTGTCCATCCGCTTCTTTACCTGCAACTGCCAGACGGCCGCAGTCATCACATACTGCACATTCAAACACCTTCCAGTCTTCACCGTTAATGACGATCTTCTGATTACGGTTCAGAATTAATCTCTTATTCTCACCAAGAGTAATGTAGGCTCCCTCTAAAGCCTTTGCAAACATATGATATCTTGCCTTTATCAGGGCAGATTTATTCTTTGATGCCTGCGAAGCTACGCTAATGATATTTACTACATCCTGCTCATTAACATCATGCGATGCCATTAACCTTCCTGTGATTTCAGGGATAGTCATTGGACGAACAGCAATACTTCGTAAATCACGATATACAGAGGCACTTACACATAAGTCATATAAGAACTCAGAATCCGCCTTCCCCTCAGGAAAGTCAATCCCATAGTCTGTCGCTATCTCATTTAATGGCTTATCTGGATTGACAAGCTTAGAAAATAAAGAGACTGGTATATCCTTCGCAGATTCATTATAGGAAGGCACTACACTTTGAGATCGAATGATATCCTCTTCATCAAAGCTGGCATTACAAAGTGTATTGGCAAATTTGACAATGTCTCCGTCTGCTTCCTTACCTCCCAGTGTCGCACTTGTAAGAATATGAATGACATTGTCTGGATTACTGATTCTGGCCTTCAACCTCTTAAGGAGAAGAGAGGTCTCCATACCAGTCGTACCACGATATATATGTGCCTCATCTAAAACAAGAAATCTGAGCTTTGCGCCTGAAAAAACAAGGTCATCTTTCGGTCTAAGCATCATATACTCCAACATCGCATAGTTAGTGACAAGAATATGTGGTGGAGTCTTCTGCATCTGATCACGGGAAACAATCTCGTTTTTCAGGGGCTTCAACGGAAATCCGTTACTATCCTTATAGACCTTGCCGTATTCTGCAATGCCGTCCTGATCATTTTGCTTCGTACTGCTGTTATATACGCCAAAAGTAATATCTGGATAATTCTTCAGCAGATTTCGCAGTCTCTTCATCTGATCATTGGCAAGAGCATTCATTGGATATATAAGAATAGCCCTTACACCGGAAGTCAATTCCCCCTTTTCAGCTTCCCGTAACAAATGATTAATAATAGGTATAATAAAGCACTCTGTTTTACCAGAGCCCGTTCCTGTCGTAACAATCAGATTCTTACCCTGATTAGTTTTGCGCAGTGCTCTTTCCTGGTGCAGATATAATCCTCGCTGCACCTGAATTTCCTTCTCCCCATCAGGTATGTTCCCCTCAAGAATTCTGAATAATTCAGAGGCTTCCCCCTCTTCTATCAGTTGCTCAAGACTGCAGCCGGTTTTGTATGAATCACTTACATCAAGATATGGTCCTTTGGAGATAGTCCCCTCTTCTCGAAGCGCAGACAAAAACTGTGCCGCATACTCTTTGTCTGAAATATGAAATAGAGTTGAGATGTAGCCTATAAACTCATCCTTTATATTGTCGGCAGCTGATATGGGGCTGAACATGCTTATATCCTTTCCGTCCGATACGAGTATAGATCGGCATTCGAGTACTTGTGTTTATTCATCTTGGTATACTCGTGATCCGTCAATGCATATACTGTGCATTCAAAATCTCTGTCATAGTAATAATAATAGTACAGGCCATCCCCCTCAGAGTCTGTTATACATAGGGAATTATCACCCACAAATACTATTCTCACTGGATTAACCATCATCTTAGTGACACCACGGCTGTTTGTATGCTCGTCAAATGAAAACTCATAGCGCTCTCCATGGTACCCGGTAGTATACATTATTCCGCTATACACCGGACAATAGCCTTCTGACGTGTCTTCCATTCCCTGAAACATAATATGGTCTATACAGCAAGGACGAATTACAATATGACCTGCTTCTTCCTTAAATTCATCGGTAATCGCTTCTATTACGATCCTCCGATTCATAAAGCGGAGTGCATTCTGATCCCCGACAACGCAGTCTCCTTCAGCTATTTTTTCTTTTGTTTTCCTAAACATTCCGCCAGAAAGGATACTGATCTCATAATGATAGTTTCCAATTGGCATCTCATCTGGGATACTCAGATAATCTGTATCATTATCCAGCGAAAACTCGTATTCTGCTTCTGACCCACCAGACAATTCCAATTCAAACTCTCTGTCTGCCTTACCAATAAAAGCACCTCCATGATCCCAAAAGAGTTTATGATCTTCTGTCCAAAACTGTGGTGCGTGTAAAAACTGTTCCTTAAAGCTGATACGCGCTAATTGGTAATGATCATTCTGACAACTGCCACTTACATGCATAACTAAATCTGCCATTGAACATGTATCAGTTCCTGCTATCGATTGCAGAAGATTCCCGATTGATACCAATCCACGGCCGTCATACATAATGTCATTTGTTCCAACCAGAAAACGAACTGCTGTACCAGAAGGATTGCTTACTTTTAGAAGACTGTTCTGCGGTATTTCACCTAAATACCATGCAGGCGCTTTGCCATTCATCCATTGCCCAGTAGTTTCTTCTATCATAATTTTAGGGATAGAAACATGGATTTCTCCATCCCTGTAGGGAATGATTACTTCTTCGTTTTCCTGACCAAAGTATGCAGCTTCTGTGAAGTCATCAATTGTGATCTTATACTCCGCATTTTTATAATCAGATGCAGAATAATAAAATTCACGGTTAAAGCTTCCGCTTGCCTTATGTACCAGAATAAAGCTCCTGTCGAACATCAATCGTTCATCTGTCAGACTAATGATTCGAATCCGACAATCATCGTCTTCAATAGGGCAGGTAAATGCTACTCCCTTCTCGTTTTCGACTCTGTTTAAGTCGGAAAAGTCTATTCGTTCCTCATTGACCAGAAGAATATACTGTCGAATTAAATCTTCATCACTTAGAATGATGCTGCAAGAGCTTCCGTAATATGCAAAATAGTGTTCTGAATCACCTATTCTAACTGCTGGTAACTTAACAGATTCTGAAGGAGGAATAACTCTTATATCTGTGCCGCCTCCGCTATCAAAAGCTATCAGTTTTCCGTCAACAGTGATGACAAAACCATCATGGAGTTCCAGAAAACAGGCTTTTAATCCGCTGTTTTTAAAATCATCTATATCGATTACTTCGGCATTTTCAACTTTCAGTTCAGAATACATGGGTATTATCAATGTATAATTATCCGCCTTTATCTGACCAATGCTGATTTCTGAGCCGCCATAAAAAACCAATACTTTGTGATACAGAGTTTCTCCGGAATCATATATTGTTTCTTCTTCACAATCGATTTTGACACGAATATCCATGTCGGATACTCGAGAAGGAAACTCCGGCAATGAAATAGAGATTCCATTTAAAGTTCGTCCAAACTCATTCCCGTACCAGCTGAGAGCTTTCTGGTGCACCAGCGTGTTTCCATAATACACATACAGTTTGGTACCAGAAGAATGCTTATCTTTTAACCTAATGTCCGGTAATACCAGCTGCACATCATTACCATTTCGAAGGACTATCTTGGCTCTGATTCTTGAATAATCTATTGCGACCTCGCGTCCCCCCGTCAGTGTATGACGTACTGCCTTCCTGGAATTAGCGATTGCAGTAATCTTATCCCTAAACCAGTCCTCACAAAGCTGCTCTTCATAGGTTTTGATCGGCATCTCTTCGGCATTTACCAGTGAGTCAATTTTTCTGATCAACCCCTCGAATAGGTGACGTGAATATACCGGGCGGAACAAAATCAGTTTACGAATACCTTCTTGAAATGAGTAAACACGTGAACTGATAGTCAACTCAACTTCGTCAGCATTATCATCACCAAGTTTCTGCTGCAAAGCACTAATCATTACAGAATACAGAGGATCATCCGGAATATAATCCCAATTCAAGTTGTTTTTGTAAAAATCGAAAAGGAAATCAAACAAAGCCATCCATGATTTTCGGGTGCTGAGGGCATGAATAACCGCAGTGGACTTAAATGCTCGTCCATTAGCATCTTCAATGAAAAGCCTCCTGTTTTTCTTTATGGCATTTTCCATGCATTTCTGAAGCAGTCTGACTACTGCTCCGCTGGAATCTCTGTAGCCGAACTGGAGTGATATATAATTCCAGAAATCTCTATTTTCTTCACTCTTCCAATTCTTGGCATTATTAATGAGTGCAAGCGTTATCTGCATCTCTGCCCGAATCGGCAGTTTTATCATAGGATTTCTTAAGACAGTATCAATATATTTCTTGCTTGTCTGGTTCAGCTTATCAGCTATTTCCGAACTTAGAATCTTGCTTCCTAACAGAGGGTATCTTGCATAGATTTTCTCTTCAAAGCTGGCATCACTATGACACACCTGCATATCCTGCTCAAGTATGTCTTGTTCAGGTTTAGGCTTTTCATTGGTTCTCTTGAATCCGAGCGATTCAATATAATCGTTGATCTTGATTCCCCTTTTATAACAGTAAGTAGTTAAAACTCTTGCCACGTTTGAGTACGTAGGAACATATACAACATTGTCATAAACAATACACTTCTTAAGTTCCTCAATATGACGTTCCTGGGCTTTCTCTGGCGTAAGTTCTGATCCTTCCATTCTGGACTCATACCCATATAATTTTATAAAATCCAGAATTGTATAACCGTTCCGTGAAGCCAGGGAACGAATCCACTGATTTCGGGGATCCGATGATATATATACTTTTCCATCGATCATATTCTCTTCCATAAACGCGATTATCTGATCGTCGGTTACAGAACGGCTGTCTCCAAGTGGGCAGCCTGAGATAAATTCCGCATATTCGTCCGCAGATAGTCCCCTGAGACGTGCATTTTCACGAAACCGAGCTGATTCTTTCGGGAAAAAGTAAGGTTTTCTGAGAATACAAACAATATCACCAGCTGATTCTCCGGCCAACTCACGTTCCGAGTATCTGTGAAAATTGCTCGCCTTTAATGCTATCTGAAGCTTTTCTGGAAGATCATTAAGAAAGAAGCACTTTATCTCATCTTCATATACAAATACACATGCAAAGTCATTCTGTCTATTATTTAAACAGCTGCAGATTACTGAGTCATCTTTATAGTCATAACTCTGGTTTTCTATCAGCGACACTAATATACTTTCTTCTCGTTCTGTCAGTTCCTTGCCAGTCCAGTTATCTGCTCTTCTGTATGACCTTTTCTTTATAAGGTCATAGACCCTCTGTCTGGATATACCAAACCATTCCGACATACAGGCAGACTTGAATGAAAAGTGTTCTGTAAGAATATCAATAACCGAATAGTCGAACCCCTTTCCAGCAGGGCGATCACCCGAATTATTAGATTGGGTCAGTTCATCATCATTTTCATGTGCATCAAAATATGCCTCACCAAGATCATTAAGGAGTGTAATCTGATCACAAAGCTCACTGATTGACAGGGCACCCATATTACGCATGTTTGCCATATCCGCCATGCTCAGAGTAATTACCTGCCCTATCGTCTTTATCCCTTCATGTGCAAAGACATTCTTGATCCGGAGCGAAACAAACAAATCACCCGCCGGTCTTGACAGAATATCTTCTGGCAATTCCAATCCCGGAACCGCAGGATCAGTATCCTTTTTTGACTTCTCAGGCTGCACAAGTTGATCTATTCCCAGTTCATCCAGCGAGTTAAGAAAGTTCTCAATTTCAGTCAGGCTTTTGACACCCATATTTCTGATTTCAGGAAGAACTTCAATGTTCTCAATTAGCAAATAGAGCGTGTTAAATTGTGCTCTCATCAAACAATTAAATGTTCTTGTGGAAAGCCCTAATCTGGATATGGGAATCCCTTGATATTCTTCCTTATTTTGAACTTGTATCATATGTTTCTTAATTCCCGCTTTCGTTTATGGTCAACACTCTGTAAAAATATTCAATCAAAAGACTTACTTTCCCAGTTCCATCAAGTATGCAATCAGTTCGATATTATTATTCCCAACAGTATTTGCATACTCGACCAGTTTCTTTGACTTAATATCGTTACATACTCCCAGTTTGACTAAAGTCCGAATCAGTCCCAAATCGTTCCACTCGACACATTTTTTAAGAATACTAGTGATATTCTTGCTAAGGTATGTCTCGTACATATCTTTCGCGGAATCTGACAAATCCACAGGATATGAAAGCCTGCCGACAGCTATATCGATTTTCTGATCCATTGTAAATTTCCAGTCAGAATAATGTGTATCGAAATAAGCATTGTCATAATCCGCATAGTTTTTCCATGCTTTGGCAATGTCAAATATTTGGGAGCCACTATCGCCATATGCATAAACTTTGTAAATAACTTCGTCACTATTCGCATCTTTCACCGTGACCATATGTGAATGCATTCCTGTCGAAAAGTATCTATTCCCTTCTGCGCTGCATCCAATAAACCTTGCACTGTCCAACTGATCCTCAGGCAGACTCAGTGAATTATACTCAACAATCTCTTTAGTCCCAGCGAAACAGTTTAACCCAATTTTCTTGACTGTTCTTGGAATAGTTACTTTATCAAGATATACTCCATAAAATGCCCTATCTTCTATGGTTTCGAGTCCCTCGTAAAGCTCTACCGTTGTAAGCTTACTTCCCTCAAAACAACTACTGCCTATCGTTTTCAGTCCTTTAGACATCTGTATCC
>Ga0256406_1003663_pt1 | contig 18699 bp, 16 predicted proteins | sample RumenRJG_03DNA_FD_185986 | JGI IMG/M metagenome (GOLD analysis project Ga0256406, IMG submission 185986) | Bovine rumen microbial communities from Lethbridge, Alberta, Canada - RJG_03 | ecosystem: Host-associated > Mammals > Digestive system > Stomach > Rumen | place: Canada: Alberta | collected...
GTAATGTGTTGGGGTGACCATATGGTAATCCTATAGAAAAAGATTGTTCACTAAGCAGCGAATGATAAAAAGCTACGCAGCGAACAATCGTTTGCCAGGCTGCAAAATCAAGTGATAAGTCATGCGCCCAAGTAAGAGGCAGTTCCCCAGGGCACTGGCCCCTTACTTAGTAGCATACCTTATACTAATAATAGTAGAACCTGCGCTGCTGCTTGGGCTTCTTGCCGTTGAAGTTGAAGCGATACATCACATGCAGCATGGCATAGCGCGGGATGACATTGTTCCACACCTCCGTGTGGCCCTGGCTGTTCAGGGTGTACTGCACGTTGCTGAGTTTGCCCAAAACGTCGAAGGCGTCGAAAGCCAGCGTAAGCTTGTTCTTGAAGAAGTCCCTCGACACGCGTACGTTCCAAACCAGCTCGTTGATGTTCATGGCCGCATTGTCGTATCCGCGGCGACTGTATTGAGTGAGGTCGGTGAGCAGGCGCACCTTACCGGGGAACATGAAGTCCACGGAGCCCCCATAACTGAAGTCGTAGGCACTGACGTTGGTGAAGTCCTTACGCGTGCCGGTGGCGTGGCGGTAATTGAAGGAGCCATTGAGCGTGAAGGTCATCTTGTCGGTAGGCTTGAATTCCAGCTTTGCACTTTCCTGAAGGTTGAGGTTGCGCACCTTGTTCTTAGTGCTCTCCTCTGTGCCCGTGGTGTTGGTCAGGTCGACGTTGTTGTCGTAGTTGGTTGTGGAAGTGAGGTCCAGCGTGAGCAACTTTTTCTTATCGACAGGCTGTGTGAAGTCGCCGCGTACAAAGAATCCCCAGTTGCCGTTCACGTTCTCCTGACGGGAGTGCGTGATGCCCGTGCTGCGGTCGTAGGTGAGACGGGTGGCGATGGCATCGGAGATGAGGTAAACGTTGGTCGACAGCGAGAGATTCCGTTGCTGAGCCGAATAGAAGCGGCTGAGATAGAGTGCGATGTTGTGGGTGCGTGAGTTGCGAAGGCCGGGGTTGCCGTCGGTCACGAAGAGCGGATTAGCGTCGTTATGGACACCCAGGAGCGTCACGAGGTCGGTCTGGTTCACAATCGAGTTGTAATTGAGCATGATGTACCTTACGGAGACGGAGTCGGCTTTGTCGTAGGAGATATAGAATCTGGGTTCGAAAATCCAGCTGGAGCGATCCTTGGTGTACGTCTTGTCGTTGCGATAGTCGAGGTTCTCGGTCAGATAACGGACTGGCAGGTTGGCCGTCATCGTGAAGTTCGACTTCGAGCTGAACTGCCTGTTAATGACCGTGATGCGGGGTTCAAACTTGTGCTGGTATTCGTGTTTGCCCTGGATGTAGCCATTGGGAGCATCGAGGACATTGTCGAGCAGCGCACGTGAGGAGGGCAACACTCCCAAGGGATACTTAGCCTCGGAATAGTCTTCCAGACGGTCGAGACGGTAGAGCAGACTGCTGCTCGAAGTGTAGCGCTGCTGGTACTCATAATTGGCATGCAGGTCGAGAGCCATCTTCTGGGCCGGACCGCCGAAACGGTGCGAGATGGAGTAGTAGCCACCCAACGTGTAGTTGTTCGAGGGCTGCTGGGTGTAGTTGTTGCGGATGTCGGTCGAGGGCTGGTCGCCAAGGTAGTCGATGTGATTGAGCGCGTAGCTATAGCTCTTGGAATGGGCGTGGGCGAACTGTCCTTGCACAGTCATCCAGGTGTTGTCGCCCAACTTCCTGAAGAGTCGGCCGTCCCAGTTGAGGCTGAGTTGCTGACCGTTGTTCTTGGTCAGGTTGCGCACGCGGTTGACGGCCATCTTGAGTAGCCGGTTGGAGGCGTCGGGCAGGAAAAGAGAGTCGAGCAGGGCCGGACTCATAGCCGGGTCGGCATTGAACTGACCGGAGAGCGAGCTGCTGTTGCCCCGGTTTTGCGTAAAGATGAAGGAAAGGCCGCTCATAATCATGGCATTCTTGGGCGACAGGCGCAGGGTGTTGCAGGTCGACCAGGTGGTGCTGGAGGCGTAGGACGACGACTTGCTTAGGTTGTAGGTGTCGCCGCCACCGAGGAAGGTCTGCGAGGTGGTGCGGGTGCGCAGGTCGCTGTTGGAGTGCGTCACGCTGTTGCTCGACTCCAGGAAGTCTTCGCCCTTGCCTTGGCGGTAGTAAGAAATACCGAGCGTCTTGTTGCTTCGCAGTCCGCCTGATGTGGTAGGCATATCGCTGAAGTCACCGCTCTGCCCCGGCGTGCTCGTATCGTTGAGGTTGTTGGCATTCCCCGTGAGGGTGAGGCGATGCTTGTCGGTGAAGCGCATGGCGAAGAGGCGCGTCATATAGCGGTCGTGGGTGCCGCCGGCCACGTCGATGTTGGCCAGTAGGCCCCGCTTGTACTCTTTCTTCAAGTTCACGTCGAGCACGTATTCCTTGTCGTCCATATTCTGTCCCATCAGCCGGCTTTCATCACCTGCCTTGTCGTAGACCTTCACCTTGTCGACGGTGTAGGCGGGCAGGTTCTCCAGTGCTGTTTTGGCGTCGCCCTTGAAGAAGTCCTTGCCGTCGAGGAGCAGCGAGCTCACTGTGCGGCCGTTCACCTTGATGACACCGTCTTTGGTGAGCTCGGCTCCCGGCAGCTGCTTGATGAGTGCATCGAGCATGGAGCCTTCAGAGAGCTTGAAGGCATTGGCGTTGTAGACCAGGGTGTCGCCGCGCACCACCATCTTTATCCTCGTGGCCTTCACGGTCACTTCCTGCAGCATCCGCGTGTCCTCTTCCATTTCGAGGTAGAGGGGGTAGTAGAGTGCCTTCTTCGACATCTTGATGGTGACTTTCTTGATGATGGTCTTATAGCCTAAGGCCGATACCTTCACGAGATAGGTCTTGCCTAAGTCTACGGGTACGACGGCAAAGGTGTCAACTCTTCCGAACACCTTCTCGCTGTCGAGCTGGGCCACGCTGATGCGTGTGCTGTCGAGAGCGAGCAATTCTACGGCGGCTGTCACCTGCTCCCAGGTGTTGGCATCGTTGGTGTATACGCGGAGATGCTTCTGTTGGGCCAGGGCCACAGAGCCCAAGGTCATCCAAAGCAGGAGGATGAACGTGAGGCGCGAATGCTTCATATCGTAATGTGCGTTGAGTTGTTAGTTCTGAGTTTGCTTATTTGCGCGGCTTCAATCCAAGCAGGCGCAGTGCGAAGGCGAGCACCACCACATAGCCTGCCAAGGGGATGAAGAAGGGTAGCACCAAGTTGCTACAGTGGTCGGCAAGATAGCCCATGAGCAGGAAGCCGCATCCGCCGATGGGCGTCATCATCAGCAGTGAGGAGGCACTCTTGGTGAGCGAGCCGAGTCCGCGCAGGGCCAGGGCGAAGATGGTGGGGAACATGATGGCCTCGAAGAGATAGTTGAGTGTCAAGGCCACCATAGACACAATGCCCACATTGAGGAGCACCAGGATGATGCAGACCACACTGCCTGTGGCACAGATGGCCAGCATGCGCTCGGCCTTGACTGTGCGCATAATCCAACTGCCCAAGAAGCGGCCCACCATGAACACGGCCAAGGCACCAGTGATGAACACGGAGGCCAGACGGTCGCCCATCCACCCCTCGCCGGTGACGAAGTTGATGAAGTAGCTGTTGATAGATATCTCGCTCACCTCGTAGGCGAGGAGTGCCAGCAGACCGAAGAGGAAGAGCGGACGGTGGAGCAACTGGGCATAGCTGCCTTCACCAGACGGGCTCTCGGCGTTGTCGTGGCTGATTTCCGGCAGGTCGGCACGCGAGAAGATGAGGGCAATGAGCAGCACGATGATGCCGAGGATGGTGTAGGGCACTACCACGCTGCCGCCTCCGTCGGTGCCGCTGAAGAAGTACTGACCGACGACAAAGGTAGCAAAGAGCGACCCCAGACCGTTGAATGACTGTGAGAGGTTGAGCCGGCTTGTGGCTGTCTCTGTGGGTCCAAGCTCGGTGACGTAGGGATTGGCAGAGGTCTCGAGGAACACCAGTCCGCAGCCAATGATGAAGAGTGCCAGCAGGAAAGCATAGAAGGTGCCGACCTCAGCACAGGGGATGAAGAGCATGGCGCCTGCACCAAAGAGCACCAGCCCCAAGACTACGCCATTACGGTAGCCTTTCTTATTGATGAAGATGCCGGCCGGAATAGCCATGAGGAAGTAGCCCAGGTAGGTGGTTACCTGAATAAGTGACGACTGGGTGATTGTGATGTCCAGATCGTTCTGCAGGTGTTTGTTGAGCACGTCAAGTATGGCTCGCGCGAATCCCCACAGGAAGAAAAGCGAGGTGATGAGGATGAAAGGCAGCAGAAAACGCTTGACTGTGAGTGCCGGCTTGTTGTTACTCATAATTGATGTCGTTTGATGATGCTCTGGGCCGAGGGCAGAGGCAGATGTTCTGTATATGCACTATAAATCCGTAGGCGAGAATCTCTTGCAGCAAGGTTGACTTACCGGAGCTTCTCTCCTACGGCAGAGGCTCTGTTCAAGTGGGTCGCACTTGGATGTGAGTGGATGGTTTATTTGGTCTCAGGGTCGATGACCTTCCACAGCAGAGCTGCCAGGGCACCGCCGGCCATGGGGCCAATGATGAATATCCAGAGATTGGTGAGGGCCGTGAAGTGACCGTCGGAAAGTTGGGCAAAGAGAGCCGGACCGATGGAGCGCGCGGGGTTGACAGAGGTGCCCGTGTAGCGGATGCATGCCAGGTGCACCATGACAAGCGCAAAGCCAATGGCAAGGCCGGCGAAGTTGTTGGTGGCTCCGTTGGTCTTTGAGGTGGCGCCCAGCACTACGAGTACGAAGACACAAGTAAAGAAGAACTCGGCAGCCAGACCTCCTAAGGCGCTCACCTGCTGACTCTCGCCAGAGGCTGTTACAACCGTCTGCAAGTCGTTGGCACCGAGGGCGCTGCCTGCGAGATCGCCTCCGGCGAGTACCACGAGGATATAGAGCACTGCTGCTCCGATAAGCCCTCCTATCACCTGGAAAAGCATGTAGTAACCTGCATCCTTAGCGCTCATCTTACCACTGAGGTAGACTCCAAAGGTGATGGCAGGATTGATGTGGCAGCCTGAGATGCCGCCAATGGTGTAACACATGGCTAAAACAGCAATGCCAAAGGCGAAAGCTGTGCCCACAACGGAGGATGGAACTGAATTGTCACAACCCAGGCTGACAGCTGCGCCGCAGCCCATGAGTACCAGCACCATAGTGCCGAACATTTCTGCTAAATACCTTTTCATATTATTAATTATCAGTTGGTTGGTCAAAGCTTAATGATGCAAAAATAGTATTAATTCCCCTTACTGCCAAGGAATTGTACGGCTTTTTTCTTCAATCCCTCATTTTTTATGGGTTGGCAGCTTCGGCTCCTGTTAGAATTGGCAAGAGGCGATGAGCCTGTGCGCTGTCCTGACATTGGGTGGATGACGGAGGGGAATGTGGCTATGGCGTGGCGTTGCCACCGGGTATTGGGGTGTCGCTGGCGGTGATGCCTCCGCTGAGCATCTTCCGTAAGAGGAAGGTGGCGTTCTGATTGCGCGCCACGCCGGGCGATATTTTGTAGGTGTAGGTGACGTCGGTACCCAGACTGATTTCGAAACAGTAGTTGTGGATGTGCTCGTTGGACATCTTCGAGAGCTCCAGGTCATGAGTGGCCACGACGCCAGTCACGGGCATTTGCTCAACATGCTGCAGGAAAAGGCGGGAGCCATTGAGCTTGTCGAGCGAATTGGTGCCTTTGAGAATCTCATCGAGGATGATGAGCGTGCGGTGCTGATGCTTGCAGTAATCAAGCAGTTGCTGCAGGCGGAGCAGTTCGGCATTGAAGTAGCTGATACCATGGGTGAGGTCGTCGGTGGTGCGCATGCTGGTGAAGAGTCCAAAGCACGACACTCTGAGGTGCTTGGCCATGACGGGAAGTCCGCACAGTGCCATGATGTAGTTGATGCCTATGGTGCGCAGGAAGGTACTTTTGCCCGCCATGTTGGCCCCGGTGATGATGTAGAAGTTGCGGTCGGCAATGCTGAAGTTGTTGCTCACGGCTTTCTCGCCTAAAAAGGGATGCCACAGTGATTGGGCCTCGAATACGATTTCTCCTGACTCGATAACCTCCGGGCGCGTGGCACTGGGCTCATTGTAGCTGAATGTCGCCATTGACACCAGTGCATCCATGATGCCGACGGTATCGGCCCAGGACTGGAGGTGCTTGAGATAGCGGCCACGCCAATGGATATAGTCGGCCAGCAGAAATATGTCGCGGAAGAAGAGGCTGTCGGTGATGAAGAGTCCGAGAATATTGCCCCGGCTGTCCATCTTCTGCAGAATGCGACTCAATTGGCGGAAGGCTTCGGGGGCGTCGTTGAACCGCTCCAACAGTGCCTTGCCTTCAGGCGTTGTGACGCCTGATGATTGGATGATGAGGTCGACGAGTTGGGACAGCGATGTGAGGCTGTGGTGGAGATTGTCGACGGAGTTCGACAACTGACGGAGTGGCCGCGAGGTGAGGCCCCAGGCGGTGAAGAACTGGATGAGGCCCCAGCTGATGGGGATGCCTGCTGCACAAAGGCCTAATGCGGCGCCTAATACAGAAAGCAGGAAGCCTGTCACGGAGATGTAGGCTATGACTCGGAAGGGGAGGCCCAGTATGAAGTTGGGACATTGCACCTGCGCAACGCGGGTGACAACGGAGGTGAGGTTGGTGTCAACCTTGGCATCGATACCGACAGCCTGGAATGCTGTCCGGAAATCTGTGGAGGAGGCCAGCTCGGCGATGAGGTCGTATCGCGACGAGCGATTGGCTGTGCTGCTCAACTCGCTGGCCAGCACGTCGCTGCCCCCGGTTGTCGAGGTGCGGCAGATGCGGTTGAAGAAGGAACCGGGACCAAAGATATCAAGGTCGAAGCTGAAAGGGTGATGAGGGTCTGCATAGCGGTCGCCTGTGTCGAAGCTTTCGAAGTGACCGGCCAGATAAGCTAACTCACCTTCGTAGACCTTCAGCATGGCTTTTGCTTTGTGGATAGCCTGCCCGTTTCGGTTGTCGGCTATGCGGATAAGCACGTAGGCGCTTAGCGCAAAAGCGGCCAGCACAAGGGGTAGCACTTTGGAGAGGGTAATGGTGGAGATGCCTATGAGGGCGATGAAGACGATGAAAGAGGTCACCTCGCCCGTGATGAACAAGGGCGTGCGCTTGCTCCGGCGGCTGAGCAGGCGGCGTTGTTCCTCAGCGTGAGTGGTGTAGTAGTTGTAACGCTGTGCTGCCATATTGAAACTCTGTTTAGCCTATCAGCTGACGGGCTTTCATCTCAAGGTATTTGTTCACCACGTCGACTGTGAGATGTTCAGGGGTGGTGATGATGCTCATGATGCCCTGCTGCCGCAGTGCACCCACCAGTGTGTGCTGATCGTAGATGTAGCGGGTAGCCATGACATTCTGATAGTATTCTTCCGTGGTCTTGGGCTGTCGGGCTGCGAATTCCTTTATTTCTTCGTCTTCGAAGAATACGAGTAGCAGTCGGTTCCTTGTGTTCATCTGCCTGAGGAACGGCAGCTGCCGCCTCATGCTCTTCATGCCTGTGAAGTTGGTGAAGAGCACCAGCAGACTACGTTTGTCGATGTGCTGGTTGAGGCCTATGGCCAGGGCTGAGAAGTCGGACTCCAGGAATGAGGTGTGCTGGGAATACAGACTCTCCAGGATGATATTCATCTGCCCCTGGTGGCGCGAGGCGGGGACGAAGGTGCGGAAGTGATCGCTGAAGGTCACTAAACCGGCTTTGTCCTCCTTGTGCACGGCCACATACGAGAGCATTAGAGACGCATTGATGGAGTAGTCGAGTAGCGTCATGCCTTTCCAGCTTTGTTGCATCACCCGGCCCATGTCGATGACGCAGAACACTTGCTGGGAGCGCTCGGCCTGCCATACGTTCACCATGAGCTGAGCCCGACGTGCTGTGGCAGTCCAGTTGATTTGCCGGTAGTCGTCGTTCTCTACGTAGTCGCGTATCTGCTCGAACTCCATGCTTTGGCCCGCCTTTCGTATTTTCTTGATGCCGAATTCGGTGAGACGGTCGTTGATAGCCAGCAGCTCATAGCGCTTCAGCATGAGGTAGGAGGGATAGACCTTTATGTTTTCTTCCTGGCCTAACGTGTAGCGCCGCTGCACCAGTTGCAGGAACGTTGAGACGAACACCCGAATGTAGCCAAAGCTGTAGACACCGCGCTTCACAGGACGCAGCGTGTAGACCACATCCTTGCCTTCGTGCGGCTTCAGGGTGAGCTCGAACCAGATGTCGCGCTGTTGAAACTGCAGGGGTGCCTCGTCGATGATGCCTGCCTTGATACCGAAGGGGTAATCGCTGAAGACGCTTATTCTCACCGGGTTGTCGTCGCCGTTGGAGAATCTCGGGGAACAGCTGCGTACAGCCTTTATCGCCCGCGATGTGCGCAGCATGGCCCATTCGACGGTTGTCGTGAGGAGCAGCAGCAACAACAGCCACCGCCCCGTGTTGAAGAGCGGCCACCACCAGTAGCCTGCAGCAATGGAGAGGATGCAGAGGCTGAGAAGCAGAAAGAAGCGACGGGTGAGGAACATGTCGACGGTTTATTTGGGCACTTCTACTTTTTCAATGAGCTTTCCGATCACCTTGGCAGGGGTGAGACCTTCCATCTCGGCCTCGGCAGTAAGAAGCAGACGGTGCTGGAGCACGGGTGTGGCCACATGCTTGATGTCGTCGGGAGTGACAAAATCGCGGCCTTGCAGCAGGGCATAGGCTTTGCTGCTGCGAAGCAAGGCCACTGATGCGCGGGGGGATGCTCCGAGGAAGATGGCGCGGCTGTTGCGTGTCTCGCCGATGATGGCAGCGATATAGTGTAAGAGTGCCTCGTCGACGACAACCTTGTCCATGAGGGCTCTGATACCGATTAACTCCTCGCGTGAGAGGATAGGTGCCACGTTGTCGAGCAGCGTGAAGGTGGAGTTCTGCTGGTGGCGTCTTAGAATCTCCACTTCTTCCTCGGCAGTGGGATAGCCCATGGTTATCTTCATGAGGAACCGGTCGAGCTGGGCCTCCGGCAGCTTGTAGGTGCCTTCCTGCTCTACCGGGTTCTCCGTGGCCAGAATGGTGAAGAGCGGACCCATGGAATGCCTGACACCGCCTACTGTAGCCTGCCGTTCTTCCATCACCTCGAAAAGGGCAGCCTGAGTCTTGGCGGGGGCGCGGTTGATTTCGTCAGCCAGCACGATGTCTGCAAAGACAGGGCCGGCATGGAAGTCGAACTCTGAGGTTTTCATGTTGAATACCATTGTGCCAAGCACGTCACTGGGCATGAGGTCGGGAGTAAACTGTATGCGTGAGAAGCTCGCATTGACAAGGCGTGCCACAAGTCGGGCTAAGAGCGTCTTGGCAACTCCCGGTACACCTTCAATGAGCACGTGCCCCTCGGCGATGACGGAGGCAAGCACCAGGTCGACAGCCTCCTGTTGTCCTACGATGATGTTGGATATCTGCTGTCTTACCTGCGTCACCTTTTCAGTGAACGCCGTTAAATCGGTTCTTTCTTGGTCCATATTTCTTTAGAGTTGTTGTTTGATGTGGTTCATTCTGTCAATGTAGGCTTTGAGCATGGCGTCGTCCACCTCGTGGTGTTGCTTTCTTTCCAGTTGCAGGTTGGCAAGGAACTGAGCGGTAGCGGAAGGGTTGCCCGTGTCGGCCGCTGCAAGCAGCTTTGCCGCATGGTCGGTCTTGCTTTCATCGAGGATGTCGATGAATAACCTCGCCCTCATCTCACCGGCAAAGCAGTCAATGGCTTTCCATAGCAGGTCGGAGTTGTCTTTACGGCGGTAGAAGAGGGTGCCGATGAGGCGGATGAACTCCAAAGTGGGGTTGACGGGCTGGCGGAGCAACGGAATGACACGCTGACGGCGTCGCGCACACATTATCATATATACGAGAATGCCAAGCAGGGCCAAGCGGAAAGCCCAGCGCAGGGGTTTCTGCATGAGAATATAGCGCATGGGTGACTGCTTGCTCTCCTCAATGGCATTCGTGGCGATATCGGGTTCGAGGCGCATGATGGGTCTGCGGCCTAGACGGGAGATGAGACGGCAGATATAGCTCTCGGCATTGCTCTTCAGCATTCCGTAGTTCGTAAAGAGCAGAGGGGTGGAGATTAGTATGACGCGGCCCTTGCCATAGCTCACCTCTGCGGCAGTGACATAGTCGAGAGATGAGATGGAGTCCTTGGCATCAAGAGTAGTCTCGGGCGTGGACTCTGTTTGCGCATCTTCATTGTCGTCATTCACTTCGACTGTATCAGTCACAAGTTCATCGTCATTACTGTTGGTCCACCATCTTCTTGCCTTTGCCAGCACCTTCACATTGCGGTAGGTGATGATACCGTCATAATCGGAGAAATCCTGCAACATTCTGTAGGTCCTTGCTGGATAGTCGGCTGACACCCAGCGAATCGTGTCATATTTATTGTGCCCCGATGTATTGAGCTCTTCTTGTACCGTTCTTAGATTGAAGTAGCTTATGCTCGGAAGGTCCATGCCCAATTGCTTGATGAAGGTGGAGTCGGCGACTCTTGAGGATACCAATATCGTGCCACCCCGTTTAGCGATGCTGAGCATGGAGGTGGCCTCTAAAGAGGACAGTTGCTTCTCATTTTGTATGCAAATAATCCCTTTATGTTCGATGCCCTGCTGCTTGCTGAGCTGATAGAAGCTCTTGCGGCTCACAGAATAGCCTTGTGGCAGCGAAGCACTCAACACACTGTCGAAGAGTGCACAGCCAAAAGGCTGCTTGTCGCTGTGACTGAAGGTGGGTTCCCAGCTGAATCGTTGAGGCACCTGCAATTGAAAGAGCAGCAGGACTATGAAGAGTGCCCCGATAGCCACATAGATACTTGTTGTGCGCTTCATGCCTCACCTCCTCTCTCGGTTTGCCCTACAACTTGCGAGGCCAATTGGGTAGCCTCCTCTGCCAATGTCTGGCTTGCGGGATAATCGCCATAGCGTATGCGCAGGAACATATTGGTGAGTTGACGGAAGGCCGGTGCGGGTAACTGACGGGCATATTCCGAGGGCGTTGTGGATTGTTGCCATTGGATGCGCCCGCTGTCGTCGAGCTGTTTCAATACCTGCAGGTAGATGAGTCGGATGGCTTCACGATAGTTTCCGTCACCGAACGCCTGGGCAATCGCTTTGTCGAAGTCGATGCCATAGATGGTATCTTGAGTCACGGTGTAGGCAAGCGGGCTTTTCCCCTGTGTGTTGAATAGGTTCCTATGTCGCCTTGAAATGAAGAACAGCGCACCCACAAACAGCACTAAGGCCACGGTAATCCATAGAGGCACCATGTCAGGGCCGAAGAACTCACTGTTGAAGAATGCTGAGAAAGCCTTCCCCACCATATTAGCTATCCATTCGATGACATTAAAGTCCTCGTGGAGGAAGTCGCGGGTGTAGTCGTAGGCCTTGTCGGCCTGCAGCGCCCGCAGTGTGGTGGTATCAATGACCAGTGTGTCGGCAGTCAGCATCTTCGTCAGGGGATTTCGAACTTAGAGGTTCTCAAAGTTCGTGATGTTGTCATTCGGCTCTTCTGCTTGTGTGGTGTCGTCGGGCAGGTCGTCGAAGTGCTCTACGTCTTTCTCCACTGTCACCCCGTCCACCTTCTCGGCGGCATGACCGTACTGCCAGCCCAAGGCCACGATGGGCAGGATAGAGAAGATGGCATTGCCGAAAGCACTGATGATGGAAGCCAGATAACTGATGGACGTGAATACGACACTGCTGAGCGAACTCAGTGTGGTTGCATCGCTCGAGGATACAAGGAACATCTTAGCGACGAAGCATATTATAAGAGGTATCGACAGTACACCAGAACCGACATAGGTGAAGATGCCCATCACGATGATTAAGCCCAGGATGCCTCCCCATGTAGCCCAGCCGTAGCGCCAGGCCTTTCCCACACTTTGCCGGAATCCGTCTTTACCTATAATATAGGTGGGTGCGATGAGCAGCAAGGGGACTATGCATACCATAGCTGCCAAGAAGGGCAATAGCACCAGAATGGGACTGGCGAGCCCTAACAACACACATAGAAGGACAAATACACCAGAGGCGATTATCCAGGCCAGCAGCAGAATGCTGGTCCGCTTGAGAGCACGGATGAACGATGGCTTGAAGTCGGTCCAGCTAAGGTCGCTGAGTCCGTTCGGATGGTCCTCATAGTATTGCATCATTCCATAGATGATGCTGGTGACGACGATCGACGATAGCAGCGCAAACAGAATGTACCCTGCATAGGGGGCTAAGATGCCCATTCCTGCATTGTCGTAATAGCCACCAGCCCAAGACGTTATGAAGAAGTTGCTAAAAAAGGAATCCAGTCCCCACCCTTGGAGAATGGACAGGGGCAGTACGATGATGCACAGATAGCGCAGAATCAGACGCCAGTGCTGAACGATGAAGTCAAACGTGTCGTTGAATTTCTCACTGAAGGTTCTCACCTTGTAGAGCTCAATCTTAGTCTTGGTGTGTCGCATGATGATGAAGTTTGATAGGTAACACGATGAAGTAATAGACCACAAAGGCCAGCGATCCGAGAATCACGGTCAGTCGCAGACCGTCGGATACATGGGTGTAGCGTGTGAAATAGCCCTCAATGAATCCGGCCACAATGAACAGGGGCACTGTGCCGACGACAATCTTCAGTCCCCGCTTTGCCGCCAGGCGGAAGCTGGTCAGCCGGGGATAGGTACCCGGGAAAAGCCAGCCTGACCCTAAGACGATACCGCCTGCTCCTGCTACGATGATGGCACTTATCTCCAGCGTGCCGTGCAGGAAGACTGCCAGCAGGGAGGTGCCCAAGAGGTGATGCTGGTAGAAGAAGGTCTCGAAGCACCCGAGCATGATGCCGTTCGAAAAGAGATAGTAGGCGGTGGCGAAACTGGTGAGTATGCCAGAAACGAAGGTGACGAAGGCGACACCGATGTTGTTCATCGTAATGCTGAAGAACATCTGGGTGCCGTTCCCATCGGCATATACTGCCATGGGGGTGCCACGGCTTATGTTGTTGAGCGTCATGTCGACATAGTCGTCGCCGAGGATGACGCGGCAGAATTCCGGATCAGCCAACTGTGAGAGGATGCCGAAGAGGGCACTGATGAGGAAGATGCCGAACGAGATCAGTAGCGCACGGCGCTCACGGTACATCACCCGTGGCACCTCTTGCGTCCAAAACGTGATGATACGCGACCACTTCTCATGCTTGTTGCGGTAGATTTCGTTATGCAGGGCTGAGGCCAGATTGTTAAGGTAGAGGGTCACCTGGGAGAGGGGATAATGGGTCTGTGCAAAGGCCAGGTCGGCCGTCACCTCCTCATAGGCATCAGCCAGGTCGGCCGGTGTATGGAAGAAGTCATCTTCCACTACAGCCTCTGCCTGCTGCCATTTCTCCAAGTTACTCCTAATGAATGTTATTTCTTTCATTTCTGCCTCAGAAGGCTCTTCTTAACGAGCGTATATGGTAAAAGCCCGTGATTTTTTTGCAAATGTACGTAGAATTTGTTAAGTTTGCAACTAAAACAAGGAAAATGTCAACAGCAGATATCGTTACAGGACAGTTTGTCCACATCTCGCAGTCGGTGGCCGGAGTGGGCGACCGCATCGTGGCACGTCTTATAGACTATGCCCTCCTTTTTGCCTACTCCTTGGGTAGCTACTACTTCTACATGAAGTTCTTCAACTATAATGCAGGTATCCCGGAGGCTGTCTCTGTAATCGTGTTCTTTGTCATCATCTTGCCCGTCATCTTCTATTCCTTCCTCTGTGAGGCTTTCAACCATGGACAGAGCGTTGGCAAGCGTGTGATGCATTTGCGCGTTGTCTGTGCTGACGGCTCTCAGCCCACAATGGGTGCCCTCTTCCTCAGGTGGATATTGCAACTGGTGGATGTGTGGTTCTATGGCTTAGGTATTCTTTTTATCGCCTTCAGCCGACACCACCAGCGCATTGGCGATATTGCTGCCGGCACGCTGGTCATCAATACGGAAGGCTATAAGAAGGTGGACATCCCCTTGAGCTATTTCGACTACGCACGCGAGGACTACCGGCCGCATTACCCGGGCGCGGCCAGGCTGAGCAGCGGCCAGGCTGAGGTGATAGCACGAGCCATTGAGGGGGCGATGCTTAACCCGAAGAGTCAGGGTGCCCGTCTAGAGGTGTTGGCTCGCAAGGTGAGCAACGTGATAGGGGCGCAGCCGCAGCCGCCCGACGTCAGAAGTTTCTTGGAGACTGTGCTCCACGATTATGAGCATTATGCGGCCGAGATAGTGTAGGACCATCTATGCACCTGATAACAAAGGAACTGCAAGCTGATACCGGTAGGGTAGGCTGCTTGCAGTTCCTTTGTCTATGGTGTGCTGGGTCCTTGGTGGCGGACTACTTCTTGCTCAGCGTGAGCGTTAACTTCCCGATGTAGATACCCGACTTGCCATTCTGGTCATCGGGCACGGGCTTGCCGTCGAGGTTGTCGGCGTACTTCAGTGTCGTGAAGAAGGTGTGGGAGTGGCCACCTAACACGAGGTCGATGTCGCGGGTGTGGTTAATCAGCTGTTCGTCGCCCCTGTTCTTGCCAAGCCATCCAAGATGTGAGAGGCAGATCACCAGGTCGCAGTGCTTCTTGTTCTTTAGGAAGCTGGCCCAATGCTGTGCCGTGGTCACGGGGTCAAGATATTTCACACCCTGGCACTTCTCTTTCTGTACCAGACCGTCGAGCTCTGGCGACAGTCCAAATACGCCTATCTTCACTCCTTTTCGGTGCAAGATGACATAGGGCTTGACGACTCCTTCGCAGGGCGTGCCCGTGAAATCGTAGTTGGCACAAACGATAGGGAAGCCGAGCTCGCGGAACACCTTTGCCATATTCTCGAGGCCGAAGTCGAACTCGTGGTTGCCTACGGTTCCGGCATCGTAGTGCATTCGTTTCATGAGTCCTGCCTCCACTTCCCCCTTGAAGATTGTGTAATAAGGTGAGCCTTGCGAGAAGTCGCCACTGTCGAAGAGCAGCAGGTCGGGGTCCTTAGCCCGCTCTGCTTCAAGCATGGCTATACGCCTGAGGAATCCTCCCCGACCGGCAAAGAGTGTGTCGGCAAGGTTGGCGTTCAGTGGGTAGATACAGCTGTGGGTGTCGTTCGTGTGGAGTAGGGTGAGCTTCACCTGTGCCCTCATGCAGAGGGGCAGCAACAGGAGAATCAGAATGACTTTAACTTTCATGCGATGTCTTTTTTAGGGTTGCACGGTGAATCTTCCCTCCACACGAGCATCCACCGTCTTGCCGGCGGCCTCCTGTGCCTGGAAGTATTTGATGATGAATTCCCGGATGTTGGCTTGTGTGCCTTGAGGCGATACCACTTGCGTCTTGTGTTTGAAAGCCGTCATGCCGTCGTTGCCCTCGGCCACATAGTCGAGTGTGGCAATGCGGTAGGCTTTGGCGGGGTCGATGGGCTGTCCGTTGACGGTGGCAGTGCGGAGCTGTCCTTCGGGGCTCACCACGAGGCGCACGCTGTGGCTCAGTCCCTCGCCGCCTCTTGCCGCAATCTGCCTGAAGAGCTCCGTCACCTGGGTGCCGGGAAGCGTGAGGAAGCAAATCTTATTCTCGAATGGGGCGGCATCGAGAATGTCGCCATAGGTTACGGCACCCTGCCCGAATGCTGCCCGGATGCCTCCGATGTTGTACACACTGAAGTCGGGTTTCTCGTTGAATTCCCGTGCTCCCCATATGAGGATGTCGGCGAATAGGTTGGAAAGCTTGCTCTCCGGTCGGTGGGAGGACAGGTATTCGGCACAATGGCCTGCCACCGGGCTCATCAGCGAGTCGACCACCTGCTTGTAGGGGTGCATGAAGGCTGCTGTCTCGGTGTCGGGATGGTTGTCGTAGCGCGAGTCGATGAGCACGCGCGTACGCTCTACGTTAGTTAGCCGATAGTGACTGGCGCATGAGGCAAGGAGCATGATACCGGCTATCGGCAATAGTAGTCGTCGTTCTATATTCATTCTTTCTGTAGTTGATGGTTTGCTTATTTCTTCGGGCCTGCTTTCTGCATGACCACATCTACCTCCTGCATGGTGATGAGGAATCCTTTGGGCAGTTCCTCCAGCATGGGCCGCAGACTGTCGAGGAATCCCTTCAGCTTGGCCTCTTCATCCACCATGTCGATGACTATGGGCTGCTTGATGTTGAACTCCCAGAACTTGTCACTGCGCAGCTCACTGCTCAGTCCGAAGCCCATGCTGCCTCTGAAGACGGTGGCTCCGGCTATGCCATAGCGTTTGGCGCTGCGTGCGATAAGATCGTAGACACTTTGGTGGTGATAGGTGTCAGTACTGCTGAGATAGAATCTTAAGAGTTTGGACATAATCAGAGTGCTTTGGCAAGTTGGTTACCGATAAAGAGAAAGAGGAATCCTACGAAGATGCTCAGGGCGAGGTAGAGCGCGGCGTAGAAGTAGTTGCCGTCGCGCAACAGGGCACCGTTCTCGTTCATAAAGGTAGAGAAGGTGGTGAAGCCACCGCAGAACCCCGTGGTGAGCAGTAGCTTGGCCGAAGGCGACATGAGGGTGCCTTCCCAACTCAGTCCCGAGAGGAATCCGATGACCAGGCATCCTACCACGTTCACCGTGAAGGTGCCTAACGGAAAGGGCAGTGCCGTGACGACCTGCATGCTGCGGGAAACCAGGAAACGAAGGCCCCCGCCGAAGAAACTGCCGCAACCCACAAGGAAGAAGTCTTTCCACATAAATCTAACGCTCTTGCAGGTGCAAAGTTACTAATTTTATTCCTCAGAGGCCTAAGGGCAGACTAAAAAAACTGCCATAGTCCTATATTACATGGTTCTTCGCTCATTGCCTCAGAGCCTTCGTGGCCTTATTGTTAAGTGTAGTATTATTGCCACGAACGCTTATTCATTCTGAGGTGTCGATGAGAGGCAGCTGAGCTCCGAATGACAACTCCTTCGGGCATGGTGGATGAAAGAACCAGCAAAATCACGACAACCAAAATCAGGAAAAGACAGGCTATTGCTCGCTGCGCGGGGTTTCTTAGGAGAAGTCTCCGTGAATGTCCTTTGTCCAATTATCACTCCCAGTGTGCGATTATTATGCTCCTGTGCCCCCAAATTATAATGTTGTGCCTTAGCCGCCTCTGCCGCATCGCCTTATTCAAAGGTTTGACGCAAGATAGCCTGCTTTAAGGCTGAGCACTCAGTGAGGGTGCGGGTGAGGTTGGAAGACATATTACATATCTTTTGGTGCATTATTTCAAGTTTGTCTACAATGTTAATCTGTTCATCAATAGGTGGGAAAGCTAACGATAATTGTTCCCATTTCCTCTTATTAATTATTGGCAAAGTCGCTTGTGAGCTGGTGCCTTCGTTAATGACCTTGGCTTTAAATTTAGGAGCAGTCATAGCATAATAGATAAATTTATAGTTAAATCCATCATAAGGCGTAATAACGTTAATCTGTTGATTACAGGAAACATCCTGCTCATTGTAACCAACCTTACTTATGGTTGCACCAATACAAACCATTAATATTGATCCAGTCTTGAATACTCGGCCGCTTTCAGATCCTTCTTTACTTAATTTTATTTCGCTGTTATAATTCAAGTTGCCCAATCCATCATAATTAATTTCAGATGGACGAATAAAAGGCATGTAGTCTCCATAGAATGCAGAGTTACTCTTGGACGGTGTGGTTCCCGTCTGTGTTTTTCCTATCTCAAGAAGTGTCTTTTCTTCCCACCCTTCTTTCGGCCCCATCATTTTTGTCAAAGCCGATTGGAACAAAGCCTTGGCTTCATTGAGAGCTTCTTCCGCATTCTTCGCCACGGCATCTATCTTCGCAAAGGCTGCATCGAGATAAGAGACGATGCGCTGCTGCTCGGAGAGAGGAGGAACGGGGATGACAATAGAACACATGCTACGTTGATTTAATTTTGGGACGGTAATTCCTTTTATATAAGGGCTTAAATTCTCGTAGTTCAGATAATAAATCAACCATGTATTCACTATCTTATCTTTGTGAGGCCTAAGAACATGTGCATGATTGTTAACCCATGTTTTTCCGCTTATTTCATATGCAGAAGCTTCTCCAGCTCCCCATTTTGCACCATCTTCTCCTAAAAGGACAAGAGATTCGTCAAATATATAATCTTTCACATAATCAAGAAGACCAGTTGCTCCGTAATAAGGTATCACACCTTTAACCCTTTTGGACTTTGTGATAGGCTTTCTATAAGAATCAAGTATATCACAGCAGTCTTCTATTTTCTTATATTCCCATCCTTCTTTCATAGCATCTCCATGATTTGTTTGAGCAAGTCGGTGTTTTCCTTGTTGAGGTTGACGAGCACGGACGCGATTTCCTGCGGTGTGCGCTCATCTACCTCCTCCACCTTGTTGGGGTTCTTCACGCTGAGGTCGTAGCTGTCGTCGAGGGTAGCCGCGTCGAGGCTCCACGAGTGTTCGCCCTCAGCCTTGGCGGGCTGGAGCTTGAGAAATTCGGCGAGGTCGTCCTCGGTGAGCGGATGCGTCTTGGTGAAATGCTTGTCGAGTTGGTAGTACCATACCTTACGAGTGGGCTCGCCCTTGCGGAAGAAGAGCACCACGGTCTTCACGCCCGTTCCCGTGAACACCCCCGA
>Ga0256406_1003665_pt1 | contig 18694 bp, 11 predicted proteins | sample RumenRJG_03DNA_FD_185986 | JGI IMG/M metagenome (GOLD analysis project Ga0256406, IMG submission 185986) | Bovine rumen microbial communities from Lethbridge, Alberta, Canada - RJG_03 | ecosystem: Host-associated > Mammals > Digestive system > Stomach > Rumen | place: Canada: Alberta | collected...
AAAAACAAATAATAAACCTGTGCATAAGCGAAGAAAGCTGGAGCATAGCTGACTTCAGCAAGGAACTGAATGCTAGCATTCCTACTGTAAGCAAACTAGTCAGCGAATTAGTAGATGACGGCTTTCTCGAGGATCTTGGCAAGGTGGGCTCAACTGGCGGCAGACGTTCAAGCATGTACGGCCTTAACCCAGATGCTGGCTACATTGCAGGAGTTGACGTTGGAAGGAGCCATATTCATTTAGCTCTCACAGACTTCAAAGGCAGGATGCAGCTTTACAAAGAGGATATTCCTCTAAAGCTGGGAAGCACGCCCGAATCTCTCTCTGCTCTTGGAAAAGAAATCAAGGCTATCATCAAGGAAGAAGGCTTCGATTTCTCTAAAGTGCTAGGATGCGGAGTGAGCGTGACTGGCCGGGTGAACACAGACACCGGCTACAGCTTCTCTTATTTCATCGGCGAGGAGCAGCCTTTCAGCGACTTGCTTAGCAAAGAACTAGGCATACCTGTCACGATAGAGAATGACTCCAGAGCGATGGCGTTCGGGGAATACAGGTGCGGAGTGTGCAACAACGAGAGCAATGTCTTGTTCATCAACCTGAGCTGGGGTCTTGGAATGGGCATCATTATCAACGGGAAACTGTATTACGGGAAGTCCGGCTATTCAGGAGAATTCGGCCACTTCCCTATGCTGCACAATAATCAGATATGCCAGTGCGGAAAAGTCGGCTGCCTGGAAACCGGTGCGTCAGGCTCGGCAATGCACCGAATGATAATAGAGAAACTGAAGCAGGAAAGAGCCTCGACGCTCAGCGAGAAATTCAAGAAGAAGGGGGACCTTACGATGGATGAGATTTTAACTGCAGTAGAAGAAGAGGACGTGCTCGCAATAGAAGTCATGGAAGAAATAGGGACTAATCTTGGCCAAGGGATAGCTGGTCTCATTAATATATTCAATCCAGATCTGGTGGTGATCGGCGGCCGTCTCATTATCGGCAAAGACTACTTGATGCTGCCTTTGAAATCAGCCGTCAATAAATTGTCACTGAACATCGTAAACCGCGATACTACCATTAAGCTTTCCAAGCTGGAACGCCGCGCAGGCCCAATCGGAGATTGCATGCTCTCCCGCAGCAAGCTGCTGGGGCTGATGTAGAACATTCATAAAAATATTCATTATTTTTTCTTAGTCCAGGTAAAAAAATGGACTTTATTGTTATATTTTCGCATAGTTCGTAAATATTTTTAATATTACATTGCTAGTTGATAAAAATATTAATATCTTCGCATAGAAATGCGCTTTAATAATCAATTATGAGTAACACATCAAGAAGGGAATTTATTAAGAAATCAGCTCTCGCTGGAGCTTCAATAATTGCCGCTCCATCTCTGCTGCATGCCAGCCAGGCAGGCAAAGAGGCTGAAATTCTCAACGAGAAAGCGAATGGCGGGCAGCTAATAGTGCCAAAGAACAACGGGCTTAGAATCACAGGAACGTTCCTGGATGAAATTTCCCATGACATACCTCACCAGAACTGGGGAGCAAAAGAATGGGACAAGGATTTTCAGTATATGAGAGCCATTGGCATCGATACGGTAATCGTCATCCGCTCCGGTTACCGCAAATTCATCACTTATCCATCTCCGTACCTGCTTAAGCAAGGTTGCTACATGCCCTCTGTGGATCTCATAGAATTGTTTCTGCAACTTTCGGATAAATATGGGATGAAATTCTATTTCGGTTTGTACGACTCTGGCAAATATTGGGACACTGGCGACATGTCTTACGAAGTCGAAGCGAATAAATACGTCATCGATGAGGTATGGAGAATGTACGGCAGCAAGCACAAGAGTTTCGGCGGCTGGTACATCAGCGGGGAAATCAGCAGGGCCACGAAGGGTGCCATAGAGTCGTTCAGGACAATGGGAAGGCAGTGCAAGGACGTGTCTGGGGGCCTGCCGACGTTCATCTCCCCTTGGATAGACGGGAAGAAAGCCGTGGATGCGGCAAGCGGAAACCTTACCAAAGAGCAGGCAGTCTCTGTCGAGCAGCATGAGAAAGAGTGGAACGAGATATTCGATGGAATCCATGAATATGTCGATGCTTGTGCTTTCCAGGACGGACACATAGATTATGATGAATTGGATGCCTTCTTCTCCGTAAACAAGAAGCTGGCAGACAAGTATGGCATGCAATGCTGGACCAATGCAGAAAGCTTCGACCGCGACATGCCTATCCATTTCTTCCCTATCAAGTTCGACAAGCTGAGGCTGAAACTGGAGGCCGCCAGACGCTGTGGTTATGACAAGGCCATAACCTTCGAATTCTCCCATTTCATGAGCCCTCAGTCGGCATACCTCCAGGCAGGGCATTTATATGACAGATACAAAGAATATTTTGACATAAAGTAATATAGTTAAAGTCAATAGTTCGTTAATTTTATAAAAGTTACACCGCGGCGCGAACGCCGTAGAATAAAAGTTCTTTGAAATCAGTGTTATTTAATCGCATGTTCGGAGATTTTCCGGACATTGCAATAAATCGATCCACCATTGCTGCGTTGTGCAGCAGGGTTTTGGCTGAACCGACCGAGAGTTCCATCCCTTGCTGACGGGCAAATGCCCTGGCGAGGTTGACGGAAGTGAGCGAGGCGTTGAAGGCAAACGACAGAGCCTCCTTGTTTCTCGCCTGACAGTGTGTGAGCCCGGTGAACTGCTTGGCATCGCAAAAGACGAATTCCAGTTGGAAACGTGTCCGGTAGATGTCGAAGATGTCGCGGGCTGACATTGAGGTGTCGGTTGAGAAGAAGTCCTTCCGGGTCTGGCGTTTTTTGTTCGAGTCAAGATAGTCGACTATGACGACACGAACCTCGCGTGCGAGGCTTACAGCCCAGACGACAGCCGTGTACATCCCGTATACGAGTTTGTCTTCTGCAGTATAGTCCTCCGAGAAGATGTTCATGTCAAGATTGTTGATATCAACCTTACCGGCAAACTTCTGAGGACGGCCACGCTTGCCAGTCTTTGGACCTGAGTACAGGTACTTGAGGTTGACGTCATCACGAAAGCGACTTATGAGATTGAAGCCCAGAGACTTCACTCCTGACACAAAGCTCTCTTTCGAGAAGTATGCGTCTGCAACTATGAGCTTGCATATGGACAGCAACTGTTTGCAGTTGCGGTTGAGCATTCTCAGATACCATCCGGTGAGGGAGTCGGGATCTTTCATCCCCTTGGTGCAGTCAGGCTTTCGTCCACGCTTCTTGTCAGTGAAAGTTTGCTCTGCCTTGAGGAACACAGAGTCCTTGGCATCGGCATCAACGATGGATATACCGAGTATCTCAAGACCTTTTTCATGGCAGCCGCACAACCGGACCAGAACCAGTCGATGCCTGGAGTCTTCTTTCCGGACTTGGATATGTGGCACGGATCGATGGCTATAGCAATGCGATGTCCCTTTGTCGATTCCAGGAACGACCGGTTGAACGACAGCCAGTCGAAAGACTTCCTGAAGTTCTGGCGAAACCGGCTCTCGCATGAGCGACCGCACCTCGCCATCTGGGTGAAGTTGAGTCGTCCGGTATGCGTGAGTATAAGTTCCATGGTCTCGATGAAGAAAGATTGAAAAGATTTGCTTAAATTTGTCTGGCCGGAGAGGGCTTTCGAAATCATCTCTCTGAGCTGGATAAGGGGCTTGATTTTCATGTCTTGTAACCTAAAGCATGGTAACTCTAAGCTACTGAAAATCAGGCACTTATCCAAATTTTTCAAGCATTGTTTTCATCTTTTTTAACACTATTTTCGGCTTCGTTCTATGCCGTCTGCAAGGTGCTGTAAAGCTACCCAGAAACGGGCTATTGTATGCGTAAGTAATTGAAAACTAAATAATTGTTATTTTTTTTAACGAATAATTGATCCGGAAAGTAATTATGAATTTTAGAAAATTAGCTGAACAGTACAAGGACGAGCTACTCGGCAACGTGCTCCCCTTCTGGCTCGACAAGTCTCAGGACAAAGAGTACGGAGGCTACTACACATGCCTGTTACGTAACGGTGACGTTTTCGACACCGACAAATTCATCTGGCTTCAGGGCCGCGAGGTATGGCTTTTCTCCATGCTTTACAACAAGGTTGAAAAACGTCAGGAATGGCTGGACTGTGCGATTCAGGGAGCCGAATTCTTAAAGAAGTACGGCCACGACGGCAATTACAATTGGTATTTCTCAGTAACCAGAGAAGGCAAGCCAATCGTGGAGCCATACAACATCTTCTCTTACACTTTTGCCACAATGGCATTCGGGCAGCTGGCAATTGCCACGGGCAGTGAGGAATATGCCGACATCGCTAAGAAAACCTTTGACAACGTGCTCTCCAAGCAGGGCAACCCGAAAGGGAAATGGAACAAGCTGCATCCTGGGACAAGAGACCTCAAGGGATTCTCTCTGCCGATGATTCTATGCAACCTGGCGCTTGAGATAGAGCCGTTGATTGACAAAGACTTCTTGATGCGCACAATCGAAGACTGCATTCACGAGGTCATGGACGTGTTCTACCGCCCTGAGCTGGGTGGCATAATCGTAGAGAACGTCCTGGCGGACGGCTCTCTGGCAGACTGCTTCGAAGGCCGCCAGGTCACCCCTGGGCACGACATCGAGGCCATGTGGTTCATAATGGATCTGGGCAAGAGGCTCGCCAGGCCGGAACTCATCGAGAAAGCCAAGGACACGACCCTTAGGATGGCCGAATATGGCTGGGACAAGGAATATGGCGGAATATATTACTTTCTCGACCGCAAGGGCTTCCCTCCACAGCAGCTGGAATGGGACCAGAAGCTCTGGTGGGTGCACATCGAGACACTGATTTCCACCCTGAAGGGCTATCAGCTGACTGGGGATCCGAAGTGCCTGGAATGGTTCGAAAAAGTACATGAATATGTCTGGAGCCATTTCAAGGACTCTGAATATCCGGAATGGTTCGGCTATCTGAACCGTCGCGGCGAGGTCCTGCTGCCACTTAAAGGCGGCAAGTGGAAAGGCTGCTTCCATGTTCCAAGAGGTCTCTACCAGTGCTGGCACGTACTAGAGGACTTAGCCAAGAACGGTCCAAGCAAACTATAATCACTTCTCAAGCATAACGGAAATATATTCTTAATGATGAAACGATTCCTGCTACTGACATCCCTGCTCGTTGCATTTATGCTCACAAGTTGCTCATCCATTGAGCAATATGACATCCTTGTGGTTGGCGGAACGACATCGGGCGTAGCTGCAGGAATCCAAGCTGCAAGAAGCGGAGCCAAGGTGCTGCTCTGCTCCGAGACCCCTTGGCTGGGAGGAATGCTGACCTCGGCAGGGGTAAGCTGCACCGATGGTAACTTTAATTTGCGGAGTGGCATCTGGGGAGAGTTTGTAGATAGTCTCTGCGCCCATTACGGAAGTCTTGGAGCCCTTCATACAAATTGGGTCAGCAACATTTCATTCGAACCTTCCGTCGGGAATCAAATATTCGTGAACATGTGTTCGAAAGAACAGAATCTCACGACTCTCTACGATGCAAGCGTGTCTGGCGTTCGGAAGGTCGATGGGTTAGGCTGGGATGTCATGGTCAGCAGGGAGGGGAAACCTTCTGAAAAGATTCGCGCTAAAATCATCATAGATGCGACAGAACTGGGCGACATGGCGAAAATGTGCGGAGCGGGTTATGACATAGGAATGGAATCAAAATCAGCCACTGGAGAGGAGATGGCGCCGGAGAAGGCAAACGACATCGTGCTTGACATGACCTACGTGGCCATCCTCAAGGATTACGGGCATGAGGTCGAAATGGCCATGCCAGATGGCTATGATTCTGCTGAATTCGCGCTCAGCTGTGTCAATCCCATGTCCGAGGGCAAGTCAGAGAGCCTTTGGCCTGCTGACATGATGATGGAGTATGGGAAGCTGCAGAACGGAAAGTACATGATTAATTGGCCTGGAAAAGGCGGGAATGACTATTATGCGAATATAATAGAGTCCGACCCAGCCAATCGCGCCGAGGTTATATCGGAAGCCAAAAAGCACACGTTGCGATTCGCCTATTTCATCCACGATTACTTGGGTTACAGCAACATAGGCTTTGCAGATGATGAATACCCGACCGCGGACAAAATGCCATTCTATCCTTATTACAGAGAATCCAGACGCATCCATGGTCTGGTCAGGTTCAACTCCGAGGACATAGAACATCCTTTCAGGAATAACCTTTACCGCACATCAATCGCTGTCGGCGATTATCCCGTGGATCAGCATCACACCAAGTACAATGGCGAGGAACCGCTTCCAGACCTGCATTTCCATCCTATTCCTTCTTTCGGCATTCCATTAGGGGTGCTTATCCCAAAAGACGTGGACGACTTGATCGTTGCCGAAAAATCTATCTCTGTATCCAACATTGCGAATGGAGCTACCAGGCTGCAGCCTGTCGTTTTGCAAATCGGCCAGGCAGCAGGGGCTCTGGCTGCAATCTGCGCAAAGCAGAAGATTTCCCCGAAAGATATCGACGTGCGTAGCGTGCAGAATGTATTGCTGGATGCCGGAAGCTACCTGATGCCTTATCTGGACGTGCCAAAAGACAGTCATATTTTCAAAGCATGCCAGAGAATCGGCGCCACGGGCATCCTCAGAGGCGAAGGCAGGAGCGTAGGCTGGTCGAATGAAACCAGATTTTACCCGGACTCACTGCTTACAGCGGAAGCGCTTGCCGGCATCAGGGAAATCTACGGCGAGGCAGAGGTCCCGGAAGCATGCAGCGCAGGAAATATCCTGGAAATGCTGTCTGCTATTGCTGAAGCAAAGGACATAGGCATTGACGAAGGTAAAATTAACGGCACATTGGAAGAAGCGGGGATCAGCGACACTGCATCAACAATCACGAGAAGCCAATTCGCCATATTGATTGACAGCCTTCTGGACCCTTTCGACAATGTCCTCATCGATGTCAAAGGTAACACATAATCAGGAATACAAACGCAAAAAGAGAACGACAACCATGATTAAAAGAATAACACTACTGATAGCCATAGGATTACTGGGTCTGATTTCAGATGCCCGGATGAAACCTCTCAGGTTCGTGAATGGCACCTTCAAGATTGTGCAATTCACGGATTTACACTGGGTGGAAGATTCTTCGTTCAAAACGAAGAATGACAGCACGCTGAACCTGATGCGAGACATTCTTAATGCCGAGAAACCTGACTTGGCCGTCATTACTGGCGACGTGGTAGTCGGAAGCAACGCCAAGCCAGGTTGGGATAAGATATGCAAGCTGTTCGAGGAGAGCCACGTCCCTTTCGTGGTGACTTTCGGCAACCACGACCACGAATCGGACATGAGCAATGCGGAAATACTTGAATATATTGCCGACAAGCCATATAATCTGACGTTTGACGAGGACAGGAAGCTACGGGGCTCAGGAAATTGCTCGATGCCTGTCAAAGCGTCGGAAGGCAGTGTAGATAAGTGGATGTTATATTTCTTCGATTCCAACAGTTATCCTAAGGACAAATTCTATGGGACATACGATTGGATTCACCACGACCAGATCGAATGGTACCGGAATACAGGCGACAAGATCAGAATGCGCCTTGGCCATGCATTGCCATCTTTAGCTTTCTTCCATATACCTCTCCCTGAATACGGAGACACCCTGCTGGTAAAGAAAATAGTGGGAAACAAACATGAAAGCGTGTGCTCCCCAAAGTTAAATTCCGGGCTGTTTTCAGCATTCCTTGAGCAGGGAGACGTAATCGGAGTGTTTGTTGGACACGACCATAATAACGACTACCTGGCTGACATTGATAGCAAAATCGTGCTTGCCTACGGCAGGAAAACCGGATACCCACCTGCCTACGAAGAGGTCCTCAGCAGAGGTGCCAGGATCGTGATATTAAGAGAAGACAAACCTTCATTTGAAACTTACATAGTGGATTCGAGCGGCGCAAGCCTGAGATATGAATTCACTAAAATTTTAAAATAAAATCATTTATTAATAACCATAACTGATAACTCTTATGAGATATTTATTTAAAATTTTCACTATCTCTGTTTCGCTGGCTATTTTCAGCGCACTTGGCTTCGCACAAGACAAAGTGACAGTCAGAGGCACAGTCAGCGATGCATCTGGAACCGGGCTGCCTGGCGTCGGGGTTACGATACAGGGATCCTCGTCCGGAGTAGTCACGGACATGAACGGGAACTATTCCATCGAAACCAATCGTAATGCGAATCTTGTATTCAGTATGCTTGGCATGAAAACAGTCACTCTGCCAGTAGGTGGCAGGTCAGTAATTAACATAACTTTGGAGGAAGACAAGGAGCTTCTGGACGAAGTGGTCGTAGTAGGTTACGGCACGCAAAAGAAGAGTTCTCTGACCAGCGCTGTTTCTGCGATCAAAGGAGATGAGCTGCTGAGTGCCCCGTCTACTAATGTCTCGCAGATTCTAGGCGGCAAGCTGCCCGGCATATCTTCAGTTCAGGAATCCGGCGAACCTGGCCTGGATCAGGCATCACTGAGAATCAGAGGCTCCATCTACGGTGTGTCTTACATAGTAGATGGTTATCCTGTCACCGACATCAACGACATCGATCCGAATGACATCGAAAGCGTTTCCGTGCTGAAGGATGGTGCTTCGGCAGCTGTTTACGGTCTGCAAAGCGCTGGGGGCGTAATTATCATCACCACGAAGCGCGGCAAATCCGGAGACACGAAGATAACGTACGATGGTCAGTATGGAGCGTCGATGAACGCAAACTTCCCTGAATTCATGAATGGCCCTCAGTTCGCTTATTACTATAATATGGCGGATATGATGGACCAGCTTGCAAGAGGGGCTATTTCCAGCCGAGATGAATACGTCCCTGCTTTCACGAAGAAAAACGTAGAAGCCATGACGAACGGGGACCCGACTGATGGCTGGGACGATGTTGACTACATCAAGAAGGTCTTCGGGACGGGCTTCACGCAGAAACACAGCGTGACTGCCCAAGGAGGGAATGAGCACACAAGATTTTTTGCCTCTATCGGCTATCTTGGGCAGAAAGGCAATATTGACAACTTCAAGTATCGCCGCTACAATCTTCGAGCGAACATCGACTCCGATTTCGCAAGGAATTTTCATTTTTCATTGGGATTATCCGGAACTATTGGAAGACGTCATACTCCAGGCTTCGCTTCTGGTGGCACGGACGCAAATTCATATCTAGGCGAGCAGGGATTCCTTTCCATCGCCCGTCAGACTATCCAGATGCATCCTTATCTGCCTGAAAAATATGATGGCCTCTACTCAGCAGCCATTCAGAACAATACAGGATTAGCCAACAGTCCTCTGGCGGCTATCTACGAGTCTGGCTATAAACAGACCAGGAGTGCCGATGTCCAAGCTAACATGTCTCTCAGCTATAGCTTTCCATGGATCGATGGGCTAAGCGCAAAGGTAAGCGGCTCATATGAATATTCGACATCACAGAACAAGAATCTGAACACCCCATATTCAGTGATGGCGATCCTCAACGGGAACTGGGCGAAGCAGTCAGATCCCAGAGGTACTGCTTCTGGAATCAACCTTGGCGAAGGCCAATCAAACTATGAGCAGCTCGTAGGTCAGGCTAGCTTGAATTATATTCATTCATTCGGCAAACACAATGTTGAGGCAATGGTTCTAACTGAAGTACGTGACGACAAGAGCAACAACCTCAGCGCATACATCAAGAATCTGCCTTTTGCGCAGCTGCCAGAACTCAGCAATGGGGTGCCTATCGATGAGAATCCAATTGGTGGAAGCAGCTGGAATTCTCGCACGGCAGGAAATGTGTTCAGGGTAAAATACGATTATGACAATCGTTACCTGGCCGAAGTAACTGGCAGGTACGATGGTTCTTACAAGTTCAATGGAATGACTGGAGACCGCTGGGGCTTTTTTCCTTCAGCATCTGTCGGCTGGAGACTTTCGAAAGAGAAATTCATGGAGAACGTGGATTTCATTGACGACCTGAAGCTCAGGGCCTCCGTCGGCTTACTCGGCAATGACGGAGTAAGCGCTTACATGTACTTGAGCAACTACTCGCAAGGCGGGAGCATAGTACTGAATGGGAATATATATCCTTCGTATTACACATCGGGAATAGCGAATAATAACCTGACTTGGGAAAAGACTCTGTCTTGGAATGTTGGTTACGACCTATCCATGTGGAACGGTCTCTTAGGAATGGAAGTAGACGGGTTCTATAATTACACTTACGATATTCTGACCGCCCTGGGAAGCGATATGCCAGGTTCAATGGGTGGATACTATCCTACTTACGGAAACATAAATAAGATAGATGCGAAAGGAATTGACATACTCATAACGCACCGTAACAATTTCATGCTTATGGGGAAACGCTTTGACTACGGCATTACGGCTAGCATCACGAGATCTAAAACTCGCTGGCTGGAGTACCAGGACGCTCCGAACATCATGGAATGGCAGAAAGTCTCGGGGACTGTTTATGGTTCCATCGAGGGGTGGAAAGCAGACGGGTTATTCCGTTCCGAAGAGGAAATCGACAACTCCGCATGGTATGGGACAAGGCCGAACGTGGGCGACATCAAATATAAAGACCTCAACGGAGATGGTAAAATCACATGGGACGATAGAGGAATATTCGGCCGATCGAATCGTCCTCAGCTGACATATGGCCTGAATCTGAATTTCAACTGGAACGGATTCGACTTCAATGCTCAGTTCACGGGAGGTGCCCTGTTCGATGTCTCCCTCACTGGAACATATTACAATGGGTACGACGATAACACAATCTGGACACAGACATTCAAGGAAGGAGCTAATTCGCCTCTTTATCTCGTGAAGCATGCCTATAGCATCGACAACCCAGATGGAACTTATCCTCGCATAACTCTCGGAGCCACTGGCCATGGAGGAGATAACGGTCTTTCCAGCTCGTTCTGGTGGAGGGATGGCAAATACATCCGACTCAAGTCTGCTCAGCTAGGCTACACTATTCCTGCGAAATTGACTCGCAAAGTCGGAATCGAAGGCCTGCGCCTTTATGTGGAAGGGGCTAACCTTTTTACGATAGACGGCCTGCCGAAGGGCATCGACCCAGAGGCACCTGGAGTGAATAATGGTTACTATCCTCAGCAGAGGACAGTGATGGGCGGCATTACTTTAACTTTATAATATTGACGATATGAAAAACATCATAAAAATACTGTCATTCGTTATAGCAAGCTCTCTTCTGATATCTTGCAACGATTACCTGGATACAGACCCGACTGACCGAGTTTCCGACAAAATGCTTTGGAGCGAAGAGGGAACTGCTGAATATGCCGTCAACAACTTGTACAACTACTTGGCTTCAGTGAACGGCAGTCAATTCCTAGCTGGAATGACGGAATCTCTGACAGACGAATTCAAATACGGTTCTTACAATTATAACTCGCTGTGTTATATTCCTAGCGAGTTTGCATACGGCGGATCCACGCTTACCGCAAGCTACGTCGATGTTTACATGGGCGTTTGGGAAAGCCGATACAATCAGATACGCCGCACGAACGAGAACATCTACAACCTGAAAAGATATGGCAGCGGCTTAAACGATGCCGCAAAATCTCGTTTCGAGGCTGAGATGCGTTTCATCAGGGCATGGCTGTACTTCGACTTAGTGAAACGCTACAAGGAAGTAATAATCTACGATGAGGATCTCTCGAAGATTACCAAAGACAAGGCTCTGAACACAGAAGAAGAAGGATGGAATTTCATTCAGAAAGATCTCGAATATGCTGCCGGGAACCTGCCTACGCAGGCCGAAGCAAACGGAAGGTTGGACAAGGGCATTGCCTACGCCTTCATGAGCAGAGCCATGCTTTATGCTAAACGCTGGCAAGTCTCCTTGGATGCAGCCAATAAGGTAGCCGAGCTCGGGTATAAGCTTAACGATTCATATGCTGAGTCTTTCAAGGTAACTGCTGACAAAGGAAACCCAGAGGCTATACTTGAATATGAGTACAATCTTACTGTAGGAGGCCACGATTTCGATTTTTATTACACACCGGGAGGCGATTTTACGGTAATAGACCAGATTGGTGGCGGTTATGGAACTCCTACTCAGGAAATGGTCGAGTCGTACGAGCTCGCAGAAGGTGGTTTTCCCGACTGGTCGGCATGGCACGGAGAAGAAGGGACGACGGCGACTCCCCCATACGAAAGTCTGGAACCACGCTTCCAAGCCACAATACTCTACAATGGAGCCAGCTGGAAAGGCAGAAAAATTGAGCCATACGTAGGCGGGACTGATGGATGGTGCAAGTGGAACGTGGACAAGGAGCCGAAGGGAAGGACCACAACCGGTTACTACCTACGCAAACTCGTCGACGAGACGCATGATTTCTCTGCTCAATCTTCTAGCAGCCAGCCATTCATACTGATACGTTACGCCGAGGTTCTGCTGAATAAAGCAGAGGCTTGCTATAGGCTTGGAAATACTGCCGATGCCAATGCTGCCGTGAAGGCCATCCGTTCCCGGGTAGGCCTGCCATACAACGACAAAAGCGGAGATGCGCTATGGAGTGCCATTCGTCAAGAAAGGAGAGTCGAGTTAGCTTACGAAGGTCTCTGGTACTGGGATCTTCGCAGGTGGGGTGATGCATCTAAAGCATATCCGACAGGGCTAAACGCATATCAAGCTCACGGATTGAAAATTGAGCAAGTCGGAAGCAGTTTCCTCTACACTTATGTCTCGGTCGATGATAAAGACCGAAATTTCCCAGAAAAACTCTACAGGCTGCCACTTCCTACGAGCGAGCTGACTACTAACAGCATGGTTAAGCAGTACTCAGAGTGGCAATAATCTTTAATTGAATATATTATGAAAAAAATTCATACATTTTTCGCCATCGCAGCCACAGTCCTAATGACAAATGCCTGCCATGAAGTGGAGCACGTAGAGCCTACCGCAGAACGTCAGGGCATCACGAGCCTAACAGCCATATTCACTTCAGGCCCGTACGTCGATCAAGAGGCAGCGAAGATAACAATCACAGACAACTCAGCTTCGAGGTACGTAATTCCTGTCCCATGGTATTTCCCTGTGACTTCAGATAACGAAACCGAAGCATTCATGACTAAAATGCGCATTCAGGCAGAACTGCAGCCTAACTGCTTCATCGATCCTCCGCTCACACTACTGGATCTGACAAAGGAAAACCATTTCACCTACACGGATGCCCAGGGCGTAAGCCAGGACATCATCATCACTGGCGAGCGAGTTAAATCTTCGGCTTGCGAGCTGATTTCTTTCTCGCTGGATGATCCGGCCATATCAGGCATCATCGACAAATCTAAAAAGACCGTATCTCTGATCTCGTTGGCTGATCTTTCGTCATGCCTGGCGTCATTCGAAGTATCCGCCCATGCGACAATCTCACCTGATCCGTCCACGACTGCGCTGAACTATAATGAGCCTGTCGAGCTAACTGTTACAGCGCACAATGGGACGACCAAGAACACATATACTGTAGTTAAGGCTGTTCCTGAGAAAATTGACAGGGGATTCAATCTGGGTTCCGTCGAGAACTTATTCAATCTCAACACTACTAATCTCGGATTACCTGGATACGACAAGAACGCCTGCATCTCTATGGCAGCCACAGGAAATAACTTAGTTGTCAGCACCGGTTCCGGCACCCCGTCATATTTCAATAAAGCGACAGGCGTGAAGATTGGAGAGATCAACCTTGGTGGCGCCGTAGCGGCATCGGTCACTAGCGATTCCAAAGAGCATGTTCTCATCTGCAACCATGCAGAACCTAACGAGACGATAAACATCTATCGAACATCTTCAGTTACTGAGGCGCCTACCTTATTCCATTCATTCACCAATGCTTCTGGACTGCCAGCAGGGTATAGAATAAAAGTTAACGGCGACATAGACACGGAGGCCATGATAGTAATCACATGCGAGGGAATAGCTGGCGTAACAACATCCAGCAAGGCGATCGCGCTCAGCGTGACAGACGGAGTCGTCTCAGACGTTTCTACGATAGACCTGTCTGGCGCCGGTCTCAACTGGAATGAAGCACCTAATGAAGCTACCGTAGTGTCTGCCTCCAGCACCACGGCAGAAGGCTGGTTCGAGCAATCTTATGCCGGCGGTAACTGCACGCTGAATTACCTTAAGAAGGATCTTTCGATTGGCGCGCAGCTCGGCGCAGATGACGCAAACGCCTGGGGATGGCAGACCAACAACCTGGATGCCAAGAGGTTCAACAACGTGGACTACCTGGCAGTCTTCGTCGTCAGCTACTTCCCGGCATGGGGAATCGGGCCTCAGCTGTACCTTCTCGATATAAGCGACAAGTCCGCCCTCACCGGCAGCTTCAATTCTTGTCCAGCCACAGTGCTTTCGAACAAGGAAATCGCCTGGTTCCAGACCGGAGCCTATGCAGTAGCAACCGGAGACGTGCTGATAGCACCTTCTGCAGACGGATTCAAAATCTACATCTACTATTACGATCACAACAGTCAAGTAATAGGAGGCTACTCCGCCGACTGCATAAAGAACTAATGACTCATTGAATGGTGCGCACCTTGTCTTCGGAGATTAATGTGCGCACCATTATAATATTTTTAAATCAATGCATATCAATAAATTAATATATTCTTTGGCTATAATGGCCTCCCTCTCATTGGTTTCATGCTCAGGTGATGATGACAAAATACCTGACTGGCCATGGAAAGAAAACGGAGACACTTCCGAAGTAGTGAAAACAGAAAAGCCTCGCTTCGTCTGGATCGATGCCGGAGGAAATTTTCAAAGGTTCGCAAACAGCAAGGAAAACATCTCAGAGGATATCCAGAAGGTGAAAGATGCTGGTTTCTCCGGTATTATAGTGGATGTGCGCCCGACGACAGGAGATGTGCTTTTCTCATCTTCAAAGGCCGAAAAAGTGAAACGTATCGACATCTGGGAAGGATCAAGCTACAAATGGCTGGAAAGGACAGCGACATGGGACTATTTGCAAGCATTCATCGATGAAGGTCATGAACTTGGCCTCACCGTCTATGCGTCCATAAATACATTCGTGGGCGGATATCTCTGCCCCTATGGGCTTGGCTCGGAAGGAATGCTTTTCAGAGACGAATCTAAAAAATCTTGGGCCACGGTGATAAATTCTTCGTCCGGTCCAGTCAGCACAATGGATCTCTTGGATGACAGTTCCGACTACGGGGCTAAATTCCTGAATCCAGCGAACGATGATGTGCAGGATTATGTCATCTCCATTCTGAAAGACCTTGCGAAGTACGATGTAGATGGCATCGTGCTGGACAGGTGCCGTTACGACGATTACGGGCTAATGAGCGACTTCTCAGACATTTCAAGGAACAAATTTGAGAAATATATCGGGAAATCGGTCACCAACTACCCAAGCGACATAATGGCTGCCGGGACCACAAGCATTCCATCCATCATGCCGGAATATTTCAAGCCATGGCTTGAATTCAGAGCGAAAACCATATGCGATTTCGTCGTAAAAGCCAAAAACGCCGTAAAAGGACAGAACAGCAAAATCAAGTTCGGCGTTTACGTGGGGGCATGGTATTCCGACTACTATGGTTCTGGCGTGAACTGGGCAAGCAAGAAATACGACACGTCCAAGGACTATTCATGGGCAAGCCCCGAGTATAAAAATTATGGTTATGCAGGAGAATTGGATTTCATGTTCCTTGGGGCATATGCAGGATCCAACAGCATATATGGTTCAGGCGAATGGACGATGCAGGGCTTCGCTCAACAGGCACAGAAACTGCTATGTGACGACGTGTGGTTCGCATGCGGTCCAGACATTGGCAACGGCACTGGCTGGAGCGATGGAGGGAAAGGCGACCTTATCCCAGATGCAATCAATGCATGCATCACTCCAAGCGATGGCTTCTTCGTTTTCGACTTATGTCATATTCGTTCATTCAATTATTGGGACGATTTCAAGAAAGGGTTCGAACGAATTGACGCGAACAAATAGCCTCACGTCAACCTAGGGTTATTCATCTTTCGAACTTGAAAAATCTCAATCGTTTTTTCTTTCGAAATCGAAATGAATATTCTATATTAGCAAATCGAAAAAATATTCATCTAAGAATGAACGACCAAGAAAAAAACCACCTTAACGAAAGGCAGAATAAGATCATGGAATTCATGCACCAGCAGAATGCCATTCCTGTTTCTCAGCTAGCGACCATGCTTAAAGTCTCCGAGGTGACCATCAGGAAAGACCTCTCATTTCTGGAGCAGCAAAATCTTCTTTACAGGGTGCATGGCTCCGCTATTCTCATAAACAGATACACTAACAATAAGACGATCGTCGAAAAAAAGCGTCTCTGCATAAATGAGAAGCGTGCGATTGGGAAATATGCCGCTACGCTCATAATGCCAAGAGACACGATCATCATTGCGTCGGGAACTACGATGCAGTCTTTCGCAGATCAGATCATCGTTAAAGAAAGCTTAACCGTCATCTCGTCTTCTTTCGAAGTGTCATCTTCTTTGGTAGCTAAAGAGAACGTGGATGTAATCCAACTAGGTGGCCTTGTCAGGGAGAGTTCCATGGCGGTCATGGGACCTTTCGCAGAGCAGATGCTCTCGGGCCTGTCTTGCAGCAAACTATTTCTTGGCGTGGATGGAATCGACCTTGATTTCGGTATAACGACTACGAACCACATGGAGGCCCACCTGCACAGAATCATGGTTGACACAGCGCAGAAGACCATCGTGCTTGCCGACCACACGAAGTTCAACAGGCGGGGCTATTCTCAGATTTGTTCGATGGATCAGGTAGACGAAATCGTCACGGACTCTGAGGCTCCACACGACATCGTAGAAAAAATTCTAGATGCAGGAATCGACGTTACCCTTGTGGATAACGAAGGCATTCCGATAAAAATCTGACAGTCCGTAGTGCCATAGCATGAGAGACCTGACTTCGTCAATGCGCCACCCAAATTAAGATTTGTTGCCAGATATGTCGAAAAGTGGTTTCACTGCGAGGTGCTTCTCCGTCAAGAAGAGTGTCTTAGTGAAGTAAGTCCCGTTTTTAGGCATCCTTACCCTGATTGTCGTGATAGTTTTGGCTGCCTCAAGCACCTTATCGACACTCATCCCAATCTTGTTAATGGCAATGAGTCGCTCCAGTTCCTTATATACCTTATAGGCGATGAAGCAAATGCAGACATGTGCCTCTATCCTACGTTCTGTAAAATGAAACATCGGACGCATTTCCAGAGTTCCTTTTGAAATACGGAATGCACGTTCCACCACCCAGAGTCCATGATACTCGGCAATGACACGCTCGGCGTCAAGGTCTGTATTGGTGATGTAGCCCTTGAGTCCGTCCCACTGGCAGTCCTCTGCAATCTTCTCTTCGCTGATGACGACTTCTATGTCCTTGCTGATTTCAAGAAACTTGTTGTAGCCACGCTTGTTCACCTGACTCTTCGTGATGCGTCCGGTCTTATAGGCTTTTCTCAATCGGACAATTCCGCGGTCACGGTTGTAGGCATCCTTCTTTGCACGCTTGTCGGAATAACTGACGATAAGTCTTTCCCCATTCTCACGTTTGTAGTCGTAACAGGCTTTATCAACCTTCTCTAAAGAGAGAATCCATTGCTTCACGCTTGCGCTCTCGCTCTTGATGCGGGCTCCAAGTATGTAGTTGTAGCCAGCCTCCTGCAGCAAAGTGACATTGTTCTTGTTCATCAAGCCTGAGTCTGCCACCACAACAAAATCTTTCCCCAGATTGAAACGCTGCTTGAAGTCATCTATCATTGGTATCATGGTGAAGCCCTCATACTGGCTGCCGTTGAACAGAGAGTATGAAAGCGGGTAGCCTCCTTCTGATACAAGCAGACCGAGTATAACCTGTGACTCTGCCGTCTTTCCATCCTTTGAAAACCCCGGTTCACGCAATACGTCCGTCTGTGCTGTCTCAAAGTAGAGCGTCGTCACGTCGTAGAACATCAATCCAATCTTGCCTCCGAACAGTTTCCGGGTGTGCTCTACGCTAATCTGCTGCGCAAGCTCCATCTGGGTATTGTAGAGCTTGTCCATGTAGCGATAGATGTGGTTGAGGTCAACATCTTCATCATAATATGACTTCAGGTAATCTACTGTGGCAAGTTTGCTTCTGGGCTGCGACACCCTTGCGATTACCAAATGACGCAGAATCTCATCGGGAATCCGGTTGAAGCCGATGCTGTCATAGACTTGATCAAGCAGAAGCCGAGTACCGTTTATCAACACGTTGTCAATATTGCTAAGGAAACGCTCTGTCTCCTCGACTTCCTTTCCCTTGCGGTCATCAAAGTCAAGTTCTTGCTGACCGCCAAATGAACGTATCCATGCAGCAGCCTTATCGCATAATGAATGTATTTCCTCTTCGGATGTAGAGGAGCCAAACGATTTTATTTCTTTATACTTTCCACTCGCTTTACTGACCACTACCACACTTGTAGAGCCGGAACGATTGTGTTTCTTGCGTACATACATGGTGCAAAGGTACACGTTTTTCGCTTGCGCCACCCAAACCACCCAATAATTTTACGTAACTCGCTGATTATCATTGTGCGCTATATGATGGCGCAAAAAAGTGATGAAGTCAGGTGGTTGATAT
>Ga0256406_1003666_pt1 | contig 18690 bp, 16 predicted proteins | sample RumenRJG_03DNA_FD_185986 | JGI IMG/M metagenome (GOLD analysis project Ga0256406, IMG submission 185986) | Bovine rumen microbial communities from Lethbridge, Alberta, Canada - RJG_03 | ecosystem: Host-associated > Mammals > Digestive system > Stomach > Rumen | place: Canada: Alberta | collected...
ATTTCATCGAATTCGAAGCAGCGTAACCTCTCTCCGCAGGTATCCAAAGCTGTTCGTGATTTTGGGAGAGGCTTTGTTGAGCAGACACTATGTAAATATATGAAGGATGGTAGCAGGTGGGGGCACGCTTTGCACGTCGCACCCTGTTATCTCATGTTAGTTTTTATCCTGCGTCGATATTCATTCGGTGTCATACCATACCGCTTTTTAAAGACCTTAATATAATAGCCGAAGTCGTGATAACCCACAAGTTCAGCGATCTCTGACTGCTTGTACCTGTCCCCGGCAATAAGTTCCTCAACATGCTTAAACCGCTCGTCAGTGAGATATTCAAGAAAGCTTCGCCCATCATATTTTTTAAACAACCGGCTGATATAGGTTTTACTCAGGAAAAATTTATCAGACAGCAGATCCATGGAAAGGTCATCAGCATAATGATCATTGATATAGTTTTCTATGTCACCAACAATTTTCGCATTTCGATTGTCAGCATTCTCGGAATCCTGCTGAAGCATCAGTTTCAGAGACATAAGCAGGCTATCAACTATATCTTCCTTTGTTTCACATTTATCCAATGCTTTGAGCCCGGCCTCAAACCCGGCACTGTTCATCTGCCTGCTTTTAATGCTGCTGTCAACCGCGCAATTATATGGAAACTTGATACAGCTTATATACAGGTCAATAGCAGCAAACTTCACTGTCGTGATATCTTCCGGAGCTTTCGCAAATATCGCCCGGAGCTCTTTTCCCGTCTCTTCCATAGAAGAATAAAATAAGGTCATCATCAAATGACTCTTTTCCCCGTATGTCACAAAAAACTGCTCCGCAACTGACGGCCCTAAATCACTGTATTTCAGGATCACATTCTCGCCCAGATAAATACACTGGCAGTATGCCATGCTGGCGTTTCTGTATTCCATATTGGCATTGTTGAGATCCCTGGAAATATTGCTCAGCCCGAAATTGATACTGGTCTTCATGTACGTGTTCACTTCTTGCTGGATCTGTGAACATCCTTTTTGTACCCGTTCTGCACACTCATCGTCTGAAATGCCTTCCGGAAATGACAGAATAAAATCGTATTCATGCATCGATATGTCATAATCACTCAGCACGGAGATTCCGTAGTTGCTAAATATCTCCTCGAATATTTTAATATACGCAACTTCCTCCATCCAAACATTCTGTTCGCCACTGTCAAAAAGTTTCTTATATTTCCTGCATACGCAAACGACATATCGATTAATTTCGATCTGGAAAAGTCTCTTCTGCTGCTCCATCTCTTCTGAATCACGTATTCTGCCGTGAAGAACATCTGACACAAACTTCTCGCGCAGTTTCGGCACTGATAATTCAAAGTATTTCTGCAGATTATTAATATACTTCCTCTTTATTTTTCTGTCCGTAATAACATGCGACAGACGGTCAATGGTATTTTTCAGGTCATCATATACGACTGGTTTAAGCAGGTATTCCTCAACTCCGATACTGATCGCCTGTTGTGCATATTCAAAATTATCGTAGCCGGTCAGAAACACAATGACTGCATCTGGCTGCATTTTCTTCGCCAGTCGGGAGAACTCAATCCCATCCATGCCAGGCATTTTTACATCACATAATATCAGGTCAACAGTCTGATTATTAAGTTTCTCTATGCCTTCGATCCCGTTCCGCGCTGTTGCGGCAATTTCAAACCCATAATCCTGCCAGGGAAAGGAGCAAAGTCCGTCCAGAATAATATATTCATCATCTAGTATCATCACCCGGTTTTTCATCTTCCAGATATCTCCTGTTTTCCTTATACGGTATTACGATCCGCACCTGGGTCCCTTTTCCGGTTTCGGATCGAATATCAAACAGAGCTTTTCCGTCATACACGTATTCCAATCTTCTCCGAACTGCATATATTCCAAGATTTGTATGTGTCTGTGAGGTATTTGTCGGCGTTCTTTCCTTCGCTTCTTTCTGCATCATCAGTTCCTGCAGCTTTTCCTCTGTCATTCCCGCGCCGTCATCGCACACGGTAATAATCGCTCTGTCACCATCCATCTCCCCTGACACCTCAAGCATACAGTTCCATGTCGCTCCTTCTATTCCATGTACGATAGCATTCTCCACTAATGTCTGTATCGTCATTTTGGGAATCATAATGTTATTCAGTCTGTCATCCACATCAATGCATGATACAAATTTGTCTCCGTATCTTGTTTCCTGGATATAGATATAATCGCTGACATACTTCATCTCATCCCGTATTGTCACCATGCTTTTCTTATTGCTGATGCTTCCGCGCATGATATTACTCAGCGAGGTTACCATGTTGCAGATCTTATCCTCGCCCTTTTTTCTGGCCATCCAGTTTACCGTATCGAGCACATTGTATAAAAAGTGTGGATTAATCTGAGCCTGCAGAGCCTGAAATTCAATATCTTTATTGGCTGTCTCCATCTCCACGATCTTTTTCAGCAGGGACTGAACCTCTACGATTGTGTTGTTAAATACAAGGTTCATCTCCCCGATCTCGTCCTTCCTGTTCTCGGGAAGCCTAACGGAAAAATCGCCCTTCGCAAATTTATTCAGAGCATTTACTGTTTCTTCGATAGGTCCGGAAATACCCCGGGCAAGCACATCCGAAAGAATAATACAAAGGATGGTCCCGAAGATAATTAACAATATAACCACCATCCGCAACGTCGATGCTGTTTTTCTGAGCACGCTCATAGGCGCAAATCCGATCAGTGTAAATCCGGTTTCCTGAGACCTGCAATAGACGCAGCAATACTTTTCCGAATTGACTGTGGTAAAAAAATTGCCCTTCCGCCCTGTTATTTGTGTAATCAGACCATGAATCCCTTCCTCCGGCCCGGTTACAGTGCTTATTATCTGTTGGTTATTCTTATCCAGCAAAATGATATCCGACTGAAATGATTGCATCGCCATATCAGCGATATCCTCTAAATAATTCTTTTTTATAGAAGCGCTTAGTATCCCAAGCGGTCTTGCTGTTAAAAGATCTTTTATCTGCTTTGCGGCGCTGATAATCTCCTTATCCTGTGGATCATTAATAAAAACAAATCTTCCATTAGCTCCCTCCGCTGTTTCCGTCACAGTCTGCTGATTTTTCCTGTTATAAGTATTGTCATTGTCCAAAATATGATCTGCACCATTGTATCCACAAAGTTCGATATCTGTCATGTATACGCTGGAATACCCCTGCAGCAGAAGTCTGCGGATTTGGCCGGCGCGAGAATAATAACTGTAGCCCTGTTCCCCGTTGGAGGTATAGGGATCATCCGATTTCAATTCCTCCTGCACAATTTCGTTATTGGCAATGTAATCGAATGATGTTTCAATTATTTTAAAATAATGATCATAGCTCTCCGACAGTTCGTCTATAATGCCAGTAAACTGCTTTTGAGTCTGACCGATTATTGTATTTGATGCGATTATGTACAATGACAAGCTCGTTATTATAATAATAACCACCGTTATGGTAAGAGACATCATCAGCAATTTTTTCTTTATTTTTAGGTTTGTGTAACAGCGCTTTATTTTCATTACGGTCACCTGAAGTATGCGTTGGTTTGTAACTGACTTAAAATCAGCCGAAATGCCCCGACACTGAGATATAAATCCCCCGACGCTGACATCCGAAGTAACATAAAAAATATAAAACTATGATACCTCCCCTGGCAGACCACTTCATTCTCAGGAGAAATAAAGATCGTCCCTTTTTGTTTACAAAGTCGCACAGCGGCAGCCATAGCCTATCATACATTTTTCCATTTTCCTGTGATAAAGCCATCGATAACTCTTCTTCTTGCAAAACACCTTATTGCCAGAAATCGCAAATGGCAGCAGATATTAGCCTGCCGCCACTATTCTTCAATCTTCTCTGCGAAGATTGTCTCTTCAATCGTTTTTACACATTCGTCAGTATTCCTGAGAACATCTTTGCTCCAGAAACGAAGGACCCTCCAGCCAAGGCACTCCAGTTCTTTATTGATTTCCTCATCCCGTTTCATGTTGCCGGTTATCTTCTTTATCCAGAATTCCGGGCAGGTGCTGTGTTCCAGCTGTTCTTTCAAACTCTTATATTTCCGGCTGTCATAATTTCCTTCATATCCTTTACCGTGAAAAAACTCACTGTCAACAAAAATACATATCTTCTGCCGGGTCAAAACGATGTCTGGCTTTCCCGGGATTTTATTCCAGTTCTTCCTGTAGCGGTATCCTTTATGCCATAGCGCTTTTCTGAGCTCGATTTCCGGTTTTGTGTCCTTCGCCCGTATATGGGACATATTCTTGTGCCGTTGTTCTTTCGTAAGTACATCTGCCATCAGAGGTCTTCTATCTCCCGTATGTATCCTACAAACTTTGAGATTGTCCAGATGCGGTCCTGACGGTCTGCCGGGTAAGTCCGGATGTACTCTTTCGGGACAACAAGAATAACCTTCTCCGCCTGCATCTCATCCATTTGTGCAGCCGATATACCCTGCTGCATTGTACAAAGATATTTGTTCTGGTCTCTCAGACGGTCGGCTTCATTAAGCACCTGTCTCCATCTGTCTTTGCAGGTTGTCTTCGCGGCAAGCGAGCACAGCTTTTCAACGGCAAATGTCATATCGTTATATGCTTCTTCTGACGGGAACAGGAAATCCGGCCGCTTGTTTCCCTCCGTAACTGCCTGAGCTGTATACTGAATATTGTTGCCATCGAAGATAGCCGCAAGATGATGTTCCAGGCTCTTTCCTGCGCGGCTCTTCCTGCGGTTCAGAACCTTGTTTGCCATCATCACAAACTCGTCTACAGAAGTGAATCCTTTTGCAACAATATCTCCATATCGTGCTCTCTCAATTGCGCGGAACAGCCTGTATTCCTCGTCCGTCCATTCCAGGAGCAGCTTATCAGGATCCGTTTTGATAAGTTCCTGTGTGCGAATATTCATGACATAAGTCAGAAGCCGCGCCTCCTCTGACATTTCTTCGGAAGAGGGAAACTCGCTGTGCAGATTCTGGATGAAGTCCTCAATCTCCGCCTTTTCCCGCATTTCCGGATTGATTTTTTCAAAAGAGATCAGGCGGTTTGTCTCTGCAGGGGTAAGACCAAAAGCATCCAGAAACTGCTGGATATCCTCATCTGTATTCAGGATATATGCTGAATAATCTTCTTCTGTATTTTTGACAAGTACAAAAAGAGCACCTGTATATTCCGGTCGGATGAAGGGGAAGTTCCGGCCGAATTTGGTCAAACGCAGTTCATGCTTGCTCGCATACCACGTAATAACACTGTCTGTTGTCAGCTGTCCATTCTGCCAGCTGACCCTTACTGGTTTTTTCAGAATTGGATTATTTTGCATTTCCATATCTGTGAAAAACATCGCTTTCGCAGATATAGAAATCAGGAAACCGACCTGATGTGCTCCGGATTCACCACTGTCATTGGCGCTCATGAACTTGCAGAATACATCCGAGCCTTTTATGGCGGCATTGACTGCTTCCAGTGATATTTCATTTTCCGTCATATGACTGCCCTCTTTTCTTCAGATGTTTTTGCGACGGTGATGTATGGATTCTTTGCATCAAGTGACTTCATCTTTGCTGTCACCAGTTTTGCCACATTTTCCATTAGTGGTACAACAACAGAGTTTCCGAACTGCTTATATGCCTGCGTGTCTGAAACAACAATCTTGAATGAATCTGGAAATCCCTGCAGCCGTGCGCATTCTCTCGGTGTAAGCCGTCTGGGATTCTTCCCATCCTGCGCGATCAGAATCTCAGACCCATCCTTATAATACCTTGCGCTGAGAGTCCGGGAAATTCCATCCGGATCTGCAATTCCATATCCGAATCCGTTTCCGGCGGCACGATGCTTCGCCGCGTAATTCTGAAGGTAAATCCATAATTTATCGGACAAAGTATATTTGGGATTGACATCCGTTTCAAGGATGTCACGCATCACCGGCTTCGGCTCTTTCGGAGTCAGCCTGAATTCAAAATCAATATCTCTGCCGTACCGTTCGCGGTCAAATCCGACAATCAGAATTCTTTCCCTGTGCTGGGGAACAAAGTTCTGGCCGTCAAGCACCGCGTAGAACACCTGATAATTCAGCTCTTCCAGCGATTCCATAATGACCTTGAAAGTTCTGCCCCTGTCATGGCTTTTCAGGTTCTTCACATTTTCCAGCATAAACGCCTTCGGCCGCTTCGCTTTCAGTATCCGGCAGACATCAAAGAAAAGCGTTCCCTGTGTCTTATCTTCAAATCCGGTCGGTCTTCCGAGGCTCTGCTTTTTCGAAACACCGGCGATGGAGAACGGCTGGCATGGGAATCCAGCCACAAGAATGTCGTGATCAGGAATCATCCTGGCATCCACCTTTGTAATATCACCATCCGGGCATTCCCCGAAATTAGCGAAATACGTCTGCTGGCTGTATTTGTTCCACTCATTGGAATATACGCAGCTGCCGCCGGCGTTTTCATAGGCAATTCGCATACCGCCTATCCCGGCGAACAGATCAATGAATGTAAAACTGCTGCTTTTATTCTCTTCCTTCCTGACCCTTCCTGAAAAGTCCATTATAGCCGATGACACCGTATCCTGAACGGTCTCATTACTTTTATCCGAAAGCCTGATCAGGGCGTCGTAAACCTCATCATTTAGTCTTATATGCAGCTGCTTCGACATATATCCGTCTCTCCTTCGCGGGAATAATCAAATACCAACTTTATCCCCATTATAAAGGATATGGATGTTGATTTCAATGTATCCCCTTTATTCCATCCCCCTGCATCAAAAGAACCACCTGCTTTCGGGCAGGTGGTTCTTTCACTGCAGAGGAAAAGAAGGTTCTTCGTTCTACCTTTATTTCTTCGTTTTGCCTAAGTAGGCTGCCTTTATTTCATCATTTTCGGCCAGCTCGTTTCCGGTGCCGCTCATGGTGATCTTTCCGGTTTCCATGACATATCCGCGATCCGCCGTGTGAAGAGCCATATTTGCGTTCTGTTCTACCAGAAGGATGGTCACACCCTGCTGATTGATCTGGCGGATAATGGAAAATACATCCTGTACAATGATCGGTGCCAGGCCAAGGGACGGCTCATCCATCATAATCAGTTTCGGACGGCTCATCAGGGCGCGTGCGATCGCAAGCATTTGCTGCTCCCCTCCGGACAGGGTTCCGGCCGGCTGCCAGTTTCTCTCCTTCAGGCGCGGAAAAAGCTGATATACCCATTCCAGATCTGAGTTCAGATCATCGCTTCTCATGTAGGCGCCCATCCGAAGGTTCTCGTAAACAGACAGATTGACAAATACACGGCGCCCCTCGGGAACCAGCGTAATGCCCTTTTTAACAATATTTTCCGTGCGCTGCCCGATCAGTTCCTCTCCGTTGAACTTAATGCTTCCTGCCGCTGGTCTTTCCAGTCCGACCACCGAGCGAAGCGTTGAACTTTTTCCGGCTCCGTTGGCTCCGATCAAAGTGACAACCTCACCCTCCGGAACATCAAAGCTTATCCCCCGGACAGCTTCAATACCGCCGTATTTCACGATCAGATCTCTTACCTCAAGAATATTACTCATCGCTCTGCACCCCCAGATACGCGCTGATAACCTTCGGGTCATTCTGGACTTCCTCCGGACTGCCCTCCGAAATCAGACGTCCGAAATCAAGTACGTAGATGCGGTCGGAAATTGTCATGACAAAATCCATGTGATGTTCAATCACCAGCATCGTGAGATTGAAATCTCTCTTTATCTGCATGACAAAATCGGCCAGATCCTCTGTCTCCTGAGGGTTCATACCGGCTGCCGGCTCATCCAGAAGCAAAAGCTTCGGTTCCGTGGCCAGTGCGCGGGCAATCTCAAGGCGGCGCTGTTTGCCGTAAGGCAGTGAAGAGGAAATATCCCCCGCATGATCCTCCAGACCGACCATTCTCAGAAGTTCCATCGTTCGTTCGCGGTTCTCATGTTCCTCGGCATGGTTGAGACCGAAGGATGCGGAAAATACGTTTGATTTTTCACGCAGATGCATGGCAATCAGCACGTTGTCGAATACGGTCAGGTTCTTAAACAGCCGGATATTCTGGAAAGTACGGGCAATCCCCATCCGGGTGATCTGATCCGGCGTTTTTTTCAGGGAACGGGTGAAATTTGTCGGACCCTCCCCTTCATAAATCCGTTTCATTTTTCCGCGGGGATGATTCTCTACCATCGGTTCCGCCATGAAAGATACCCTTCCGTTCGTCGGCTCATACACACCGGTAATAACGTTGAAGGCCGTTGTTTTTCCTGCGCCGTTTGGTCCGATGAGAGCTACGATCTCGCCCTCGTTTACATCCAGCGAAAGATTATTGACTGCGACCACGCCGCCAAACTGCATCGTTACATTTTCAACTTTCAGTACATTTTTTACGTCATTCAATGCCATTACGCTTCACCTCCTCTGGCGGATTGTTTCTTTTTCCTGGCAAACAGTCTGCGGAGGCCCTCCCATGAAAACTCATTCGTTCCCATGATACCTTTGCGCCAGAACAGAACAACCACCATCAGAAGGACCGAATAGATAACCATCCGGAAGCCCGGCTTAAATAAATACTTTAATACCGGAACAGCTGTCGGTTCATCGAGGAAGCGCAGCCATTCCTGCCCTCCGTTGATCAGCAGGGAAGCGATGACGGACCCGGTCACGGAACCGATGCCGCCCAGCACGACGATCAGAAGGATGTTGTAGGTCATGGTAACCATGAAGGTCTTCGAATCGATGGAGCGCATGAACACAGCCAGCATACCGCCGCTCATCCCGGTAAAGAAAGAAGAAATAACAAAGGATAATTCCTTATGCTTAAACAGATTGATTCCCATGGCTTCCGCTGCCACCTCATCCTCACGGATGGCTTTGAAGGCACGCCCGTAGGTTGAATTGATCAGCAGAACCATCAGCAGAATGCAGACCGCGGCAATAATCATGACCTCAAAGATATTGTCATATCCCGGTATCTGGTTGAGTCCGTACGATCCGTTTGTAATCTTATCGTTGACCGGAGCTGCCACCAGTGCGCGGATGATTTCCGCAAAGCCCAGGGTGGCAATTGCCAGATAGTCGCTCTTCAGTCTCAGGCACGGGATACCGATCAGGGCAGCGGCACCTGCGGCGAAAAGACCGCCGACAATCATGGCCGGGACCATCGGGAGATGCAGCTTTTCCAGCCACGGTTCAATTCCGTTCATATAATAAACATTTGCACGAAGTTCGGTCGGAATGGTCAGTATGCCGGTCACATACGCGCCGATACACATAAACCCTGCCTGCCCCAGAGAAAACAAGCCTGTGAAGCCGTTCAGCAAATTCATGGAAACAGCGGCGACCGCGTAGATGGCCGAGCGTTCCAGAATAGAAATTGCGTAGCTGTGGCTGGTTTTCGTATCAAACTGGAAGTAGCACAGCAGCGCGGTAAAAGCTCCTGCCAGGATCAGCGAAAGGATCACATCTGTCACTTTTTGTTTTTTTGTTTTTTCTTTCATGACAGTCCCTCCCTTCAGACTTTATCGCTGGCCGCCTCGCCGAACAGACCGGTCGGACGGATAAGCAGAATAATGATCAGCAGCAGAAACGTGAACGCATCGGAGAAAGTAGAATAGCCGAACGCAATCAGCATCGTTTCACTGATACCGATGATGAAGCCTCCGATAACAGCTCCCGGAATGGAACCAATGCCTCCGAGCACGGCGGCTACGAAGCATTTCAGTCCCGGAAGAGAACCGGAATACGGATAGACCGTCATGCGGTCGGTGAAATAAAGAATAGAGCCGATGCCTGCCAGTAAACTACCGATCACGAAGGTTGTGGTGATGGTCGTGTTCACCTTAATTCCCATCAGCCGGGAAGCTTCGGTGTCCTTGGACACCGCTCGCATAGCCATTCCGATTTTCGTATGGTTGATCATCTGCACCAGAAGGAATACCAGAACGATCGTCAGGATCGGGGTGATAATCGTAACCAGAGATGTCGTTATGTTCCCGAATGTATAAATTTTTTTCAGGAACGGAATTTCCGGATATGCCTTGGGAATAGCCGTGAACAGATAGGTCGCCAGGTTTTCCAGAAGATAACTGACGCCGATGGCGGAAATCATGATGGACATACGCGGCGCACTGCGAAGCGGTGCATAAGCCGCCTTCTCTATTCCGACACCCAGTCCGACCGTTGCCACAAGGACAATCGGGATGGATATCTGCCATGGAAAAACAGACATGGCAAAAATCATAAAATATCCGGACATCATGAAAAGATCGCCATGTGCGAAGTTAATCAATCTCAAAATACCGTAGACCATGGTATAGCCGACGGCAATCAAAGCATAGGAACCTCCCAGAGAAACTCCGGTCAGCAAATGCTGTGCCAGGGTAGCAGCACTCATGTCATTGCCTCCTGATTTTATACAATTCGGTATGCGTTATTATGTCAAAAGGGGCAGGACTGAGGTCCCGCCCCCAAAAGAACAAGCCGCTGCAGCTATATTCAGCTGCCGTAAAAGTTTCAGCCTTCGGTAGAAGCTTCGGAACCGCCGACCGTTACTGTCTTTTCGAATACGAACGCGCCATCCTTGATTACGTCGATATAAGCGGTATCCTTGTTGGCATCGCCATTCTCATCAAATGTAATGTTGCCGGTTACCCCATCGTAATTGGAAGAGGCGAGTGCATCACGGATCGCTTCTCCGTCCGTAGATCCTGCTGCTTCGATGGCATCCAGAAGAACATTGTAACCATCATACATCAGGGCACTGTTGCCGACAATCTTATCGTTTCCGCCGTTCCTGGAGATACGATCCTTGTCTTCATTCAGCCATGCCTTGTAGCCTTTTACAAAGTCTGCTACCGCCGGAGTATCATCCGCCTCATCGAAGAACGTAGATACGGCAACGCCTTCACAGTTATCCGCGCCGGCATTATCAATGATGGTGGTGTTGTACCAGGTATCGCCGGCCATGATCGGAATTTCCAGTCCAAGCTCACGCGCCTGTTTGATAACCAGCGGAGCCGTGGCAATGGAGGACGGTGCAAACAGAGCTTCTGCGCCGGAAGCCTTTACCTCCGTCAGCGCAGCCTTGAAATCAGACTGGTTGGTCTGGAACTCCTGCGTTGTCGTAATGGTGCCGCCGAGGGCTGTGAACTGTTTTTCAAAGAAGCCTGCCAGACCGGAGGAGTAATCATCACCGAGCTGTTCAAGGATAGCAACATTCTTAAGTCCGAGATCTTCGTACGCGTACTGCGCCATTACAGAACCCTGGAACGGATCAAGGAAGCATACACGGAAATAATAATCGTTGCCCAGCGTTACCTGCGGGTTGGTGCAGGAAATACCGATGGCCGGAATTTTTGCTTCCTGGAAAGTAGGACCGGCTGCGATGGAAACACCGGAGCCGTAGGAACCGAGAATGCCGACCACTCCGTCGGAGACAAGTTTCTGTGCTGCGGTAACACCCTCTGTTTTATCGGACTTGTTATCAACTTCGTCCAGTTCGACCGTGTACTCTTTTCCGTCGATCGTTACCGTCGGGCGAAGCTCGTTCGCATACTTCGCTGTCTGAGCCTCCTGAACACCGCCGCCTCCGTTTTCGCCGGTCAGGGGTTCGAAAACACCTACCTTGATAACGTCATCGGCCATAGCCGGAACAGTACCCAGTGCTGCCGTCATAGCTGCAGTCAATACAACAGAAATAACTTTCTTTTTCATTTCCCTTCTCCTTCTTTCCATATCCATAAAATTTGTTAGCACGGCTTACGTCCGTCCTGGCAACAGATACATTGACTGAATTGTACCATCATCCGGATAACTATGCAAGAAAATTGTGTAAAAACAGTTTTTCATCGAAATATTTTCGTCATTATGCGCAAATCTGTCAACACTTCCCACATGTACGCAAAACGCCCATGGCATCATAACGATGACATGGGCGCTTCCCCTGACGGTTACATTCAATTTAAGTACAGTATATGATTTATGAATAATAAGTTCAAGAATAACGGTTCAAATCCGGTGAACACTTAATTTTATTAAGGAAATCAGCCGGTGAAGTTTACAGAATAGATTCCGACACCGGTCAGAAGCACATTGTATTCACAGTAAACCTTGCTGACAATCCGGCGGGGCATCGCATCAATCCGGCCGGCAGTCAGCGTATCGTTCACTTCAATATGTACCGATCCGGAACTAGCGGCGGCACCCTTAAATGTCCAGAATTTGACGGATGTCATCCGCGCCGTACGTAACCGTGCTGATTTTTTCCGTTTCCAGCTGGTACAGAGCATGGGCTGCGAGATGTTCCGCCGCCTGCTCCAGCTCACGCACCCCTTCAATGTCCTCGTAATGATCAATCACGGCATCCACCGCGTCGCTGCTGAGCTTCATTTCACCGGAGCGCATACCCATTCTCTTCAGAATTTTCGGCAACGAATATCGGGTAAAAATGATTTTCTTTTCCTCCGGGGTGTAATCCTCAATGTCGATAACCGCAAAGCGCGAAAGCAGCGGCGCCGAGATGTCACTTTTCACATTGGCCGTCGCAATCGGATAAACGCCGGCCGTCGGGATGGTACATTCAATATAGTTGTCCGTATATCCCAGATGATCCAGCAGTGTCAGAAGGGCGTCGGCCGCACTGGTATTGCCGCGATTATTGCCGGCCTTATCCAGCTCGTTAATAATAAAGACGATGTTTGACTCCCCGGCCTGCGAAAAAGCTTCCATGATTTTCCCGGGCTTTGCGTTGGAATAAATCCGCGGCGTACCGGTCAGCTGGTCTGTATCATGAATGGCACTCATATCCAGGTTTGTCCACGGCAGATGAAGGATTTTGGCTACCGCATAGGCAATCTGCGATTTCCCGGTTCCGGCGGGACCTGCCAGTAAAAGTCCATAGGCGGGAAGTGTATGCGTCCGGTTAATCTGAATAATGGTCTCAATGACACGCTGCTTCACCTTCTCCATACCGTACAGCTCGTCATCCAGGATCTGGCGCGCACGCACCGGATCCACCGACGGGAAATAGGAGCCCTTCCACTGAATGTTCAGCATCAGGGAAAGGGCACGCTGCGCATGGCGTTTCTCATCCTGACTGATACTGTCCGAACGAATCATCGCAATATTGCGGTGCGCCCAGTTTTTAATATTGTCCGGCAGAGAATCCTCGGCACATTCCACATAATCAATCATGGCGTTCATATCCGTCATAATCATGGTAGCGTCCGATGTATCTCTTTCCTCGTCCGTCTCCGGCAGCTGCTCCTTCGGATCGCTGGCAAGCATGCGGCGGATCACCAGCTGAATAAAATCATTATTGGCTGTCTGGATAATTTCATTATTGTTAACATTTGCAGCCCTGATTTTATAGACGGCATATCCTTCCTGCGTCGGACGGCCGGAAAGTTTCACTCCGATATGGCCGCTGCCCAGCCAGTTTAACAGTTTGATAAACCGCTTATCGATAAACCGGATGTCGGCTGTAATACAATCGTTTCCCTCAATGTATTCAAATGCGGTTCTGCGGTCCGGATCCATGAAGTCGCCTTCCTGATGATGGGGGATCCTGTGCTCCGGATCCTTCAGTACCATCATAGGATGCTCCGCCGTGGCTTTGCGGGCAAAACTGGTAAGTACCGTGTAGGTAACCGGATTTTTTCCTGCAGGATCTTCGGCTGCGGGAACGGTTCCGTCCGCTGCCCTCCGGGGATTTTGTCTGCTGCCCGAACTGTTTCTGTCCCGGCTGCTTTCTGTACCATCTTTTACCTCACGGTAATCCGTATTCTTCACCTCACGGTAATCCGTATTTTCTGCTTCACGATATCCCGTGCTCTTCCCTTCACGGTTATCCTTATACTTTGCTTCACGATCCTCTGTGCCTGTTACTTCCCGGTAATCGCCGTCCAGTCTTCCCTGACGGTTCACCTCCGGTGCCTCATCATAGCCATCCCGCACCCACTCACCGAGCGGCGTATTTTTAATATCTCCCAGCCGGCGGATCGCTTCCTCCCGGCTTTCCTGTGACCCGTCATTCCTTTCTATCAGCCCCAGATCAATATAACTTTTCAGAAGGGCGTCCATCTCCGTCTCTGTCAATGTCCCCCGGTCTGCCGCCAGAGTATCAAAAAAACTGTAAATATCTTCCTGACCCTTCTCTCCCAGAAAACGCGCATAGCGAAGCCCCCGTTCCCTGAGTCTGTCCTCAAACGTCATAGATTCTACTCTCTCTTTCCCTTTTACTGCAGCGTTCCTGCCGGCGCCTTTGCCGTCTGTGGCCTCTGTCCGGCTGTTACCTCTGTCCGGCTGCTGTCTCAAGCCCGGCTGCCTCATCCAGACCGAGCATGATATTCATGTTCTGAACAGCCGCTCCGCTGGCTCCCTTGCCCAGATTATCGAAAACAGATGTCACCGAAATGCTCTCTTCATTCCCGCAGACAATGATTTTCAGATAATTGGTGCCGGCCAGTTCATTCGCATACAGCGTATTTCCATGCTCTGTAAACGGCACAACGGATACAAAATGCTCGTCCTTATAATATTCCTGCAGTTTTTCACAGATCTCTTCCGCTCCCGGCTGTCCGTTCAGAAGACGGCTTTGCAGCATGATGGTTGACGCCATCCCTTTATAATAATCATCCACGACCGGCATGAAAACCGGAGGATATGTCAGCCCGGTCATCTTCTGCATTTCCGGAAGATGCTTATGCTTCAGCGTGAGACCGTAAATACCCGGCGACGATAATGTTTCGGGGCGGTCTTCCCTTTCATACTGGCCGATCATTTTTTTGCCGCCGCCGGAATATCCGGTCAGCGAATAACAGGTCACCGGATAGTCCTTCGGCAGAATGCCCATCCGGACCAGCGGCGCCGTCGTGGAGATAAACCCGGTGGCATGGCAGCCCGGATTTGCAATCCGCCGGCTGTTCCTGATTTCGGCGCGCTGCTGCCTGGAAAGTTCCGGAAAACCGTATGTCCATCCCGGTGCTGTCCGGTGTGCTGTCGATGCGTCAATGATGCGCACTTCCGGGTTATCAATCATGGCCACCGCCTCCCGTGCACCGTCATCCGGCAGGCAGAGGAACACGATATCTGCCGCGTTCAGAAACTTTCTTCGTTCTTCGGGGTCATGGCGCTTATCCTCATCAATCCGAAGCAGTTCAAGATCACTGCGCGCGCCAATCCGGTCGTAGATCTGAAGTCCTGTAGTTCCGCTCTGTCCATCAATATAAACTTTTGCCTTCATCGTTTTTTCCTCCGGTCTGATTTCACTATACCACATCATTGATAGTATGAAAATGAATGGAAAAGAAAAGCCCGGCCACACTTTAGTCTAAGTGTATTCCGGGTCTTCTCTGTTATCTCAGTATCCGTGTAAATTTCTTTGTTTTGTTTCAGCAGCTGTTATGCAGTTCTCTTTCTTATTTCAGCAGCTGTCTGAATTTTTCCATTGCCTTCCGGGTGTTTTCATGCGTAGAAAATGCGGTCAGACGGAAGAAATTCTCCCCGCTCTGTCCGAAGCCGGCTCCCGGAGTACCGACTATGCCGGCTTCCTCCAGCAGATACTGGAAGAATGTCCATGAGTTCATTCCCTTCGGACACTTCATCCAGACATACGGAGAATACCTGCCGCCGGTGTAATAAATACCCAGTTCATCCAGCGTATCCATGATGATCCTGGCATTTTCCTTGTAATAATGGATGTTTCCGCTGATTTCCTTTTCGCCCTGTTCGGTGAAAACAGCCTCGGCACCGCGCTGCACAATATAGCAGACGCCGTTGAATTTCGTCGTCTGACGGCGCAGCCACAGCTTGTTCAGCTGCACACCGTCACGTTTAAGTTCCAGCGGAACGATGGTATAACCGCAGCGGGTACCGGTAAATCCTGCCTTCTTGGACAGAGAGCATACCTCGACAGCACACTTTTTTGCACCCGGGATTTCGTAAATACTATGCGGTTCATCTCCGTCGATAAAGCATTCATAAGCTGCGTCAAAGAAGATGATGCTGTCCATGGAAAGAGCGAAGTCAACCCACTTTTTCAGCTGTTCGCGGTTATACACGGCGCCGGTCGGATTATTCGGAGAACAGATGTAGATGATATCGGCCTTATATTTTTCCTCCGGCATCGGCAGGAAATCATTTTCCTCCGAAGCTTTCGCATAAATAATCGTACGGTTATCCATCACATTGGTATCCGCATAAACCGGATACACCGGATCCTGCACCAGAACCGTATTATCCGTTCCAAGAATATCCAGCAGGTTGCCGCAGTCACTTTTAGCACCGTCGGAAATAAAAATTTCACTGATATCAAGGGAAACGCCGAAGCCCTCATAATATTTCCGGACAGCTTCCCTCAGGAAGTCATAGCCCTGCTCCGGACCGTAGCCGTGGAAATGCTCCGGGGTGCCCATTTCATCACAGGCCTTTTTCATTGCATTGACTACCGTTTCCGGAAGCGGACGGGTAACATCGCCAATCCCCATGCGGATAATCTCTCTGTCCGGATTTGCCTTCTGAAACTCAGCGACCCGATGTGCAATATCCGCAAAAAGATAGCTTTCTTTCAGATTCAGATAATTTTTATTGATATGTGCCGGCATAATTTCTCCTTCCGATCTTTTTTCCCGGTTTCACGCATAAATTCATTACGTTTTTATCATGTTAAAGGGCGGCTGTCAATACAGCGGACGGCTGATGCCTGTTTGACCGCCGGCTTTCGCTTCGATCGCTTTCAGGCAGGGTAAGTCATAAAAGAGCGCGGATAAAAATTTCAAGCCCGATCGCGATCAGGATAATTCCGCCGAAGATGGAGGCCTTGTCACCCAGATTTTCTCCAAACTTTTTCCCGAAAATCAGGCCGGTCATGCAGACCACGAAAGTGACCAGCGCAATGATCAAAGAACTGACCATGGCATTCCCGGTGCCATATTCCGCAATGGTGAAACCCACGGAAAGCGCGTCAATCGAGGTGGCGATGCCCTGCAGCATCAGCGTACCAAACCCTAATCTTTCCTCACCGGCAGTATGATCCGTTTCCATTTTTCCGGCGGTATCCTGATTATTTGCGCCGTCATCTTCCCCGTACTTATTCTGTTTCATCTTCCGGATGCCTTCCGCCAGCATCTTTCCGCCGATCAGACACAGAAGGAGCAGCGCAATCCACGGAATGAATATCTGAAACCGGATAAACTGCTTCGCGATCGTGTGAACGCAGAACCAGCCGGCCATTGGCATGGCAAACTGATAAAGGGCATAGGTGCCGGCAATACCGCACATTCTGCTCCGGCTCATGTGCGGTTCATTCAGACCGTTGACAATGGATACGGAAAACGCATCCATCGCCAGTCCGAAGCCGAGCAGGGCACTGTTGAATATGAATATAATATTCATTATCTGTTTACCTGACCTTCATCATTCCACTGCGTTCACTTTAGCATAGACAATGTCCCGTATTTCCTGCACACGCTGCTCTGATTCCTTCGGATCGGAGCTCACCGTATAATAATAAAACTTAATCTTTGGTTCCGTGCCGGACGGACGCATGGCAAACCAGGTTCCGTTACCCAGATCGTATTTCAGGACGTTGGAAGATGGAATGTCCTCATAGCCATCCTTGTAATCCGTAATTTTATAAACCTTATATTTCCCGAAAGTCTGCGGTTTTTCCCTGCGGAAGGCAGCCATCATCCGCTGAATCCGGGCTGCGCCCTCCATACCTTTCAGAACGATGGACTCCTCAATTTCACGGTAATATCCGTATTTTCTGTAGAGGCTTTCCAGGTAGCCGCGGACCGTGATCCCCTGTTTTTTGCACCACGCGGCCATTTCGGCCACCAGCATGGCACAGGCAACCCCATCCTTGTCACGCACGGCTTCTCCCGGCGCGCAGCCTATGCTTTCTTCATAGCCAAAAAAGTACGTATATCCCTTCTTTTCAAGTTCGGGAATACGTCCGCAGATATTCTTGAACCCGGTCAGAGCTTCAAATACATGAATGCCATAATCCTCCGCGATGGCCTTTCCCATATCGCCGGTAACAATGGATTTGACAAGGGCTGCCTGTTCGGGAAGTTTTCCCTGCTCCTTCAGCCCCTGTGCCTTGTAGGCAATCAGCATGGCGCCGGTCTGGTTTCCGTTCATCGGATGGTATTTTCCGTCTTTTTCCAGAAGTTCAATTGCCATACGGTCGCTGTCCGGGTCAGTGGCAATAAGCACCTCAGCTCCGACCTGATATCCGAGTTTTTCCGCCAGTTCAAATCCCTTCGGGTCCTCCGGGTTCGGGTATCCGACCGTCGTAAATTCAGGATCCGGATTCTCCTGTTCCGGTACAATATGGAAATTTGTGAAACCGCGCTCTGCCAGTACGGTACGTACCGGAATGGATCCTGCCCCGTTCAGCGGGGTATAGACAATGCACACATCTGTGTCCAGATCATCGCTGTCATGCAGTTTCATCGATTCCACATAATCCAGGTAGCTGCGGTCGATATCTTCCCCGAGCATAACAACAAGTCCCCTGTCGATGGCCTCTCTGAGGGGCATTTTCTTAAAATCGTCAAAAAATGTCAGCTTCTGTATCTCCTCGAGCATTCCATCCGAAACCTTTCCGGAAATCTGTGCTCCGTCCGCCCAGTATACTTTATATCCGTTATACTCCTTCGGAT
>Ga0256406_1003667_pt1 | contig 18687 bp, 17 predicted proteins | sample RumenRJG_03DNA_FD_185986 | JGI IMG/M metagenome (GOLD analysis project Ga0256406, IMG submission 185986) | Bovine rumen microbial communities from Lethbridge, Alberta, Canada - RJG_03 | ecosystem: Host-associated > Mammals > Digestive system > Stomach > Rumen | place: Canada: Alberta | collected...
GAGTGCTTCGGGTTGGGTGAAAAGGACATCGACGAGCAATGTAAGTCCTTGTCATAGTGCTTATTACAAGACTCGACCGCAGGGCGTCTTTCTGCCGACGAGCCTATATTTTCTCAGGAAGTTAGGGGTGTGAAATGGAACGAAGGATTGCAGTGATCGTACCCGTCTACAACGGGGAAGAATATCTTTCCGCCTGCATCGACAGCCTGAAAGCCCAGGAGAGCCGGGATTTTTCCGTTCTTTTTGTCGACGATGGCTCAACGGACGGATCGCCTGCCCTGCTCGATGCGGCAGTACAGAAGGATCCGAGGTTTCGCGTCATCCACAAGAAGAACGAGGGCCTCATGGCAACCTGGATGCGGGGACTTTCGGAGACGACAGAGCCGTATGTCATGTTTCTTGACTGCGACGATTTTTTATCGCCCGAAACCCTCTCGTCCATGGAATCGCACCTTGCCTACCCGGCGGATCCCTCCGTGGAGGATGCCGAGGTGATCTCGTCGAACTTTGTGATCGAGAGAACGGGAGAGGATGGAACCGTTCGGGGAGAGGTCCAGGCCTCGAGAGCACTTCCCGGGGACTACACGGGACTGTATCTTGAGAAGCAGATCAAGGAGGACCTTCTAGGGAATGAGCAGCGGACCGTGATCCTCTCCCGCTGCATGAAGCTCTTTTCAAGGAAGCTTCTTATCTCAAACCTTCCTTACTGCAACCCGAAGATCCGCATGGGAGAGGACGTGAACATCACGGTGCCGGCGCTTCTCGATGCAAAACGCGTGGTGCTCCTTCCCGATGCGTTCTACCACTACCGCTTTGTCGAGAGCTCGATGGTGCATCACTATGATGCGGGGCTCTATGAGAACGTAAAGCTTCTTGTCAGCACCCTGTCCGGCATTGTCCGGGATAAGGGCGTGCAAGGCGGTGAGGAGATGGTAAAGCGCGAGAGCCTCTACCTTCTCTTTCTTGTTCTCAAAAACGAGCTTCGGCGAACGGAGTGCGGGGACAGGGAGGTCACCCGGCGAGTGCAGCAGATCTGCCACGAGCAGAACGGAAGGCGCCTTCTTTCCCTGCAGAAGAGGAGCCCCAGGGATCCCGCGAACAGAATTCTGGAAGTTGTCCTCCGCTTTCCGGAGCCGTTTGTGATCCTCACTGCAAGAAAGCTCTTTTTGAGGAAAGGCTGAAATGGAACCGAACATCAGTGTGATCATCCCCTGCAAAAATGCGGATGGGACGATTCAAAGGGCGCTCAGAAGCTGCCTTGCGCAGACGTATCCGGACCTCGAGATCCTCGTGATCGACGATGGCTCCACCGACGGGACCAGAAAGAGGGCAGAGGCTCTTGCCAGGGCCGATCCGAGGATCCGTGTGCTTTCCTGTGAGGGGAAGGGCGTCTCGGATGCGAGAAACACCGGCCTTTCGGCGATGAGAGGGGAGTACGTGACCTTCCTTGATGCGGACGATGCGATGGATCCAGAGCTTGTGGAAACGCTGTATCATCTGCAGCAAAAGACCGGTGCCGGGATCACGGGGTGCACGTTTACAACGACGGGAGAGAGAACCGGTACCGGGAAGACGGAGATCTTTACGGGAAAGGACATCTGTCTCGAGGCACTCCAAAGAAACGATACCAGGATCTGGAGCAAGCTGATTACAAGAGAAACGGTTGGGGAGCGTCGATTTGCCGGGGGACTTACCATCGGCGAGGACATGCTCTTCTTCTTTTCTCTTGTCCTTGCAGGAACCAGGTATGCTCTGGTGGACAGCCCCCTCTATCTGTACACGGTAAACCCGGAGGGTGCGATGGAAAAGCCTTTCACCCCGTCCTTCATGGATCAGCTGACCTGCTGGGACATGGCGGAGAAAACGGTGGAGGAAAATATGCCGGGTGCCTTTTCAGGCGAGATCCGGGGACGGCTTCTTGCAAAGAAAGTCGTCTCGGGGACGCTGACCGCGATGAAGATCGCAAAGCTGCCGTCCGATGAGGCAAGGCACTACTCGGCAGAGTTTGAGCGCTGCAGGGACTATGTAAGAAAGAACCGGACAAAGGAGGCACTGTCCTTTCTGCCGCGGGATTACAAGGTGAAATCGTCCCTGCTCCTGTCCATGCCGTCCCTGTACCGGAAACTGTATTCTGGAAGATAAGATCAATCGAATGGAACAATCATCACTTACAACCTTGCAGGACCCGATCCGCTCCATCTGGCACTGGGTGCCGAAGATTCTGAAGGCCTGCTTTCTTTCCGCCTTCTGTGCGGGAATCCTGTGCCACCTGTTCATGATCACCAACAAGATGATCAACTGGGATGATCTCATGACCCAGCCCGATGTCGGCGGAGGTCCCTACTTCGGGCGCTGGCTTCAGCTTCCTCTTCATGAGGTGTTCTCGAAGTGGGGTGCGCCGGCTCTGAACGGGGTGGCTGCAGTTCTGTTCGCCTCCCTTGCCGCCTGCTTTGTGGTAGCCCTCCTTGAGGTGCAGAGTCTCTCCCTTGCGGTTCTTGTCGGGATTCTCATGACGACGTTCCCGCCGCTTACGAGCGCGATGTTCTACATGGACCTCGTGCCCATGTTCATGATGGCGATGCTCTTTGCCTGCCTTGCGGCGTATGTTACAAGGCGCTTTCGCTTCGGGTTTCTTTTCGGCGCGGGATTCCTTGTTCTCTCCATGGCTCTCTATCAGGCCTATTTTCCGGTTGCGGTGGTGCTTCTCGTCCTCGGATCCCTGGAGGATGTGCTTCAGGAGAAGGAGATTGCACAGGTCCTCCGCACGGGTTTTCGGGAGATCCTCTGCCTTGCCCTCGGCATGGTGCTCTACCTGTTCTCCATCGTCCTTTCCGGCTACAGCCTCGCGGACTACAAGGGCATGGGGAACATCGGGCAGAACTCCCCGGGGTCCTATCTTGTGGCGGCGCTTCGGGCGATTCACCGCTATTTCCAGTACTTTTCCACGTCCCCGGACAGCTACATGAAGGGCGGGGCAACCGCTGTAAGCGTTCTGGTTCTTGTGCTGACCGCTGTCCTTGCGATCCTTGTCTTGGTACAGAAGAGACTTTATCGAAAGCCCGTCTATCTTGTCCTGTATCTGCTCCTTCTCGTGCTCGTTCCGCTGTCCGCAGGACTCGTCTATGTGATGAGCATTCAGACGCAGAAGGCGACCACCGTCATGGTCTACGGCTACATCGGCTTCTATCTTCTCCCGGTGGTTCTTCTGACGAACCTTGCCGTCCCGGGAAAGCGGAGCAGACAGAAGGCCGTCTCCGTGCTGTCTTTTGTTCTTGTGGTCGTCCTTTCTGCGGCCTCCTTCTTCCAGGTGCGGCTTGCGGGGCAGGCCTACTACCGCATGTACCTTGCAGACCGGAGGATGCAGTCGTTTGCAACGAGGATCCTTGCAAGTCTCGAGCAGCAGGACGGCTATACCTACGGGGATCCGATCCTTGTCGCGGGGGATGTCTCGATCACAGAGGGGACGAATCCGATCGATGCCAGGGATCTTGAGAGCATTGAGTTTGCCGACATGGAGGGCATGGCGACGGAGGACGGGTACCTTCTTCCCGACAACCGCTCCCGCTATATCGAGCTGTTTCTCGGGGTATCTGCGGAGTCCTACCCGGAGGGCTTTGACCGGGAAACGTTCGAGGAGAGCAGCGACTATCAGGACATGGCGATCTTCCCGGCAGAGGGGAGCATCAAACAGATCGACGGCATCTGGGTGGTCCGGATCGGGCAGTAATTTTGACAGACAAAGAGGACGAGACTAAACTACTCTCATTGTGACCGGAAAGGAAAGTCTGAGGAAGAGCGATGGAAGATCTTGCGTTCTATATGCATGCGGGGAGCGGAAACCACGGCTGTGAGGCGATCGTGGAGAGCCTTGCGGGTATGCTGAAGGGACAGCGGTTCACCCTGATGACCAACAGCAGACAGGAGGATCTTTCCTACTTTCCGGAGAACGTAAAAAAACAGGCGGACATTATCGAGGAGAAGCACATGAATGACCACTTCCTCACCCATGCCGCCTACTACGCCTACCGGAAGGCCACGGGGGATCAGGAGTCCTTCCTTCGCTACCGCTACAGCCCTCTCACGAAGGAAAAGCCGCGCCTTGCGGTCTCCATCGGGGGAGACAATTACTGCTATCCGGAGATGGTTGGCGATCTGATGCTCGCCAATTCGATGTTTCAGCGTCAGGGGACAAGGACGATGCTCCTTGGCTGCTCCATCGAGCCGGAGCTATTAAAGAAGGACGCGAAGATCCGGGAGGATCTTGCCCGCTATGACAGGATCCTCGCACGGGAGAGCATCACGTATGAGGCCCTGGTACACTGCGGCATTCCGAAGGAGAAAGTGCGCCTCGTCCCGGACCCCGCATTCTGCCTTCCAAAGTCGGAGGACCGGCTCCCTGCGGACTTCAAGAGCGGAAACACCGTCGGCATCAATCTCTCGCCGATGGCGCTTGACTATGCAACCGACAGGGAGGCTGCCTTTAACGGGTATGTGCAGCTGATCCGGCATATTCTCGAGAAAACGGACATGGACGTTGCCCTCATTCCGCATGTCGTGTGGGAGAGAAGCTGCGACCTTGTGCCGTTAAGGAAGCTTGCCACGGTCTTTTCGGACGAGAAGAGAGTCCGCCTCATTGACGACATGCCGGCGCAGGATCTCAAGGGGATCATCGCAAACTGCGCCTTCTTTGTCGGGGCAAGGACCCATGCGACGATTGCGGCCTATTCCTCCCTTGTGCCGACGCTTGTCATCGGCTACTCCGTAAAGGCCCGCGGCATCGCAAAGGATCTGTTTCGGGGCGGGGAGTCCTTCGTGCTCCCGGTGCAGGCGATCCGGGATCCCTCTCAGGTGATCGAAGCCTTCGACCACCTGATGGCCTGTGAGGATGCCATCCACTTCGACCTTGCGGGGGCCATCCCGCTGTTCATGAACCGTGCCAGAGAAAACGGGGAGGAGATCCTCTCCCTCCTGAAAGATTGAGTACTTTGTATGGGTAGAGTCAGACTTGCGGAAAAGAACATCGCGTTCGGCTACATCGGTCAGGCTGCAACGTCCCTGATGTCCTTTGTCCTGCGCACCATTTTCATCCGGAACCTGTCGGAGTCGCTGCTTGGCATCAACAGTACGTATTCGAACGTGCTCTCGATCCTGTCCATGGCAGAGCTCGGCATCGGCACGGCGCTGAACTTTGCGCTCTACAAGCCGGTCGCGGAGAACGACACGGAGAAGATCAAGTCGTACATGCAGATGTACAAGATCTGCTACCGCGTGATCGCCTGCGTCGTCGCGGCGATCGGCCTGGTTCTCGTGCCGTTTCTGCCGCGCCTTGTCAAGAACCCCGGCGTTTCCGTCTTTCAGCTGGATCTGTTCTATCTGATCTTTCTGTTCAACACCGTCAGCTCCTACTTCGTCGCCTACAAGTACAGTCTGTGCAATGCGCAGCAGAAGAACTATATCCAGACGAACATCAACACGGTGACGAAGATCATCGTCGATGTGGCGCAGATCGTGGTCATCATCGTGACGAAGAACTTCCTGTTCTACCTCGTCACGGACATGATCATCGAGCTTGCCCAGAAGATCTTCGTCTCCTGGTATCTGAACAAACTTTATCCGTACCTGAAGGAAAAGAACGTAAAGCCCCTCTCGAAGGAGGAGTCCGGACAGATCTGGACGAAGACGAAGGCCCTTGTTCTCCACAAGGTCGGCGACGTCGCAAGACTGCAGACCGACAGCCTCATCATCTCCTCGTTCATCGAGGTCTCCGTTGCGGGCTTTGTCGACAACTACAACCTCATCATCAACGCGGTCGCGAACTTCGTGAACGTGATCTTCAACAACGTGATCTCGGGCTTCGGAAATCTCATCGCGACGGAGAGCCGGGACAAGCAGTTTCAGCTCTTCAAGGTCTACCGCTTCTTTGCGGTCTGGCTCTACGGGTTCATCGTGACGGGCTTTTTCGTGCTCCTGACTCCGCTGATCCGGCTCTGGCTCGGAGATTCCTGGGTGCTTCCGATGTCGGTCATCGGACTTATCCTGACGGACCTGTACTTTAAGGGAGAGCGGACGGTGCTCTCGAACTACAAGACCGCGGCCGGCGTCTTCGAGCCGGACCGGTATCTTGCGATCATCCAGGGCGTCGTGAACCTCGTGCTCTCCATCTGGCTTGTGCAGGTGATCGGCCTTGCCGGGATCTACGTCGGAACCGTCATCTCGGGTCTTATCGCAAACGTGACAAAGCCGTTCATCATCTACCGCGTCTGCTTTGACAGGAAGGCTTCCGGGTACTTCATCGACTCGGTGAAATACCTTGCCGTCGTGGTGCTGTGCACGGGGCTCTGCCAGGTGATCGCAAATCATGTGATCGCGAACCTGTCCATCGGAACCTTCCTTCTGATGGTCATTCTCATCACGCTGATCTACAACGGCATCTTTCTTGTTCTGTTCGGACGATCCGGGGAGGCGCAGTACCTGTTCGGTCTGGTCCGGCAGAGACTGAAAAAGGGATAAAGGGGGAGACATGGAACAACTGGCGGAAGAGGAGCTGATCCAGCAGCTGTGCGAAGAGGCCGGGCGGCAGCTTGTCGGCCTCTTTGAGGAGAGCACGAAAGAGAAGCTCAAAAAACTGGCAAAGAGAATGATCGGACGCCGTCAGGACCCGAAGGATCCGGTGTTCTGGCCGGCAGGGCTCCTGCTCCTGGGGCTTGTGGAATCCGGGCAGGAGGAAGCACTCTCTGCCGCACAGAACTATCTGGAGGCCTGGATCCAATCCGGAAGTCCCCTCCACTTCGTCGACGATGCCCTCACGGGGTACGTGCTGGTCCGGCTCTTTCAGCTCACCGGAAAGGAGGAGTGGAAAACGGCGGCCGCAAAGATCCGCGACTTTCTTCTTGCCCTCCCCGTCGATGAGAGGGGGAGCATCATCTACAACGCGGGCCGCGGGAATGCGTATATCTTTGCGGACGGCGCGGGACAGAGCAGTCTGTTTCTCGCATCCTACGGCGCGGCCTTCTCCGATGAGAAGGCGATGTCTCTGGCAAAAGTCCAGGTGGAGAACTTCCTGCAGCAGGGGATGGACGCGACGACGGGCCTCAACTACCACGGGTTTGACGCAAAGAGCGGTGTGAAGTACGGCATCATCGGCTGGGGACGCGCCGCCGCCTGGCTGTTCATGGGCCTGACCGCGGTTGCCGTGCACACGAAGGATCCGAAGATTTTAAGCGACTGCAGGCAGTTTGCGGGGAATGTCACGAGGTGCAGGAGAAAGGATGGCCTCTTCTCCTGGCAGCTCACCGCCCTCGAGGGCCCTGCGGACACCTCGGCCACCGGGATGCTCTGGTGGGCCATGATGCAGGGGTGCCATGCCGGGATCCTGGACAGGGAGCTCCTCGGATCTGCCGCCGATGTCGCATCGGCTCTGACGCGGCAGATCTTTGGCGGCAGGGTCCTGCAGTCATCTGCGGAGTGCATTGATTTTGGAGAGTACCGGCAGCAGTACGGCACCTACCCCTGGGGACAGGGCGCGGTGCTCGCCTTTCTGTCCTGCCGTCTTGGAGAGACGTCATGATTGTTGTCAGTGTGATGGGCGGCCTTGGCAATCAGATGCAGCAGTACGCCCTGTACCGGAAGCTGAAGGATCTCGGGAAAGACGCAAAGCTCGACACCTCCTGGTTTTTAGACGAAAAGGCACAGGAAAAGGTCCTTGCCCCGAGATCCCTCGAGCTCTCCCGGTTCGTGAACCTGCCGATGGATGTCGCCACAAAGAAGGAACGGGATGCTCTTGCGGGGACAGGGTCGTTCCTCGACAGGGTAAAGAAGAAGCTTGGAAAGAGCCGTGTCTTTACCGAGTCAAAGATGTACCACGGGGAGATCTTCTCGATGGACAACGTGTACCTGTCCGGGTACTTTGCGTGCAACAAGTATTACTGGGACATCATGGGAGAGCTGCGGAAAGACTTCGTGTTCCCGGAAAGTGCCGATCCTGCCGTCAGGAAAAAGAATGAAGAGGTAAGGCAGCGCATGCAGGACCCGGACGTCTTCTCGGTGAGCGTGCACCTTCGGCGCGGCGACTACCTCGACAGCGCCAATGCGGCGATTCTTGGCGGGATCTGCACGAGGCAGTATTACGATGCGGCCTGCCGCTATGCGGAAGACAGGGCCGAAGAAGAAGGAAAGACACCTCTCTTTTTTGTCTTCTCCGACGACATGGACTATGCAAGAAGCTGCACCTTCGGAACCAAAGGAGAAGAGGTTCTCTTCTGCGACTTCAATCAGGGGGACGACAACATGCTGGACATGCAGCTGCAGTCCTTCTGTCGTGCAAACATCACGGCAAACTCGACGTTTTCCTTCTGGGGATCTCGCCTGAACCCGAGAGACAACGCTCTTCGGATCCGCCCGTTCCGCCACCGGAACAACCAGGTCCCGGAGCCGTCCGTTCTGCACGATCTCTGGCCCGGGTACGTCCTCATTGACCGGGACGGGAGCATTCGTTAAGATAGCTTTGTATTCATTTTTATCATGGATAGAGGTTCAAACAAATGGGAAAAATTATTCTGACCGGAGACCGGCCGACCGGCAAACTCCATATCGGACATTATGTGGGATCCCTGCGCCGCAGGGTGGAGCTGCAGAACTCCGGCGAATTTGACGAGATCTACATCCTCATCGCGGACGCACAGGCACTGACGGACAACTGGGACAACCCCGAGAAGGTCCGCCAGAACATCATCAACGTGGCACTGGATTACCTGGCAGTCGGGCTTGATCCGAACAGGGTGCACTTCGTGGTGCAGAGCGCGGTGCCGGAGCTCACGGAGCTGACGTTCTACTATGCAAACCTGGTGACCGTGGCACGCCTGGAGCGCAACCCCACCGTCAAGACCGAGCTTGGCATGAGAGGCTTCGGGGATTCCATTCCGGTCGGATTCTTCACCTACCCGATCTCCCAGGCGGCGGACATCACGGCCTTCAAGGCAACGACCGTCCCCGCGGGCGAGGATCAGGAGCCGATGATCGAGCAGGCAAGAGAGATCGTGCGGAAGTTCAACTCGATCTACGGAGAGACTCTTGTGGAGCCCGTGATCTCGCTTCCCGAGAACCGGGCCTGCCTTCGCCTTCCCGGAACGGACGGCAAGGAGAAGATGTCGAAGTCCCTTGGCAACTGCATCTACCTGTCCGAGGAGCCGAAGGACATCAAGAAGAAGGTCATGAGCATGTATACGGATCCGGGGCATCTTCGCATCGAGGATCCCGGAAAGATCGAGGGGAACACCGTGTTCACCTACCTCGATGCCTTTGCAAAGCCGGAGCACTTCGAGGAGTTCTGGCCGGAGTACAAGAACCTCGATGAGGTCAAGGACCACTACAGAAGAGGCGGCCTTGGCGACGTGAAGGTGAAGAAGTTCCTGAACAACGTCCTGCAGGAGACCCTCGAGCCCATCCGCAACAAGCGCAAGGAGTACGAGAAGGACATCGCCTACGTCTACGAGATCCTGAAGCAGGGAACCGAGGCCGGCGAGAAGAAGGCGGCGCAGACGCTCTCCGAAGTGAAAGATCACATGAAGATCAACTACTTTGAAGACAGGCAGCTGATCGAGGACCAGCAGAAGATGTTCGACGAGGAGCTCGCAAAAGAGGGCCGGAACAACAGATAGTACTTTACAGGGAAGGGGACCGCACAGGGCGGAAGGGGAAGAACCATGATAACCTATGAGGAAGCGATGGCAAAACTGCAGCAGGACGGGCAGGAGCATGTCCTTGCGTATTACGACGAACTCGACGAGGCCGGAAAGCAGCATCTGTTAAAGCAGATCGAGGAGCTGGACTTCTCGGTCCTTGCGCTTGCAGACCCGAAGGTGAGAAGGAAGACGACCGCGGCGAGGGGAAAGATCACCCCGCTTACGGCGATGGAGCTTCCGGAGATTGAAGAAAACAAAGAGCACTTTAAGGCAACAGGTCTTGAGGCCATCCGCGCGGGAAAGGTCGGCGCGGTGCTTCTTGCCGGCGGCATGGGAACGCGCCTTGGCTCCGACAATCCGAAGTGCATGTACGACATCGGCATCACGCACCCGGTCTACATCATGCAGCGCCTCATCGAGAACACGCTGGATGTTGTCCGGGAAGCGGACGGGCACATGATCCCGTTCTTTATCATGACGAGCAAGAAGAATGATGCCGTGACCCGCGAATTTCTCAAGGAGCACGACTACTTCGGCTATGATCCCTCGTTCGTGTACTTCTTCGAGCAGGAGATGGCGCCTGCCTGTGACTACAACGGGCGCGTGTACATGGAGGAGAAGGACACCATCGCGACAAGCCCGAACGGAAACGGCGGCTGGTTTACCTCGATGAACAGGGCGGGCCTTGTGGATACCTGCCATGAGCTTGGCATCGAGTACCTCAACTGCTTTGCCGTCGACAACGTGCTGCAGCGCATTGCGGATCCGGTCTTTGTCGGCGCAATGATCGAGAAGAAGTGCGCCTGCGCCTCCAAGGTGGTCCGCAAGGTAAGCCCCGATGAGAAGGTCGGCGCGATGTGCCTCGAGGACGGAAAGCCCTCGATCATCGAGTACTACGACATGACGCCGGAGCTGAAGGAAGAGAAAAACGGGAAGGGCGATCCCGCCTATAACTTCGGCGTGATCCTGAACTATCTCTTCTCAGAGAAGGACCTTGAGAAGATCATGAACGAGAAGCTTACGGTCCACGTGGTGGAGAAGAAGATCCCGTACCTTGATCCCTTCGGAAATCACATAAAGCCGGAGAGCCCGAACGGCTACAAGTTCGAGCAGCTGATTCTCGACATGATCCACGAGATGGACTCCTGCCTGCCGTTTGAGGTGGACCGGAAGAGGGAGTTTGCCCCGATCAAGAACAGGACGGGCGTCGATTCCGTCGAAAGCGCACGGGAGCTGTGCAAAGGCTGCGGCATTTCTCTTTGATGCATCAAAAGTGCAAACCGCCGGGACAAAGGTGGATTGTAAAGGGAGCTTAAAAAGCGCAGGATAGTGGGTGAAAAGGAGGAAACAGACATGAAGATTCTGGTAACCGGAGGAGCAGGTTTTATCGGAAGCCACACCGTGGTGGAGCTGATTGAGGCAGGTCACGAGCCGGTGATCCTGGACAACCTCTACAACGCAAATCCCAAGGTCATCGACCGCATCGAGAAGATCACGGGAAAGAGACCCGCATTCTACGAGGTCGATATCCGCGACCGCGAGGGCCTCAACAAGGTCTTCGAGGCCGAGAAGCCCGAGGCCGTGATTCACTTTGCAGGACTCAAGGCCGTCGGCGAGTCCGTGAAGAAGCCGTGGGAGTACTACGACAACAACATCACGGGAACCCTGACCCTTGTCGATGTGATGAGAAAGCATGACTGCAAGAACATCATCTTCTCGTCTTCCGCAACGGTCTACGGCGATCCCGCATTTGTCCCGATCACCGAGGAGTGCCCGAAGGGCACCTGCACCAATCCGTACGGCTGGACGAAGTGGATGATCGAGCAGATCCTCATGGACCTGCACCACGCAGATCCGACCTGGAACGTGCTGCTGCTTCGCTACTTCAACCCGATCGGCGCGCACAAGAGCGGCCTCATCGGCGAGAACCCGAACGGCATCCCGAACAACCTGATGCCCTACATCACGCAGGTGGCCGTCGGAAAGCTCGAGAAGCTTCATGTCTTCGGCAATGACTATGACACGCCGGATGGAACGGGTGTCCGCGACTACATCCACGTGGTGGACCTTGCAAAGGGACATGTCGCAGCCCTGAAGAAGCTTGCCCCCGGCTCCGGCCTCAACATCTACAACCTCGGCACCGGACACGGCTACAGCGTGCTCGATATCGTGAAGAACTTCGAGGCGGCAACCGGCATCAAGATCCCCTACGTCATCGATCCGAGACGTGCGGGCGATATCGCGACCTGCTACTGCAGTGCGAAGAAGGCAAAGGATGAGCTCGGCTGGGAGGCACAGTATGACATCCGTCAGATGTGCGAGGACTCCTGGCGCTGGCAGAAGATGAACCCGAACGGGTATGACGACTGATTGATTTATGAAACTCTGGGCCAGAGAAATGAAGGACGGACATGTGATCCGGGATGCCGTGGCGGAGGATGTCACGGACGATACCAGAACCCACAAGGTTCTGCGCTGTCTGCAGGAAGTCTGCCATGAGCTGGATCTGGCGGTTCCGATCTGGCTCTCGCAGAATGAGAAGGACTTTAGGCAGCGCGGCAGATGCCGCTTCACGCAGGACTCCTTCGTCGAGGAGATTCCGTTTGACTTTCTGGACTTCCGCGTCCTGAAGGAGGACGAGCCCTGACCGCGTCCTGACAATCGAACAGTGGCGTTCTTTTTGCTTCACGGGTATACTTTTCCCCGTGGAGCTTTTTTGTGTATGAAAACAGACCTGCGAAAACCAAACAGGACATGGAAAGAGATCGTGGCGCTTCTTGCCGCCGCGGCCCTTCTTCTTGCGGGCTGCGGGGACGCGGTTCCGGACTTTGTCGAACCGATCCCGCAGCAGGAGACGACGCAGGAGACGGAAACGACGGAGCAGCCGGCGGGGACGACAGAGCAGGAAGAGGAAAGCACCGAACAGGCGGACTCCTATCTCGTCCCGTATCTGAAGACCCCGGGCTATGGCTATGAACAGCTAAGCGATGCGGGGCAGGTGCTGTACCGGCAGATGATGGAGAGCTTTGTGACCCGGCAGGAAGTGACGGTCTCAACGCTGAACCAGAACGATCTCGGACCCGTCTTTTCCGCCGTCATCGCCGATCACCCGGAGCTGTTCTATCTCACCGGCTATGTGTGGAACTCCTACATGGCAAACGGCGTCGTGACGCGTCTTACCGTCTCCGGAAACTTCAGCGTGAACAAGGAGACGCAGGAAGCGGACCAGAGTCAGGTGGATGCCGTGGTGGAGGCTTTTGCTTCCTCCCTCTCCCCGGATCTTTCCGACTTTGAGAAGGTCCGCGCCGCCTACGACTATGTCGTGCAGCACACGGACTACGATACGTCCGCCCCGGACAACCAGAACATTCTCTCGGTCTTCCTGAACGGGGCCTCGGTCTGCAACGGGTATGCGAAGGCAATGCAGTACCTTTGCCTTCGGCTCGGTGTCCCCTGCACGCTGGTCACGGGAGTGGCAAACGGAGACGGGCACGCCTGGGATCTTGTGTATGCCGGCGGGGACTATTACTATGCGGATCCGACCTTCGGGGACGGGTCCTTTACCGGAATCGAGATGCAGGACAACTGGGTGGACTATGACTATCTGATGGTCACCTCGAACGACCTTGCGCCGACCCATCAGGCGGACGACAGCATCGCCCTGCCACAGTGCACGGCAACAGCCCTCAACTACTACGTGTACGAGGGACTGTGCCTTACAGACTGGGACGGGACACAGGTTGAATCCATGATCGCAAGGGAACTCTCAAACGGCTCCGGGGTGATCCGGCTTCGGGCGGCGGATGACGATATTTACAACAGCATGGTGGAGCACCTCATCGACCGGCAGGAGATCTACTCGTACCTTGGCGGAGTGAATGCGATTCAGTATTCGACGAATGCGGATCTGAACACGATGGTGGTATTTCTGAAAGAAGGCTGAAATGGAAACGTGGACGATTGTGCGGATCGAGGAACCGGACTACGGGTGCGAGGGCGTGCCCGATGAGGTCGTGCAGGGAAAGGTCCTTCGGACCGCGGACATGGACCGGGTGGTTCTCCGTGACAGTAAGGGACAGGAGAAGATCGTCCATGCTCCGGACGAGTTCCTGATAAGGCATGCTCTCGACGAGGGCAGCACCTGCGATCCGTCCCTGTTTCTTCCCTTTGATGAGACGGATAAAATCACTCGAGCGGGGGAAGTGAGTAGGAAGTAAGCAGCAGGTTCGTCGAAAGGACGTCTTTTCCCTGCTGAATCGCGTAGCTGATGACGGCGTCCCGCCGGTTCTTTGCATAGAGAAGCGGTGCCTTTCCCGCCTCGAGGCAGCGCCTTGTCTCGGTAAGGTCCAGGCCTGCCGCAAGGCACAGGCGCAGGATCTTGTCCCGCCCCGGCGTCTTCGCGCCGGATTTGATGTGGTAGTAGAGGGAGCGCTCGATGTCGGCGTCCTTCTGCAGCTTTGCGGGGGCGATCGCCTTCACCTTGTCGAGGGAGAAGAAAAGCTCGGAAAAGGACAGATTCTTCTTCGGAAGATCGGTGAGATACCCTTGAAGGCCCTCGAGATCCGAGACCGTATGGAGCGTGTTCTCGAGGGTACGTGTTGTTTTCATGCTGTCGGAGTCTTTCATGGAAGATACCTCTTTTCAGGAAGAGAACCTCTTCCTGACGCCATTATATCAATACGAATCCGCCCGCAACAGCCTTGCGATGGACAAGGTCTCCGGGCGGGTGGTCATGGTCAAGCGTCTGTCGTTCTACAGCACGGCGATCTATCAGTACCTGAAGGACCATGCAAATCCCCACGTGCCGACGATCTATGCCCTTCAGGAGGAGAACGGTGTCCTCACCGTGGTGGAGGAGTACGTCTCCGGGTGCGGTCTCGACTATATCCTTGCAAACGATCTCCTTAACCGGAACCAGCGGGCGGACGTGATCCTGCAGCTCCTCGATGCCCTCATCTTTCTCCATGCGGCAAGGCCGCAGATCATTCACCGGGACATCAAGCCCGCGAACATCATCCGAACCGACGAGGGACTGGTAAAGCTTGTCGATTACAATGCGGCAAAGACCCCGCAGGAGGGAAAGACAAAGGATACGGTTCTCATCGGTACGCAGGGAAGCGCCGCGCCGGAGCAGTACGGCTTCGGACAGAGCGATGCAAGGACGGATCTCTATGCGATGGGGGTTCTGATCCGGGAACTTTTCCGGGAGACCGATCCCCTGCAGAAGGCCGCCGCAAAGGCAACCCGCCTCGACCCCGATGAGCGCTATCAGAGCGCTCTGGAGATGAAGACCGCGATTTTGAGGATCCTGGGTTCTCTGCCACAGCACCGGAAGCCTGGAATTCCGGGCTTTCGGTCGGGAACTGACTGGAAGATGACCGTGGCGATTGCTTCCGATGCCATCTTTGTCCTGTTCTTTGTCACCTACAGCCCGGCGGATCACAAGCTCTCGACGGCGATACTGGATCGCATCGTATTTATCGCGCTGTACCTGTGCGGTGTGGACCTTTTCTTCGACGGACCCTTCCTTTCGCCGCACTTTCCGGGCTGTCAGGATAGGAGACGGTGGGTGCGCATTCTCTCGAGGTTCCTCTGGTTTTTCCTGATGGTGTTCGTTCTTGTCGGAGCGGTGGCAAGTCTCGAAAAACTTCTTCCCTGGTGAGGTGTCCTTTGGGGACACCGATGATGCCGCGATATTCCCTATACTTGTCTTAAACCTTACACAAAGAGGGAGGAGACATCATGGGGGATGCGAAAAAGAAGAAAAAGCACACGGGGCTCATTGTCGTTCTGATTCTTGTGATCGTCCTGTTCATCGGCTGTGCGGCACTCTCGTCCGGCAGCTCATCTTCGGATGAGGAGAGGGGGACGAAGGAGATCACGCAGCAGACGGAGACGACAGCGGGGGAGTCTGTGGGGAGCACTGCAGAGAGTGCACAGGCACCGGCCGAGGATAGCACGGCGGCGGAGACGACAGCGGAGACTGCCGCGGAGGAAACGGCTTCTTCCGACACCACGATCGAGGAGCAGACCCTGTTTTCCGCAGAGGGTGTCACGGTCATCGCAAAGGAGTACGTGACCGATACGGTCTTCGGCGACGGGATCAGACTGGAGATTGACAACGATTCGGACAAGGACGTCGGGGTCGGCTGCACGGCGCTCATCGTGAACAACTACATGATCAGCGACCTCTTCGCGGAAGAGGTGGCTGCGGGAAAGAAGTCCAACGAGACGCTCGATCTCTACAGCAACGAGCTCGAATCCGCCGGCATCTCAAACGTGGGACAGATCGAGATCTACTTCCATCTGTATGATCCCGATACCTACGAGACCACCTACACCGCGGACAAGGTGACGATCAAAACCAACCACTTCGACGACATGGATACCAGCCCGAACGATGACGGACAGGAGCTCTACAATCAGGACGGCATCCGGATCGTCGGCCGGTACGTGGATGAGGATGACATCTGGGGGACCGGTATCGTGCTCTATCTGGAGAACAAGACGGACAAAAACGTCGTCATTCAGTGCGACGACATGTCCATCAACGGCTACATGGTGACGCCGTACTTTTCCAGCACGGTCTATGCCGGGAAGATGGCTGTAGACGAGATTACGATCCTGCAGAGCGATCTCGACGAGAACGGGATTACGAGCGTCGATGACGTGCAGCTCGTGTTCAACATCTCGGATGCCGATACCTACATGCCGATCACGCAGTCGGACAAGATCGATTTCACTACGAAATAGCCTTCAGGTTTATGACGGATTGCCCCTGAGCCGGAGTCCTGCAGATGCGGGATTTCGGCTCTTTTTGAACTTTGACAGGACCTTTGGAGAAATTTCAGGTTTATCACAGAATGGACACAAATGGCAGGTATACTCATGGTGTCTGCAGAAAGAAAAGTGCGCAGACATTGATTTTGACCTTACATCTCAGGGAGGTACCACGATGGATGAGAATACCACAGGTTCCGGAATGAACGAGGAGCCGAAAGAAAACACCGAATCCGGTACGACAAGCCAGACCGGAAACGGCAATTATCAGTACACGGCAAATGACCAGCAGCAGACGAATTCCGATACTGCCGGTGCCCAGAACAGTGCCAACGCCAATACCGGTGCCCAGAACAGCAGCAGTAATGCCGGAAACTACAGCGGAAACGGTAATGCGAACAGCAGTAACAGCAGCTGGAACGGGAATAACAACAACGCCGGCAACGGCGGCTGGAACGGCAACGGCGGCAATAACAACAACGGCTGGAACACAAACAATAACTGGAATACCAACGGAAACAACGGCAATCATAACGGCGGAAAGAAGAGAAAACACAAGAAGGCATGGTTCGCCGTCCTTCTGTGCGTGATCTTCGGTTTCTGCGCGGGCTTTGGCGGATACGGCATCAGCCGCCTGTCGACCAACAGCCTGACGAAGGACACGAAGACCGAGGCAAGCGCCGATGAGGGTGCGTCCACATCGCGGGAGATCACAGACGATCACAGCGATGAAGAGTCTTCCGACACGACTTCCGAGGATACCGAGGAAGAGGAGACCACGATCGATTCCACCGATGAGGACACCGAGGCTGCGGCAACCGAGGGCAGCACGGAGTCTTCCGATGAGTCGGACGGCACCTCTCTTACCCAGCACCATGAGGCAGGGCAGGAGAGCAACGTCACGAAGGTCGCCGCAAAGGTTCTTCCTTCGATCGTCTCCGTCTACAACAATTACACACAGCAGAGCCAGGATTTCTTCGGACAGACCTATTCCTCCGAGGAGACCGCAACGGGGTCCGGCATCATCATCGCCAAGACCTCCGATGAGCTTCTGATCGTGACCAACAACCACGTCGTCGCCGATGAGGATTCCCTGCAGGTGCAGTTCATCGATGAGACGACGGCAGAGGCAAACATCAAGGGAACCGATTCGGACAATGACCTTGCGGTCATCGCCGTCTCCCTCAAGGATCTCGACAAGGATACGTTGGATAAGATTTCCGTGGCAGAGCTTGGGGATTCCGATGAGCTGCTGGTCGGCCAGTCCGTCATCGCCATCGGCAATGCACTGGGCTATGGCCAGTCCGTGACGGTCGGTGTAGTCAGTGCCCTGAACCGTGAGCTTGAGACCGAGGACGGTCTCACAAACACCTATATCCAGACCGATGCGGCCATCAACCCCGGCAACTCCGGCGGTGCGCTCTGCGATGAGAACGGTTATGTGGTCGGCATCAACTCCAGTAAGCTCTCCGCAACCCAGGTCGAGGGCATGTGCTATGCGATCCCGATCTCCAGAGCGATCCCGATCATCGAGAACCTGATGAACGAGACCACGAAGACCAAGGTCGCCGAGGCTGACAGAGGTTATCTTGGCATCAGCGGTGTTTCCGTCACGAGCCAGGTGGCAAGTGCCTACAACATGCCGGAAGGCGTGTATGTCTCCGAGATCATTGACGGCGGCGGTGCGGCAGACTCCGATCTGCGTGCCGGCGACATCATCACGGCCATCGACAAGACGACGGTCACCAGCATGGAGGATCTGCAGAAGCAGCTGACCTACTATGCGGCAGGCGATACGGTCACCCTGACCGTGGAGCGCCAGACGAGCGGCGGCTACAAGGAGACGTCGGTTGACGTGACCCTCGGCGATTCCTCGACGATCGAGAACGCGCAGAAGGGCAGCAGCAGACAGTCCGGCAGGACCGGGGACGGAAGCGCATCGGGCGACAGCTCCGATGAGAGCTCTTCCGATGAGTCCACGGAGCAGTCCGATGAGAGTTCCTCTGAGGAATCCACGGAGGAGTCTTCCGAGTCCGGGAATGCAGGCGGTTACAACCAGTTCCCCTGGAATCAGTGGTAATCTGATTCCTGTTCCATGAATTTCACTGACCCCTGGGCAAGCCCAGGGGATTGATCTGGGGAACCTTAAAAGGGAACGCCTGATCAGTTCTGCGCCGGAAGCGACGCGGCGTCAGTGAGCAGAGCCATGATACGTCTGCACCGGGCG
>Ga0256406_1003668_pt1 | contig 18685 bp, 15 predicted proteins | sample RumenRJG_03DNA_FD_185986 | JGI IMG/M metagenome (GOLD analysis project Ga0256406, IMG submission 185986) | Bovine rumen microbial communities from Lethbridge, Alberta, Canada - RJG_03 | ecosystem: Host-associated > Mammals > Digestive system > Stomach > Rumen | place: Canada: Alberta | collected...
GGTATGGTATAATTACAAGTAAGTATCCCAGTAAGGGGGAATGCATGATGACAGAGCCAACCCGATGGATCAATGATAAAAACCAGGCCTTGCAGCCTGCCTTATTGTCAACCGCCAAACGGGGGGGTAATGCGCCCAGCCGCCTTACAAATCTTCATAGATCATCCTGACCTGCTTTAGAACCATTACGTCCTGAAGCAGATTTTTTTATTCATAAAGAGGAGGAATCCTATAGTGATTTCTTTGTGGCTAAAAAAGCATCCTGTTTTGAGTGAGAGTATTCCATATAAAATTAAATATCTGAGTGTATTGGAATATTTTACTCGGAAATATGGCCAAAAAAATATTGTTAGTCAGGAAATTCTAAAATTATATAAAAAATACTTTTTGGGTGAGTATTTGGAAAAGTATGAATATACATTTAATAATATAGAATCCTGCATCCGAAAAGTAAGCTTGGGGAGAGCTGTTCGCAAAGCTTCTGGACAACGCAGGAAGCGATTATACTTTTACTCATATCCTTATGTACTTGCAATGGATTGTCTTTTAATGAATGCTTTTCAAAATGAGGAAACTGGGAAGAAGATTCTTGATGAAATAGGAACAAGCTTTTGCGGCATGTACTATGAAACCAATTACAATGATTGCAACCTTGCAAATGTAAACATATTAGAAGGTCTAAATGAATTAAGAACATCTATTTATGAAAACGGTAGCTTAAGTAGGGCATTATATGGTATTGCTCCGCTTATGAATGTATGGAGAGAAAACGAAAACCATTTAAAAAAGCCGGCTTACAGGATTTTAGTTACGGCAACAATGAGTGCAGGGAAATCGACTTTAATTAATGCAATCATTGGAAGAAAAATACTGCAGTCTAGAAATGAGGCCTGCACATCCAGACTCTTTTATGTCAGCAACAAAGCGTTCGATGATGGATTTCTCAGCATAACTACTGATAAGATGTTTCAACTGGATACAAATAGTGAAGATCTTATGCGCTTAAACGGTGTTGCAGAGCATTCGCCTTTAGAAATTGATTTGGGATATAGAGGATTGTTACAGAATTGTCAATATTCATTCATTGATACACCTGGGTCGAACTCATTTCTAAATGGTAGAGATATAGCTATGACAAGGAAGGCAATACGCGATGGCGACTATGATGCGATTTTATATGTGGCCAATGCGGAACAGCTGGGAACAGATGACGCAAAATCACATTTGGCATATATTGCGAAATATCTAAAAGGAAAACCATTTATAGTAACTCTTAATAAGTTAGATATTTTTCGTGAAGGTGAAGATGATATTGAAAGCTCTATCGCTGGTATTAAAGCGGATTTAAAATCTGTAGGGCTTACTACGGTTTTTGTTTGTCCAGTGTCAGCCTTTGCGGGATTACTTTGTAAAGAAAAACTGTGGGGAGATTCATTAAGTGAATTTGATGAGGATGATTTGCGGATGCTGTATAGAAAGTTCCGAAAACCATATTACGATTTGTCTCTTTACTATGACTTAAAAAAAGATGAACAAAAGAAAAAAATCAGTCAGGACAGGTATCAGGAGATGCTGTCCAGAACGGGCATCGTATCTTTGGAGGAAATTATTCAAGGTTTATCCAATTTATCATAAGGAGGGCACATTAAGATGAAAGAAGTTATGATTAAGTATAATCCATACAAGGTGGAGACTTTTGTGACTATTGATCACGATCCGGTCAAAGAAAATAGTGTATTCAATGTGGGTGATCGCCGACTGCAGGAATGGGTAGAAAAACTTCCTGAATGGCTGTATAAAGAGTGCAATACTAAAAAAATTCATCTTATCTTTCATGGAACGCAGCCGGATTATGAAGATGTTTTGTCTGTACTGGATGATGATAATCTGAAAAAGAAAGGTTATGAATTTGAATTTGTCCATATTCCAGCCAAAGAAGTTGAGGATAAGGAAAAACAAATTAAAGAAATTTTTGATGAAATTCAAAAAGGTCCATTTGAGGAATTGAAGCAGCCGGATGTAATTAATGCATTTGAGAATGCACAGAACAGCGAATTTCATGTAAGCGTAGTGGCAACAATGAGCGCTGGAAAGTCTACCCTGATTAACGCATTGCTTCATCAAAAGCTAATGCCGTTGAAGCAGGAAGCCTGTACCGCAACCATTACAGAAATAAAGGATAATGATCAATTTCCATTTCGTGCGGACGTATATGACAAGGATGGAAATAAACTGGAATCCACAGAAAATCTCACCTATAAAGAGATGGAACGTTTTAATGATGATGAGAAGGTATCAAGAATTAAGGCGGAAGGAAATATTCCTTTCGTTGATGCAAATGATGTAAATCTGGTTCTTGAAGATACGCCTGGTCCCAATAATTCCCGTAATCAGGAACATAAAGAAGCTACGTATAGAATGCTCTCAGAGTCGTCAAAAACCCTGGTACTCTATATTCTTAATGCTGGTCAGTTTGCTATTAATGATGATAATAATTTGCTGAATCATGTTGCTAAAAGTATGGAAGTTAACGGAAAGCAGTCCAAGGATCGTTTTATATTTGTAGTAAATAAATTGGATGATTTCCGTAAAGGGGAAGACAATGTAGAGGATACATTATTGAAAATGAGAAAATATCTTGAAGGTAAGGGCATCAAGAATCCTAATATCTATCCAGCTTCAGCATTAACTGCTCTAGATATACGTACAAAATTAAAAGATCAGAGAATTGTGGGGTATACAGAAGAAGAACTGGACGAACTGGATGTAAGTGAATTTATCTTTAAAGTTAAGACAATAAATAAAAGAGAAGACATGCATTTGGAAAAGTATGCGCCTTTAACTCAAAGTATGAAAGAGGAAATCGAAAGCAGAAGGAATACGGCAGAGGAAAAAACCGCTAAAATCAATGATGCTATGACTCGTTCTGAAGGCATGAAAGAGCTTGCATTAATTCATTCTGGCATTGTACCAATTGAAGATGCTATCCGCATTTATGTGAAAAAATATGCAAAAACTGCCAAAATCAAAAATATTGTAGATACTTTTGCAAAAAAGTTAGAAGATCAGAAGTCTTTCGAAAGGGCTAAACAATCCATTGCTGCCAGTGAGGATGAGAGAAATAGAATTGAAAAGCAAATTGAGCAGCTGGAAAAAAATAAAAATGATGGTTTAGAAGCAGAAAAATTTAAAAAAGTGCTGGAAGCGGTTGACTTCACGAAAGATGTTGACAATCAAATCAAAAAAATAATTACTGAGACTCAAACCAGAATGGCAGAAAAGCAAAGTAGTGTTAAAAGTGTTGAAATTAGTCCCAATGAGGCCAAACAAATGGGCCATGAATTTGAGATATTTACTCGAGATATATTCGCAGCAACAAATGTTGAATTGCAAAATACTATAGTTCAATCCCTGAAAAAACAGGCGGATAAGTATTTGACTGATTATAAGATTAGGCTGGCCAGTCTCGCTGATGATGTAGGTGATTCGGAGATTACTATAAAACCATTAGAATTGATACAGGGAGATATAGCGGCAATTGATGTAGAGGATATGATCAGCCAAATCACTAAAACGAGGGAAAAAAGTGTGGAGAATGGCGGACACTATGAGCCTCACTGGTATAATCATATTCCATTCTTTGGCGATTTTTTTGATGAAGAGTGGGTACCCGATTATAAGTCTATTACGGTATCGTATTTAGATGCAGCTACTTTTGCTAGACAGTTCTTTACTCCAATTGACAAAAAAATTCGTCAGAAGCGGCCAGAATTAAAGAGCTATGTAGAAAGAGAAGCAAAACGAATTCAAGATCAGTTTGAAAATAAATTCGTAGAACTCGATCAGGTATTGGACAAAAAATTGCAGGAATTGAAAGAAGTTGCCGAAGATAAAGAAAATGTTGAGATACAGCTTCAAAAAGCAAATGAAAATTTGTCCTGGCTGGAAGATATACAGAATAAGGTTAATGGCATTCTGGATATTTGAGGAGGTTACTGATGGTTGGATCTGATTTTAAAAAGAACGTTGCCAGTGGCGATGTAGAACTTGTTCGCTTGGATATCAAGAATACTATTATTCCATCATACAGACAAACTCATACTTTTCATGAATTGGATGAGTATCTTGCCTATGCAGACAGCAGGATATCCAATTTATATGATGCACATGATGGGGAAATATTTCCGGATAATAAAACTGAATGGACCAGTAAACTGCTGGTAGCAGAAATGGTTACTCTTGTTGATAATTTTTCTCACGAAAGGCTGGATTTCATCAAAAGGATTTGTGTTTATTTGTATGGTGGGGAAAAACCGCTTGGCGGAAGTCATATATCTAAAAGAAAGAAGGCTGGGAACTCCCGACAAAAGAGTAGTGGATGTTTCCCAATAGTAGCTGGTGCATTTATAGCTGTCAGCGGGGCAATAATGGCGAAGTTTCCTGTTATCATGGCCGGGATTGTTGTCGCTGTTCTGGGTACAGCTTTAAACAGTAGAGAGTGAGGTATATTCAGATGAATGAAAAATCCGCACTCATCGAAAATACCAAAGCACCTTTTCAAGATTATCAAAAGGTGACAGATAATTTTCATTCGGCGCTTCGGCTTATAGATGACCTTGTTTTAAAGAACTATGTTTCTAAGTTACAGGATAGATCTATCCTACCTCTTTCCGAAGGATTGAAGTCGAATTTTGATAAACATGTAAGGTTTTTCAAAATTACGCAGATGGTTTATCGAAAGGATGAATATTCGGCTTTTAAACTGGCGAGTGTATTCAATTCTTTGCCTACTGCCAAGTGCGCCGTCTTTGTTCTGATGGATAGCGATGGAAATAAAACGGATTTTTATCTTGGCATTAATGAATACGACGAGCGTACGCCCGTTAGTTCTTTAATAGATACGCTTGATGGAGCTCTTAAAGGTCAGTTCCCGGGAACAAAGACCTTAAATATGGATTCTGATGAAATGAAGAATCTGAAAGAGGAGATTGGGCAAAAAAGTAAAAATGTATCTATTGTGACTTGTGTAGCAGATAGCAAGGATGACGATAATCGCAAAAATGAATCTTTTATCCAAGGGCTGGAAAAGCTGGCTCTTGCCATGCAGGGAAAAAAATACACTGGATTGGTCTTAGCAAACGGTACAACTCAAGAAGAGTTATGGAAACTTCGAGAGCAATATGAAACCATTTATACGCAATTGTCCCCATTCGCCAAGCTGCAGTCATCCTGGGCTCATAGCATGGGCGAATCTTCAAGTCGTTCAATAGGGGTGGGGATATCAACTACAGATTCTATTGGAAAAAGCTGGTCAGCATCTACCAGCGTAAGTCAATCAAGATCAGAAAGTACGAGTAAATCAATTAATTCCCCCTCGACGGCACAAAAGATAATTGCTGGAGTGGGTATTGCTTCGACGGCTTTAGCTGGAATTTTAGGTGGGATGCCGGCTATTTTGGGGGCAGGTGTAGTAAGCGATGATCTTCCAAAATTCTTCTCCAGTTCAATAAGTAATGGAACATCATCTTCGGTATCACAATCGACGAGTAAATCTGATACCCATGGAGAAAATGAAAGCCATTCCAGGGGGAATACCCGTACATCTACGGATACGGAAGGGAGAACTACTGGGGACACGAATTCCATTCTTCTAACTGTAGAAAATAAAAAAATTTCCAATATCCTCAAACGTATTGAAAAACAGCTCGAGCGACTGGATGAATTTGAAAGCCTTGGAATGTGGAATTGTGCAGCCTATTTTCTGTCAGAAGAGCCTGCGGATGCCGAAATTGCTGCCTCTACCTATAAAGCAATTATGCGAGGCCAGGATTCCGGAGTGGAAACCTCCGCAATTAATTCATGGACTGGAAATGGTAAAAGCAAAGAAGTGAATTTACTTAAAGAATACCTTTTAAATATGCTGCCACCAGTCTTTAATTTTGGGAATGAAAAAAATCAAATTCCTGTAACTCCTTGTGCGATGGTGAGCGGAAATGAATTGGCTCTCCACATGGGACTTCCTCGGAAATCAGTGGCGGGCTTTCCTGTCATTGAGCATGCTGATTTCGGGAGAGAAGTTGTTAGAACGAGTGCTGAGCAGGAGCATTCATATGGTATTCCACTTGGAGATATTTTCAATATGGGAAGTGCCTATGAAAATCTACCGGTAAAATTAAATGACCAGAGCCTCACAATGCATACTTTTGTTACAGGGGCAACTGGTTCGGGAAAATCTACAGCCATCTATCGGCTGTTAGATCAGATTAGTTCTTTAAAAATTGAAGATAGAGATGATATGGTCCATTTCATGGTGATAGAACCAGCCAAAGGGGAATACAAAAATCGATTTGGTTCATTTCGTAATGTCTCTGTCTATGGTACTAACTCGAAAAAGACGCCGCTTCTACGCATTGATCCTTTCAGTTTCCCTGACGATGTTCATGTGCTGGAACATATTGACCGGTTGGTTGAAATTTTTAATGTTTGCTGGCCAATGTATGCAGCTATGCCGGCAGTGCTGAAAGATGCGGTAGAGCAGTCCTATCGGGATGCGGGCTGGGATCTTAACTGCTCGGAATGCCGATATCATGACAGTGAGGGACATCCTCTTTTTCCGACTTTTGCTGATGTTCTTCGTGAAGTAAATCTGGTTATGGATCGGTCTCTATATTCTGGAGATACCATGGGGGACTACAAGGGGGCTCTTTGTACACGCCTGAAATCTTTAACAAATGGGCTATATCGTCAGATTTTTACAAATAATGAATTATCAGGAAAAGAATTGTTTGATGAAAATGTAATTGTCGATTTATCCCGGGTAGGTTCATCAGAAACGAAATCGCTCCTTATGGGGCTTTTGGTTATGAAACTGCAGGAATATCGTATGGCTCATGCATGCGGTGGAAATGCCAAACTACAGCATGTGACCATTCTGGAAGAGGCCCATCATCTTTTAAAACGCACGGGCCAAGTTTCTGATGGCGAAGGTTCCAACATGTTGGGAAAGTCCGTAGAAATGCTTTCCAATTCCATTGCCGAAATGCGCACCTATGGAGAAGGCTTTATTATTGCGGATCAATCTCCAGGGCTGATGGATCCTTCTGTGATCCGCAATACGAATACGAAGATCATTCTTCGCCTGCCAGATTTTGAGGATCGTGAACTGGTAGGAAAAGCAGCTGGTTTGAATGAGGAACAGATTTCAGAACTGGCTAAGCTTCCTACTTTTGTCGCTGCAGTATATCAGAATGATTGGCTGGAACCGGTACTGTGCAGGATTACAACGGATTTTTCTCAAAAAATCAGGCCTTATGAATATGAACAATCTGGCCAGGATGAAAATAAAGTGGATATAAGTTATATCAAATATATCTTGAATCCTTTATCAATGCGCAGGATTTTGACAAGCGAATACTTGTACAAGAGATTCCGCAATAGGGTTTTCCAGTTCCCTCTGCCGGCTTCTACAAAAGTACTGCTGCTACGTGCTATAGGTGATAAGGAAGGCAAATTAGCAAAAGTATTACGTGGGAAAATGCTTTATGATTTCTTCAATTCGGATTATGCTTTCGCTGATGCGCATATGGCAGAAACAGATGTTGATAAGTGGGAACGGCTTTTCATGGACAGGTTGGAGCCGGATTTGGAAGAGCTGGAACTTACTGATCCTGAAAAGACTCAAGTTATATCAACTCTTGTCCGTGAGCATGTAGACCGTGAGCAAAGCGTTGAAGCAAAGAATCTTTATAAAAATTATGTGACCTTTGTTACTGAAAGGAGTAAGTAGGATGATGGAAAAATTTTTAAGCATGAAGGATGCCATGCCATTGGAAAAATCCGAGAATCTCCTAAAACGAAATCTGTCCGGTAAAGAAAACAGTGATTTGAGTACTAATCCCGTTTCGGACGTTTCTCGTGGTGGAAAGCCTCAAATAAGTCTGGAAAAAACGGAACACGAGTATAAAGAACTTATGGGAGATAAGCTGGAAAATAGTAAATCCAGAAATCTGAACGAGTCGGCACCAGATGATGAAGCGACTGAAATGTATGACGAAATGAAGGAGGAATATAATACGGTCATAGAGTTGCGTGTGCCGAGTGAAGCAGAACGGCAATGGATTAAAGAAGATTCAGGCTGGTCTGATGAGATAGTCAACAATATTGGTTCCCTGGAAGAATATGAGAATTATCAAGGGGCTGGGCTCAAAGAGATTGAAATGAATGGGAAAAAGTACTTGGTAAAAGACGATATAGAATGGGACAAGGAATGGGATACCGGAAAGGTTGACGATCAAGGGAACCCTATTTATGAGACGAATTATGAACGTATTGAAAAAGGAAGAGCACCTTTAGATAAAAATGGTAATCCTTTAGAGCTTCATCATATAGGACAGCATGCAGATTCCCCATTGGCAGAGCTGACTCGTGAAGAACATAGATGTAATGGAAATGATACGATACTTCATGATAAGACGATTCAGTCGGAAGCGCATGGAGAGGGAAATCATTGGGATAATGAAAGGCAGGAGTACTGGCGTTCCAAATCACAGTATATTGAAGGAGGTAATTATAATGTCTGAACTTTTGGATAAGATCAGGAATGTAAAAGGACTGCGGTGTGCTCGGAGGTGTACCGAAGAGGAATTAAAACAGGCACAGATTGAACTTGGCCTGAATTTCCCTGAAGAATACAAAGAATATGTCTCAGAGTTTGGCTGTATCGATTTTGGAGTACATGAATGGACAGGATTGCATGTCAAAGGTTATCTGAATACGGTTACTGCAACTAAGTCCGAAATAGAAGTCAATCAAGATTTTCCTGCAAAATGTTTTGTTTTGGAAGATTTGAATATCGATGCCAAAAAAGTGATTGTTAACGAGGAAGGCAAAGTTTATTTGCTCCAACTAAATCAGGTAACTCCTTTATGTGGCTCGATAAGCGAATATCTGGATATGTGTACAAAATAATGGGCCGTAGATACTTGTTCATAAAGTGATTAATAAGCAAGGTAATATTTATATGAGAAGAAAGGCGAATTACGAAGGAGAAGGGCAAAACCGGAGTCGTTTTGTGCTGGTGTGCCTTGAGGTCTGAGATGCGAAAATGAAAGCTTAATCTGTCATTTGCATCCATTTTTCAGTTTTGAGGATATTTCCTTGAAACCGGCAGGTCCTGTCGCCCTCATTTTGATAAAATAATCCCACTCGTTTTCAGGAGTTGTATTATTTCCAAAGGAGGCAATGATGGACAAAAAATAGAATCGGTGGTGAAATAGCTGCCAGAAGCCTTTCGTTTCATGTGTCATTTAGTGTGGCCCGATGGACAGGAGTCAATCTTGAACTATAGGACAGACGTATCCGGCTTTTCTGCATCGGGTCCCTTTTTTATGGCATAAAGAAGTGCGGAGAGATTTGGAAAGCGGGCAGATGGAAATGCTGCGAAATACCGAAAATATTTCTAAACGACAATTTCTGACGTTTTCCTATGGTATACTATCTCTCTCATTCATCAAAAAGTATTTCTTCACAGGAGGTTCAGTTATGGACGAAATGGAAACGTATGAAACTTTGAAGGAACTTTTAAAAGAAGGGAAGGAAGAAGAAGCCCGGGCCCTGGAAGAGAAGATGGCAGAAGAAGGAAATGTGGAAGCTCTTCTTGATCTGGCTGGCAAGTTTATGGCCGGTGAAACTTCTCAGGATACGGATAAAGCTATGGCCTATTATCAAAGAGCTGTGAGTCTGGGCAGCAAAAAAGCCATGACCGCCCTGGCAGATATTTACGCCGATGGCGAAGGAGGCATAGAGAAAGATATAGACAAAGCCATAACGCTCTATGAAGAGGCTGGTGATGAAGACAGTCTCCTTCTTGCCCTTGTCTTTAAAGCACCCAATACCGGTAAATATGCAGAAAAGACGAAAGAACTGCTTCACAAAAGAGAACAGAAGAAAGGCAGATTTGCGGATTTAAGGAAAAAGTGAGGCGTGATTGACTGGTCAAAGCGGCGGTCCCGGGGCCGCCGCTTTGTATTGGAGACTATGTCGGAAGAAGCCCTGCATCAGAAATCATCTGCGCAAAAGGTGTCCCAAAGTGACGGCCGGGGCGGACCGGCGTTACGGGCGAGCCTTTTCGGTACCTTTCCGTAAATTGGTAGAGGTATTTGACAGGAAAATGATTCCTGTATCTTATCCCCTTTATAAAATGTCAATTTTGGTCATTTCATGATGGTAAAATCTTTTCTGCATTTCTATTATATTGGTATAAGGAAGAACCCCTGTGGACGAAGACAAACTGAGAGAACTTGCAGAGGAAAGGAAATGGGATGAGGCAATGCCTCTTGCGAAAGCCATGGCTGAAAAGGCAAATGACTACGGTGAAATGGTACTGGGCCTTATGTACTGCAAAGGATATGGAGTTACGCAGAATACAGAAAAAGCCCTGGACCTCTTGACAAAATCATTTGCCCATGGAAATGGGGAAGCCGCCTACGTTCTGGGGACCTTGTACGAAACAGGAGATTGGATGCCACCGGATCTCCCGAAAGCGATTGAATTCTATGAAAAGGCGGCAGCCCTGGGCCATGAATATGCTTTGGAACGACTGGGAATCCTTTATTTCCATGGTATTGGCGTAAACCAGGACTATAACCGGGCATTCCATTATTTCCTCGCATCTGCGGAAAAAGGAAATCCCGATGCGCAGCTGGAACTTGGCTTCTGCTACGATACAGGCACAGGTACGGCCATAGATTATGAAAAAGCAAGGGAATGGTACCTGAAGGCTGCCGAGCAGGGGCAGGATGAAGCCATGGCCAATCTGGCCCGCCTGTATCTGCGGGGCGCCGGCATGGGCGGTGAAGAACACTGTGACTATGGAAAAGCCCTGGAATGGCTCGAAAATGCGGCAGCCCTGGGAAATACCGGTGCCATGACAGAGTTGGGCCGAATGTATTTCCTTGGAGAAGGCGTAGAACAGGACAATGACAAGGCTTTTCAGTATTATCTCAAAGCCGCAGAACTGAGCGATCCGGACGGACAATACTATGTGGGCACCTGCTATGAATTTGGCGAGGGTACGGAAATGAGCGATGGAAAAGCGGTGGAATGGTACAAAAAAGCCGCTGACCAGGGACATACCGGGGCTCAGGCCTTCCTTGCCGGACTTTACTCCGGGGGATACGGTGTAGAACAGGATCACTCCAAAGCCCTGGAACTCCTTCGAAAAGCAGCTGAAGCGGGAGACTCCTATGCCGCCAAACTCCTTGGTGATATTTACATCGAAGGGAAAATCGTAGAAAAAGACGAAAACCTTGCCATGGAATGGTATCAGATTGCTGCCTCTGGCGGTAACAAAGATGCAGAAATGGAACTCACCTATCTCCAGCTCCAAAATGGAGAAGAGAGGAATAGCTATCCGGACTTCTTTAGAAATAAAGTGCAGTGAGAAATAATAAAATAATAAGTGATATGTGGTAAGTGAAGATGGCCGCCAGAATTAGATGGAGGCCATTTTAATATGGGGACTTTTATCTTTGGCAGCTTCTGTTTCGGGAATAGTTTCGGGACTGCCGGTAAGGTGAGGCGCAAAAAGTGATAGCGCCTGAGTTTTTTATTCATCTTCATTTTCCTTTGAAACTGTCAGTTTTTGTCGCTTTCATTTGATAGAATAATTCCGCTCGCAAAAATGAGCTGAATTTTTTCCAAAGGAGGCAATGATGGATAGAGAAAAGTATGTGGCTGAAATTTCTGATTTGTTTGCGGAAGGAAAGTTCGAAGAGGCTTATGCCCGTCTGGAGGATATGGCTTCGGCCCGGGCGGAGGAGCTCAGGGGACCTGCGGAAGCGGGAGATTCGAAGGCTCTGTATTCGCTGGGGCTGCTTTATCAGGATGGAGTGGGAGTGAAGAAAGATTTCCCGCTGGCTGTCGGCCTGTATAAGAAGGCGGCGGAAGCAGGAAATACGGAGGCTATGAATCAGCTGGGCCGGCTCTATGGGAATAAGAAGAGCGGGATGTATGACGAGAAGGAGTGTTTTGCCTGGTATCTCCGGTCGGCAGAGGCGGGAGATCCCCGGGGCGAATTCATGGCAGGTTCCCTTTATGAAGCGGGATTCGGTGTGGAGAAAGATATTTCCAAAGCTCTTGAATGGTACAGGAAATCGGCAGCCCGGAATGTGACGGAAGCGGAAATTGCCCTGGGTGACTGCTATGTTTTCGGCCTGGGCGTGGAAAAGGATTACGAAACGGGACGGAAATGGTTCGAGAAGGCTCTCAGTGAGGGAGATCTGAATGGCAGCTGGCGTCTGGGAAAAATGTACAGAGAAGGCTGGGGAGTCGAAAAGAATGACAGAAAAGCGGCCACTCTCTTCCGGAAGGCTGCCGATGCAGGAATTGAGAATGGTCAGATTCTTCTGGCCCGTATGTATAAAGAAGGCACCGGGGTGAAGAAGAATCCGGAAAAAGCAGAGGCCCTTCTCAGGAAAGCTGCTAAACATGGAAGCGGGGAAGCCAGGGCAGAGTCGGAGAAAATGTGAGGAATCCCTTTCGGGGAGTTTCTCGGGGCTTCGCCTTTTGAAGCATGATGGATATCGGGCTTTTTATGGATTTTCGGAGTATACTTAAGGTATATGGAAATTCTCAAGGCGGCAGACGACCGGGATTCGTGAAAATTCACGGCAGGTCATGCTGCTTTATAGCCGTCCACATCAGAATGGGACGGAAATCCCGTTTCCTTTAGTTTCTATCCGGAAAGGTCTGACTGTCCATGCCCGATTTACGTAAAAGTTTCCGCCTTCTTCGCATATATGATATTTTTCAGCATCTGGAAAATGGAGGCACAGTACGCCGGGAGGATCTGGCGGGAGAATTTGACATGAGCGAGCGGTCTGTACAGAGAGATGTACAGATGGTGAATGAATTTCTCCGGCAGCGGATGGAGGGGGAAGAAATACGGTTCAATCGTGCCAGGGGCGGCTATGAATTTCACCGGGAAGGAAAGAAGTATCTCTCCAATGGGGAACTCCTTTCCATATGCAAGATATTGATCGAGAGCCGGGCTTTTACGAAGACTGAGCTGGATTCCCTGCTTCAGCGCTTTTTGAAATCCATGGTTTCCCAGCCGGTGGAAAAAGAAATCATTCAGTGCATCAATAATGAAATTTTCCACTATAAAAATCCGGCCCACGGCAAAGCAGATCCGGATCTTCTGTGGAAGACAGAGGAAGCCATACATCAGCATAAAGTGCTTGCCATGACCTATGAAAAACAGGACGGGGAAACCGTGGACCGCAGAATATGGCCAGTGGGAGTGCTCTTCTCGGTATATCATTTTTACCTCATCGCCATCATCGATACAGAAAAGGGACATGAGGATTTCGAACGCCATGGACCTGCTATTTATCGATTTGACAGGATTCTGGAAATAGCAGATACCGGTGACTCCTTCGACGGCAATCTCACGTCCCGATTCAAGGAAGGAGAGTACAGAAACGGAATCCATTACATGTACGGCGGGGACCTGCAGCAGGTGGTCTTCCGATTCTACGGACCCTCTCCGGAGGCAGCTCTGGATCAGATTCCTACGGCAAAATCAAAGCACATGACAGATGAGGAAGGAAAAGATTTCTATGAAATCACGGCCCTCGTCCGCGGAAATGGCATCCTATTCTGGCTCGAAAGCCAGGGACCCCGTGTAGAAGTGCTGAAACCGGAATCCCTCCGGGAACGCTGGATCGAAGATGCAAGAAAAGTCGCAGCCTTCGGGGATAAGAAATAAGAGTTTACTTTTGAAATATAATTGAATTTTTCAAATAAAATGGCCGGCTGAGCCGGCCATTTTATATTGGGCATTGATTGGAAAATTCTTTTTCAGAAGCCTTTGAATCGGGAATCCCGGGGATCTCGGGGGTAATTTCGGGGCTGTCGGGAAGGTGGGCCGCAGCAAATTGTGAAGCGGCCCGATAAAAAAACAAACAACCGGTCCTTTGGGCCGAGGAAAACAGGCAAACCCCGCCTTCTGCCCGAAATGGCTTGTGGATGGCTCGCCGGTCCAAGGCAATACGTATTTATGCGTGGACCATTGAAAATCGGATTTATAAAAGAAACAGTTTAATTTCTGTTTTTTCTTCTTTGTCAGAATGATCAGTTTCCTTCTGAGGAATCCGGAGAAATCATTTTTTCAATTATATTTTGGTCAGGATTCTTTACTTTTCTTTCAGTTAAGGTATCCAGGTAAATTTTGAGCAAATTTGAGATACGGTTTGAAATACCTGAAAAACGGGGAAATTTTTCAGAAAATATCAAGGTATAAATCTGTAAATTCTTTTCAAAATTTATGAGGGCTTCCATGTATTGGTTTCTCCTGAGTTTTTCATTCCCGTCCTTATAGTAAGTCCTGGCCCGCATCAGTAAAAGCCAGGGAAAATCATACTTTCCGAAGGGAATTCTTTGTGCCTGCATCAGCAGACGAATTCTCTCGCTTAAAGCTGCGCTTGCTATTTCAAGATCGTGATCGTAATCATAAAGAATATTTTCTGAACCTTTTTCGGGAACGATATACGGAGATAAATTAAATGATAAGAAAGATCTAAGAAGATAAGCATGACCCGGTAAAAGTACTGGCAGAGCAAGGTCTCTGTCATCGGGATTACTTTTCTTCGAGCAAAAGGAGCTGCTGAAAAGGCGCAGCTGCCACAGATTCCTGCGGACGATGATTAAGAATCATTTCTCGGCCAATCCTGAAGATTATGATAGTGTCACAGCCCTTGCTGCTATTCGTATTAAACAGGGTAAAAAAAGCGGAAGCCTGGAAATATTTGCGCCGTGCCGCACCACACTGTGAGGAGGCGAGGGAATTGGGAGGGCTTATTTGATATTTGTCTTAGGCGTTTTTCAATCTTTCCACGACAAAAAGCCACGGGCAGGGAGCTCTCATACCTGCTTTCGTGGCTTTTTGATTCGGATGTTCCAATCGATTCGATCATCGTTTCATTTTATGGATCCATATTTGGGAGTTCATTCATCGCCCTTTCCGCTTTCTCTGAGATTGGCCGTAGCGGAAACTTGCGGGTGATTTCCTTCGCTCTACTAATATAGTGCAAAAAAGGATATTTATTTCATTATTTTTTGATTAAATTTTGCGGTTGTGAATTACCAGGCATTAAGGCCCCAAGGGCCGGGTAAGTTCATCTTTGGTACAAGGCCCATGTGAGGCTAATTATCGAAAGATACATATGCTAAATGACTCATTCGTAGTCAAAAAGCCCACTAAGGGCAGCTGTGCTGGACATATACTTTTGACGGAAAATATAAAAAGGCGGCGCCCATCAATTTGCGCCGCACCTTCTGCCTCTGCATAGGCGGCTCACACGATTTTGAGCGTCGCTTTACTCCTCCAAAATCGGTTCGCTGCCTAACTTACCACTTGTCACTTTTTCTAACTACTACTCACTTTCCTTCCATTCCGCATCGATAGTCGTCCCGAAGACTTCATAATGTTTCCTGAGTTCCTTCTTAAGACTTCTTGCCATGGATCCCATGGTCACATAGGTAATGCCTCCGGAAAGGACCGCTCCCAGAAGGGGAATGGCTTTGGCCACGGTTTTACCGAAAAGCTGCCGGTTAATCTGAATCCCCAGGAACATTAAGACCTGTTTCAGGGTAGGATGCAGCGTTCCTTTCGTCAATGCATGGGTAATCAGTGCCTTCTCGCAATGCTCTGCCAGCTGTCTCATGATTTCCACAATGGCCCTGTTGGCCTGGGTCACGCCAAACATGACTCCCAGAAAAAGGACCAGCTTCATCTTTCCTTCTTCCTGCAGCACCTTTCCCTCATAGAGACTGCTCCAGCCATAAAGGTAAGCCAGCATCTGAGCCAGCCGCATGGCATGAGCAAAAGTCTGTACCCCGTCTGCCATCATAGCCGGAATCATGGAAAGTCCCCCGGGAACGCCGGCTGCTGCCGATAGTACGGTACTTCTCATGCGCTCCGAGGAAATACAGTCCTCCGCCAGCTCATCGATGATATCCAGCGGAATTCCCGCCTTCGCAGGATTCGTCCGGATGGCCTCCTCCACCTTTGAAGAATCGCACCTTTTACTCAAAGTTTCGCGAAGAAAAGCCTTCCTGTCAATCACCGCCCCCGGCAGCCCCTGGGCCATATTGAGAATGGAATCAAAAGAAATACGATCCGCCATAATCAGAACTCCTTATTTCTACGACTCAAGTACTTTATTTTATTATGGCGAATCTTCGGGCCGGACGCAACGTTTTTCCATCAGAAACTTTACAAAGTGAGGTTGTACGATGCTTACACAATACGTTGAATCACCGGAGATGATAAAGCTATCAGTGATCAGTTCAAAGTTATCAGTACAAGAGGCCCGCATCAAATTTGGATAAAGAAAGTATATCTATTTTTGTACGCCGCCCTTCCTGCAAAACTTTTGAGTCATTTCCCCGGGGTGTGTTTTGTCAGTGAGTTTCATATGTGCCTTCCCCATGCGAAAAAAGGCTTCCTTGCGGGAAGCCTTTCTGACAAGTCTCTGGATCGCTGGTCACTAACCACTAAGCACTAAAAACTAACTGCTGGCAACTAACGTCTAACCTCTCATTCCTCACTCAGAATCGCATAGGCCTTTTTATATTTCTCCACCCGTTTCAGATCTTTTTCTGTCACCACAGGAAGGCGGGTGAGGTCCATATTGTTTCTGAGGTCCGATTTTTTGACGGCTATGGCGTAGGGGTTGCCGCTCTTTTTGACTTTTCGTACGTAGTCCAGGTAGGGCAGGGAATCGTCGTGGGTGAGGAGTCCCACGGCTTCTGCCACTTCGTCTCCGAATAGTTCCCGCAGTTTTTCCACGGTCATATCCGTGTCTTCCACTGTATCATGCAGCATACCTACCACTGCGTAAGTTTCGCCCAGGTCCTTTATTCCATTCGATACGGTGAGGAGATGGTTCATGTAGGGTTTTCCGGCTCTGTCCACCTGTCCCTTGTGGCAGGTTTCTGCCACTTTCCTTGCTTTTTCCAGTAATGTTTCCATCATGTACCTCCTTTTCTCTATCTTTATTATAGTGGAAATGGGGACAGAAGTTGTCGCTTGCAAAGTGATTTTTTCGTTTCCTTCTAATCACTGACTGCTAAATGCCAATCACTAAAAACTAAAAACTAAAACCATTACCTTCCGGCTGAAAGGCCACATCTTTGTGCTACAATAGACCAGAGGAGGTGTTCTTATTGCATGTATGTAAAGTGAAAGATAATGATTTCCTTATCGAAAGGGACGGAAATCTTTTTGCCCGGGCAGCGGAACTTCTGACGGGGAAAGTATTTCCTTTAGAAATGGTGGAAATGGAAAAACCATCGGGATTTCCGCTGTATGACGTGGGCAATTCCCGCTGCCTCGGAATCGGCTGGTTTTCGTCGGAAGGAGTGAGGCGTTTCGCCGGCGCACTTTTTCATTTCCTTACGGGTCATGATTATTCGGAAAATCCGGAGCCTTACCGCACGGAGCCTCTCATGATGAGCACCAGAGATTTTCTGGAGGAGCATCCGGAGGTATATGAGGAAATCGGCACTTACGCGGAAAAGATCATGAGGACCCGGGAGTATGATGAGTGGGAAATGGAATTCGAATGTTTCCTCGCGGAGTACCCGAAGACCATTCCGGCGAGGGACCGGCCGAGGTGGCGGGATATTTTCCATCTTCTCTGGAAACGGACGGCAGACCGGCTGGATTATGAAGGAAAAGAAATCTGGCCTGTGAAAGAGGAAAAGCTGCAGGAATTTATTTCCTTATGGAAGGAAGGTAAAGCGCCCCTTTCCGGCGGAACTCCGGTGAGGGAAAAAGGGAAGGGAAATATTTCCTTTAGAATCCTGATTGATGGCGATGCATGCCCTGTGATCCGGGAAACGGAGCGGATTGCTGCGTCTTATGGGATTTCCTGCTTCATTTACTGCGATGATTCGAGGGAGATGGAATCGTCCTACAGCAGGATCATCCGCGTGCCCCGCGGGGCGAATTCTGCCGACTGGGCCATCGTGGGAGATGCGCGCCCCGGAGATATCGTGATCACCCAGGATTTCGGCCTGGCTTCCATGGTCCTTGCCAAAAGGGCTCATGCGATGCACCAGGACGGCTGGCGCTATGAACTTTCCGCTCTCGATAAAGGGGTGAAGAAAAGGAAAAAACGGCATCCCTACGGGAAAAGGAGAGGCGAAGAAGATGGAAATTTCGAAGAAGCGCTGGATGAGCTGGTGAGTGAACTGATGAATCCGGAGTGAGAGGACTTTTGCCGGGAGTGGGATGAAAAGACGGATTGGGGACTGCGGATTTCGGAATTCGGGAAGGTGGCGCCTTTAATATATAATGGGCGCCATTTTTTATATGGGGATTTTCAGTGTAGACGGCTTTTGAATCGGGGATATCGGGAATGGTCGGGGTTCATTTCGGGAATCTCGGGAAGGTGTACGGCCTTCGGCCGCAAGATTTATAGTTTGACGTTACGGGGCAGCGGTTTGAGACAATTTTTCTGCCTGCGATAGATAGCCCCCTTCACCCGCTTTGCGGGAGCTTCCCCAACAGTATGAACTTTAGTACCGAAGGCAGTTCATAAGTTGTATTTTTATTCAATTATGGCATTTTTAAATATTTCAGCGATCAGTTTTTACATGAATTCAATTCATTTCCATT
>Ga0256406_1003669_pt1 | contig 18678 bp, 17 predicted proteins | sample RumenRJG_03DNA_FD_185986 | JGI IMG/M metagenome (GOLD analysis project Ga0256406, IMG submission 185986) | Bovine rumen microbial communities from Lethbridge, Alberta, Canada - RJG_03 | ecosystem: Host-associated > Mammals > Digestive system > Stomach > Rumen | place: Canada: Alberta | collected...
CTGTCTCCCACGGAAAGTCCTGGGTTACAGAACCCCGGATGAAATCTTCGAGGAGGAAATCGACCGAATCTACCAGGCTACTGCCTAGCGGAGGGTGTCCAACTTGTTGTTGCAATTTAGGATTTTATTTTTTTGATAAAAATTGTTATAGTTTGGTCTTTTCTCTCGCTTATTAGGCTTATATTTAAATGCTAAATCTGCAGTTATCCTGTCAAAAAAACTTTTAAAATAAGCAAAAGCGACCAAATAGTTTTCTCTTTTCTTTTCAGATAAATACATAAAATATAAATAATACGCTCTGTAATCTTTATCAATCGCTTTGCGCAGTTTACATTTACTCTTATTTTCAAAGAATGCAAGAAAACTATTTTCACAATTATATAAACAATATTTATTTAAATCAGGCTGTTGTTTTGATAGCACTTCCAATAAATCAATATATTGAAACTTACTCTGAATCAAATAAGCGATGGCTATTGTTGTATCATAGGAATTCCATTTTCCAGCTCGATTACGATTAAATAATTGGCGGAGAAAATCTTTGATCGCCCTATCACTTTTCGTTTTCATAATCATAATCGTTAAACGCTTTGGATCTAAATAAATAAAAGAAATGCTCTTTTTAATTAAATTGATAATTTCCGTTTTAACTGAACTTATTTGCAGCTCTGTTTTATTCTCATAAATATAATAATTGAAAACCTCGTTCGCCGTAAATTCAATGTCATCTGAAGAGAAATACTTTTCGATTAATTCATTATATTTTTCTACATCTATGCTGTCATTTGTTAATTCCGCAGACAAATCTTTTAAAAATTTTAATAATTCTCCTTTATAAAGCTCTTCTATGTTGTGTTTTATACCATTAACGTATTCATCATACAAAGATTTTTTTAATTCATCATTAATTTCCTTTGTTTTCTTCATGCAGCACTTTTTTGTATTTAAAGCTAATCCATATTCCTTTAAAATCGAAGAATATTCATTCCGAATTTCATTATAAGCAGCATGAATTTTATTAATAGGATGATCTGAGGAAATCAATATATACAAATCATCCACATAACGTACCATATGAAAAGACGAAAATACAGACAGTTTTTCTGAAATATATTTATAAAGTTTAGAATCCACCTCATCAAGATAAATGACCGTTGCTAAATAAGACGATGCAACACTATTTTCGATTAATGGGAATTTCCCATCTCCGCAATATTTCAATAGTTCTTTAAAAAGCTGTAACTGTGTCTGTGTAAACACGATCTTATCTGAATTACATATTCTATCAATTTGTGTTATTAATCTGTCTATACTAATATTTGCAAAAAAATTGGTAATATCTGTTTTAATAAAATATTGATATTCGTCACTGCAATAATTTAACTCTTTAAAAAAGGCATCGTAATCTTGCTTATATTTAGCACGCATAAACCCATAATTTCCCGCATAATAAGCAGAAATTACATTAGGTCGTTGCATTACATACTGGTCATGTATCTCTTTTCCTATTGACTGAAGAACAAGATAAAGAATTGGTGAAATTAGAGATGCATCTCGAAAACTTCCATCACTTTTTTGAATAAAATTTTCCGATTGAAACATTACTGATGGTAAAAGAACAAATGATCCTGTTTTTATGTATGCGTCATAAAATTCTTTACTCTTAATTTTTTCTCTGTCTTCGTTTGATATTTTTGTAAAAGGAAACCATTGTAAATTAGACTTGAGCGATCCTAATTTTACGGAAAAATACATTTCGCATATATCAGCCCAGATTTCATATGTAATGCCAAACAATGGGACCACCTCTAACTTTAAAACAAGACATGCCATTTTAGAATATAATCAATAAATAGTCGAGGAAAAGAATATCTGTCTATGTTATTATATTGGCTGCTGAGAAGTGAATTAATAACTTTCGCCCTCTCATTCATGGCCAACAAACCTGAAGGTCTATTTTCTATGCCTCCATCCAACTTGTATTAAATTTTTAAAGTACATCATTTTCGCCTTGCCTTTTTACAAACTATTGTTTCTTTCAAAGTTATTGGTAACTATTTTACCATGAAATGAAGCAATTTAAGAAAAAGCGACCGCCGCTTGTTCTGCAGCTGCCGCTTGTTTGTCTTTCTTATTTACTTCCGATACCCGTCCGGATTCTGTTTCTGCCAATTCCAAGAGTCCCGGCACATGTCTTTCAAATCACGTTTAGCTGTCCAGCCGAGCACCGCCTTCGCTTTGTCCACATTGGCAACGACGGCCGGCAGGTCCCCGGCGCGGCGCGGTCCGATTTCGTACGGCACCTTGATGTCGTTGGCTTCTTCAAAGGCGTGGACGATTTCCAACACAGAATATGGCGTACCTGTCCCCAAATTGATGATTTCGGTTCCCTTGTGATTGGCTGCGTATTCAACCGCCTTGACGTGGCCTTCTGCCAAATCGACCACGTGGATATAGTCGCGCTGACAGGTCCCATCCGGCGTGTCGTAGTCGTCACCGAAAATCGTCAGGTGATCCAGCTTGCCGACGGCCACTTGTGAAATATAAGGCATCAGGTTGTTCGGAATGCCCTTCGGGTCTTCCCCGATTCTGCCGCTTTCGTGGGCGCCAATCGGATTGAAGTAGCGGAGCAGGATCAGTGTCATATCCGGATTGGCCACAACCGCATCCTGAAGAATCTGTTCCATCATCGACTTCGTCCAACCGTAGGGATTGGTGCAGTTGCCCTTCGGCATCGTTTCGACGTAAGGGATTGGATTTTCTGAGCCGTAGACCGTCGCAGACGACGAGAACACGAAGCGGCTAACGCCCGTTTCTGCCATGCATTCCAAAAGGGTCAGCGTCGTGTCGATGTTGTTGCGGTAATACATCACCGGCTTTTGAACCGATTCGCCGACAGCCTTCAAACCCGCAAAATGAATCACGCAGTCAATGTCATTCGATTTAAAAATTTTCATCATCGCGTCCCGATCCTGCACATCCGCTTCGTAATGGACGATCGGCTTTCCTGCCAAGGCTTCAACGCGCTTCACCGCTTCCGGTGACGAATTCGAATAATTGTCAACAATGACCACATCGTGACCGCTTTCGATCAAAGCCAATGCCGTGTGGGTGCCGATATAACCGGCTCCGCCGGCTAAAAGTATATTCATAGGAACCTCCTCAGAATCTTTATGATGAGCAATTAATTAAGTTACATTATAGTGCATTTTTAACGCAAATGGTTACTTCTGCCACATTTTCTCTTTTTTTAATCTTAATTTTTCAAAGCTTAACTCGAACACATCTAACGATTTAACCGATTTTTCTCAACGCAGCGAAGTTGTTTTGAGTTCTGTTTTTCCTAAAATACGGAATCAATGTCACAAGCCAGTAAATTGTATAGCCGATCCAGACGCCGAGGGTGTTGTTCAGCAAATCGTCCAGATCAAACATACCGCATCGGAAAACATACTGCATGAGTTCGATTGCCAGCGAACACCCGAATCCGGCGAGCACAGGCCAGACAAACGTGCGTTTCTGTAGAATAATCGGCAAAAGTAAACCAATCGGCATGAGCAGCAGCATGTTCAGTATAATCCCTTTAGCCGCCAAATAGCTCGGGCTGGCTAACATAGCGCGATAGCCTGAAAATAAATGGAAATTCGGCGCCATGAACTGCCCGGGATCCCGTGTAAACACAGTAGAGCCGAACACGAAAGTCAGATAGATAGCCAATACCACCGCCGACAGCCCCTGTCTGAAACGCGTTTTCCCCAAAAAATTCAAGACTGCAAATAAAACCAGAACTGCTAAAATGATCAGCAGGCTGTAAAAAGCCCATTTTGCTGACCAGTGAGGGTGATACCCTTCCCAGAGACTGTTGACCGCGTCCTGCCAGCTCGTGCGCGCCATCGCCTCAAGAACCGAATTGTAAAGCTTCGCCAGTATCCTGAGCAACACATTAAAATAATGCGAAAATATTGCTAACATTCATTTCTCTTTTCTATTATTTCTCTTTCAAAGTGACTGGTAACTATTTTACCATGAAACGTGTTGTTTCAAAAAAACAATTGTCGTTGCTCCTGGATTCGCATTTTATGAATTAAAATGTAACCTACAAAATGATTCAATGCTGAAGCCGACTCATTTGCTCATGTAAGCGGGACCACACTATGGAACAGGTCTATGTGAAATACACTAAAGATGTGGAAAACAACGGCATCGTGATCTGTTCCAGCGCTGATGGTGCTGTCATCCAGCGATCATACAATAATTAGCTATACTCCAATCCGAATCTTTCTCTTAGCGAAAAGAGCGAGGATGACCATGTTCAAGCCATCGGAAAAGTCATCAGAATAGTGAGAGCTGATGAAATTTTAGACGCTTAAAATTTCTACTATACTGAAGGAACTGCTATCTGAAGAGCTGTATAAATTCGAACACAAGTATGAAAAATAATAATTATCGTCTTTAATCTTTTAAGTTAACGCTAAGTGGCTACATTTGCCCGTGCGTTAAAGGCTTCAATTATCAAATGCATTTTTTACTGATTGATAATCCCAGCAACACTGACCATTTTCGTACTTTAACATTTTTGCATGAGTACCTGTATAACGAACTGCAGCCGGACATTTTGTACGATCAACTTTTGTGTCGTTATAGAGGATAATAATTTTGATATTTGCTTCGACAGCTTTATCACACTCAAATTTGATATAGCTGCGTTTGTCTACTGTTCTGTCTTTTGCGCGCATGTTTCAGTCCAGCTATTATAACTTCCACAATACTGGCATCCACCCTTTATAATACTATTTGTGTGATCCCCTACTATCAAAACAAATGTCTTAGACCCATCCATACGGTATTTTAGCGAAGCTTTTATTAACAGTAAAGGCTATGCAAATCATGGGCGTCTGTAAACGAAAAGCTCCAATGACTGCTGTCATTCCATTTATGAAGTTGATCGACTGCATTTTTTATCATTATCAAAGTCTGCCACACTGTATGTCCTTGTTCTATATATGCCCATTTAAAACTCCTCCTTGATCGAATTCATATCAAATTGATTAATAACTTCTTGCGTAAGAACAATTGTAATTCCCTGATCAGCTTGAAATTTGCTACTCCGAAGAGTACACAGCATACATTTCAACAGCTCTGTATAGTTCTTCTCTGGAAGACCGTTAATAGTTGTTACACCTCCCCCAATGAAAGGAAGATTAATCGGCTTTGCAGCATATACCCTTCGCATCTCTACCCACATCCGGAGCAATAATTGTTCGTATTCTCCGATGCCAATGTATGCAGTCTCACTCTTATCAAAATGCGAAAACGCAAGCATCAGGAAGTCTTTGTATGGAATAAGTCTTCCCAGTGGATATATGTTTTTCCCTCCTGATATATGTGGTGTAAAGTTTGATTTTTCATCTACTGCTACATTGATAGCCATCTTAAGTTGATCAATATTGTCAATATAATTATCGATCATCTTACCATTTAATGTTAATGTGGGCAATAATACGATCATCAACGTTAATATCAAATCGCTCATTGCACGGGTTTACCTTCCAACCAATTTCTTCAAAGATATCACCGATTTTAATGACCACAGGTTTCCATTAATTTCTGTGGCTATATGCCCTATGACTGGACCATTTTAGTAAGAAATAAATTATCGTGGCAAGAGCCACTAGCACCGCGCCAAAAATAAGTCCCCATTTCCACCAAGAAAGATTTGCGTTGATATCTCTTACGGTATAGCCCCAAAGACCAGCAATAGTACTAAATCCAACAATAATCGAGAAGGCATACTGAATATTTAATATGTTTCGGAATCTTGTTCACAATACTAAATCCTCACTATACCTATATCAGTATGTATAATTATCAAAATAAATTGTTTCTCAAGTCATGTATCATTCTTTGATACATTTCCTGCAAACCAACTTCTGGCTTCCAACCAAGTTTCTCAAGTTTTGCGCTACTTAACTTTAGATGAGTATCTGCTGCATATCCGAATTTATTTGAATCATCTGGTATATCAAATATCACTTTAATTTTTCTATCCGCTATATTTTCTGCAACTAACTTTGCCATGTCTGCAATTGTTGTGTGCGTTTTTTCATTAACAACGTTATATACTTCCCCCTTCTTTCCTTTGAAAAGAATTGTGAAGAGCCCAAGCACCATATCTCGACTATAACAATAATTGCCTTCTGACATGCCATTTGTATGAAGAACAATATCCCTTCCCTCAATTACACTTTTTGCAAATTGAGCAAATATTCTTCCCTCCCAAGGAAGAATACCCGCTCCAAATGTTTGTGCTAGACGAGCTATTCTCACATCTAATCCATATTCAGAAGCATAAGCAACACATAAATTTTCGCTCATACGTTTACTCTCCGGATAATTGCTACGTATTTTTGTAATATCAATATATCCAAGCTTATCTTCAGTAGCAAGCTCTTCATCCAAAGACCCATATACTTCCATTGATGAAATATAAATAAATGTCTTTGTATGATGCTGTACTGCAAACTTAAGAAGATTATCTGTCCCGTCTATAGCAATTTTAATAGTTTCCACGGGGCGTGAAACCATTATTTTAGAGGTTGTTACCGCAGCGCAATGAAAAATATAATCTAAATCTACACTTATTTCATCAAACCATCTAGTATCAGTAATATCTCCATTGATTACATTAATATCTTTTAGCCTATGACCATATATAGACTTAGCCTTATCAATATCTCTGACAATAATAAATAGTTCGCAACTAATTTGCATCAAACTTCTAGCTAATAGTGAACCTATCAGTCCGGTAGCACCAGTAATAAATATCTTCTTTCCCTTTAAAATAGGGGCATACTCACTATTAGCGATTTTCTCAATATCTTCTTGTAAAAAAGTCATTCTTCGTACCCGTATATCTGTGCGTTTTCTTTTGCATCTAGCAAAGCTCTCATCGTATAAAAATCATCTGGTGTAGTTATTTTAATATTTTCCAATGGACCATCAACCAAATAAAGTTCTTTTCCATAATAAGTCATCAGGCTACAAGAATCTATAAAATCCATTTTTCCATCGGCTTTTGCCCTATTATGGGCCTCCAGAATCTCATCAAGCCAAAAGCTTTGAGGAGCTCTCGCTAATCGTGTCTTTGAACGATCAGGAATTTCATCAATTTTATTCTTGCCAGATACAACTAGAACCGTTTCTTTTACTTTCACAGAAGTAATGGCTGATCCATATTTCTTGACGGATGCAAGATTATCTGATATTAGCTTCGAAGTGATAAGTGGACGAACACCATCATGAATGAGTACAATACTTTTTTCATTTCCTGCCAATTTCTTTGCAGCAATGAGTCCATTATATATAGACTGTTGTCCATTATCTCCCCCTGGCACTATTTTCTTTACCTTGAAAAGATTGTATTTTTTAATTAACTCGACAAGATAAGGAATCCAATCTTTAACGCAAGCGATTGTTACAGCATCAATCTCAGAACAATTTTGAAACTTTTCAATAGTATGAACGATTATTGGTTTTTCGTGGATCTCCAAAAACTGCTTTGGTTTTGTTTTAGTATGCATGCGTGAACCAACTCCACCTGCAAAAATTACTGCTATATTCATAATATATAATAACCTCCTTTCTATATATAATTAACGAATCATCTATATATGTATAAACTTATTACTATTACTGCATTTTATTGTATCCTTGTAATTGTATATAATTTTTTTAATAATTTTTTTTGTTTAACTTCCTCAAAAAATAATTCAGCACTCTATTATTAGTGATTTTAAGTAATATGAAATAGACTAATATTGAGACTAATACAGCAGTAATAGTAGATAGCAATACACTGTTAATAAAAGTCGTGCTCAAATAGCAAATTAGCATTATCCCTGCACATCCTAGAAAAACAACTAAGAGTTCTTTCAAATTGACCTTATACTTATATATTCCATCAGATTTACATACACATATTATCACAGATATAAATTCAGCAATTACGGTTGTAACAGCTGCTGCATTTTGATTAAAAAACGGAATAAGAATGAAATTAAGTACTACATTTACAATCGCTGCCGTTGTAGTTGCCAACAATAATTCTTTATCCTTTCGATTCGCAATAAGAACGCAATCAGAATAAAACCAACTAAAAATGCTAAATATTAAAGCGATACTTAATATTTTCAATGAACTTGTTGCCTTGATATATTCGTTTCCACCAATAATACAAATAATATTTTTACTTAAAGCAAACATTCCGACAACGGTAGGAGCTACAATTGTAATCAATGAATCAAATATATTATCTGCCATTTGCTTATACAGTTTATTATTACCAATAGTTAAACAAGCAGAAAGTCGTGGGATAGAGACAATGATTATTGCCGATAATAAACTCTTAACTACTATGTAAATTTTACTAGATATTGAATATAATCCAGTAGCATAATTACCCGAAAGAATCCCTAACATAGTGACGTCTGAATTAACAAAAACGGTGGTTGCTATATTATTAAAAAATAATAACATTATCGGCTTTAGCATCCGAATAAGATCTTTATTAAAAGTAATTCTAACTTTACAATATTTTCGTCTTGTAATTGCATTTAAGATATTCGCGCCTGAACTAGAAATAACAGAAATTAAAGCATAATTTAACAAATCGTCTTTAGATTTAACTATCATAAATAATGCAATAGCCGATACTATTTGTATAACAATTGTTCTTATCGTTATATATTCAAAATCTTCATATATATTAAAAATCCACTCACATCCTATAGTGGTTAATATTATCGAGATACTTAATATATAAATAACTGCTTTATCTTCTTGAAGTTTTCTGAAAACCAAAACACAAATGATAAGGGCAATATAAGATAGTAGCGTTGAAATCAAGTTGATCGTAAACACATTAGACGAAAATTTATCAATTTTATTTCTATCTTCTCTCAAACGTGATCCTTCACGAATAGCAAAAGTACTAATTCCTAGGCTTGCGAACAAAGAAAAATAATTCACTATAGAATTAGCAAAATTATATTTACCTACATTTTCAACATGTAAAATACGCGAAACATAAGGTATCGTTATTAACGGAAATGCAATATTACAAATAGTTTTAATTACATTAAGAACGGCATTTTTTGCAACGGATTTATTGCTTGTCTTCATATATTTCTCATCAAGAATAGATTTATTTATTATCTACTAAATATCGATTGGTACGGGAGCACATTTTGATTATTGTGTGTAATGAGCAAAATTGTCCATATAGATAAAAGCACTATCACAATGACGGTTATTATGTATTTGGATTTTTTAACCGGAATTGCTTTAATTACACTTGGAAAATACATATAAAGAGCACATGAAAAATAATAAGTTAAGCGATATGTATTTCCAGTTAGCTTAAAAGATAATAACAAGGTTTCAATAGCAATAATAGAAGAGTAAAGGAATAATTTAATCTTTGAATTATTATTAATTTTGTTTCCACACATCACAATCGTTATCAAACATAACCCCAAAAATATTATGAGCATTGGAATAGCAACACTGTATTGCGTATTAGCATAATTACTATTAAAATATCTTCCATAACTCGTATAATGTGATATTAATTTTATTAATATAGGTATCCCTATTAAAGCTCCAACTGTGATCAATCCGGTAAAAGCAATCATTTTCTTGAAATCCTTAAATATCCAGTATGAAAGATACAATGCAATAATGCAAAAAGCTGCTTGGTGAAAAAACAATGCCACAATTAATAATATTATTGATGCTATATATTTCTTTGCCCTAAAAAATAATATTGATACACAAACTATAGCGATAGCTATAAATTGACTAACAATATTGAGACTAACAAAATAATCTTCAGATATGACAAAGAATAGAATAGATAATCCGAAGGAATCAGACTCATAATATATCACAATAAACGTAATTGTATATATTATGATAGAGGTCACAATAAAAAATACTTGTGAATTGTTAGAAATTTTAGCCAACATAGATCCCAAGCCATAAAAAAGCGGTGAAAAATGCATTTGAAACCACTTTGGATGATAAAAAAATTCTACATAGGCATAGTAATCGGTGCCTACATTCACACGATAGGCAGCAAGATAAGTCAGCGGAACTATAGACAATGCCTCAAATAGAGTACGAAGTCCTTTGCTAAAATATTTTCCTTTAAAAGTCGTAGTTGGTTGAGCCATGATTGCTAAGCCAACACTTAACAAAGTAGCGATAACATATGCTAACATTATTTCATTATTCCTTTATGATTTTATACACCTTTTGATATAATCTCCAATTAATTTTACAAAATACTAATTGTAAGCGTATTCCAATTGGAATGCTCTTATTAAAAATTATTAATTTCCAATTGTGGATAAAATTATGGAATACCTTTTCCTGGATCAATTTAAAATCTTTATCATTAATACATCTATGTAAAAAAGCGTTTGCTTCAATTGCCAATCTTCCATACCCTGCCACTACTAAATCGGGATAATTTATTTTAAAAAATTCTATCATCTGAATAGAACTTTCTATTGCAAAATACATTTCTCGTGTATATTTTTGGTGCAATATGCTTCCTTGCCTTTTTAAATAAAAGTAATCCTTTGTACCAGTAACTGACACAGTATTACATTCTGATAACAATAAATATGTAGTCGCAACATCCTCATGCAATTTACCTACAGGAAAAGGATGCCTCAAAATAATATCTTTCTTATACAATTTTCCCCAAGCATAAATAGGCAAATCGTAACCATAGCACATTTTTTCGAGTGCTTCGATTTTATTTAATCTTAAATGTTGACAAGAACCTAAAAAATTAATTAGTTCACCATTTTCATCAACACATTTTGCACCACAAACAGATATATCAGATTGATCTTTCTTCATACATTGAAGAAGTGTATTTAGATAAGATTTTTCAATAAAATCATCAGAGTCGACAAATGAAATCAACTGATAATGTGAAGCTTGAACTCCATAATTTCTTGCTTCTGAAAGCCCGCCGTTCTCTTTATGTAGGGCAGTAACATTACTATATTTTTCTGCAAATTCGTCACAAATAACTCCACTATTATCAGTAGAGCCATCGTCCACCAATATGATCTCAAATTCAACTTTTTCCTGTCGTAAAATACTATCAACGCATTTTTTTAAATATTTTTCAACATTAAACACAGGAACGATAACACTAATCTTATTATCTTCATTCCATTCCATCATTTTTCCCAAGCAAATAATAAATTCTATCAAGACAACATTGCGTCGCATTTATATTATGATGGACATATTTATTACAGTATGCAAAACTCTTTTTACATTCTTGTTTATAGTCCATATTCAATATAGTACTTATAAGAATTTTCTCATCTTCAATAACACCATTAGGAAATTCATGCTCTAAATCCATAAACAACCCATATTCATTCTTGTATTTCTCATAATCATAAGCATAGCAAAACATTGGTTTGCCTAATAATCCATAATCAAAAAAAGCACTAGAATAATCAGATATCAATATATCAGCAACATAATATAGTTCATTTACATCAGGATAATCCGAAACATCTTTCCAAAAATTATTATTTTCTTTTGCAAAATAATCCTTAGTAAAATGATGAGATCTAACTATCACCATATACTCATTATCTAAAGTATTTTCCCACAAATCATAGTTTAAATCTTTGTTACCATACTCTCTCCAGGTAGGCATATATAGTATAATTTTTTTATCTCGTGGTATGTTCAGCTGTTTCCTAATTTTTTCTTTATCTTCACTAGTAAATTGAAACAGTTCGTCTTCGCGTGGGCGGCCACACCAAAGCATATTTTTTTCTTTCACATTAAACCATTTGACAAAAACATCGTGTGTATACTGACCATCACAACAAAAAATATCAACCTTGGAAAAATCGTAATCTTTTCGTCCCTTTACTGCATTTCCACCTTTTTTAGGTCCCGTTCCATGCCACGTATTCAAATATATTGTCTTTTTTTTCTTAAACTTTAGGCCTCGTTCGATGTTTACATTTGTAATCCAAATTTTTGCTTTCAAAGCAGTTTTAAAATATTTGAAAGTATCAATTTTAACTTTTGAAGCACTATGTACATCGTATTGTTGCGGATTAGAGAAAGCCCAAACATATTTCAAATTCTTAAATCTTGAATCTTTTTTCATAGCTTCAAATAAGACTCGAGGACTATCACTATATTGATCTCCACCATATGAAGAAAGCAAAACAAGCTTATTATCTGTTGTGATAAAAAGCCCTATAAGACGAAATAATGCACTCATCACATGTCGATAAAAAAACTGAATAATTTTATTGTGTTTTATTACATAAGCTAATTTTTCATGCATTATAATTCACTCATCTTTCATTTCGAACAAACGCCATGCTCGATCTGCTTCTCGCTTTTTATCATATTCAGTCCATGCTCTTTGATTTGCCTCGACTATTCTTTTCTTTTTGAGATCATCAATTTGTCCTATGACTTTAGCCGGGTTCCCACCAATAATTACCCCTTCACCAAAACTTTTTGTAACAACGCTTCCAGCAGCCACCACTACATCAGGCCCTAAAATAACACCTGGCATAATAAGTGATCTAGCTCCAATAAATACATTATCTTTTATTTCAATAACTCCCCATTCTTTCAAATACTTGCTAGTTTCCTTTTCTCGATGATTAAACATTTCATGAATAATATCATGATTTATAAACATTACGTCAGTTGCAATGACATCATTATTATGAAAAAGGATAAACTGAGGATCTTGAGGAATTTTGCGAGGAAAAAAAACAAAATTCTCACCTACTCCACGAAATACCTTTTTCTTTATCAAGTATTTTGTTCGCTTTCTAGCATTGAGCATAAAAAAGCATCTAATTTTAATGAATGTATTGCGATCCATAACAAATTTCCTTTATAAAATTTAAATACCTTTCAAGATAGAAAGCCAAAGGCCTATCTATGTAAGCAAAATATCAGCAATAAATATTATAGTAATTAGATTAACTACCTCACATCTATCCTACCACTATTTCTTTTATCGATTCAATTATATATTATCCTCTAGCTTTTAAAGATAATCATTCAACTTATCTATATTAACATCAATGTAAAATTTCTTTTTTCACATTATGATCATCATTCAATTCAGCACTCGCCGTCGTCTGCCCTTCCGCTATGCCTTCCGTCGACTCTTTCATAAACAAGATCTTAATCGTCGCAAAGATGATCCGCAAATCCTGAACCAGGCTCGGATTAGAAATATACATCAAATCGAGCTGCAGCTTGTCGTAAGGTGTCGTATTGTATTTTCCAAAAACCTGCGCGTAGCCGGTCAGCCCGCATTTCGCCTGAAGCCGCAGCCGGAATTCCGGCAGCTCTTCCTCGTACTGCTTCGCGATCTCTGGACGTTCAGGCCGCGGCCCGACGAAAGACATGTCGCCCTTTAAGATATTGATAAACTGCGGCAGTTCATCGATCCGCACTTTTCGGATCGATCGGCCAATCGGTGTGATCCGCGGGTCAGCGTCGCCGGAGGACAGCCGCGCGACACCGTCTTTTTCCGCGTCGACGCGCATGCTCCGGAATTTCAGCACATCGAATGTTTTGCCATCTTTCGTTAATCGGCACTGTCTGTAAAACACCGGTCCGCCGTCATATTTTTTGATCAAAATCGATACCACCAGAATCACCGGCGAAGTGATCACCAGACCGATTAAAGCGAAGATAATATCAAACAGCCGCTTAAAAAACAAATATTCCGGTGCCGGCCGATAACGTTCCAGCCGCAAAATCGGCAGGTGGAACATGTGCATCCGTTTGGCGCCGCTCATCATCACGTCGCCAATTCTCGGGATGATAAACGATGTGATATGATGTTCAACGCAGTATTTAATGATAATATTTCGGTCGTGGCTGTGAACACCGGTCAAGAAAACTGCTTCCATCTCGTCTAAACGATCAAGATGATGAATGCATTCAGACGCCTTGCAGTCGCCAACAACATTGAATTTTTGGCTCAAGCCGTATTCATGGATCAAGTCCGTCATGCCCTTGCGCATATCCCAGACGATAAAGGTCCGCTTCGGTGGAAAAGTTTTAAAATACCACCGGTGGGCCAGACTGGACCATAGAATCGAAATCAGGATCTGCACGCCGAAGGCCATCAGAAAAAAAAGCACATTCGGCAGATGTTTCGCTAAAAGCCAAGTGAGAATATACAAAAAGAAATCGGCAATCAGCGCCGCCAGGCACTGGCTGTAGATCATATCCGAAATGCGGTTGTACGAAACCAAAAAGGCGTCGTAGGTCCGTCCCAAAATCGCGTAAAGCAGCAGATAGATAAAGATCACCAGCCAATTGCCCTTGTTGTAATAGGGAGAGGCAATGTGGCTTTGCAAAAAGACCATCCACACCACCGCAAAGGCCACCGTCATCAACAGCACATTGACGATTTTCAGCGTTCGCAATTTAATATCATGAGATAATTTTCTTTGACTTCGACTTATAGGATCCATCGTTTATCTTTTCCTCACTTATTCTCTCTCATCGTCTGCCGCGTGCTAAGGCGCCGACGCATTGTATTTTAAAAGTTAAGCTGTATCTCATCAGGATACACATTAGGAATGCTAAAACTGCTCAAGGCCATTCCGCATTGTCGATATCTTCAGGCGTGCCCTGAGCAGTTGATGTGATTTTTTATTGAGCTGTGTCTGAACCGAGCAGTTTTTCTTCGTTCACGTCCGAACTGGTCAGTTTTTCGCCGTTTTTCACTTTGTCGATCAGCCGGGCGCCCTTGACGACCTTCGTCGAATCCTCGTACATGACAGAGACCTTCGTTCCGGGCATCGAGTAGGTCGTGTCCATCCCGGTCTTGCCGCTGACGGCGTAGGACTGCACGTTCCAGCTGGTCCCGTCGTCGAGCTGTTTCTTGACCATTTTGCTGATGTCTTTCGATGTCAAATCCGTCGTGAAGGTGCCGGATAAGCTGTCCATGATGCTCTTGTAATGGAGCAAGGTATTGCCGCCGTCGGAGGTCACCTTGGAAATCACCGCTTCGATGACGCGCATCTGGTTTTCACCGCGCATGTTATCGCCTTCGTTGAAGGCGTGACGTTCTCGCGCGAAGGCCAGCGCCTGGGCGCCGTTTAAGGTGTTTTCGCCTTTCTTGAAGGAATAGCCCTGCGCCGTAAAGGCTTGGGGCGAATCCACCGTGATGCCGCCGATCGAATCGATCAGCTTTTCAAAGCCCGTGAAATTGATCTGGGCGTAATAATTGATATCGGTATTGTACAGCGAACCCAAGGCCTGTTCCGAACAGCTAATGCCGTAGAGCCCGCAGTGGGTCAGCTTGTCGTAGGCACCGTTCCCAGCCGGGTTTTTCACGTAATAATCCCGAGGCGTGTTGAGCAGCAGGATCTGCTTGGTCACCGGGTTGACGATCATCAGGATGTTGACGTCGCTGCGGCTGGTGTCGAGGATTTTGCTCCGGGTGTCAGAGCCGGAGATGTAAAGGACAAAGGGATTCTTTGTCACGTCGACCGCCTTGTTCGACGTCGCCTTTTTCTTGATCGGCACCTCGTAGAGCAGCCGTGTCTTTTTCCGGAAGTCCGCGTAATCCTTTGTATCGACCAGCGTATCCGCGTAGGCCTCGTTCAAAATGATCGCCTGCACGTCGCCTTTGTAGAGCGCGGACACGTTGTCTTCCACCGATTTTTCCGGGATCGTCTTGATCGCCTTCTTGACCTTAGTGCTGACCTTGTCCACCGCCTTTTGGGTGTTGTCCGCGTCGTAGCCGGTCATCACGCCGAACTTGTAGTTCTTTGTGCTTTGAATCGTCCGGGCCTGGTCCGTCTTCAGCACGTAAACCCCTTCCACTGCGGCAATTTTATTGCTGGCCGCGGTGACCGTATTCACCGTCGAGTAGGCTTCCGCTGCGAAAGCGGTCGCGATCGCGGAGCCGATGCCGACGATCAGTGCGATGACAATCGAGGCAACCCGGCGGCGGTGGCGTTTGTGACTCGGGCCGTGGCCGGTGCCCTTGAAAAGCAGAAACGCCGTGAGTACCGTCAGCCCGGCCAAAATCGCGTAGAGCACGACCAGGTATTTCGTCGGCACCATGTCCAGACGGTGGATGTTGACAACGGCGATCGCTTCAAACAGCACCTGAAACAAGAACACAATACCTGCCAATGGGCGCCATCTTTTTCTTTCCCACATAATATAAGTTCACTCCTTCAAACCGCGGGGAACCGCCTCGCGGTTGCTCCGTGTATATGTAAATATTCTAATTATCTGCCCTTGGCCGCCGCGAAAATGCGCGCGTTGTTCGCAAAAATCGCGTCGAGGGCGTCCTCCATGCCCTTTTTCTGAAGGGCTTCAATGGCCCAAATCATGTTGGGCGGGCGGTTCTCGACGTTGTGGCTGTCCGTCGCAAAGACGTCAATCCGGCCGTTTTTAATGAGCTTAATCGCGTTGCGGGCGGTTTTACGCCGGCCGAAATTGCCGGCGTTGAGCTGAACAGTCACGTCCATATCCATCAGCGCCTCGATGTAGTCGTCATCGGCGTAGCCGCGGTACCGCTCGATATGGGCCACAATCACCTTGATGCCCCACAGATTTTCGATCTCCTCGACACCGCGGAGGGTCCGTTCGCTCCAGGGCTCAAAGGGCATTTCGAGGAGCAGGTAACGGGACTTGCCGAAGCAGAGCTTTTCGAGGTCGGGGTCGTTGACCAAGGTGTCCCGGTACGCGACCTCCGCGCCAAAGGTGAGAGCCGGCAGCTGCAGCGCGTCCGCGGTGACCTGCTGGCCTTTCTGGCGCAGCGCCTGAATCCGGCCGTTCATCGCTTTCAGCAGCCGAGCTGCCGCCTGTTCCCGGCGTTTCAAAAAGTGATCGATGGATTCCTGGGCGTAATAATGGGACGTCGACACGACGCCCCGGCACCCCTGCCGGTAGTGCTCGGTCAACAGGGCGAGGGATTCTTCCGGCGTCTTGCAGCCGTCGTCCATTCCTGGCAGGAAGTGGCAGTGGAGATCGTAAAAGGTAAGGGTGTTGTTTGAATTCATTGTTACTTGTAATAGCGGTAATACTTGCCGCCGCCGCTGGTTTCGGCGTCGTTGTAAATGAAGCCGATGACCTTCGCGTTGGCGATACGCATCTGTTCGAGGGTGTCGGCCACCGCGCGGTATTCCGTGACGTTATTGCGGACCACCAGCAAATAACCGTCGATCAACGGTGAGAGAATCAGCGCGTCGGCCACCGAAGTAATCGGCGGCAGGTCGACGAAAATGTAGTCAAAGTGGTTTTTCAGACCGTCGACCAGGGTGGTCATCTGTTCCGACTGGAGCAGCCAGGTCGGATCCGGCGGGATGTTCCCTGCGGGAATGACCGCCAGATTCTTGTGGGTGCTCATCGTCCGCGTACATTCCTTTAAGGATTTGTCCCCGATCAGCATGTCGGACAGGCCGGGCACCTGCCGGCAGCCCAGTTTCTTGGACAAAGTCGGCAGCCGCAAATCCCCCTCGATCAACGCGACTTTCTTGTCAATCTGGCAGAAGCTGATCGCGGTATTGACCGCATTGGTCGATTTGCCGTCGTGGCGAAAGGCACTGGTCACGCCGATGACTTTGCAGCCCGATCCCGGAAGGGAAAAGGTGATATTGGTGCGCAGGGCCTTGTAGGCTTCCTGAATGGGCCAGGGGGATTTATCGGTCAGAATCCATTCGGCGTTGTCGCTGGCCTTGCCGCGGTTCAATTTATTTTTAATTTGAAATGCCATATGCTTGGTTCTCCGTTCTCACTACTTTGCTTTGCTGGCAGCGTAATAATAGCCTTTTTTGCCTTTGTTGTTTGCGGCCTCGTCGAAGTTCGGAATGGTGCCGATCACCGAGAACCCGAATTTGGCTTCAAGCTCTTCCACACTCTTGATCCGGTCGTCGGTCAAGTGGCGGATGATGATAATGATCATCGCCAGCAAACAGCCGATGATCGCGCCCACCGCCGTGTTTTTAGGAATGCTCGGCGCGTAGGGCCGGTCGGGGAGGATCGGCGAGGAGACGATTTTCATCGAACTCCCTTCGACGATGCTTGCGACGTATTTCGGTGCCACCCGCGCAATCGACCGGGCCAGGTTGCGGGCGTCGGTGGCGTTTTCCAGCGTGACATCGAGAGTCACCAATTGGGAGTCGGTGTCGACTTCCGTCGTGATGTCGTCGGCAATATCGTCGTAATTCACGTCCATGCTGATCCGATCCATCGCATCTTCAACGACGGGACGGCTTTTGAGAATCGACGCGTAGGTCTGGGCCAAGGTCTGGCTGGCGGCGGTGTCCCCGCTGTTCAAGCTGCTGACGTTGTTTTCACTGCCGGATGCGTGGTTATTGACGTAGGCCGTAAAGCTGGAACGATAAGTGGGATGAATAAGAAAATTGGTGATGCCAAAAGCTAAAGCGGCGCCTATAAGGGTCAGTAAAATAACAAACCAAAATTTACTCCAGATGGCTCTGCCAATGTCCAAGAGATCGATTTCTTTCACGCGGTCAGACGACTGAAGGCTGCGGTCCTCGCTGCCGGTTGTGCTGGTATTCAATACGATTTTCCTCCATAAAAATAATCTCTATCATG
>Ga0256406_1003670_pt1 | contig 18648 bp, 17 predicted proteins | sample RumenRJG_03DNA_FD_185986 | JGI IMG/M metagenome (GOLD analysis project Ga0256406, IMG submission 185986) | Bovine rumen microbial communities from Lethbridge, Alberta, Canada - RJG_03 | ecosystem: Host-associated > Mammals > Digestive system > Stomach > Rumen | place: Canada: Alberta | collected...
CCTTCGAGGATCAGGTCCCTCGCGAGGAAAAGTTCTAAAACGTCTAATGAAAATCGTCTAATACGGGGCGGGTGTTTCATAACACCCATAACGCCTTCGTTAGAACTTTCGCTCATTTTTGTCCCGCAGTCGGTTCGAATCGAACGCCCATCCTGTTATTCAGGATCCTCCGAGTCGTTTGTTAAAAACGTTCTTAGGAGGCGCGCGCTCTATCCAGCTGAGCTGCAGAGACTTATATAGTGATCACAGGATCTGATCCACTAAATCGGCCGGCAGGCTTTGAGGCCTGCCGTCTCTTTTCGTAACTGGTAATAATTTTACTATAAATCCGCCCGTATTGCAACCGCTCCGGGATTTTTAAAAATTCACCATACCCTCGAGCCAGACGACACTCTTAAAACGGCGTCCTACCTCCGGCTCACCCGTCAAATCGTCGCCATGAATGCAGATATCGATCGGAATCCCATTCGCTTCTACCGTGAGACGAACAATCGGTTCGTTCGTCGCACTATTCCTCTCCCTGCTAAAATCCGTAATCTGTCCCAGAATATTATAGAGATTGCATTCCAGACCATACGGCATAATATAGGAATCAACGATCGAATAAACATCTTCATTTTTGATGCGGCGCGTGACCGTTGTGTATACGTCGAAATCTTCCATCGTCAGACTGTTCATCGCATCTTCATCACCGCGGGCTGCTGCGTTGTAGAGGGAATTTCTCTTCTGTTGTCTCTTTTCCTCTTTCCGCATCTGCTCCTCATTTTTCTTAATCGGAAGCAGAATCGTTCCATACTCCGCGAGACCTGACAGCGCCACCGGTTTGGCGCTGTCAAATGCCTCTCTGCGCTGCCGGTCATTCACATAATCTCCGGCATTCACAACCTGAAAGATCAGCGTCGTTCCGACACGTGAATCTTCAAATGCACCGTTATAAGATTCGACGGAAGCGGATCGTTCGACCGCTACATTCGTGCACGCGGACGTCTGTGAACCGATCATATACGGATAATAATGCTCCATATGAAACAGGTTTTCCGAATCATAATAGCCGCAGACCGTGACACCGGCATCCTGCGCATATTCCTTCGAAAATTGCGCGAACATCTGATGTTCTTCATTTTCAACAACTTTTTTATAATCGTACTTTTTCAGGACGTCCGCGATCAGCAGATCCTGATCTTCAATCGTCTGTATACTTCCAAAACCGATTGATCTCAGATAATAATGCATAAGCAACACCTCATCTTGTTCTGCCGGATCATCGGGGACTTATTTTAGTGCTTCGGAACTAATTTTTCCTTTCCACCCATATACGGGCGCAGCACCTCCGGAATATTAACGGTTCCGTCCGCGTTCAGATTATTTTCAAGGAACGCAATCAGCATACGCGGCGGCGCAACGACTGTATTATTTAATGTATGCGCCAGATACCGTTTTCCGTCCTCACCCTGAATGCGGATTCGGAGGCGGCGCGCCTGTGCATCCCCGAGATTTGAGCAGCTTCCGACTTCAAAATACTTTTTCTGACGCGGCGACCACGCCTCAACATCACAGGATTTTACCTTCAGATCTGCAAGATCTCCCGAGCAGCACTCCAGGGTTCTGACCGGAATATCCAGCGACCGGAACAGTTCAACCGTATAACTCCAAAGTTTTTCGTACCATTCCTTGCTCTCTTCCGGTCTGCATACAACGATCATCTCCTGCTTCTCGAACTGATGAATACGGTATACTCCGCGTTCCTCAATTCCGTGCGCTCCCTTCTCCTTGCGGAAACAGGGTGAATAGCTGGTCAGATGAATCGGCATCTCAGATTCCGGAATGATCTGATCAACAAAACGACCGATCATCGAGTGTTCACTTGTACCGATCAGATACAGATCCTCTCCTTCGATCTTATACATCATAGCGTCCATTTCCGCAAAGCTCATGACCCCGTCAACCACTGCGCTGCGGATCATATATGGCGGTATCACATAAGTGAATCCCTTGTTAATCATAAAATCGCGGGCATACGACAATACTGCAGAATGTAGTCTTGCTATATCGCCCAGCAGATAATAAAATCCGTTGCCGGCAACACGTCCTGCAGCATCCAGATCAATTCCATCGAACGATTCCATAATATCCGTGTGATACGGGATCTCAAAATCCGGAACAACCGGCTCTCCGAAGCGCTGAATTTCAACATTCTCGCTGTCGTCGTGGCCGATGGGAACCGAAGGATCGATCATCTGAGGGATTACCATCATCCGTTTTTTGATTTCTTCATCAATTTCCTTTTCCCGCGCACTGAGCTCTTCGATTTTCGATTTCGAGGCAGCAACCTCCTCTTTGATCTTCGAAGCCTCCTCCCGTTTTCCCTGTGCCATCAGCGTCCCGATTTCTTTTGAGGCTTTATTCCGGTTTGCTCGCAGTGTCTCGACCTCCTGGAGATTATCCCGTCTTTCCCGGTCAAGATCAATGACTTCATCAACAAGTGGAAGTTTTTCGTCCTGAAATTTTTTTCGAATATTATCTTTTACGGCTTCCGGATTTTCTCTTAAAAATTTAATGTCAATCATTGTGTTCCTTTCTTCTCCACTAGTTCTTTGAATACGTATCCGTTACTTCTTCCGGCATCGATTTTAACAGGATCTCTCCTGTCCGGATTTCATGCAATACCGTGCTGATTATCTTCCATTTCTTCTGTACCCGCCGCCTGTTTCAGCGCCTTCAGCTCTTCTTCACTGAGCATAATATAAGATTCGCCCTTCACGATTTCCTTCAGGTAAACAAAACAATTATCCTTGCTGTGGATCGCATCGAGCACAAAACCGGTATTATCGTCATCTAACATGGCAAGTACAAAGCTGAGTTTTCCACCAACATCATCGAACGCATCATATTTGACGATCCCATAGTGTGTCAGCATCTTCGTCATGCGCTTCCGGATCATGGACATATCTGCCTGACTTGCTCCCTGGCGTCCATTCATTTTATCCAATTCACGCATTCTCGACTCGAGCTCCTGTTCAAGGGATTTCGCGTCTTTTCCACGCATAAAGACCTTCATTCGATAATTCAGACGATTTTGTCTGACGATCAACGCAATTGAAATGATCAGAAGTGCAAGAACCGCGATGATCAGAATAACCATCAGCGCGGCAAACCCACCTCCTACAGTGGATGCTATCTTCTCCATATGTCTCTCCCATGTTTCATCAATGAATCAGATCAATAATCCGGTTCAGATCATCCTGCGAATAATATTCTATTTCAATTTTCCCCCGTTTTCCCCGGCCATGAAGAATTCGGACCTTTGTTCCGATTTGCTCGGTAAGTCGGTTTTCCATCTCATGATAAACCGCTTCGAGCTGTTCATTCACCTTCTTCTCGCGCTTTTCCTTCTTCGGCTTGAGCAATTCTTTTACAAGAAGTTCCGTCTCACGGACACTCAGTTCGCCACGCACCACCTCTTCAGCGGCTTTATGCTGAAGTTCCGGTTCAGACAGGCCGAGTAATGCGCGTGCATGACCCGCAGAGAGATCTCCATTGATCACCATTTTCTGAACATGCTCTTCAAGATTTAACAGGCGCACGGAATTTGTGACCGCAGTGCGACTCTTCGAAACGCGTTTCGCGACTTCATCCTGTGTCATTCCGAACTCATCGAGAAGACGCCGGTAAGCCTTTGCTTCTTCAATCGAGTTCAGATCCTGGCGCTGAATATTCTCGATAAGAGAAATCTCAACGGTTTCCTTTTCTGAATAGTCCCGAATTACCACCGGAAGAGTCTTTAATCCGGCCCTTCTTGCTGCCCGCCATCTCCGCTCACCTGCAATAATTTCAAAGAATTTACCCTTCTTTTGAACAAGCAGAGGCTGAATCACACCGAACTGCCGGATTGATTCCGTGAGTTCTTCCAAAGAAGCTTCATCAAAATCCGTCCTCGGCTGATCCTTATTGGGAACCACCTCAGAAATCCGGACTTCGACGACTCCGCCCGATGTCTCCGAGCTCTTTCCTTCCGGATCCGTTTCAAACTCGGTCAAATCTGAAGTATGATCCCCGGTCTCTGAAATATCGTTCGTATCAACAATACTCTTTCGATCATCCTTTTCGGCTTCTTCAGTTGATTGTGGTTCCACTTTCTTCGTGTTTTTCTTCACACTGCCGCTTTTTCCGGGTTTTGCTGCTGAACGGCTCGCGCTTTTTTCTTCAGATGGCCCGCGATCCGTATTTCGCTTGCCATCGTCATCAGGCGAATCTTCAGATGCAAGTTTCGGTTCATGTCTTGCAGGAGCATAGTTCTGAGGAAACAGTGATCCCAGTCCCTTCGCTTTATTCAGGCCTCTTTTAACTGCCACTCTTTCATCCCCTTTTATATTTCTATACATTAGAAATGCTGCTTATATACTAGAACTTCTTTTAATCAATTCTTTTGCCAATTTACGGTACCGCTTCGTTCCGATACAATGTTTGTCATACTCATTGATCGGCAGCCCGTAGCTGGGAGCCTCTGCCAGCCTCACAGTCCGCGGTATAATCGTATCAAATACGTACTCGCTGATATTCTCCCTGACGCTGTCAACAACTTCCTGTGATAAATTATTGCGGCTGTCATACATTGTAAATACGATTCCTTCGATTTTAAGATCAGGATTCAGGCCGTTTTTCACAAGATCCAGCGTATAGAGTACCTGCGCCAGTCCCTCCATCGCATAATACTCACATTGAATTGGAACCAGCATCGAGTCAGAAGCTGTCAGCGCATTTAATGTAAGTTGCCCGAGCGACGGCGGACAGTCAATAATAATAAAATCATAATCTTCACGGACAGGATCAATTGCTTTTTTAAGTCTCAGGTCCCGGTCCTGAACTTCATTCAGCTCAATTTCGGCACCTGCCAGATTCATATTTGCAGGAATCAAATCATGATACTTCTTTTTCAGATGAACAATACAGTCTTTCACATCACAATTTTCAGATATGAGTTCATAAACCGTATTTTCCTGCTCATATTTTTCTACACCCAGTCCGCTCGTTGTATTTCCCTGCGGATCAATATCAATCGTAAGAACTCTTTTACGCAGCTGTGCAAGAGCCGCAGAAAGATTGATCGCAGTCGTCGACTTACCAACCCCACCTTTCTGATTGGTGATTGCAATTACTTTACCCACAACGCTCCTCTCTGCATAACAACAAAATCAGTGATTGGAATTACATTATACACTATCCAAAGGTAAAATTAAACCAATATACTCGTGTCCTGTCAAAACATTCGTTGAGTCAGAGTCAATCTTGCTTCGATGTTTCCGGCAACAGAAACCGGGGTCATCTTCCATGCTTATTATTATTCAGAAGTGGAGAACAGATAAAAATACAAAAAATAAGAGCAGCTGTACGATGAGCCGATGAGTAACATTCGAATCTGAATCTACAGAAATATGTTTCACGTGAAACATATCTGGTTTTACTCACAAAACTTCCCGTTCCGTTGATCAGCCGGCTCTCCACCATCAGAGTCTGGCATTTTCGGACATTACCACAGATAGCCGTCTGCATTGCAGTATTTTTCCTTAATGGCCGGTGTGTCAGCTGCTATCCGCTTAGCAACCCTCCAGGCAGAAATTGTTTTCGGAAAGATTCTGCGGCAGCTGATATTTAACCCGGCATTTCTGCGCGTTTTGTCAGAGAACGCTGGCAGGTAAACGCGAACGAACAGAAAAATACAGCGTGAGTCGGGCACTGTGGCTGCTGTAAGTAAGCGAACCAGTCAGACGGTTAAGATCGGCGCCTTCTCTTATTTATTTATGACCGTCTTTGTGACCATCATTACTAAAGAATTTTAATGTTTCACGTGAAACATCTGGATCAACTGGCCAGTCAAATTGTACCTGTACCCTGTTATATAATTTTGACTCATACCATGACTAACCATACCGCATATATTTCAGAGCGTTTATCCTGGCGACCGACGAACCTTCTTTGAAGCAATCGTACGTTCCATGAATGCCGGTCATTGTGAAGACTTAACTAAAATAAACAAGCGGAAAAGATGAAGTCGGTCAGATATCAGCCGTGTGAAGTTTAACATTACATCTAAGAACTTGTAATATATACATTATATTTCCTACACCGCAAATAAGAATTTATACTTTGCAAATAAACCCGGGAGCATAACGCAATACGAATTGTCTTTCAATATCATTTATGTTTCACGTGAAACACTTGGCTGCTTAGATATTTTAAAAAGACCATCCGAGTTTTATTTCGGATGGTCTTTATATTTATCTCAGGGGCCGTTTTGCCGGAATACCTGCTTTTCTCGGATATTTTTCCTGAGTCGGTGCCGTTTTTCTAATGACAACTAGCCTGCGTTTTATTTGTTCGGCTTTGAACTGAAGAAGTACGTCCTTTGTGTTGCTGATTTCGGCGCTCAAATGTGAAAGTGCCGTGCCGGCTTCATCGAGCTCTTTGCTGCAATCTGCTGCTTTATAGGAAACAAACAGACCGCCAACTTTCACAAATGGAATGCAATATTCTGAGAGAACAGCAAGGTTTGCGACCGCTCTCGAAACACAGTAATCAAAGCTCTCACGGTATTCCGGCTGATGTCCTGCCTCTTCTGCCCGCAGATGCAGAGCTCTTATCTCGTTCAGTCCAAGCTGTTCTATTACTGCGTTCAGAAAAGTGATTCGCTTCTGCAATGAGTCAATCAATGTTACATCGAGTTCCGGGAATAGTATTTTCAACGGAATGCCCGGAAATCCCGCTCCAGTCCCTACATCGATCAGTTTTTTTCCGGCGGTGGGTTCCTTCAAAACACCAAAAGAAGCACTGTCAATAAAATGCTTTAACATGACTTCGTCAAATTCTGTGATTGCAGTCAGATTTACGGACTGATTCCACTTGATCAGCATTTCATAGTATTGAATAAACATCCGGATCTGAGCACGATTCGGATTCATACCGAATGACTTCAGCGCTTCGACAAATGGTTCTAAGCAATACTCAATTCGCTCGCTCATCTATTTACCGTACCCTTCTTACTTTCTATGTATACAAGCAGCACCGAAATATCTGCAGGAGAAACCCCCTGTATCCGTGATGCCTGTCCGATATTAGACGGACGGAACTTCTTCAACTTCTGCCGTGCTTCAATCCGGAGGCTTCCGATCTGATCATAATCAATATTTTCCGGGATCGTTTTTCTCTCCTTCTTACGGAATGCAGCGACCTGACGAATCTGCCTCTTTATATACCCCTCATACTTTAAATTGATATTTACCTGTTCTCGTACGGATTCTGAAAGTTCCGGACGGTCCGGGTCAATTGGAGAAAGTACCTCATAATTAAGCTCAGGACGTCTGATCAGCTCCGCAAGCGAGGAACCGCTTGAAAGTTCAGTCGACTGCAGGCTGCGAAGCAATGACTGAACCGCATCCGTTTCTCCGACGTATGTAGATTTGACCCGGTTGACTTCCTCCGCAATTTGTTTTTCCTTTTTCATCGTAGCCTGATATTCCGCTTCAGAGATAAGTCCTGCCTGATATCCATATTTGCGAAGGCGGAGATCCGCGTTGTCCTGACGCAGCAGCAGACGGTATTCGGCACGGCTGGTCATCATACGATACGGTTCCATCATTTCCTTCGTTACAAGATCATCGATCAACACACCGATATACGACTCGGAACGATCAAGAATAATCGGATCCTGCTTTTTAAGTTTCATCGCGGCATTGATTCCTGCGATCAGGCCCTGTGCGGCTGCCTCCTCATATCCGGAGCTTCCGTTGATCTGTCCGCCGGCAAACAGTCCGCTGATATCTCTGAATTCAAGAGAGGATTTAAGCTGTGAGGGATCAATCAGATCATATTCGATTGCGTAAGCATTTCGTACGATTCTGGCATTTTCCAGGCCCGGAACAGAATGATACATTGCATCCTGCACATCTTCCGGAAGGGAGCTGGACATTCCATCGATATACATTTCATTCGTATACCGTCCTTCCGGTTCAATAAACACCTGGTGACTCTTCTTTTCCGCAAATTTGACTACCTTATCCTCAATGGAAGGGCAATAACGCGGTCCGGTTCCCTCGATTATCCCGGCATAAATCGGGGATCGATCCAGATTATTCCGGATGATCTCATGTGTCTTTTCAGTCGTATGGGTCAGATAACAGGAGACCTGATCAATCTGTACATCTTCAGGATCTGTTGAAAAAGAAAAAGGCGTCACTCGCTCGTCGCCAAACTGTTCTTCCATTTTGGAAAAATCGATGGAGCGTCGATCAACCCGGGCGGGAGTTCCCGTCTTAAAACGCAGGACGCGGATTCCGTTTTGCAGCAGAGAATCGGTAAGATGAGTTGCTGCCTGAAGACCGTTTGGTCCTGTATGCGTAATCATCTCGCCCACGAGACATCTGGAATTCAGATATACTCCTGTACAAAGAACTACAGCACGGGTATGATACACGGTTCCCGCAAGCGTCTTTACCCCCCTGCACACACCGTCCTCAATCATTAATTCGGACACCTCGGCCTGCCGGACAGTGAGATGCTCCGTATTTTCTACGGTTTTCCTCATACTGCGGCTGTATTCACTTTTATCCGCCTGCGCACGCAGAGAATGGACCGCCGGACCCTTCGAACGATTCAGAATTTTTGACTGAATGAACGTTTTGTCAATATTTTTCCCCATTTCTCCGCCAAGCGCGTCAATTTCACGTACAAGATGCCCCTTTGAACTGCCTCCGATGTTTGGATTGCAGGGCATCATCGCGATACTGTCGACGCTTACCGTGAACATAATTGTCTCAAATCCGAGTCTTGCACATGCAAGTGCTGCTTCACAGCCCGCATGACCGGCTCCGACAACTGCTACGTCAAAATTCTTTTCCAACATAATAAGCAAACCACCTACGAATCTAGTTTACATAATTTACTTGCCCATACAGAAAGAAGAAAAAATCTCATTGATCAGATCTTCACCGGCTGTCTGTCCTGTAATTCTTCCGAGCGCATCGCAGGCATCCATCAGATCGATCGAATAAAAGTCCTCCGGAAAACCCTCATCAATACTTTTCAATACGTATGAGAGACTGCGCGCCGCATCCTCCAGCGCTTTTTCATGGCGCACGTTTGTGACAATTGCCTCATCATTCACCCTCATTTCTCCACTGAAAAACATTTTCCGGATGAAGGACTCGATCTCATCGATCCCCTCGTGATTCTTTGCAGAAATCTGGATTACCGGCGCACAAGTCAGCTTTTGAAGGGAAGGTTTGGTGACAACCGCTTCAAGATCACTCTTATTGAGAAGAACGATTGCTTTTTTTTCTTCAATCAAACGAAGGATCTGTTGATCATTTTCATCCAGAGGAACCGAACTGTCTACAACAAAAAGAATAAGGTCTGCGTCCTTTGCATGCATTTTAGCACGTTCGATACCGATTTTTTCAATTTCATTGTCCGATTTACGGATTCCGGCCGTGTCAAGAAGGCGAAGCGTAATTCCCGACAGATTGATCCGGTCTTCCAGAACGTCCCTCGTCGTACCGGCAATATCCGTGACGATCGCCTTGTCTTCACCGGTCATCACATTAAGAAGAGAAGATTTTCCTGCGTTCGGCTTCCCGATGATTACCGTTTTAATCCCTTCCTTAAGCATCTGTCCGGACTCGGCCCGATCGATCATGTTTTGTATTTTTCCCATCTGTCCGATCACGGTCCGCCTTAAATCGCCGATGTGGCCGGACATATCAATATGTTCCGGATCATCAAGTGCGGCCTCGATGAATGCTGTTTCATGAAGAAGACAGTTACGAACCTCATCGATTTTTTTCGAAAGTGAGCCTTCGAGCTGTGAGAGCGAAGAGCGCAGTGCGAAATCATTTTTTGCGGTGATCAGATCCATCACCGATTCTGCCTGGGTGAGATCGATCCGTCCGTTCAAAAATGCCCTTTTTGTAAATTCTCCCGGCTCCGCGGGCCGGGCGCCGGCGTGTACGGCAGCCTCAAGAATTTTTCGAGCAGGAAGAAGTCCTCCGTGGCAATTAATTTCGACGGTATCTTCTCCTGTATAAGAGTGCGGTGTCCGAAAAACACTGACAAGTGCCTCGTCGATCATCATACGTCCGGGCGCGTGATCATTTGATCGTTGATCACGGTTGATATTGAAAAGGTCTGTTTGATCGGAAGACCGATCAAATACTGGCTCGGCGATCATACCGTAATGAATCGTGTAGGATTTCTGATCTGATATCTTCTTACCGTTTTTCCCGATAAACAGCCGGTCAGCGACTTCCAGAGCATCGGGGCCGCTGATACGGATGATCGCGATTCCACCTTCTGCCGGCGGGGTTGAGATGGCCGCGATTGTTTCTTCCTGCACATCCATAGTTTTCCTCACAATCCGGGATATAATTTTCCCAAAATGCAGATAACAGAGGGCCGCATCCCCTACGACCCTCTGTCCTGTAATCATTTCTGATCAATTATGAAACGCTCCCGATCAATGGATCGGAGAGATCACAACATGGCGATACGGCTCCGTTCCTTCACTGTAAGTCTCGACATAGCGGTTATTCTGAAGGTAAGAGTGAATAATCCGACGCTCATACGGATTCATCGGTTCGAGAGAAACCGGATGTCCCGTCTTTCGGACTTTTCTCGCGATGTTATTTGCGAGATTCTCGAGCGTCTCCTTCCTGCGTCTTCGATAATCCTCCGTATCAAGCTTCACACGGACGAACTGTGCAGTGACTCGATTTACGACGAGGCTCGTCAGATACTGAAGACTGTCGAGTGTCTGTCCGCGTTTTCCGATGAGAATGCCCATATCCTCACCCTCAAAATCAATCGCCAGTACATCATCATCCGCTTCATAGCTGATTTTGATTTCAACCGGCATATCCATGGCTCCAAATACACCGGAGAGAAACGCATCAGCCGCATCTTTTAATTTCGCGATTTCCTCTTCCGTACGGACAACCGGCTCTTCCGGACGAGTCTTCTCGTGCTTCGGCATTCCGGATTTTTTTAACGAAGGAGCCTGATCTTCCTGTACAACAGGCTGTGCGGCCGCTTTCGCCGACGGTGCCTCAACCTCCCCCGCTTCGGATTTTTCAGCTGCCGCCTCAGACGGTCTGACTTCTTTCGGAGCAGAGTCTAGCTTTTTATCCGCTTTCACATCGGACCTGACTTCCGTTTCGGTCTTCGGTTCAACACGAATGACCGCCGGCTTCGATCCGAAACCGAGAAATCCGGTGCTTCCTTCGTTTACAACCTCAATATCAATCTGGTCACTCGACATGCCAAGATCGATGCACGCCTTTGTGATCGCTTCATCCACTGTTTTTGCGGAATATTCCTTTTTCATGTCCGGACCTCCTTATTTGGTTTCTGCGGTTTCATCCCCGCTCTGACCGGAAGCATCCGCTTCAACGTTCACAGCATCATCTGCCGGTTTCATATTGCCGTTGCTGCGGTTTTCTCCGCCTCTCTTATCATTTTTCTTTTTGACTGTGCCGCCGGATTTCTTTTTTCCATGTTCCTCGTCAAAACGTGCAACCATATTTGCCCTGGCGGTGATGCTGTTCGGATCTGCATTTCTCGCAGCCTCTTCGTAATGAACTTCCTTTTTATCAAGATCCTTAAATCTCGGATCCTCGATTCGGCGCGTGCTCGCATGAGCCGCACGCGTAACGGTAGAATTGGCATTTGCGTGTGTCACGCCGCCCTTCTTTTCTGCCTTTTTTTCCGCCCTGGCCTGTGACTGGGCGATCATCTCATTCACATCAAGCTTCATCATACTCCGGTTGATGATAACCTGTTGGATACAACGAACCACCGCTCCGGCGATCCAATAGATACCGATACCGAAAGAAAGCGTGACACACATAAACGCAGAGAAGATCGGCATCACAAGATTCATAGACTGCATCGTATTCGCAGCCGCATTTGCCCGGTCGTCGGAAGTTCCGGACTGGGGCATCAGTTTCATGTTCAGCCACTGGGTAAACCACGCCAACACCGGAACGAGAATCGCCGCGAGGAGAAGCAGCCACGCATGGCTCGAGATACTCTGGCGTATGACATCCCAGGGAGACTGGGAAATATTTAAACCGGCAAAATTATTAATCGTCTGACTGAACCGGCTGGTTTCCGATATATTACTGCCAAGCGAACTGAAATAATCATTCGACGCCAACAGTTTCCACTGATCCGGCTTCAGAAGATAAAGAATATCGACGATCTTATTCGTGGAAATCGTATCACCGAGTCTCACGCGGATCTTCGTCGCATCGACGAATTTCGTCATCATTTCAACGTAATTCGGGGTGCCCGCGATCTGAGCGGCCAGTACCTGAAAAACATTTCCGACACTTGAAATATAAGCCGGGATGCGAAGAATAACCTGATACAGTGCGAACAGGATCGGAAACTGAATCAGCAGTGTCACACAGGATCCGGACATCGAGATGCCGTATTTTCCATACAGCTCCTGAACCTCCTGCTGCATTCTCATACGGGACTCATTATCCGTCCTTCCCTTATATTTGTCCTGTATCTTTGTCAACTCAGGCTGCATCGCACTCATCATCTTCGAGCTTTTCTGCTGTCTGATCTGAAGAGGTGTCATCGCGACGTATACAATGATCGTAAACAGAATGATGGTCAGACCGATGTTCGCATAGCTGACCGGTTCGCCGAAAATCGTCATCTGATTGTGAAACAGATGCAGGTTCAGATAAGCAAGCCCGCTGTAGATTCCGTTCATGATCAGGCCAAGAAGCTGAGCCAGCCACCCGATAATCGGCGTAGTCGATTTTGTCAGTAGAATTTCCAATGCTTTCTCCTTTCGGATCGGAAGTTACGTGCAGCTTACGGCACCGGGTCGTACCCCCCGTGTGAAAACGGGTTGCACCTCAGAATTCTCCAGAACGCCAGTAAGCCTCCCTTCAGGGCACCGTATTTTTGTATCGCCTCAAGGCCATACTGGGAACACGTCGGGGTGTAAGGACATCTCGTGCTCTTCAACGGCGACAGATACTTCTGGTAAAAGCGAATCATTTTAATCATCAGCTGTTTCATGTTCATCCTCCAGCAGATGATGCCGCTTCGCAAGCTGGTTCATTGCACGATCGATCTCAAAGTACGTGCAGTCCTTTGCGTGAACCCTCACGACCAGCACCAGATCGTATCCGACCGGATACTTCTCCTCCGAAAGACGGTAACTTTCCCTGATCAGTCTTGTCAGATGGTGACGCACAACGCTGTTCCCCACTTTTTTGCTCACAGAAATCCCGATTCTGTTGCGCGCAAGACCGTTCTTTCTCACGTACATAACAAGATAACGATTTGCCAGAGATTTTCCCGTGTGATACACACGCTGAAAATCGGCTGTTTTTTTCAGGCTTTCGGAATGCTTCATATTCGGTCCTTGATAAAATGAAAGACCACATTTCTGCGGTCTTTGCTGTACATCCGGATTATCAGGCAGATAATCTCTTTCTTCCTTTTAATCTTCTGGCCGCAAGAACTTTTCTGCCGCCTGCGGTACTCATTCTTTTACGGAAGCCGTGTACTCTTTTTCTCGAAATTTTCTTCGGCTGAAATGTCATTTTCATGAGAAGACACCTCCTTCTTTTTATTTATACTCGGCGCTATGTACGGAGAATAACAACATTATTATAGGGACATAGCATCTCTGAGTCAAGAAATTTCGTAACAGAAACGTGCCAGTTCGGCGGTTTTTCAACCGAGTTTACTTAATCTTATCCACTTTTTGTTGATAACTTGTGGATAACCCGTGCATAACGTGTGCATTACTTCTCGCTGCCATTGAAAATCGCCTGTTTTTCAGGCGCAGACCGTCCACGTTACCATAAAATAAATATCCACCAGAGGTTTCCATAATGTAATTCAAGTTGTAATTTTCCCGTTTTTATTATATGATATTGAAGTGAAATAGTCTGTGGAGGGCAGTTTTTTTTATGTTGGAACGCATTAGGCAGCATTGGTCCGAAATTCTTGAACATGTTCGCGATGAGATGGAAATCGGCGAAGTATCTTATAAAACCTGGCTTCAGCCGCTGACCGTAGTAAATTATGAAAATGACACGCTTTATATCGGTGTGAATCTTCCGAAGACCGCGATCAGTTATCTGACGAAAAAATATCTTCTTCAGATTCAGGTTGCGATCGCCGAAGTGATGGATATCGACTGCAACGTCAAATTCGTTGTATCAGAGAAAACGGAAATACAAACTCAGGAAAATGCGCTGGAAGAGGCCTGCCGCCGCGCATGTCTCAATCCGAAATACACATTCGATACGTTTGTTGTCGGAAGCAATAATAAGTTTGCGCATGCTGCGGCACTCGCCGTCGCAGAATCTCCCGGCGAAATCTACAATCCTCTTTTCGTATACGGAGGAGTCGGTCTCGGAAAGACCCATCTGATGCACTCGATCGCGCACTTTATTCTCCGGAAGAATCCGAAGATGAATGTTCTCTATGTGACGAGTGAAGAATTCACAAATGAAGTCATCGAGGCGATTCGAAGCGGAAATTCGTCGGTTCTCACAAAATTCCGCGATAAGTACCGGAACATCGACGTACTTCTGATCGACGATATCCAATTCATCATCGGAAAGGAATCGACCCAGGAGGAATTTTTCCACACCTTCAACGCACTGCACGCGGCCAGAAAGCAGATTATTCTGTCATCCGACCGGCCGCCGAAGGAATTTGACGTCCTGGAAGAGCGCATAAAGTCCCGGTTCGAATGGGGTCTTATGGCAGACATCCAGAGTCCGGATTTTGAGACGAGAATGGCGATTCTCCGAAAAAAACAGGAGATGGACGGTTTTCAGGTCGATGACAGAGTTCTCGAATATATTGCGAAAAATATCACTTCAAATATCCGTGAACTCGAAGGATCGCTGAATAAGGTTATCGCGAAGGCACGCCTTGAGAAACGCGAGATCAATGTAGAACTCGCGGAGGTCGCCCTCGCCGATATTCTGACACCCCGCGAGCAGAGGAGTGTGACTCCCGGATATATCATCGATGCGGTGGCAGAACAGTACGGCATCACTGTCGATGATATGAAGAGCAACAATCGCTCAAAGACGATCGCATATCCGCGGCAGATCGCGATGTATCTCGTCCGCACGATTCTGAATACAAATTACCGTGACATCGGAATCCTGCTCGGAGACCGCGATCACTCTACCGTCATGCACGGATGCGACAAGATTGCGAAAGACTACAAGGCAAATGAAACCGTCCGTTCCCAGATCGATCTTCTGAAAAAAAAGATCAATCCGGGCTGAGTTTCTTTTGTTTGTACTCTTTTGAATCCGATCGCTTCATATAATAAAGGAAAATATTTATAACTTGTTGACAAACCTGTGTTTTTCGGTGTGGACAGTGTGGATAAAATGTGCATGAATGTGTACAAATCCGTTATTCACTTTTTATCCACGTGAATTCACATGGTTCTACACGGACCAATGCGGATAAATTTTTCCGGATTCGTGCGAAATTCCGGACTTTTCCACACATCCACACCTTTGACGATTATGACTACGGATTTATTTACATTACACACAGAGACGCAGTTTTCCACCAGCGCAAGGAGTTTATATGAAACTGACCTTTGAACAGCCTGATCTTCTGAAAAGCGTAAATATTTCGATGAAGGCAATTTCCCCTTCGACCACCATGCCGATTCTTGAATGCATCATGATCGATGCTTCAGCAGGAGAGATCAAGTTTATCTCGAATGATATGGAACTTGGCATTGAGACGATAGTTTCCGGTACGATTATTGAGAAAGGCAGCATCGCACTTCCGGCGAAGACATTTTCCGAGATCGTAAAGAGCCTTCCGAACAGCAGGGTTACGATTGAAACAAATGAATATCTGACTGCAAATATCACCTGTGAAAAAGCGCATTTTGAGATTCCGGGAAAACCAGGTGATGAATTTGCGTATCTTCCGGTCGTTGAACGGGATGACCGTGTGACGATGACACAGTTTTCGCTTCGCCAGATTATCAATCAGACGCTTTTTTCCGTAGGAGAAAATGTTGGCGGCAACAAGGCTCTGACCGGAGAGCTCTTCAAGATTGAGAATAATCATCTCCAGGTTGTCTCGCTGGACAGCCACCGCGTGTCGATCCGCAATCTGGAGCTTCAGACGGAATGTCCGGATGTGAGTGTGATTATTCCGGGAAAAACGCTGGGGGAGATCAGCCGTCTTCTGACCGGCGGACTGGAAGATGAAGTCACCGTTTATTTTGCAAAAAATTATGTCATTTTTGAATTTGATCAGACGATGGTTCTTTCGCGTCTGCTCGAAGGCCATTTTTTTGATGTGGGACAGCTTCTCATCAATGACTACTCGACGAAGGTAGAGATGAACAAGCAGAACCTCGTTCAGTGCATCGGACGTGCTTCACTGCTCGTGCGTGAGAGTGATAAGGTGCCGGTTGTTTTCGATATTCGTGATGATGTAGTCCGTCTGAGTGCGAATACTGCGATGGGTTCCATGCAGGAGGATCTTGAGATTCACAAAGAAGGAAAAGATCTTGTGATCGGCTTTAATCCGAAGTTTATGATCGACGCGCTCCGGGTCATCGATGACGAGACAATTACGATGTATTTTCTGAGTTCAGTTGCCCCCTGCTTTATCAAAAACGAAGAAGAAGGATATAATTACATCATTCTTCCGGTCAATATCGGACGCTGATGGATTTTACACAATGTTTTCAGGGAGTGTTTATGGAACAGATCCGTATCAAAGATGAATTTATCAAGCTTGGTCAGGCGATGAAACTCGCCGGCGCAGTGGATGAGGGATTTGAAGCGAAGGCGGCGGTTCAGGAGGGACTTGTCCAGGTCAACGGGGAGACGGATACCCGGCGCGGAAGGAAGCTCTATCCGGGCGATACATTTACGTATCAAAGCAAGAGTTACGAGATCGTTCACTGATCGTATGATTATCGAATCGCTTGAACTGAAAAATATCCGGAATTATGAGTCACTGGCGATCGGATTTGATCCCGGAACCAATATATTCTACGGAGATAATGCGCAGGGAAAGACGAATATTCTTGAAGCACTCTATCTCTGTGGCACATCGAAGTCTCACAGAGGAAGCCGGGATTTTGAGATTATCCGTTTTGGTGAGGAGGAAGGCCATATCCGGATGAAGCTGCGCAGGGACGGGATGCAGCGGAGAATCGATATGCATCTTCGAAAGAACCGTGCGAAGGGCGTCGCGATCGACGGCGTTCCGATCCGCCGGGCGGCTGAGCTTCTGGGGCTTTCCGGGATGGTGTTTTTCTCACCGGAGGATCTCGACATCATCAAGAGAGGCCCGGGGGAACGAAGAAGATTTATGGACGCGCTGATTTCACAGACGGACCGGTATTATCTGCATGAGCTTTCGGCGTATCAGAAGGTTCTTCTTCAGAGAAATAAACTGCTGAAAGAGATTCCGATGAACCGGCAGCTCACGGGTACGCTTGACATCTGGGACGAACAGATGATCCGCTATGGGACAGGTCTGATCGACGCAAGGAAACGGCTGATTGACGCTCTGAATCGGATTGCTTCGGAAATTCATTATAATCTGACCGGAGGACGGGAATCGCTTGCGATTGTGTATGAGCCGAATACACCGGCGGATCAATTTGCAGATGATCTGGCGGCGGCACGTGACAGAGATCTCCGCTTTCGTCAGTCGACAGTCGGACCGCACCGCGACGATTTCCGCGTGATGACGGATCAGATCGATATTCGACGATTCGGATCGCAGGGACAGCAGAGAAGCGCGGCACTGTCTCTGAAGCTTTCAGAGATACCGATGATTGAGAAAAATACGGGGCAGACGCCGGTGCTGCTTCTGGATGACGTTTTGTCCGAACTGGATGAAAACCGGCAGAATTATCTGCTGTCTGGTATCGGCAATGTACAGACGATGATCACCTGCACGGGAATGGATGAGTTTGTAGAGCATAAGTTCCCGATCAACCGGGTTTTTCATGTGGTAAAAGGTTCAATTGCAGATTGAAAGGGAGGAAGCTGGCATGGCTTTGGAAGATGAGATCAAAGTGAACGGGCAGGATTACGGAGCGGATCAGATCCAGATTCTGGAAGGCCTTGAGGCGGTTCGGAAGCGTCCCGGTATGTATATCGGCAGCACGTCCTCGAGGGGACTCCATCATTTGGTATATGAAATCGTGGATAATTCTGTGGACGAGGCGCTTGCCGGCTACTGTACCAGCATCGAAGTGACGATCCGGAAGGGCAATATCATCTGTGTCCGTGATAACGGACGCGGTATTCCGGTCGGCATCAATCATAAATCCGGACTTCCGGCGGTTCAGGTTGTCTTTACGATCCTGCACGCAGGCGGAAAATTCGGCGGCGGCGGATACAAGGTTTCGGGCGGTCTTCATGGTGTCGGTGCTTCCGTGGTAAACGCGCTTTCCAGCTGGCTTGAGGTAAATATTTTCAACAGCGGAAAGGTCTACAGCCAGCGTTATGAGAGAGGAAAACCGGTCTGCAGTCTGAGGGTGACCGGCGAATGCGATCCGGATGAAAGCGGAACAATGGTCACGTTTCTTCCGGATAATACGATTTT
>Ga0256406_1003672_pt1 | contig 18641 bp, 16 predicted proteins | sample RumenRJG_03DNA_FD_185986 | JGI IMG/M metagenome (GOLD analysis project Ga0256406, IMG submission 185986) | Bovine rumen microbial communities from Lethbridge, Alberta, Canada - RJG_03 | ecosystem: Host-associated > Mammals > Digestive system > Stomach > Rumen | place: Canada: Alberta | collected...
GGGGCACCGACCAGCGTGTGACGCTGCGCTGCGCCAATCGTCTGACAGGCGTGATCCTCGACCGCTTCGGCACGGATCGGATGCTCCTGCCGGACGGACCGGATCACTTCCGCACCACGGTGGAGGTAGCGGTCAGCCCTCAGTTCTTCGGCTGGGTGACCGGCATCGGACCGGATCTGACTGTCGAAGGCCCCGCCGAGGTCCGCGCCGGATACCGGGACTATCTGGCCGGGCTGCTTGAGGCGTACGGTTCGTGAGACAGAGCAGCGCTACGGTTCCTCACACGGCGTTGTGTTGCTTGTGCGATTCTCTGTTGCCAGTGTGCAGTATGCACAAAATGTTTTATTGATATCGCAGAAATTATAGGATAATAGCGAAAAGCGATTGTCATTCTTTAAATGTCCTAATATTATAACGTTATAAGGTTCGGAGCGGCGAATCGACTCTGAGAAACGTTAACATAACGGAAAGCAGGAGCTTTCGGAGGACAAAGGAATGGGAATGAAAAAGACAGTAAGTATTGTGCTGGCTTCGGTGATGGCAGCCGGAATGATGATGGGCGGCAACGCAGCGGAGGCGCTGGCGTCATCAGAGAAAGTTGAATTCTGGAATGATAAACTTGCCAACACAGAGCAGAGCGACATTGACGAGCTGATGGGAACGATTTCATCTGTCAGCGGCGAAGACGTGACCTGCGTCGCATATCCTGATACCGCATCCTATCAGACAGCGCTGCAGCAGTCAATCGGAACAGGCGACGCTCCGGAACTGTTTACATGGTGGAGCGGCCCGCAGCTCAAGACGCTTGCGGAAAGCGGAAAACTGGAAGATCTGACGGATATCTGGGACCAGTACGTGGTGCCGAACGGAGTGGCGGATTCCGTAAAAGATTCGCTTTCCTTTGACGGGAAGGTTTATGCGGTTCCGTACAGCCTGATTTATAATATGATCATCTATAACAAAGATGTTTTCGATCAGTACAAGATCGAGGTTCCGACGACCTTTGACGAATTCGTTGAAGCGTGCGCGACATTGAAGGAGAACGGAGTCACGCCGATCGCGCTGAAAAATGATTCCTGGGCAGGATTCATCTGGTTCCAGGCGATGCTTGCCTCCTATGATCCGGAGCTTTATCAGGGAGTCTGTGACGGCACAATCGCGTATACAGATCCGAAGGTCGTTGATGTCATGAACAAATGGCAGGATATGATCGATAAGGGTTATTTTTCGGATCCGATGCAGATCACGGATATGGACAAATCTCTTGCAACGGGCACTGTGGCGATGGAACTGGAGCCGAATTATGAGTGCGTCTCGCTGACCAATGATTATGGTCTGGTTCCGGATGAGGATATGGGAACTTTTGTTCTTCCGTCCATGAATGGCGACAAGAAAGTGATCTTTTATGAAATCGCGCCTCTTTGCGTGGCGGCAAATGCTGATAACAAAGAAGCGGCGAAGAAAGTTTTGTCCAGGTGGTACGAGAAAGAGTTCCAGACTGTGTTCACGAACGTGACCGGCTTCCTGTGCACCAGTCAGGTCAAGAGCGATAATGCATGCTCCAATCAGATGGTTGCCTATACACAGGATTCTGACAATTACCAGATGATGCTCAGATACTATGAGAACACGGATGATTCGGTCCGCGACGTGGCACTTGATGAACTGATGAAATTTGAGACAAAGGCGGCAACGGCTGAAGAGATTCTTCCTGTGATTCAGCAGAAAGCGGACGAAGTTTTCGGTGCCCAGTCCGCTTCAGAAGCGGAATGAACCGGATAACGCGGGCAGAAAAACAAGACAGTTGATATAAGGTTGGAACGAGACCATTGTACGTCAGGCGGACAGATGTATACCTGCCGCCTGACGGATGATTTGAAATGCGGCCGACGGGCATGATCCGCCTGAGTCTGAACGTATGTACAGCAAAGCCATGATATATCTGCCGGTTTGATTATGAAATCCAAGCCCGGAAATCTGAGTGTGTGCGAAGCCGGAAAGTTCAGCAGCGCCGTATGTCCTGTACGGTTGTTCCTATGAAAGAAAATAACGTTTGCATGAAAAAAAAGAAAAAGATCTACTGGAGAGACTATCTCTATATTCTGCCGGCAGTTGTTCTTGTGGCAGTGTTTTTTATCTCTTCCATTCTGTTTACGCTCTACCTGAGTTTTCATGACTGGGATGGAGTAAACAAAATGACTTTTGCCGGCATGAAGAATTATATCCTGCTATTTAAGGACAGCAATTTTCTGATTTCTGTCAGAAATACGCTGATCTGGGTTGTAAGTTCGCTGGTGACGACGGTGATTCTGCCTCTGATTCTTGCCATCATGATTACCAGGAGCTCATTCATCAAACTTTTCACGAATGTATTCTATTTTCCGACAGCCATTTCCGGAACAGTCGGCGGTCTCATTATGGCGACGCTTCTTTCAACATACGGTCTTCCCTATCTTCTGGGTCAGCTCGGACATCCGGAGGTAGTAAAGGACTGGCTGGCGATACCGGGTGTCAATACATTTATCATGATCCTCACGGGAATCTGGCAGGGAATCGGGCTGAATCTGGTGCTGTATGTGTCAGCACTAAGAAACGTGGATCGATCCGCTGTGGAGTCGGCGATGCTCGACGGCGCCGGACCGGTCAGGATCTACACAAGCGTCATTCTTCATCTGATACGTCCTACGATCATTGTGGTTCTTCTGATGTCTTTGGTGAACAGTTTTAAGGTATTTGACGGAATCTGGGTTATGACGAAAGGAGGACCGTACCGATCCTCCGAGACGCTGGCCATCACGATGTATGAGGAAAGCTTCATCTATAACCGATATGGCCGCGGTGCGGCTGTCGCCATCGTTCTCACCGTTGTGATCCTGATTGTTTCCTACTTTAATCTGAAGAGCACGTTTAAAGAGGATTGATGATGCGGACATCAAAAAAGACAAAGACGGTTTTTAACATTATTCTGGGGATTTTTGGTATCCTGTGGATTTCTCCGATGTTCTTTGTGATGCTGAATACATTCAAGACAAAGCGGGAATACAACATCGGATCCTTATGGCTCATGCCCGAAGGGAATCACTTCGCTGAGAATGTTAAGACACTTATGAGCAATCGGGTTCTTGCTTCGATGGGAGTAACTTTTCTGTATGCGTTTTTTGGTGCGCTTTTCGCGGTTGCCATTTCAATGTTTGCCGCATATGGTCTGACCAAGCTGCGCATCGGGCACCGGTTCTTCTGGTTTATCGTGATCTATTCCGGAACGATTTTTCCTTTTCAGGTCTATCTGATCCCGATTTTCAAGGCATATCAGAACACCGGTCTTTATAACACCAGAACAGGAATGATTCTGTTTTATACGGCGATTGCGATTCCCTACGCGATGTTTGTGCTTCGAAACTTTTTCCTGGGCATTGACAGCGAAATCTGTGAAGCGGCAAGAATCGACGGCGCAAGCGAGTTTCAGATATTGACACGGATTTTTCTTCCAATGGCGACCGCGCCGCTTTCCATCGTTTTTCTCTCTCAGTTCACATGGATCTGGAATGATCTGATGTTCGGGCTGACGTTCACGAAATCAGCGGAGACGAGACCGATCATGGCGTCCCTGTCTATTATGGGAACAGGCAATGCACCGGCTCTGTTTATCGCATGCCTCGCTTCTTCCTTGCCGACGCTGATCCTGTTTTTCATTCTGAACCGGAATTTCCAGACAGGATTTGCCTACGTGGCAAAGTGAAGCTCGATCAGTTCAGAAGATCAGGAAAAGCGGAATGCTGCACGCGCAGCGGCGTTCTTCCAGGAACGACAAAAACACAATGAACCACACCGGATGGTTTGAGGAGCTAAAATGCTGAATAAAAAATGGACGGTTTATCTGATTCACCATTCTCATACGGACATCGGTTATACCGAACGGCAGGAAAAGATAGCAAGATATCATTATGCGTTTATCCGTCAGGCAATTGAAGCGCTGGATTACAGCCACGCCAGCGGAGAAGAGAAATATCAGGGATTCGTCTGGCAGTGTGAGAATTTCTGGCAGGTCAAACAGTTTTATCATTACGCAAGTCAGAAAGAGAAGATAAAATTCGAATCCTATGTGAAATCCGGGGAGATCGGCCTTTCCGGAAACTATCTTAACATGACGGATCTCACTCTCGATAAAGCGTTCGACGATGTGATGGAGGAACTGGACGAGTATTCGAAATCCGTCGGCTGTCCGGTTACGGCCGGAATGAGCGCGGATATCAACGGCCTTGCCTGGGGCTATCCGGAGGTTCTGTATCGTCATGGAATCCGTTATTTTTATACAGCGCTCCATCCTCATCATGGCATGTTCCCGCTTTACAGGAAAGTGAGACCGTATTACTGGAAAACCCCTGAGGGCAATAAGATTCTTATGTGGAACGGCGACCACTATCATCTGGGAAACGAGATGTTTTTGAGTCCGCATGCGGGATCGGACTATACCTTCCATGATGAGTTCTCCACGGGTCTCCGTTCGAATACCATTCTCAACACGGATTCCGGAAATGTGGACGAGGAAGAACTCGGAATTTGCATGACCCGGATCACCCGATACCTTGAAAATCTTGAGCGGGAAGAGTATCCGTATGATCTCGTTCCTTTTATGGTATCCGGCGCCATTACGGATAATGCTCCGCCAAATCTTGAAATTGCCAGAAGAGCGCATGAGCTGAACAGACGCTTTGAAGAGAATGTGACGTTCAGGATGGTCACGCTTGAGCAGTTTTTTCATGAGGTGGAGCGAAGGTGCGGCAATATTCCAACCTATTCGGGTGATTTTACGGACTGGTGGGCAGACGGTGTCGGATCGACCGTCGCGGCGACTAAGATCTATCTTGACGCTGCGAGAAAATATTCCCTTTGCAGAAAACTGGATCCTGATCATCTCGTCATATCGAAGAGCCGGATGAGAAAGGCTGCGGAGAATCTGATGCTGTACGCGGAGCATACATGGGGATATTCCAGCAGCATTTCCGAGCCGTGGGACAGCATGGTCGAATCGCTGGAGTATAAGAAAACGGCGTATGCGGCTAACGCCAATACGGATGTTTCCATGGATCTGGATAACATTCTTGCGGAGCTTGGAGAGGTATCAATTCGTCAGGACAAACCACAGCATTATATTATCAAAAATCCGCATGCCCGCAGGCTGCATACGACAGCATACCTGTACATTGAATTCTGGGAATATGTCGATGGTCTTCGCTTCGATGAGAGCATGCCGATTGTCGTCCGAAACAGCGTGACCGGAGAAGTGCTTCCGAGTCAGGTGAAGAGAATCGCGAGAGCGACGCAGGTCGAAGTTGAGGTGGATCTTGCGCCTGGTGAGCAGATTCGTGCGGAAATTCACCTTGTGAAAAATCCGTACCGGGAATATGAGACAGTTCGGAATCATGCCCATATCGGCGCGGATGGCGTCGAGGATATCCTTCAGCCGGTTCGAACGGACGAATATGAAATCGATACGGATATGTTCACGCTCAGAATGAATGAGCGTGAAGGCATTGAGAGCCTCGTTTGGAATCCAAACGGTACGGAACTGCTTCGCGGAGACCGGAAAGCGGCGCCTTTCGCCGGCGTATATGAGGTGACGGATCTAAAATCCGATCCGTGTACCGTACGCAGGCTGATGGGCAGAAACCGCAAATCCTGTGCAACAAGACGGTACTATGCCAGACTTTCAAACCGCCGGATTACGGAAACCGGGGATCTCTACAGTACGATTGAACTGGATTATACGCTTGAGGGGACAAATTTTTACACAGTTGCCGTAAAAGCGTACAGGCATCTGCCAAGACTGGAAGTGACAGTGAAAATTCATAAGACCAGCAGATGGGAGCCGGAGAATCTTTACATCGCTCTGCCGTTCCGTGCAGGGGAGGAAAGCAGTCTGTATGTTGACAAAACCGGATGCATCATCCGTCCAGGCATCGACCAGCTGCCCGGAAGCTGTGAGGACTTCTATCTGGTTCAGAATGCCGTCGTCTGGACGAGCGGAGAACAATACGTATCCCTGATCACCCGGGATGCTCCTCTGATTACCCTTGGTGACCTTGAGGCGAGAAGAATCGTTCTTTGCAGCGGCCATGATGATGAACGCAACAGAGATCATGTGTATTCCTGGCCGATGAACAATTTCTGGGAGACAAATTTCAAGGCAGATCTGGGAGGATTCTATGAGTTCCGCTACATTCTGGAAGCAGGCAGCGGACTATCCGTCAGAGAAATATTCGACAAGACAAGAGATGAGAACGAAGGAATAGTTGCAGGATATGCAGAGTGAGCAAAGTACCCGGACACTTCTACTCGATGTAGGAGGAACGGGAATCAAGGGATGCGTATCGAGAGAAGGCTCGGACGTGATCGAGGAGTATCGGGAGTTTCCGGCGAAGTCCGACGGGAGCCCGAAAGTCATTTTCGATCATTTCAGTGCTATTATAAAGACATTAGGAGGCGGCAGAACGATCAGCGGAATCGGATTCGCGTTTCCGGGGCCGTTTGATTATTCACGTGGAATCAGCCTGATGCAGGGCATCGGTAAATATGACAGCATCTTCGGCATGCCGTTCCGGGATGAGATGGTGAAACGAGATGACCGTTTGAAGAGCACGCGGATGATCTTCGTCCATGACACGGAAGCGTTTGCCCTCGGATGCGTTTGCGCCTATCCGAATGCACGGCACAGGAAGATGATGTGCCTCTGCATCGGGACCGGTGCGGGATCGGCTTTTCTCCGTGATGGGGTGGTTCTGAAACATGAGGAATACGGGGCACCGCCGGACGGATGGATCTACAGCCTTCCGTTTCGGGCCTCTATCATCGATGACTATGTATCCAGAAGAGGACTGGAGATGACGGCGGAAGAAATGCTGGGCGAGAGTCTTTCCGGAAAAGAACTGTCGGAGCGCTCCGGGCGGGGAGAGGAAGGCGCCCTTGCCGTTTACCGGAGATTCGGAGAGACGGTGGCGGAGGCAATCAGGCCGGTTCTTGCCTCCTTTGAACCGGATCTGCTGATACTCGGAGGGAAGATCGCAAACGGCTATCCCTATTTCGGAGATCCGCTGAAAGAACTGTGCGCCGAACAGAAGATCTCGATAGAGGTTGAAGCAGAAACATCCGTTCTGACGATGAGGGGCCTGAACAGCCGGTTCTCACGAGCGAAAGGAGGTCGGCCCGATGGAACTTTACAGAGGGACAGGAGCGAAACCACTGTATCTGCAGCTGGAAGAGATCATTCGGAGTGATATTGAGAACGGGATTTATAATAAGGGAGATCTTCTTCCGTCGGAAAAGCAGTACATGGATGAGTACGATGTCTCGCGAGTGACATGCCGACAGGCATTTGCACTGCTCGCGCAGAACGGATATATCCAGCGATTCCGTGGAATTGGAACCGTTGTTGCCTATGAGAAAATAAGCGAGGAAATGAATCAGGTGATCAGCCTGACAGAAGAGATGAAAAAGCACAACATTGTGATGCACACCACCTTCTGTCAGATGGATTTGATCAGTCCCGATACGCGTGTCGCGGTCACACTGGGTATCTTGAAGACGGATCAGTGCTACCGTCTGGTGCGTGTTCGGGATGTGGACGGAAAGCCCCTCGTCTATACGGTCACTTATCTCAAAAAGATTGTCGATTTGCCAACTGATCCTACTATGTATACGGAATCTCTCTATCGGTTTGTCAATGAAAAATATGGAATCTGCATTGCCAGAGGAACGGATACACTTGAAGCGGCACTGCCGAACGAAGAGGTCCAGAAAATGCTTCAGATCAGCAGCGGTTCTCCTATTTTTATCAGAACGAGAAAAACGTATCTTAAGAACGATGAAATTTTCGAGTATTCGTTTTGCTATTACCCTGGGAACCGCTATAAATATTCAGTAGAACTGTAAAGGCGCAGCGATTATGCATGCATACAAGACTTACCACAATTATGACCTGCACCCCGCGACCGTGATTCAGGGCTTTGACACGGAGGCTTTTGAAGGGAAGGCGGCCATCGAGGAGGCTGTCAGAAAAAGAATATCGGAAGCAGGCGGCGGAAAAACCATTGTCTCCTTTGACCTTTATCCGGCGGCCACGAAAGAGAAGATTCTTGAGCTTGCGGCCGGGTTCAGTCCGTCACAGATCATCGATGTCGAACGCGCAGCCAAGACCGAACAGGAGCGAATGAAGGAATTTGAAGACTTCATCACAGACGACCGGGTCTTCGGCGTTATTTGTCATAAGAAAGTGGAATCCCTCTACGATGAGGACAAGGTCAGGGCGCTTCGGAAAAGGATCAGGGAAGCCAAGGGACTGGTAGTGCTGGTCGGTTTCGGAACCGAGCTGTTCGCGAAGGCGGATGTCCATATCCTTTGCGATCTTTCCAGATGGGAGATCCAGCTCCGGTACCGCGGAGGAATCGGCAACTGGAACTGCTCGAATACTGATGATCCGGTTCTGACAAAATACAAAATCGGATATTTCATCGAGTGGAGACTGGCGGACCGGTACAAGAAGCAGTATTTTGAGAGCGCTGACTTCGTGATAGACGCCAACGACGATGACAATCTTAAAATGATCAGCGGCGACGCATTTCGCGCGGGACTGAAATCGGTCGCCGGCAGACCCTTCCGTCTGGAGCCCTATTTTGACCCCGGCGTCTGGGGCGGAAAATGGATGCAGCACACGCTGGGAGCCGGAACGGAAGAGAAGAATCTCGCCTGGAGCTTTGACGGCGTGCCGGAAGAGAACGCGATCAATCTTACGTTCGGCTCCGTGACCATGAAACTCCCGGCGATGGATCTTACTCTTTATTGCCCGGAGAGACTTCTCGGCGGGCGCGTGCACGCGCGCTACGGGGCGGAATATCCGATCCGCTTCGATTTCCTCGATACGGTCGAAGGCGGCAATCTGTCACTGCAGGTTCATCCGCTGACGGAATATATTCAGGATGAATTCGGAATGCATTACACGCAGGACGAAAGCTACTATATTCTGGACACGGATGATGAGGCGGAAGAGACATACGTCTATCTGGGACTGAAGAACGACGCCGACAGGGAACAGATGGCGGAGGACCTCCGGAAGGCTGAGAGAGGAGAAATCGCGTTTCCCGCGGAGCGGTATGTCAACAAGATTCCGGTGAAAAAGCACGATCATGTTCTGATACCCGCGGGCACGGTCCACTGCTCCGGAAAAGGCTGCATGGTTCTTGAGATCAGCGCGACGCCGTATATTTTTACTTTCAAATTATGGGATTGGGGACGGATCGGGCTGGACGGGCTTCCGCGGCCGATCCACGTCGAGCATGGGCTCCGGAACATTCAGTGGGACCGGAATGCCGATTTCGTCAGCCGTGAGCTGATTCATCAGGAGACAACGCTGGAAAACCATGACGGCTGTTTAGCGGAAAGAACCGGCCTTCACGCCAAAGAGCCGCTCGAGTCGATCCGGTATTCGCTGTCGGAGACGAAACGGGTGGAGTGCGATGATTCTGTTGTGCAGGGTAATCTGGTAGAGGGAGAGTCGGCCCTGATCGAAAGCACGGACGGAAGCTTCGAGCCGTTTGAAATCCATTACGCAGAGACTTTCATTGTTCCCGCCGCGGTGGGCAGTTTCCTCATTGTGCCGGTGAAGGAACCGGTGAAGGTCATGATCGTTTCAGTCAGGAGATAAAAAAACATTCCGAAGAGTTTTCTTCGGAATGTTTTTTATCGAGAACCGGCTCTATCATCATAACTTATCAAAATTAATGATCATGATAATGCGCTTAAACGTTAGGGAAGAATGAACTGAGAATCTTTGCACAGTCTGTCACAGCACTGCAGCGCATCCTCATCTGCGATCACGGTACAGTTCCTGTGAAGATGCAGGACGGAAGCCGGAACGGCCGGAGTGACAGGCCCTTCCAGCACCTGCCTGAGAATGGCGGCTTTGGACGAACCGCTGACGATCATCAGGATACGGGAAGCTTTCATAATATCGGCGATTCCCATGGTATAAGCCTGATGAGGAACCTCAGCTTTATCCTGGAAGAATCTGGAATTGGCACGGATCGTCTCCTCCTTGAGAGTGACACAGTGCGTGCGCCTGATGAAGCAGTCCGAAGGCTCATTGAATCCGATATGACCGTCGCCGCCAAGACCGAGAAGCTGAAGGTCGATGAGCGGGAAACGGTCGATAATCGCATCATATTTTGAACAGGCAGAAGCGGGATCAGACTCACATCCGTCAGGAACAAATGTATGAGCCGGATCAATATTGATGTTTTGAAACAAATTCTGATCCATAAAATATCGGTAGCTGTGCGGGTCGTCCGGCTTCAGGCCACGATATTCGTCAAGGTTTACGGACGAAACTTGTGAAAAATCAATTCTCCCTTCTCTGTACAGCCGGATCAGATCCCTGTATGTGCCGAGAGGGGTGCCGCCGGTTGCCAGTCCGAGCACACAATCCGGTTTTAAAATGATCAGTGATGCGATGAGATCGGCTGATCGCAGACTGAGCTCTTCATAGTCGCTTACTCTGATTACTCTCATTTTTCCTCCCTGAACCGTTCATCCGACATTCTGATGCCTGTGTGTATCAGGCAAAATATCTGTATGCGATGAAAGATGATGAAAATAGTATATTCGAGATGAAATTCAAAATGCAATGCAACCGGAATAAAATGAATAGAATTTCAAAAATGTTTCTATGATCGAACCGAAATAGAAGATTACACGGGATAATAGACAAAAATAACGAAAAAAATGAAAGTAGATTCTCATATCAGAGAAAGTATTGAAAGAAAAAGATGAAAACTGTATGTTGTAGGAGCAAAGGGGGACGAGAGATGAACGACAGACTCAAATCGTTAAAAGGAAAGCTTATTGTTTCCTGTCAGGCACTTCCGCAGGAGCCTCTTCATTCTTCCTATATCATGGGACGGATGGCTGTGGCGGCCGAAGAAGGAGGTGCTAAAGGAATACGGGCAAATACCAGAGAGGATATCCGTGAAATTCAGTCTCTGGTAGATCTCCCGATTATCGGTATTGTCAAAAGAGACTATCCGGATTCGAAGGTTTATATCACGCCTACGATGAAGGAAGTGGATGAACTGATGGAAGTCACACCGGATATCCTTGCAATGGATGCTACCGGAGCATTGAGGCCGGGGAAGCTGACACTGGACGATTTCTATGGTCAGATCCGGGCGAAATATCCGGACGCGGTTCTGATGGCGGATTGTTCGACGGTAGACGAAGCGGTTCATGCGGACAGGCTTGGCTTTGACTTTATCGGCACAACGATGGTCGGATACACGGAACAGAGCAAAGGCGACCATATAGAAGCGGATCATTTCGCGATTCTGAGAGAGATTCTTCAGAAAGTCTCGCATCCGGTTATCGCGGAAGGAAATATCAATACGCCGGAGAAAGCGAGAACCGTCATCAGGCTCGGCGCATACTGTGTCGTCGTCGGGTCCATTATTACGAGACCGCAGCTGATCACGAAAGCTTTTGCGGAAGCACTGGATACCTGATAAGCAGGCGGGACGTGGTGGAGGAAGCGCATGAACAGTCGGGGAAAAAAGAATACGCGGTTTGCGTATGCGGTGGACAGTCCGCTGGTGATATATCTGGCGGCGGTGCTGATATATCCGCTGCTCTGGGGATTGTATATCAGTTTTACAAGTAAAACGATCGGCGGTCCGGCGAATTTTACGGGATTGAAAAACTATCAGAAACTGCTTGGCGATCCGGAGTACAGACGATCGATCATGAATACCGTTGTCTTTACGGCACTGTCGATCGCGTTCAAGACTTTCTTCGGGATGCTGATGGCGCTGGCGCTGAACCAGAAATTTAAAGGAAGAAATCTGGTGCGTGCCTTGCTGATGATCCCCTGGACGCTTCCCAACATCGTGGTTGTCTATAACTGGAGATGGATCTTCAATCCTAGCGGAGGAATCGCGAATCATATCCTGAAATCGCTGCACCTGATTGATAAAGATCTGGTTTGGTTCGGCACGGCGGGCCTCGCGTTGTTCACGGTCGTCGTGGCCAATGTATGGAGAGGAACCCCGTTCTTCGGGGTTTCCATTCTGGCAAAACTTCAGACGATCCCGGAGGACTACTACGAAGCGGCGGAACTGGACGGAGCGGGGATCATGCAGAAATTCAGGTACATCACATTTCCAGAGGTCAAGGATGTGACGCTTCTCTCCATGCTGATGAGTACGATTTGGACCATCAACGAATTTGAGACGATCTGGCTGATGACCGGCGGCGGGCCGAACGGTGCGACCGAAGTGATGAACGTGTACAGCTACAAAACGGCGATGCGCAGCATGATGCTCGGAAGAGGAATTGCGGTCTCGGTACTGGCGATGCCGGTGCTGATGATTCTGATCGGAATCCTTACCAGAAAGATGCTGCCGGAGAATGAATGAGGAGGCATGAGGATGAGAAAAAGAAAGCGACTGATGATCCTTGGCCGGATATTCATTGCGGTCTGTCTGGTTGTTGCGCTGTTTCCGATTTATTGGATGATCAATACTTCCTTTAAAACAGATTATGAGATTTATTCCAAAGTGCCGACGTGGTACCCACATCATTTCTCGCTCGATGCATACCGGCACCTGCTGACGGAGACAAATTTCCTCAGCGGTATGAAGAACAGTCTGATCATTGCTTCCATCGTCTCCCTGTTTTCCATCGTGGTCGCCTATCCGGTTGCCTATACGCTCGCGCGGATTAAATTCAGAGGAAGGAAATCATTTTCCAGAGCTGTACTGTTCATGTATCTGCTGCCGACATCGGTTCTCTACATCCCTCTGTACCTGCTTGTGGCAAAAGTGCATTTGACAAATTCCATCTGGGGGCTGGTTCTGATTTATCCGACCTTTACCTTGCCGTATATTTCCTGGATTCTGATACCGCATATCGCGTCCATCTCATCTGAGCTGGAGGAGGCCGCATTGGTTGACGGTTGCACGAGAATTCAGACGATGTATCGGATTGTCTTTCCGCTGGCGCTGCCGGGCATCATCTCCACCACGATTTTCACCTTCGCCATGTGCTGGGGAGAGTATCTGTATGCGCTGGTTAATCTGACATCCTCAGAGGTGCAGACATTCCCGATTGTGATCTCGGGACTGATTTTCGGCGATATGCCGCCGTGGAATGAACTGATGGCTGCGGCGGTACTGGCCGGCATCCCGATTGTCCTGATTTATCTGCTTGCATCCAGCGCTCTGGTCGGCGGGAAAACAGCCGGAGGAGTGAAAGGATAAATGCAAAAGGAGCAGTATGATTCACCTGCAAAAAAGGAGGAAGAGGATGAGAAAGCGGCTTTGTAAAATCACGACAGCGGTTCTTGCGCTTGTCACAATGGTTGGAAGCAGCAGTGTGTGCGCTGTTGCAGACGGCAGCGGTTCATCAGGCGGAGAAATCACCGTATGGATGGAAAAGATTTTCAGTGATGAAGCCAATGCGCAGATGGAGGCGAGATTTAAGCAGTATGGCGAAGAAAAGGGTGTAACCGTTCATATTGAGCAGATCGGTGCGACCGATTTCATGACAAAGCTGAACGCGGCGATCGAAGCAGGGCAGGGTGTTCCGGATATCATCTCATCTAATACTACAAAAGTATTGAATTATTATCCAAATATCCCATGTCAGGACGTCACATCACTGGTTGAAGAGATTAACAAAGACCGCCCGTATATTGAGGCTCTAAAAGCCGGTACGCTGATCGATGGGGTGAATTATTATGTCCCGTTTGACAGCACGTCCTGCCTGATGTTTGTGAGAAAGGATAAGCTGAAGGAGGCCGGAATCAGCGAGATGCCGTCCACGTGGGAGGACGTGTTCGCCGACGCAAAAGCGATCAGTGACCCGGACCATGACTTTTACGGTCTTGGCATGGGCTGCGGTGAAAATGATGATGACGATGAGAACACGCTCCGCCAGTACTGCTGGAATGAAGGCGGTTATCTCTTCGACAAGGACGGAAATATTACGGCGGATAATGATGTGATCAGGAAATGCGTGGAGAACTGGGCCCAGCTGTACAAAGACGGAGTGATTCCGCCGGACTCCTCGACATGGGATTCAGGCGGAAATAACGGATCCTATCTTGCCGGGCGAACGGGAATCGTGTTCAATGCGCCGACCCTGTACAACGCGATGAAGGGGGATGACCAGTACAAGGAGCTCCTTGAGAATACAGCGGTTCTGGCTCCGCCGGCTGGCAGCGATAACAGCGTATTTATGAGTTTCCCGGTCGGATTCAGCATTATGAACACATGCAAAGACACGGAGCTTGCATCTGACGTGATCCGCTATATGGTGGACAAAGACTGGTATGACAGCTACATGGAAAGTGTTGCGCCGATTTTCGCACCGGCCTTTGAAGACGCGAACTCCAATCCGACATGGACCGACGATGAAGTGAACGCACAGGTCATGAAGTATGTGGAGAATGCGAAGGGCTATTACGGCTATCCGGTCGAGTCCATCAAGGGACGTGCTGTCGCGGCCAAGCATTACTTCACGTTTCCGGTGGGGAAACTGTTCAATCAGGTGGCGACAGGTGCTTCAAGCATCGATGACGCGCTCAGCCAGATGGTCAGCAGCATCGAGGACTTTCAGGATCAGGTGGGATGACTGAAAGAAGAGAAGATACCGGAGCGTCAGACGGCGCTCCGGTTTTACAGGAGACAATATGAAAGTATGGATTGATTTTGATCCGCAGAAGGCGGATATCCGTTATTTGCTCGAGCATCTTGAGACATCCGGATTTGAGACGGAGGCTGTCAGCGTGCCGGCGGGCAATACGGAGGAGATTCTTCGGCATGCGGCCGGAGCGGATGCCGTCGTTGCGGCAATGGAACGGTGGGACGAGGAAAAACTTGCGGCCGTCGAGGGCAAAGTAAGATTCATTCAGAAATATGGGACGGGACTCGACACGATTGACCTGAAGGCGGCGGGCCGGCATGGAATCGCAGTGGCCAATGTTCCGGGCGCGAATGCCGCTTCTGTGGCGGAAGTTGCGCTCCTGCACATCCTGAATGTCGGAAGAAAATTTGTTCCCTGCGTCAGCGGCGTGAAAAACGGGATCTGGCCGGCCACGATCACGGGTACAGAACTGGACGGCAAGACCGTGGGACTGATGGGATTCGGAAGAGTAGCGAGAAATCTAGCCCGTATGCTGAAAGGATTCCGGGTAAAGATTCTGGCGTATGATCCGTTTCTGTCCTCCGCGGATGATGAAAATGTCACACTCGTGAAATCGGCGGAGATGCTCTTTTCGGAAAGCGATATTGTCAGTCTCCATATCCCGAGTACGCCGGAAACAAAGGGGAGCATTGACGCCTCGCTCTTCGGCCTGATGAAAAAAGGCTCCTATCTGATTAATACCTGCCGGGGAGACGTCGTGAACGAGGCGGATCTTGTGTCCGCTCTGAAATCGGGACGGATTGCTGCGGCCGGACTGGATGTGCTGACACATGAACCGCCGGAAGAAGGAAATGAGCTGATGAAGATGGACAATGTGTTCATTTCATCCCACATGGGAGCTGAATCGTTTGAGAGCGGAGTGAGATCTCAGAAGATCATGGCGGAAAATATAGAAGATTTTTTCAGAGGAAAAATGCCTGCCAGCGTCAGAAACGCCGAATTTCTGAAATGCGACAGTGCCTGTGAGAATTGAACAGCGAATGAACGGAGGATGAATCGATGCTGGATGTGACGAAATTTCAGGGGGTGTTCCCCGCGTTCTATGCCTGCTATGACGAGCAGGGAGAGATCAGTGCAGAGCGCACGCAGGCGCTGGCGAAGCATCTGCTGGCAAAAGGCGTGAAGGGACTATACGTGGGAGGCTCATCGGGCGAGTGCATTTATCAGAGCGTCGAGGATCGAAAAAAGACGCTTGAAAATGTCATGAAAGCGGTGGGCGGAAAGCTGACTGTGATCGCGCATGTTGCGTGCAACAATACAAAGGATTCCCGAGAACTCGCCGCTCATGCGGAGGGACAGGGCGTTGACGCCATTGCCGCGATCCCGCCCATTTACTTCCATCTGCCGGAATATGCCATCGCGAAGTATTGGAATGACATTTCCGCGGCGGCACCGCACACGCCGTTCATCATTTATAATATACCGCAGCTTGCGGGAACGGCCCTGACGCTCCCCCTGTATCGCACCATGCTGAAAAATCCGATGGTCATCGGAGTGAAAAATTCGTCTATGGCGACTCAGGATATCCAGATGTTCAAGGCAGAGGGCGGCGAAGGTCATATTGTGATGAACGGACCGGATGAACAGTTTATCAGCGGGCGCGTGATCGGCGCGGACGGCGGCATCGGCGGGACTTATGCGGTCATGCCGGAGCTGTTTCTGAGAATGAATGAACTGCTTGCGCAGGGAAACATAGCCGCTGCCCGCAAGGTGCAGAACGCGGCTGATTCCATCATCTACAAAATGTGCTCAGCTCACGGGAACATGTACGCCGTGATCAAGGAAATTCTCAGAATCAATGAGCATCTGGATATCGGAAGCGTGAGAGCGCCTCTGACGGAACTTGTCCCGGAGGATCGCCCTGTTGTGGAGGAGGCGGCGCGCATGATACGTGACGCGATTCACGACAACGGCATGGGCGGATTAAAAGAAAGATGAGTGAATATCTGTGCTTCGACATTGGCGGGACCGCAATCAAATATGGGATCGTGACCAGTGAAGAGGTCTTTGTCATGAAGGATCAGACGGCCACGCATTCGGAGCGGGGCGGTCCGGCCATCGTGTCGCGGGTGGAAGAGATTGCTTCGGAGATTTTCTCCAAAGGCTATCAGATCGAAGGCATCTGTCTTTCGACGGCGGGGATGGTTGATCCGTCGGAAGGGAAGATCATTCACGCGAATGGCAACATTCCCGATTATACCGGCGTAGAATGGAAGCGGTGTCTGGAACAGAGATTCCGGATACCGTGCTCTGTGGAAAACGATGTTTACTGTGCGGGACTTGCCGAGTACGGATCCGGGGCCGCGGCAGGAAAAAACCCGGTGCTGTGCCTGACGATCGGAACCGGGATCGGCGGGTGCATCATCATTGACGGAAAGGTGCTGCACGGATGCGGCTGCTCAGCCGGATCCGTAGGATACCTGAAATTTGGTCCCGCTACGTTTGAAGCCGACTGTTCCACGGCGGCTCTTGTCCGGAGAGTGACGGCGAGAAAACAGGCAGACACGAGGACAGAATCCGGACAGACGACTTCTGGGCCGTGCAGCGCCTGGGACGGCAAACGTATATTTGAAGGAATATTAAAAGAAGATGCGGTGTGTGTGGAAGAAGTCGACAGAATGTGCGAGAATATAGGAGCAGGACTTGCGAACCTGTGTTATATCATTAACCCGGAGGTCGTCGTGCTTGGCGGAGGGATCATGGCACAGGCGAACTATCTTCTTCCCAAAATCCGCTGCGCGATGGACCAGAATCTCGTTCCGGCTGTCAGGACTCATACGGAATTACGCCCGGCTGTGCATCAGAATCAGGCCGGAATGCTGGGCGCATTTTATCATTTCAGAGAAGAGCGGCTGACTGTATAAAAAGTGACATGGCGTTCTGGCTGATCGGCAGCCCCATCATGAAACTTCTTTCATACAGAAAGCGGCCAATGAGGGGACGTCTATGGCATTCTATCATAAGTCAGTTCAAGCCGTGATTCGTGAGCGCTACAATGATTTTACAACAGCGGAAAAAACAATCGGAGATTTTTTTCTTAAGAATCAGAAAGACGGAGATTTTTCGGTTAAAACGATTGCGGACAGCCTGTATGTTTCGGAGGCATCGGTTTCCCGATTCGCGAAAAAATGCGGCTATAAAGGATACCGGGAGTTCGTTTTCCAGTATCGGGAATCACTGAATGGAGAGGACCGGGATATTTCGGTCAGTACGAAGACTGTCATAGAAAGCTATCAGGATCTGCTGACCAAGACCTGCAATTTGTTGAACGAGGCGCAGATCGCGAGGATCGTGCAGTATTTCAATGATTACAAACGGATCATTGTGTGCGGGCGCGGAAGCTCCGGTCTGGCCGCCACGGAGATGGAAAGCCGGTTCATGAGAATCGGGGTCGATATTGATTCTCTGACCGATACAGACCGCATAAAAATGCAGGCCATCTTTCTGAATCCGGATTGCCTTATGATCGGGTTCAGCGTGAGCGGGCAGACTGACGCCGTATTGTACGCACTTCAGGAAGCACATCGGAGAGGAGCGAAGACCGTTCTGGTGACGACGACGGACCGCATTTTTTTCCGGGACTTCTGTGACGAGGTTGTCATCTCCGCGTATTCGCAGTATCTGGAAACGGGCAATACGATTTCTCCACAGCTGCCGCTTCTTCTGATTATTGATGTTATCTATAATGAATATATGAGCCAGAACCGGAAAGAACGGGAAGCCCTTCATGATGATTCACTAAGGGCATTGAATAATGGAAAGAAGCCGTCTGTCATCTGATCTGATTGCCTTTTCAGAATAAGGAGCTGTCTTTTATGGTCATCCATCACGCGCTGATCTTTGCTTCAGACTGCCGCTTCCACTCCGGCTCGGTCCGGATCCGGAACGGCGTCTTC
>Ga0256406_1003673_pt1 | contig 18638 bp, 16 predicted proteins | sample RumenRJG_03DNA_FD_185986 | JGI IMG/M metagenome (GOLD analysis project Ga0256406, IMG submission 185986) | Bovine rumen microbial communities from Lethbridge, Alberta, Canada - RJG_03 | ecosystem: Host-associated > Mammals > Digestive system > Stomach > Rumen | place: Canada: Alberta | collected...
ACTGTACAAACTATACACCTATACACAGTATATCCTTATACACGCTATAACACTATACGGATAATTAGCTATACTTGGTATATGCTAATACTGGATATACCCCTATACGTTGTGGATGTGCATATGCCTATAGGCTTATACTCTTCCATAGTGTATAGGTATGCCATCGTTATATGGCTATACAAAAAAAGCAGACACGGAACCAACATTCAGTTCGGTGTCTGCACAAAAGGATAAACGGTGTTACAGTCAGAAGAGTTCTTCAGACTGCTGATGGGGTTCAATCTGGATAGGGCCACGTTTCTTCTCGTACTTGGCGATGCACTTGGTGAACATACTTTCAACGACCGCCCTGACGGTCAAGTGCTCCTGCCAGGCGATAGCCCTGACCTTTGCCATGAGGTCTTTGTCACAGATGCAAGAGAAGTGTCCGGCCTTATCGGCGGTCGAGCCATCGGTACTGTCATAACCCTTCCTCCTGCGCCCACGCTTGTGAACAGTCTTCTCCGCTGCATTTGATTCATGCTCTTCTTTTATGGTCTTTTGTCCAGAGTCTTCAGTGGGGGCTGTTATTGTTTGCTCTATGATAACAGGTGTATCTTCCTGCTTTGCCAGAGCCTCTGGCTTCTGTGGTGTTGAAAGCTTATTGCCGAAGATGCCACTGAAAGTATTGTCTGCTTCCATCATACATCACCTCCTTCCTGCAATTCATTGATAATGGGTTCAAAGGCATACTTGACTGCATTCCTTTGATAGATAGTCAGCGGAAGCAGCGTATTGTAGTCGCTAATGACCACGCTTCGCTTTATTCGTGGGGTTACTGTGCCATAGGCTTTCAGCAGTTCAATGGCCTTGTCTCTTTCCTGTTGCAGGTGCTCACGCCTTTCCTCGACCGAAACTATGCCATTGGGGACGAAGAATATCTTCGCTCCGAAATGAGCCTTAAATATCTCACAGAACATCTGCGTGGCATCAAGGGTATCGCTGTCATAGTGAATAGGTACCACTGCAATATCTGCATTGGAATAGATGACTTCGAGGTTCGGGTCAACGAGATTGCCCGGACAGTCAATGATGACATCGTAAGGCAACTGCTTCAAGCCCTCCATGATTATTGCCACCTCTTCAGGAGCCCTGTCCCTGAGCGTGTTTATCTCCCAGGGCAGAGAGGCATCGGGATCCTGCTGTAGGTCACGCTTGCGATGACGGAACAGGGACTGCTGAAGGTCGGCATCGACTACGGCAATGGTTCTGCCGCTGTTAGCAAGGTAGGTGGCAAAGATACCACAAAGGGTTGTCTTGCCTACGCCTCCTTTTACGTTAGTGTATAATACAATCTTTCCCATATTTGTTCAGATGATTAGTTGATAAACAAGTTCGTTGTCACTCGACATGTTCGGCGTTACCTCGTTACCATGCTGCCAGCCAAGCAGACACTTGATGTCTGTTACGGACGATACATTGCCCGTGTTTACCTTGACGAGTCCATCGGCCTCCAGTTCCTTCAGGAAACGGGTGACGGTACTGCGGTTGCAGCTCCATTCTCTGGCAAGTTCAGAGTGCGAGGCACCGACTTGACCCGTTTGTACGCTGTAACCGATGTTACGCTTTGTCTGCGTACTGTCGGTTTCTGCGGCATGACGGAGTAGTGAAATGAAGCGGAACATCCTCTGTCTTGGCTTCAGGTCTTTGGCAAGATTGTCAATGTCCTGAAGCGACAGGGACAGGATGAGCCGTGTTTCAGAATGAGAGTTCTCCATAGGAATACATATTATATTTGGTTATACATGGGTTCTCTCTGAACGGGGAACGCTGAGACTGGAGAGGTGCAAGGCTGCCTCCTGCCTAATCTCGTCCTCGGACTTCACCTTCACGTTACGTACCCAGTCAAGTAAGGCACTCTTCTCAAAAAAGATCAGTTTGCCTGCTGGCTTATAGTAAGGAATCTGTGAGAAGTGCGTCATCTTGTACTTCTTGCTGCGTAGATACTCCTGCTGTTCCTCGGACAGCGTGAAGCAGTAATGAATTTTATGCTCGTTCATAATTGCTTGATTTTAGATTTTATCCCCATCAAATGGTTTTACAATAGTTTCATCGTTCCAATTGGACTTGTTCGGCTTGCGTTTGTGTGATGCAAGGATGGCTGCGTTCTGCTCCTCATCCGTCAAAGGAATGGGATTCTTGCGGTTCGCCTCCAGCCACTTGTCAATCTCGTCAAGGTAGATGACCCATCGTTTGCCGGGTTTGGAGCCGGGGATTTCCCTGTTCGCGAGTTTCTGATAGATGGTCGCAAGGGGAATGTTGGTGTACTCGGCAACCTGCTCTGGCGTGACAGGGCGGTGTCTGTTCTCTCTCTGCTGAGTTGGTCTGTTCTGAAGGTTCAGCAGTAACGCCTTCATGCCCGACACTTCATCCCGAAGTTCGGCGATGACCTGCGGAAGGTCATTGAACGTAATTTGATCTTTTATCATTTGACAACACGACCCTTTAGTGGAATCGTGCTGCAAAGGAACCCCGTTATGAATCGGAGGGCAAGCCACTTTTTGATAACAGGTGCATCACGAAACAATCACGCAATTGAGCCTTGTTTTTGGCTATTATTCGTGGATAAAACGGGATTTTGAAGCGGATTTTGACAATATCGAACATGTAAGTATAATGAATGACAATTGGAATTTTGGCTGTTTTTTGGGGGGGTAAGATTTCAGCGCAAAAGGGCATAGGCACATCAGGACCACACCAAAGTTTGGCTTCTAATGTGGCTCCAATATGTGATGTCTAAGTATTGATATAGGAGAGATGAGAAAGATTATCTTCAGCCTTTCTCTAAGCCAAGTTGCGAAGGAATATGGAATAACAGTCCGTCTGCACCCTGGATGTCACAATGTATCTGGTCGCTGTTGGATGTGACTGTCAGGTTCCTGAGTGTGCTATGCGACAATGGCTCTCCACTGGCTGTTACACACAAAGAAGCAAAACGACGCTCAATATAGCAAGCGCAATCATCGTTGCTGTAAACCTTGCCTTTGCCAAGTCCTAATCTTATGGCAATGCTCCAGACCAGATGGCGGACATCGAAGCTGCTTAGCTTTTTCTTGTATCTCTTCCACTCAACTTCTGGGCGGTAGTTGTGATCCATCGCGAATCTCAACAGGTCTGTACAGAACTCGTCCATGTCTTCCTCATATACAAATGGAGACATGATGTATAGAAGGTATTCATGAATGGTGTCCAGTTTCTTCTTCTGGCTTTCTGCCTGACTTTGGTAGAAGTCATCAATACCTTGCTGGTAGGTTGAACTGGCATGGTTTTCTTTTGTGAGTTCTTCAGCCTCTGCTACACATACATCTTCAACAACCTCAGCCTCGCTTATCTCTTCAATAGTTTCCACTTTGCAAATGGTATCAATGTTTTCAGACTCGTTGATAATAGGCATTGCCTCCAAAAGAAAAACAGGTGCTTGCCCATCGTCTTCGTGAGGATTGCTATTCTCCATAGTAACCTTGTCCTTGGTTTTCCTCGTCTGCACCATACCCACGAAAGCATACTGCACAGCCATGTACATTGACCATAGGATTATTACAATCATCAGGTAGATGATAGATACAGGAACGATGCCATCAGGAAGTTTTGAGTCAGCCCACTGGCAAAGTGGAATTGAAAGAAGAAGTACTGCAACTCCCGGCAGTATTCTTGTGGAGATCCATTCGAGCCGGATGGATGCCTCACGTGAAGTGATTGAGGATGGTGAGTCTATTTTCATTGTCTTTACGTATTATTGTTCGTTGTTTCAGAAAACGCGCTACAAAGTTAAGAAGATTTTTGCTTATGACGTATGGTCTTTTCGTCTGTAGGCCAATGATTTATGTTTATTTGTGAATCATACTTGAAGTGAGTATGATTTTCACACTTGGCCTTTTCCTCCTTTTTCTCCGTTTTTTGATTGCCCTACAAAGGTATAACGAAAAATGAGAGCCAATCCTGTTGGTTCCCATTTTCCCATGTTTGTGACTTGAAAAAAGCTTCTTTGGTTTCATTTCTCGAAGAAATAGAACCAACAAATAGGTTTAGCCCTGCCCGACGACTTTCAGTTGCGGAGTTATCTTTGGTTTCAACGTGATGCGGTTGACGCTCTCGCGCTTGCTCTCATCAGCCATGTTCGCATAGATCTGAGTGGTTTCCACGTTCTTGTGACCCAACATGTGCTGGACGGTATAGATTCCTGTTCCTGCATCAACCTGCAAGGAGCCAAAGGTATGACGGGCGCAATGGAAGGTAATGTGCTTGGTGATACCTGCGGCTTTCAGCCAGTTCTTCAAGGTGGTGCCAGTCATCTTGTCCTTGAAATCAGGGAATACTTTTGCATCGGGTTCGTGTTCTCCATCATAGAAGCCAATGAGTTCAAGGGCCTCTTCGCTGACTGGGTTATTCACGAACTGCTGAGTCTTCTGCATCCGCACAGTGATATACATGCCTCCGTCACCGTATGGCTGAATCTTCTTCCATGTCAGTGCCTTGACATCGCTCTTTCTGAGTCCCGTCAGACAGGAGAAGAGGAAGGCTTTCTTCAATACAGGTTCCTTGCAGTTGGTGTTGGCAAGCTTTACGAGTTCAGGCTGTGAGAGGTGTTCCTTCTCCGTTGGGATGGTGTCTATCCTGTCAAGGAAGCCATTGGGATTCTCCTTGATCTTGTGGTCGCGGTAGGCTGTGTGGAGCACGGCACGGAAGGTTGACCAGTAGCCTGCAATGGTGTTGGTGTGCAGCCTCTGCTTCTTGTGGATGGTCTGTGGAGCAGTATAAAGGTACTCCTTGAACTTGTTGCACAGGTCAACGTCTATTTCACCAAAAGTGCATTTCCCTTCGCAGAAGGTTTCGAAATGCTTATAGACGTTCTGCCACTTGGTGTTCCTGGCATCGGCCTTCTTCTTGAACCATGCGAGGAAGTTTCCTTTCTCCTTCTCTCGGTCGAAGAAATCGTAGCGTTCGTTCACGATGCTCTCATAGCGTCGGCATCGCAGTGCCTCGGCTTTCTCAGTCATGCGCTCGTTGTAGTCCTTCTCGCGCTGGTTCTTGGGCTTGGCAAAGATGTAGATGCCAAGTGACTCATGTCGCTGTACCTTCATGGTTGACTCGTCCCTGTAGCCGGGATAGTAGTCAAGGTAGAAGCTCAGTTGCGTACCTTTCTTTATCTTACGTGTACGCAGGGTTACTGTCTTGCAAATGTTACTCATACTTGTATGAAATTTGTTTTGTTAATAATCGAAGGCTATGCGTCTCATAGCGGGTGCAAAGTAACTGCGTGATGGAAGAGTGACCAACTTACCCTTTCATAACTCATGGATAATTGCACTTTCACGCAGTTGATGCCTATTATTGGGCGTTATTGGAGCCTGTAAGTCCCGAATTGTGCCAGTCTACTTGCCATTATTCGGTCTAGTTCCTCCTTGACGATGAGGTTCTGCACTCCGACTTTCACCTTCGTGAGGTTGTTCGTCTTGACAATAACGCATATGTTGCTCTTGGTCATGCCGTATTTCTCGGCAGCTTCGGCTGTGGTGTAATAGGCATCACTCGCCTTCAGGTCGGGACGGAAGATGTCATCAAGATGTTTCTTTGAATAATAGGTCTTGCCATATTCTCGCTTGGTGGGAATATGGCGGCGGTAGGCTTGGGTGCGCAATGATTCCTTGGTGGTGGAATAGAGTGTTTCTGCCTCATCCGTTGTCAGCCATTCGGTCAAGGCTTCAATCTCGGCAGTAACTCCGAAGAGTGCATCCATGTGCTTTCGGCTATAGTAGTTCTTGCCTGCAATCTTGCACACAGGTATGTTGTTTCTCTTGGCTGAAACATAGAGCCATGACTTCTTAACCTTGTAGGTTGCCATAACGTCCTCGCCAGAGATGTATTCAAGTGGTTCAATGTCTTGAAAAGAGTTCTCTTTCCTCGTTGACTTACTTGAATCATGTTCCTTCTTCAACGAAAGGGAAGAAGGATTCTTAGGTTTGGATGTTGGCAAGACACGATGATAAGGATTTCCTGCAAGCATCTTTTCAATGTCTGCCTTGCGGATGAATGCCATCCGGCTGCTGATTCGGGATGCAGGAAGTTTACCCTCGTTTACCAACTTGTAAACGTACTGACGGGAGCATCCCATGAGGATGGCAGCCTTGGAGAACGAAAGATACTCCTGGCTGGCGATGTCTATAACAGGCTGGACTGCCTTCAAAAAGTCCTGTTGTTTCTTCTTGCGCTGAGCCTTTGCCGCCTCGGCGCAATGTTCTGAACAATACCTCTGCGAACCGCTGTTACAAGTGAACTCCTTGCCACAGAAGGCGCATTTTCTTGTCTTTCTCATTTGACTCCTTTTTATGTGGTTTTACAATCAATTTCTTGCAACCGCCACGGAGTGAACTTTCGTCAACCATTGACAATCATTGTCAACTCATTCCACGATGTCACGTTCTTCAAATGAGGTCACTTCCTTGCTCCTTTCCCTCTCGTTCTTCTGTCAACTATTGTCCACTCTTGTCAACCTTTGTCAACACTGTCCACAAGATGGCAAAATAAAAGCCCTCAAAATTCTCCGCGGTAGAAATGCGTTGCAAAGATAAGCGGATTTTTGAGAACCACCAAAAAGCAAGCCCGAAGTGTTAAAATCTAAAAGTAGTTGATATACAGAGATTTATCTCTATATGTTTTTCATTGTTTGTAGTTGTTTAGAGGTCTCTAAATACACCAATAGAATGCACCATCTTTTATTTCTGTGATGCCTTCGGGAAGAGTGACGTATTTCAGACTTGCGCACTCTCTGAACATATCGTAACCTACAGTGTTGTCGCGCAGAATGGATGACGTATCGTAAGCATCGGCCGGGTCTGTCTAATAGGCGTTGCCTCCGCGTACTTTTTTAGCCTCTGAAAGGTCAAGTGTGCGAAGTGTGCCGTCTGTTTTGTAACCGTTTGTGGCGTTGCCTCCCATGGCTCGGATATAGCCGATATCGGTAGAATTGATGCTTCCAATGATTTTCAGGCTTCTGACATCATACATGTCGGATGTGTCTTTGGGAAGATACTGGTTGAGTGTGCCAGGCTCACTGACTCTGGCACAAATGCTGTCTTGTGCTTGACTGGAAATAGCACAAGTCGCAATAGCTAACAGGAGTAAAATTTTTCTCATATAGTTTCTATAAAGTTAAGTGTTAATACGAACTGCAAAGTTAGTAATTTTCTCGAAATTTTTGACATTTTCGCCATGTTTTCATCGTTTTCTTCGTATTTGAACTAGAGCATGTGCGATAGCAATAATGTCAGTGCTTTTGATAATATCTGCATAAATATTATTGTATATTCTCTTTTACTTTGCTTAAAATCAAAAAAAAATGAGTGATTGTTTGCTGATTTGTAAGGAATAACGTAACTTTGCTGTCAAAATGAAATTATGATGCTTGTTCTGCAAACTTTTTTGTTCACTGACTGAACTGTCTGCGACTGTTGCATAATTTTGAGGAGGGTCGTTTGAATGCAGTTGTAAAGAATGGAAACGCATAGGGCATACATTGTTTTTATTGAGTTGTTTTTTAATCATTATTGTTTATATAAATGCTTATGAGAATGAAAGACTTTTACTCCTTTATCTTTGCGACGGCGGTGTTGTGTCCTCTGTCCGGCTATGCACAGACAACAGGCATTGAGCCGCCTTATGCTCTGGACCTTAAAGATGCCTCAGACAGGGCAGGATATACAATCATCGACAGCAACGGGGATGGAAATACCTGGGAAGGGTCAATGTATTATTTCCGCTGCAACACCCAAGGCGGCACACCGGCTGACGACTGGCTTGTCTCGCCAGCAATGAGCCTGACGGCTGGAGACACGTACATAATAAAATTCACCGGGCACAATAAGCAGAGCGACAAGCCGGAGAAGATAGGGCTGATGGTGGGGCGTGGAGCTGATGCCGCCTCCATGACCGATGAGGTCATTGCTACTAAGACCATTACAGATATCAATGGAAAGGAATACTCGGCCTCTTATACAGCGTCGGCGACGGGCACATATTATTTCGGATTTCATTGCACCTCTGATCCCGGCATGTTCTATGCTTACGTTGATGCGTTCTCCATTAGCGCTCCTATTGGCAAGGCCAGTCCGCAGGCAGTCAGTAATCTGACGGCCAAGGGCGGTGAGAAGGGCGCCATGAAAGCTACCATCTCTTTTGTAACCCCAACTGTGAATATTGACGGCAGTGCTATTACCAGTCTTGATTTTGCATCAGTGTTCAACGAGACAACCGGAAAGACTGTCGCAAGTATTGAGAAACCGCAGCCTGGCGAGACTGAGACTGTTGTTGACAATGCTCCCGCCAGTGGAATAAATAAGTACAAGGTCGTGTGTGCGTCTGCCGATGGCAGCGGAAAGCCGTCTGAGGTGGAGACCTATGTCGGCATTGACATTCCTAAGAAAATCGGTAAAGGCAACTGGACACAGAACGGCAAGAGTATCGTTATCACCTGGCCTGCTGCTGGAAACGTGGGTGCCAATGGCGGATATGTTGACCCGGAGGCTGTCAGCTACACTGTTACCATGACACAGCCGGTAAATAAGGTTGTGGCTTACGGACTTCACGAGCTCACTTATACTGACAACTCATTGGACACTCTGAAAGGTCAGGCCATTGTCCAGTATATCGTTACACCTGTCAATGCTACCGGTCAGGGCAACCCGTCTACAACGTTTATAGGTCCGTTCGGCACCCCATATTCGTTACCGTTCGCCGAGTCGTTCCCAAGCTGCCGTACAACTACCGACCCGTGGTTCATCATTGACAAGGAAGGTAGCGACGACTCATCCTGGTTCCTGGAGTCGAGGTCCTCAAGTCCAATCAATTTCGCTGAGGATAATGACCGGGGCATGGCTGTGATGCATTCCGATGACGATGGCACTCATGTGCTTACCTCGCCAATGGTGTTCATAGGTGACGATGCTCAGTTAAGTTTCTGGCTATTGCATATGGACGAGTACAACTCATTCTCGGTATTGATTTCCGATGACTGCGGCCACAGCTGGTCTACGCTAAAGGATATTGCGAACACTGCCAAGGACTGGAGAGAGATAGTCATACCTTTGAAGGCTTATTCAGGAAAGACTGTCGTCATAGGCTTCCAGGGCACCGTGGAGGCGTACAACAAACAGATCTGCGTGGATAATATCCGCATCACCGGTACCAGTACCGGCATAGGGAGGATACATACTGAGCAGTCTGCCTCACAAGGCACCGGAACTGCGGTGTTTACTCTCGGTGGCGTAAAGGTAGGCGACGGCTTGTCAGTCCTGTCTTCATTGCCACGTGGCGTCTACATTCTGAAGACGGGCAGGGAAGTAAGGAAAATCGCCAAATAAGGTCAGATGATTCTTTGTCAGCCGGGTGGCGCGTGTCTCGCGCTGTCCGCTGGCATCTGCAGTAAAAATAACGTCTCGCAATTTGCTCATGTGTTTATAAATTTGCAAGATTATAGTTTCATTATACATCAAAAATAAATTTATGAGGTTTATTACTAGTTTTATTTCATTAGCCCTATTAGCTGCCAATGCTGTTTCGGCTTTCGGGCAGACTGCTTACGGCTTTATGATGGGCGACCGGCAAGGCCGTTATGGATTCGTCCATTTCGATGTGAATGATCCGGGCAGTGTCACAATGGACAAAAAGACATCATCTATGGGTGAGCTTGTGAGTGCTGCCGAACAGGTCGGCGACACTCTGTATGCTTTCCGTGTCAAAACAGATGGCTATATAGGCTTGGTGCCATCCAGCTTCGTTGCTATAACCCCCCAGACTGCGAAGGTTATAAAAACTATCAGTACTGACATTCAGCACCGTGTCGTTGACATGACATACGATTACACAACGAACACTATGTATGCTCTTGTTGAGGATGGAGAAGGAGAAATTGGTGAGGATGGCTCGCAAAACGGTAAACTGACTAAGACGAGCCTGAACATTGTCGATCTGAAGACTGGCGGTTTTGTTAAGGTCGGCGACGCCGGTAAACTGACTGCCATAAACGGGTATGGTCGCACTACAGATGAAATCCTTGTATCGCTTGCCGCTGATTCTAAGGGAAATCTTTACGCTATGGGCGACTATCGTCAGTTCTATAATATTAACAAGCGCACTGGTGCCGCCTCGATTATTGGTACGCAGAAGAATAGAGAGGGACGTTTCTCAGTGGCCGTAGATAATGTTTTTCAGTCTATGTCTTTCGATTCTTCAGACCATTTGTGGTGGTCGAGGCAGCATCCCGATTCGGCCTATCTGACAAAACTTGATCCGACAAATGCAGAGTGGAATACAATAGGACATTTGCAGAACGACGGACAGATCACCGGGTTGCATTTCGTTAAGCCGTTTGATAAGTCTTTTCCGTCAGGAGTTACGAATCTCTTGGCGCGTCGTGCCCTTCATAGCGCTAGTCCTGTGAATGTTTCATGGACCAATCCTGCGACAAATTTTGACGGAGAGGCCGCTTCCCCCGACAAAATATATGTTTACCGCCTCGGAACCGATGAGCCGCTGGCTATTCTAGATGGCACGGCGACATCCTTCTCTGATGATAGTCCTGTGAATGGCGTAAACGTATATGAGGTACAGGCTGTGAAAGGCTCAGCCTTTAGCCGCCCGGCCTTAGCAAGTGCGCTGGCGGGCTATGATACGCTTGAGTCTGTAAGGAATGTCAAGGCTACTATTGACGGTAATGTGGCTACTGTAACATGGGATGCTCCAACCTCTACGGTAAACGGTGGGTATGCTGACTATGATCATATTGTATACGGGGTTTATCGCATTGCGGGTTATAGCACAATTATCAGTGCCGATACGACTACAGAACTTGCATTTAACGATACCATTAAGGATGGTGGTACTTACTATTATGCCGTTATAGCCTTCAATCATGAAGTGCCTGGTGTAGCAGCATATTCGAATGATGTTACCTATGCTACAACCTTCTCACTACCTTATTATACGGGATTTGAGGATGACGAAGACGGAACGTTATGGACAATGGTCAACAAGGACCATCCTTCTACATATGGTGTATATGGGTTTGCAATCTCACCAACGGGATATGCCTCGTCCTACGGAAATAGTACTCGTACTCTGACTGCTGGTAGCGGCGGTAAGAAAGATCCTGTTGATGACTGGGCATTCTCGCCGGAAATAAAGATACCGGCCGGCAGGTACGTGGTAAAATATTCATCGTACGGTAGCCGTTACGCTGTTAATGGGACCAATTGGCAGCTTATGCTGAGCAAAGACCTTGATACGACGACAACTAAACAGATAATTGAGTCTGTGGAAAAGTATATTCCTGCAAAGGCTAAGGTTTGGGATGAGCATTGCGATACTTTTGATGTTGCTGAATCTGGCGTTTATCGCATAGCCTTTCATGCTAAGTTTAATGAGACTTATACAAGGGTTTACTTCGACAGCCTTTCGATCAATGCCTTAACCCCCGACGGAATCAAGACCATTTCATCTTTTGGCGATAAAGAAAAAGTGCCTGTGGCTTATTACACAATTGATGGTCGCAGAACGGATGCTCCTGACCATGGCATTTTCATTATCCGCTTCTCAGACGGGACTTATCGCAAGGTAATGAGAAAATAGATGCATTAGCTACTGTTGCATGAATTAGAATCAAAGGCGAATTGTTGCTGGATTTGATATTCACAACGGCAAAGCGGTCTTGCTGAAATGATGTCATGGAAATTTGATTGAAATATCGGGTCTGTCTCTACAGTTGGAGATATGATGAATCGCATCGGCATACATGCTGTTCATGACATCGTTGTAAAGAACGGCCGTAAATATCTTCAGAATTAAGTCCGGTAATGACGTCTGTTGAATATTTGTGTTTAATTTCTAATAGTAGTGTTTTGTTCTTAACAATTTGAAACCAACAACGGCTGGTGCTGTATGCACAGTGCCAGCCGTTTTCGTATTTGTGTAGTGCCCTTCGTTTAAACTAACGAATTGCTCACAGAAGAAATTCTCCTTGACTAATCCACATTTAGAGTGGTTATGTCAGGGATGATTTTTTGCATATCGGCACTTTTCTTGTTTACGGGACCATACGTATGGCTTTTTTTTATTACCTTTGTAAGCAATTAATAAGCAATTATAAAAAAATAAAGATAACCATCATTATAACAGATGCAGTCTACAGGCAATAAAGACAGAATCGTTAATCTCATAAAGATATTGGGGTTCACCTCTGACGATGATAAAGTTTACCAGAAGAGATATAAATCGTCTTATGTCCCTTTGAGGATAGATGTCGAGACAGAACACATTTATTATTCAGAGACAGGTATAAGGGTCGGACGCAACACGACAAGCAATTTCTCTGATCCTGAGAATGCTGTTGTCTTAGAGTGTGTTGACCGACTGCTTGACAAGGGCTATCAGCCACGGCACATCGAGTTGGAGCCATCGTGGCTACTTGGTCATTCCAGCAAAGGAGGATATGCTGACATCTGGGTACGCACATTCAAGGACAACGCTTTTGATGGCAATGATGAAAATATAGACTCATTGCTCATCATTGAATGTAAAACACCAAGTGAATTTACCGGAGCATGGGAGGACACACTGGAAGATGGTGCCCAGCTCTTCAGCTATTTCCAACAGGAAAAATCCACGAAGTATCTGTGCCTTTACACATCTGATGTTGCAGACGACAAGGCCAAGCCAACCTATCATCTTATCAATGTTGAGGACAATGAGCAATATCTCAACACACTCCAGGACAAGGACGACATACTGACCTACAAGAAGGCGAGCAACAACAAGCAGCTCTATAAGGTTTGGCACGACACCTACAACTGTGAGTACAGCGAGGTGGGACTGTTTGAAACAGACATTGAACCCTATAAGATAGGCAAGAACAAATACACCATCCATGATCTGAAACCTGTAGATTCAGAGACGATAAAAAAGAAATACAGCGAGTATGCCACCATTCTCCGCCAGCATAACGTCGGTGCCTTGGAAAATGCTTTCGACAAGCTTGTCAATCTGTTTCTTGCCAAGATTGTAGACGAGGCTAACAATCCTGAAGATCTTGATTTTTATTGGAAGGGCTCTGCCTACGATGACGACTACCGACTTCAGGACCGGCTGCAACGTCTTTACCGTGACGGCATGAAGCGTTTCCTTGGTGAGGATGTTACCTATATCGAGGATAAGGAGATTGACAAGGCTTTCCGTCGCTTCAAGAATGATCCTGACGCCACGGAACGAACCATCAAGCAGTATTTTCGTGCATTGAAGTTCTATTCTGACAATGATTTCTCCTTCATCAGCGTGCACAATGAGCAACTCTTTAAACAGAATGCTGTCATTCTGAAGAAAGTTGTGCAAATGCTTGAAAATATGCGCCTGAAGAGTGACGACAACGATCGCGAAAACAACAGTGACACACAGAACCAGTTTCTTGGAGACCTCTTTGAGGGCTTCCTCACGCGTGGTGTTAAGCAGAGCGAAGGACAGTTCTTCACGCCCATGCCAATAGTTCGATTTCTTGTCTCGGCACTGCCGTTGGATAAAATTATCCATAACAGTGCGGCCATCCCGTCGGCTATTGACTATGCCTGTGGGGCAGGCCATTTCCTGACGGAGTATGCTGTGCGCATCCGAGAGTTTGCCAGGAAGTATCATCCTGACATACCAATGAGTGAGTATTATGCTCGTATCACTGGTATTGAGAAAGAATACCGCTTGTCGAAGGTATCAAAAGTATCTGCCTTCATGTATGGCCACGACGAGGAGAAAATTATCTATGCCGATGCACTTGTACCCAACAAAGAAGTGCCGGATAATAGTTTTGATGTGCTGATAGCCAACCCACCTTATTCGGTTAAGGGCTTTTTGGATACACTCACAGACGAACAACGACACCACTACACGCTATACAACGACGACATCAATATTGACAAAAACAATGCCATAGAGACATTCTTCATGGAGCGTGCCGCCCAGCTGATAAAGGCTGGCGGTGTGGCAGGAATCATCCTACCGGTCTCGGTGCTCAACAAAAGTGGCATTTATGCTCAGGCTCGAAGCATCATTCTAAAAGCATTCAACATTGTTGCTTTGGCAGAGTTTGGGAGCGGTACCTTTGGAAAGACCGGCACCAACACCGTGATTATGTTCCTGCAGCGCAAGGAGACTAACACGCCGGATGCCGAGCACTACAAGAACCGCTGCGAGAGTTGGTTTGCCAATCATCATGGTGCAGACATCATCTATCAGGACGAGTCCCTGCTTAGGGCTTACTGTCAACACCAGGGTTATGATTGGGAAGACTATAAGGCCTTTCTTGAAGGTACCGTCAACGACAGTCTTAGTGATACGGACATTTTCAAAGCTTATCGTACCTCTTTCTTTGGCAACTCGCGCAACGGCATGAAGGATGTCTGCGATGCAGCAAAAGATATCCATACACGAATGGTCAGTAGGATGAAGTCGAAGACTTTCAAAGCCTTGTCGGCAGCAGAGAAGAACAAGGAGCAAGACAAGGCGTTCTATAACTTTGCCCGCGAGATAGAGAAGGAGAAGGTGTATTATTTTCTGCTTTGCTACACCATACCCAATCAGGTAATCATTGTGAAAAGCCCAGACAAGACAGAGGACAACAAGAAATATCTTGGCTACGAGTGGAGCAACGGCAAGGGACAGGAAGGCATACACTATCTCAACACCAAGAAAAGGCAAGATGACGAGGATGACGATGAAGACTTGGATCAGTTGAAGGGCATCAAAGCCATTCAGACGCCTCTTTTCAATCCTTCGGATCTCAACGATGAGAACCGAATCAATACGCTCATCCGTAAGAATTTCCTCGGTGATGAAGTTGAGATACCTGAAGAGCTAAAGAAATTTGTCTCTATCGGCAATCTCACGGATATGATCGATTTCTCAAGGACAGCATTCAATCGGGAGATAAAAACGAGTGTGAAGCGTGCCATTACCTATAAAAGTAAATATAGAAAATATAATCTTGGTGACTTTGCTTTGTCTTTACAAAGAGGTAAATCTCCGGAATATACTGATAGTGGAATTCAAATTATTAAATCAGGCCAAGCAAGAGGTGGCTATGAATTTGATTTCTCCCAACAATACTTCGTTCTCGATAGTTTTTCTAACTTGGACAGAAAATTACACAAAGGGGACATTTTAATAAATTCAACTGGTGTAGGAACTGTTGGTAGGGTTACTTATTTCAACTTAGACCATGACTTCGTTGTCGATAGCCATATTACTGTTTTGCGTCCAAATAACGTAGCCAATGGAAAGTATCTTTTCTATTTCCTACACGATGGTTTAGGGCAAAAGACAATAGAGGCAATGTCTAATGGTGCAAGTGGACAAGTAGAACTTTCTTTAACTACAATTTCTCAAATAAAGATTCCTATTCCTCCTATGGACATTCAGGAGGCCATTGTCTCCGAATGTTCAAAGGTAGATGCTGAATATGAAAAGGCAAAAGAGAAGATAGAAAAAATAAATGGTGAAGTCAGTGAACTATTGCAAAATACTCAAGAAAAAGCAACAAAGAGCTATCATCTAAGTGACCAAAACCTATTTGATATTTCAATAGGTCGAAGAGTCCTTAAGTCAGAAATAGTTGAAGACGGTAAATATGACGTTTACAGTGCAAATGTATTTGAGCCTTTTGGCAAGAGCAATCAATCGGTTCTGTCAGACTTTTCTAAGGCTTCCGTTCTTTGGGGGATAGATGGCGATTGGATGGTCAATTACATCAATAAGGGTGTTCCATTCAATCCAACTGATCATTGTGGAGTAATTAGGGTTAAAAATGAAAATATTATATCCCCGCATTATCTCGTTTATCCTCTCAACATAGCAGGTCAGGCCGAGCATTTTTCAAGAGCTAACAGGGCATCAACAGAACGTATCAGGGCTCTAACCATAACAATGCCTTCTATTGATATACAAAATCAGATAGTTGCCAAGCTCGAAAAGTACGATAAGCAGATTGTGGAACTAAGGATAATTATGTCTGGCGCTCCAGCTCGTAAACAAGAAATATTGGATAAATATCTAAAATAAGGTAACTACGTCAAAGTTAATTGACGGTCATGCAGTACCGTTTCGTGCTGCCGCATTCTTTTTCGCGTCCAGCAATATAAACACATGACAGAACAAAACAGATGTATTTCAACGGAAGGAAATGGCTTGCGGTGGCTTGATGCCGATGCCGCACGGTTGCGCATGAATGCTCTCGGTGCGGGTGCTGATGCCTTCTTCTTCCTGTTCAGCTACGACAGGAACCGATGCCTAGTGGAGCGGACGGATGACATTCCCTCTACGGAGCTGCTCTTTGACTTTCCCGGGATGACCAATTCCTGTGCCTTGAGCAGCAGTGCAGAGCGTTCCTTGAGCGGTAGCCCTGACCGTTCCTTGAACAGCCCCGATGGCAGTCCATCTTTCACCTGGCAGCCGCATCCGCTGTCTGAGGCGGAATATTTTGAGAAATTCAGAATCGTTCACCGGAACATGCTGGCGGGCAACAGCTACCTGGCAAATCTGACATGCCGGATACCGCTCGACACCGACCTCACGATGCGTGAGATATTCCTTCGCAGCAGTGCCCTCTATAAGCTGTGGCTCAGGGACCGTTTCGTCTGCTTCTCTCCGGAGACGTTCGTGCGCATCAGTGCCGCCGGCGTCATTAGCAGTTGTCCGATGAAAGGTACTATCAGCTGCAGCGTACCCAATGCCCGACAGGTGCTGATGGCCGATGAGAAGGAAGCCGCTGAGCATGCCACCATCGTCGACCTGATACGCAATGACCTTAGCAGGGTCGCCAGTCATGTAACCGTGAAGCGTTACCGCTATGTCGACACTCTCCACACCAACAGCGGCGACATTCTCCAGACCAGCTCTGAGATTTCCGGTCTGTTGCCTTCCGGCTACCGCCGCCATTTGGGCGACATCATCATCGAGCAGCTTCCGGCAGGCTCTATCACCGGAGCTCCCAAGCGCAGGACGGTGGAGATAATCCGTCGGGCTGAGAATTACGACAGAGGGTTCTATACCGGCGTCGCCGGCGTGTGCAAGGACGGGGTGGTGGACAGCTGCGTGCTCATCAGATTCATCGACAGGGAGGACGGCAAGCTGTACTTCAAGGCGGGCGGCGGCATCACTGCCCGGAGCGACTGGAGAAAAGAATATAACGAGATAATAGAGAAGACGTATGTACCCATTTGTTGAAACCATAAGAGTTGAGGACGGCATGCCCCGCAACCTCCGTTACCATCAGGAGCGCATGGAGCGCACTATGAGCCGTTTCTTCCCTAACGCCCCGGTGCCATCGCTGGAGTCGGCATTGGACAATTCCGCATGGCCGCCGGACAAGGTGATGAAGGTGCATGTGGAATATGGCGGACAGGGCATTACGCTGGTACGGGCTGAGGAGTATCACATCCGTACAATCAGGAAGCTGAGGCTGATACCATGCGATGAGATTGACTACACATACAAGAGTGCTGACCGCAACCGTCTGGAACAGCTGGCGGGTCTGAAAGGTGATGCTGACGAAATCATCATCGTGAAGAACGGCCTGCTCACGGATACGTCGTACTCAAACATTGCTCTCTACGACGGGACTGAATGGGCTACACCCCGGAGGCCACTGCTCAGGGGTACGATGAGGCAGGCGCTGCTCGACAAGGGTGCCCTTACAGAGAGGGACATAACGCCTGAGAACTATAAATCGTACACGCTGGTGAGTCTTATCAATGCCATGATGCCTTTGGGCAGATGCGTGTGTGCTGTCCGTCCCTAGGCAATTATCGCTGAGCAAGAAAATACTCCAACCGCTGAAAAATATCAAGAATTAGTGAATTATTACTCATGTAAGATCCTCTTTCAAACCCGACTTCGCCACCTTTTGCTGAGACATAATCGCATCACTGGTAATCAAGCATTTGCAAGGATATTCAGGTTTCGCATATCCTAGTGCAGGGAAGGGCTTTATGCCCTTCCTAAAAAAATGACCCAACCGCTAAAAAATAATCCAACCGCTTTGAGAAATATGTCGAACATTGTTTTAGGAAGGGCATGAAGCCCTTCCCTGCACTGACCCGACTTCGCCATTTTTTGCTGAGACATTATCGCATCACTGGTAATCAAGTATTTGCAAGGATATTCAGGTGCCGCATATCCAGTGTAGGGAAGGGCTTCATGCCCTTCCTCAAAAAATGACCCAACCGCTGAAAAATACTCCAACCACTTTGAGAAATATGTCGAACATTGTTTTAGGAAGGGCATAAAGCCCTTCCCTGCACTGGCACAACTTCGTCATTTTTTGTTGAGACACCATTGATAATCAATCACTCGCAAGGATGTTTAGGTGATATATGGTGCCCATATCCAGTGCAGGGGAGGGCTTTATGCCCTTCCACAAAAAAATGACCCAACCGCTAAAAATCTGAGTTTTCAATTAATTTGTAGCGATAACCTTCTAAGACTCGCTTTTCTTAGGTCTTCCTCTTTTCCTTCCTACCTTTTTCGACTTGTATCCCGGTTCACACCCGACTGGGATGTCAATCCCA
>Ga0256406_1003674_pt1 | contig 18629 bp, 10 predicted proteins | sample RumenRJG_03DNA_FD_185986 | JGI IMG/M metagenome (GOLD analysis project Ga0256406, IMG submission 185986) | Bovine rumen microbial communities from Lethbridge, Alberta, Canada - RJG_03 | ecosystem: Host-associated > Mammals > Digestive system > Stomach > Rumen | place: Canada: Alberta | collected...
AGGGGGTGTTATACGATCATATCTGTTAGGACATGGCAAAAAGCCAGTTTGAACAAGAGAAATCGCATTCTGGGCGGTTTTGACCGCAATGCCCTGAGACTATTAGTAAGGTTGCGGAATTGAGGAAAAATAAAATCGCAATTTTTATTATTTTTTTCTAAGAACCTAAAAAAGCCCCCATTCCTAAAAAAGAATGGGGGCATGTCAGTAGCGAACTTATATAAATTTCGTCTTGCCTAGGCTGATTGCATTGCAAGAGCCGTAAACACTTACCATCGGAAGAAACCGCGTGAATAGTGACGCTTAGCGCCAGAGCCAGCTCCAGTTCTCCACTTGCTTGCACCTATACCACGCTTATAGATGTTACTGTTGTGGACAGCCTCAGTATTCTTGAAGTACAGACCATTGAGGTTGTCGACAAGGAAGTCGAGGTGGTTCGGAGTAGCACCAACATGGTGTGGCGGGTTTGGCGATACCATAAGGTCGGTAGCCGAGATGTTGTCGACGTGTATCTCCAGTTCGTCAACACCACTTGGGTAATTACATGATGACAGGAACTTACCCATTGAGTTGCTTCGTGCGGAGAATGCATTCTTAGTGAACACAGTAGAACCGGTGAGGTTGTTGTTCGTACACCAGTTGTTGGCCACATCGAAGGTTACGACACCAGAGCCGTCGCCACCCTGAATGGTACGTATATCGGTTCCACCGCAGAGCAGTGAACGATAGGTATCGGAAGGATCAGCAGTTACGGTGATGTAGTTGTTCTTAATGGTCAGCGTAGAGCCGCCCGGCATATAACGCATGTTGACAATTGGACTGGCTGCGCTGCAGGTCTGGAAGTTGATAAACGTGTTGTTCAATATCTTCACATTCCAACGTACAGACGCATCCCACATCACATTACGGTTGTTGTCGGTGATAAGACTGCCCTTTGGTGAGTTGTAGAACGTACAGTTCTGGATTGTCACGTCCTCAAGGATGTTGCTCTTTGGCTTCTTGTTACAGTCAGAATGTATGAAGTTGTATCCTCCACCATTGAGCTGATAGTAACCGCAGTTATAGAAATCACAGCCATCCATCACAATCTTGTGAATGTTGAAGTCGTTAGATCCCTGGACACGGAAGAAACCACGAATGATGCCCTTGAATGTACAGTTCTTCCATTCGATGAGGTTCACGTTCACGCCCATGCCGTTAGAGTACATATTCATAAAGTAGTTACCACTTGCACCGAAGCCAGAGCCGTCGCGACTGTGACCATAGTTCGTGGCCAGAGGAGCGTCGACGTCAAGGTCAATGAAGCGTATAGAATCAACATCTATTGGAATAGCCGAGTTCTCACCATTCTGCGGCTGGCGTCCGAGCATGAAGTTGCATGTGTTGATGGCCGTACCCGTCTGAGTGATACCATTCATCAGCAGCTTAGCGCGTCCCTTTCCCGCAGCTATGTCAGCAGGGTTGGTTTCAAGGGTCAATCCCTTGTATATAGATACGTTGCCGATGCAATGATATGTTTTACCACCTTCCAGGTAGAACACCTGATTCTCTGCCAGATCGTTGCCTGCACAATAATTATTCAGAATATTGTCGAGTTTCATAGAGTTGTACTGACTGATGTCGTATACAACCTCGTCATCGGTACCCTTGCCTATTGTATCACGCAATGTAGGAACATGCTTGATGAGGATAGGCGGACCCGGAGTACCCTTTGTACGCTTGAGAAGAGAGTTATAGCATGCATCAACCTTCACTGGGATATCATTGTCCCATACATCTACATTGTATACTGAGTTCTCAGAGATACCGTCAACATCAACATAACCACGAGCCCAGTCCTCATCAGTAAGCTGATAGTGCTTATACTTCTCAGGGACAATGGCATTAGGAGAAGAGATACTTGGCGTAACGGTGAGATAGTCTACTTTAAAGTGGTCTCCCTGGACAGTGAAATGCTCCCGGAAGCCCTGCATCTGCTCATCAGTGTATCCCTTGGTGGAACGGTTGAGGTTCACACGCATAGAGGTCTTTGTAATGTTGCTGACCTGTATGACACCCGGAACGTCATAACGTGCGTCGGTAGGCAGACTGAGGTAGTCGGCCCAGTGACGCAGGTCGCCATAACCATACCAACCGGAGTTCAACGGGTCATTGAGGTCCATAGAGTGGAGAACCTGAATGGCGAAGTTGTACTGGGTCTGGTAGTTCAGATGTTCTATAAGACAGTCGTTCTGACCTGCTGGGATAATAGTATCACCAACGATAAGACCTGTAGTGTCGGCAGCGTTCCACGAGGTCTCGCCACCGGAGACGTTTGGCTGCAGAGCCCACTTAATATGGTAACCTGCAGCACCGTCAACGCTGTACCAGTACAGATGTACACTATTTCTGTTGACGACTCCGGAGTTATAAGGGTCGGAGTCTCCCTTGCCTGTAGTCTCGTTCGTACGGAACATTGTCCTGAAGAGTTGACCATTATAGGCCCCATCATCATCGTCATCAGAACAAGCTGTAAACGAAACACCAACTGCAAGCAGGCAGATCATATATAAAAATATTTTCTTCATTGCTTCTTAAGATGTTAGTTTTTGAGTTTATTAATAACCATAATGCTGCTTGTATCTGTTGCCTGAACGGGCGATAGCCTCCTGAGGTATCGGGAACAGATAGCGGACAACCGGCAACTTATTGGTATTGTAGCCAATGAGATTGATAGGCTCAGCCTTTCCGTTGTCCACAATATTAATTTCTCCGGTCTCAGAACCACGGATATAGCCGTAGAGAGAATAGAGTACCTGCTGTTTCGGCATCGCGGCACCTTCGTCCCACCACTGATAATAGCCGGCATCGTTCCAAACAACGTCTGAGCTAGAATTATCAAGACCAGTGATATCCTTAAGTGACAGAGCCTTGTAAGGCAATGAGTGGTTCTCGAAGTATGTATTCGGGCTGACCTGAGGCAGTGTTCCGGCCTTGTAAGCGTTTACAGTGTAAACAAGGGGCATAGTGGTGTTTGGAGAAAGCTTGCCGTCGCCAGGGTTCTGGATGTAACACCAGAAGATGTCATAAGGCAGGATCTCCGACCATTTAATGCCGTCGTGCTCCTCAACAGCATCCATATAAGATGAAGAGCTGCCAGCATTCTCAGCTACAGCATAGTAACGCATGAATGTGTAGAAAAGTGTCTTTGCATACAGGTTGTTACGGACGAGGTCCTTCCAACGCATGTTCTCGCCAGCAAACTCCCACTTACGCTCGTCGAGGACAGCGTTAAGGAAGCTACTCTTGCTGGCAGCAGCCTTTGAGACATAAGCATCAACCTTCTCACCCCAGTCCTCAGACGGGAAAGCACGGCGGCGGACCTGCTTCAAAGCATTCTGGGCTGCCTCTGTAGGACCGTCCAGCTCGTTCTCAGCCTCGGCAAACATCAGAAGAACATCAGCGTATCTGAGATAAGCAAAGTTGATACCAGTAGAACCGGTTGTATTTGCTCCGAGTCCGTTGGTGTTCCAAAGCTTAGACCATTTGTTGTTATGTACGGAATAATCAATGCGCATCACCGGTGCGCCAGTAGAAGCATAATAGTACAAGCCGTTGACATAATCGCGACGTGTATCGAGAGAGTCAAATGTGTAACGGTAGAAAGCCTCGGTACGTACACCGCCGTTCTCCTCACCATAGACATGAGGTGTGAGGCCGTTGCTCGACTGTGCCTGTGGACCCTGATAGTATCCCCATCCGCCAGTGGAGCCCTGTGCGAACGGTATCTCGAAGATAGGGTCATCATTGTTGACAACACGGAAGTTACATTCGTTCAGGAAAACCTGCTTGTAACTGTTGGTCAGAGAGTGGGTACCCGATACGATGACAGAATCTGCATAGTCGCGGGCAATGCGATAGAAGCTGAGATAGTTCTCCGGGCGTTCCATCTTACCGTAGGTGTCGCCGTCAGGACGCAGAGAATAGCCACCGGCCTGAAGAGCCATTCGGGCTATCATTGCCCAACAAGCCTCCTTGGAGATACGCTCCACTCCCTCACTGAGAGCGGTAACCGACTTCATCTTCGGTGCAGCTGCGATAAGGTCATTGATGACATCCTGGTAAACAGTATCACGGCTTACGATATCCGGGAGGAAGTTCTCTGACTGGTAAGTAGGCTTGAAACTGAAAGGCACGTCACCATAGTAACACAGCAGCTCATAAGCAGCCATCGCACGCATCACCTTTGCCTCACCGATCATCTGATTGACATCGGCAACATCGTCCTTATCACCACTTTTAAGGACAGGACTCTGCTCAGCATTATATACAAAGGTGTTGGCCGTCTCAATGGTAGCATACAGCTGGTTCCAGAGTTTCTCGGCAGAACCGGCGTTGGTGGTCATATCGAAGCGGCGTGGCGCGTCGCTCTGTGGCTGCTCATTAGAGTTGGCACTGAAGTCCACATCACTGTTGAGCATATAGTTGTTGTACAGCTTGTTGCCGAAGGTAGCATCGCTGAGAATGGTTGCATAGACACCATTCAGAGCCTTGTCCATCTCAGTTGTCGAGCTATAAACCTTGTCGGGAAGGTTCTTTGAAGGAGCATCCACGTCGAGGTAGTCGTTGCACGCCGTGAGAATTCCCAAACAGCCAACTCCCAGAATTATATTTCTTAATTTCATTGTCTTAGTGATTTTAGTTTAGAATGTAACATTCACACCGAAAGAGAATGCTCTGTTACGTGGGTAACGGTTATAGTCCATAGAAGGAGTGAGACCGGACTGCACGTCAACCTCAGGGTCATAGCCGCTGTAACCGGTGATGATGAAGAGGTTTGAAGCAGAACCATAGACACGCAGTTTGCTTACACCCCACTTCTTAGTGAGTTCCTTCGGGAGCGTGTAACCAATGGTAAGGTCTGTGCAACGGAGGAAAGAACCATCCTCAACGAAGTTAGACAGCATCTGGTTTGTTACGAGGTCAGCCGGATTCCAGCGTGTAGCGTTCTTATTCATAGCAAGATAGAGGTCCACGCTTCCGTCGATAGACGTATTCTTGTACATGCACTCTCCATCCTCAGGACGCGTGTAACGCCACATAGAACCGTTGAACTTGTCAAAGACATTATAGAAGTCATACTGGTTCTTGGTAGAACTAGACAGTGCGTAAGCGGTAGCATTGTAGACGTCGAAGTCGAGCATATACGTGAAGTTCATGCTGAAGTCGAAGTTCTTCCACTGACCAGAGAGTCCGAATCCACCCTGGTACTTAGGATTGGTATTACCGATAACTGTCTTATCAGCTGTAGTGATACGTCCGTCACCATCGAGATCTTTAAGCTTAACCTTTCCTGGCAGTGTAGGATCACCTGAGTTGCTGGCAGCCAGCACGGAAGGATCTATGACAACTGTGTTAGGCAGACGGTTTCCATTCTCGTCATAGTGAGGATTTTCATCACTCCATGGCACAGCCTGATTGCTCTTCACCGGGTCAAAGTAGAACTCATCCGGAGAGTAGATGCCGTCGTAGACATATCCGTAGAACAGACCGAGCTCGCCACCGACCTGAAGCTTATAATCCCCCTCGTCAGCAGAATGCCATCTTGAAGATGTGTTGTAGAGAACATTATCAGTAGAGTTCAACTTCTTGATAGTCATCTTGTTATGACCGAAGGTGAAGTTACCGGAGAGAACATAGTCCTTACCGCGGAGGATGTCTCCACCTACAGTAAGTTCAAATCCATTATTGGTAACACGTCCGATATTCTGCATCTGATAGTTGTAACCAGTAACAGTAGGAATGATAGACCTATAGAGAAGGTCACGTGTTGTATTGAAGTAGAGCTCCGGAGTAATGGTCAGACGGCTGTCGAAGAGCGCGATATCGAAAGCGAAGTTGCGTGTAACAGTTGTCTCCCATTTAATCTTCTGGTTCGGGAACACATTAGATGTGCTGTAATACAGCTTACCATTAGTAGTGGACTCACCGAAGCCAGGGCCACCGGTACTTGATGTACTGTAGTAGAAGCGCCAGAGGTCATCATCAATATTGTTGTTACCAGCGAGACCGTAAGCGGCACGGAACTTCAACTGGTCAATCCACTTAACATTCTTCAGGAAATTCTCCTTCTTCAAATCCCATGCACCAGAGATTGAAGGGAAGTATCCCCACTGGTGTCCAGGAGCGAACTTCGTGGAACCATCGGCACGGAACGTGAACGACAGCAGGTACTTATGAGCATAGTTGTATGATACCTGACCGAAGAACGAAGCCATACGGTTAGGTGTCGACAGCTCAGAAGTAGAGGTATAGGCAGTACCAAGGTTCATGTTATCCCAAGCCTCCTGAGCACTGATGTTTGCATCGAATAGGTGGTTGTACTGATCCTTTAAGCGTGTCTGCTTGTTATAGATTTCCTGACCGAGAAGGAACGAGAAGTTGTTGTCGTCACCAAGAGTCATGGTATAGTTGGCTGTGTTCGTCCAGGTGTAAGACTCCGTAGTCTGCTCACGGGTAGTAGCCACCGGCTGACCCTGGTTGTAAGCCTTCTGGCCCTCAGAGGTAAGAGGTCCATAGAACTGATAACGGTCAGCAAATGAAATCTGATAGTTACCTTCTGTACGGAGCACAAGGTTCTTTATCGGTGTCCACTGCAGAGAGAACTGGTTGTTCATCGTATAAGCATGACGCTTCTGCTGGTTGGTCTGGATGTCAGACTTCGGGTTTGTATAAGTGAAGTTCTGCTCCTCACGAGGGTCAGACATATACTCAGGCCATGAGCCGAACTCACGAAGACCATTGGTAGGACGGTAACGGAGCACGTCAACGATGCCACCGGAACCGATATGGTCGCCACCTGCGCCGATATCACGACGATAGGTCATTCTAGGATTGTAGGTCAACTGTAGGTTCTTTGTCAGCTGCGCTGCAATCTTCACATTCATGTTGGTACGACGAACACCCGAGCCAAGGATAATACCCTTATCCTCACTCTGTGTGAGAGAAGCATTGAACTTCAGTTTGTCGTTACCTCCACCAACTGTTACGTTGGAAGAATAGTTTGTAGGAGTCTCACCAAGCACCTCATCCTGCCAGTCATGGGTAGGAAGGTTACGGTAGAGCGAGATATCCTGAGGTGATCCGAAATTACCACGATAAGAACGTGCCCAGCTGGAACGAGTGCCGTTAGCGGCTGCACGGTCATAGAGGTATCCTGCAAACTGCTCAGAATTCATGAGGTCGAGCTTCTTTGACAGATGAGCCCAAGTAAGACGACCGTTGAAACCAACCTGAATCTTACCGGCCTGTGCACTCTTTGTTGTTACGATGACAACACCGTTAGCGCCCTTGGCACCATAAACAGCTGTCAGAGAGGCATCCTTCAGGACGTCGATGCTTGCGATATCCGTAGGAGGAATATCGTTGATGTTGCTCTGCTGGAAACCATCAACGATGTAAAGTGGCTCGTTAGATTGTGTTACAGACGTAGCACCACGTACGCGAATGTTAATATCGGCACCTGGCTGACCATCAACGGTCGTTACCTGCACACCGGCAATCTTACCCTGCAAAGCTTCCGCAGCAGAAGAAACTGGCACGGCGGCAAGCTTGGCTCCAGAAATAGAACCTACAGAACCGGTGAGGTCGCGACGAGCCTTACTGGTGTAACCGAGGACAACGACTTCGTCAAGTTTATCTTCGTTGCTCTCTAGTTTCACTGTTTGGTTCTGACCAGCCTGAATATCAACTGGTTTCATACCGACATAGCTAATCGTAGCTGTTTTACCTTTTTTCAAGGTAAGAGAGAACTTTCCGTCGATGTCGCTGATTGTTCCGTTACTAGGATTACCCTTCTCAATGACAGTAGCACCGATGACAGGCTCATTGTCCGCATCGTAAACAGTACCACTGACAGTGCTCTGGGCAAAGAGAGCAACAGGTACAAACATGCACAACATCACCAGAGAGATTCTTAGCGATTTAAGAAATGCATCTTTCATTTAGTTTTTTTGATTTAGTTGTTATGTTTTGAGTTTTTAAGCAAGTTCGAAGTGCGATTGGTCGCTATACCGCAATACTAGTTGCAAAGTTATTAAATTTATTTTATATATGCAAAACCTTTTTATCAAAAAATAAAGCGTAAAATCAAAATCCACTGCTTTTTAACATTTTAAGAGGAGGAATAACTACTCGGCACAGCATACTTAATACATACAAAACTTCTCTGTGTCACGGATTGATAGGAAAAGCGGCGAGTGAGCCCCGAAAGGCTTGTTCTTGATAAATCCAGAGTGCAATGGCATCACTCGCTTAGCCTGGGGCTACTGAGATTATACCGCTCCGAGGCACAATGTTAGTTCTCAATAAATTCTAATCTAAACTATAAATTGACACGATTTTAGAATGAGGAATAGTGGGGTATCATGTGTGAGGGCACATATAATATAATGTTCGCGCGAACATTATATATAATATAGTTAAGTTTCTGAAGTAAGGTGTTCAATTTGTTGTACCCATTTTTGCTCAGGAATGGGATAAGCGCCTCGTAGTGGCACTGGGTCTATTCACGCCCTTTTCTTATTTTACGGGAGTAACACCCGCTTGCAGGGTGCGGCCCTTGTGGCCGTCCGTCACATTATGTCGAATAAATTTTCCTTTTTATTCGGACGGCCACAAGGGCCGCACCCTGCAAGCGGATATCCGCCGAAAGAGTGGGAACTTCATATTGAACACCCTATTTCTGAAGTTACTTAATAGCGTGGATTATATGGAATATAACCGACTTATGCCAATGTAGGAGAGGGGAATTGAACATCATAATAATAAGTTTATGACTCGATAAACATAGACAGCCATGACAGTCTTTACAATTTAATGAGTTTATGACGGACGATCACAAGGGCGAAGAGCCCTAGAAACATTTGATATATTATCAAAAATATTTACACGAAAATAGGTGTAGTACACTTACGTTCTAAGTGTACGGAAAATACATCGTAAATGTGCCCCTTTTACAAAAAAGTATACGGAAAATAGAACGCAAGTGTACGGAAAATGCAACCCGCAGAGCTACAATGGGTTACAAGGATAAATTTAAAAAGCTCTTGTTTGAATTTTATTTACATATTTTTCTGATAAGACATTATATACAACAGGTGTAATGTCCTGTTCATCTTTACACTTTTAATAGGCTCGATGAGAGGGAGGAATCTGTTGGTATCTCACCTTCATGAGCTTAAGGGTTAAACTTGTAAGCCTTAATCCTAAGTAAGGATACAACATTCAGCCACAACACTGCCAAGGGTAAACAAGCGACTTTCGCCAATGTAGGGGTGGGGTTTATCCCCATCCTCCAAGGGTTTAAAGGTGATTTCTTTGTCTCCCTTTTAGGGGAGATGGAGTGCTCCGACCTTGGAGGATGGGGATAAACCCCACCCCTACATTGGGTTCGGCAAGCCGATCTAAATTGGGTTCCGCAAACCAATTACACATGGAGGATGGGGATAAACCCCACCCCTACATTGGGTTCCGCAAGCCGATCTAAATTGGGTTCCGCAGAGCAACCTACATTGGATTCCACAGAGAATTCTACATTGGGTTCCTCAGAACTATCTTTGAGGATAACTTTCTATACTTATTGATATTTTACTGTCGGAAACGAACCATATAAGTGAACCGGCCGAAACAGCAAATACGGCTAGGACATTACCCTAGCGTTTAAATGTATCTAACATCCCCTCCATTCGGAGGGGCTTGGGGAGGCTTCCTTACTTCGGCAACCAAGAGACATCGCCAAAGACGGCGGCAAGGGTAATGGCTGCAGCCTCCTTCTTCGTCAGCTGGTGCGACCAGGCGACGCGTGCCTTCGTGTCAGCGCCCGGCCCATTGTTTTTGTACTCCATATATCTGACGATACCTTCCTTTGCGGGATCGTGATAGTCGACCCAGTTGTGCCAGCCTTCAGGAACGATATGACTGCCAAGAGTACACTCCTTGAAGAGAGTGTAGGCATACGCACGCCACGGGCGGCCGAGGAAGACCTTCGTCACACCGGGCTCTGCTGTCAGGCGGCAGTGATTGAAAATGTATCCGAACTTCTGGTCCTTAGGTGTTGATGCTGCAGTAACATACGAGTTGGAACGGCTCTGCAGCTCGCAGTTCTCGAACCATGCCACCGACGGACCGAATATAAAGTCCGTCGTGCCATTAATGAAACAGTCGAGGAAGTAAAGACGAGTGCCGGGAGTGCCGGTATAGATAGTGTCCTGATTGCCAAGGATACGGCAATTGATAAACACGAGGCGGTCGCCTTCGGTATGTAGGGCAACGGCCTGCCCCAACTTTGGAGCATTGTTCTCGATGGTGATGTTCTTGAATGTGATGTTCGTACCCTCCACTTTTACGGTGTATGTGCGGAAAGTGCCCATGTGATGTGTCGTCCCAGGAAGATTTATGTTGGCATGGTCATCGTAAGTGATGACGGTCTTGTCGCGGTCCTCACCTACTATCTCTATGTTTGTGAGCCATGACGGGACAACGACCTTCTCCTTGTAAGTACCGTTCTTGACATAGATAACCTTCTTGTACTCCATAAAGGCCCTGCAAGCCTGCACTGCCTCACTGACATTCCGGAACTCACCACTGCCGTCGCGGGCCACTGTAATGGTATCCGTATTGTCATACTTGCCGCGCGCTGATACGCTGACGACGGCAGAAAGGCACATCAGTAAAATAAGTAGTTGTTTCATTTTCTATAGTTTTTAAGTTTGTTTGATTCAGTATCTATAGGGTGAGAGAGCATATCACATTATCTGGTTGACTTCCTGTAAATCCTTGACTTTCTTTAAGTTTTCTATGATAATACTCACCTCGTCGCGGTCGTGGACACGCAGTTCGATGCTTCCGTCGAAGATACCGTTGTCGGAACCTATAGTCAGCTTGTGGATATTTATTCCGAGCTGGTCGGAGAGGATGTCGGACACGTCGCGGAGAAGCCCCTTCCTATCGATGCCGCGTATCTCGATTATAGCGTCGAAGAAGAGCTGCTTGTGCATACTCCACCGTGCGTCGACAAGGCGGTTGCCATAGCTGGCCTTAAGCTTTGACGCCACCGGACAAGCGCGTTTATGTATCTCGATATGGTTCTGATTGTCGATATAACCGAGGATGTCGTCGCCGGGGATTGGATGACAGCAATGTGGGAAGACAAACTTCCCGATGGTATCCTCGCTGATGATCACAGCGCGTTTCTTGTCGAACTTCTCGCCGACGACGAGTTTCTCAATTTTCTCGTCCTCCTTTTTCTCCGATTTCTTTTCCTTGCCGATAAATGGCACGAGGCGTTTCCACCCTGACACACGGCTGGTAGAGCGTTGTTTCCTCCGCAGTTCAGCGAGGTCGTGGTCGCCAAGGATGATACTCTTGTCGCCGAGAGCGAAGAAGAGGCTCTCGTGTTTCTGAAGGTCATGGAGGTCGCAGATACGGTCTACAACGGAGTTGTTGTACTCTATGCCGTTGTCATCAAGCCAGTGGCGCAGTGCCTCCTCACCCTGCCGTTGTATCTCACGCCTCTCCTTATGCAGTATGGACTGTATCTTCGACTTTGCCTTTGCCGTGGTCACGAAGTTTATCCATGACGGCTGCACATGTTGTGCCGGCGAGGAGAGTATCTCCACCTGGTCGCCGCTCTGCAGCTTATGGCTCAGCGGCACGAGCTTATGGTTGACCTTCGCTCCAATGCAATGGCTTCCGAGAAAGGTGTGTATCTGAAAGGCGAAGTCGAGGGCCGTACATCCCGCCGGCATCGTCTTGATTTCACCCTTTGGCGTGAACACGAATATCTCCGAAGCGAAGAGATTGAGCTTGATGGCATCGAGGAAGTCCATGGCATCGGGCTGCGGGTCGTCGAGGATTTCCTTGATGGTACTCAGCCAGTCGTTGAGTTCTCCCTCGTCCTCGGTGTACTCCCCACCCTCCTTATATTTCCAATGGGCGGCAAAACCCTGCTCGGCTATCTCATCCATGCGGTCGGACCGTATCTGCACCTCTATCCACTGTCCCTGCTTCGACATCAGGGTAACGTGCAAGGCCTGGTATCCGTTGGCCTTAGGATGGTTCAGCCAGTCGCGCAGACGGTCGGGATGGCTCTTGTAAATCTGACTTATGGCAACATAAATCTGGAAACATTCGTTGATTTCATCCTTTCGCTCCTTCGGCACAAAGATAATCCTCACGGCGAGGATATCATAGATTTCCTCAAACGTAACATGCTTTTTCTGCATCTTCGACCAGATGGAATACGGGCTTTTCACGCGTGCCTTTATCTCATAATGGAACCCCATCTTATCGAGCGAGGCCCGGATAGGGTCCGTGAACTCCTTGAAAAGGGTGTCGCGCTGCATCTGTGTCGTAGCCAGCTTGCGCTCGATGGCAGCATAGGCGTCGGGGTGCTCGAACTTGAAGCTAAGGTTCTCCAGTTCAGTCTTTATCTTATTGAGTCCCAGACGGTTGGCAAGCGGAGCGTAGATATACAATGTCTCACCGGCAATCTTATACTGCTTATTGGCAGGCTGTGAGGCAAGGGTTCGCATGTTGTGAAGCCGGTCGCAAATCTTTATAAGTATGACGCGGATATCATCGCTCATAGTCAGCAGGAGTTTCTTGAAGTTCTCCGCCTGCGCCGAGGCCTGTTCTCCGAAGATGCCACCGCTTATCTTTGTCAGTCCGTCGACAATCTGCGCTATCTTCTTGCCGAAAATGTTCTCTATGTCCTCAATGGTATAATCGGTGTCCTCGACCACATCGTGCAACAAAGCCGCACAAATGCTCGTAGAGCCCAGCCCCATCTCCTCGCACGCAATCTGTGCCACGGCTATAGGGTGCATGATGTAAGGCTCACCGGAGAGACGGCGCACTCCCTTATGGGCCTGACGTGCAAAGTGGAAAGCCTTTGTTATGATGTCGACTTTCTTACGATGACGCGAAGCGAGATATGTGTCGAGAAGATGCTGGAAGGCATCGTCGACCATCTTACTCTCTGCTGCTTCGTTATTTCCCGGAGTTTTATATTCGTCGTTCATATATGCTTTATGGATTATAGGTTAAAAAGATGGATGAGGGTAAACGCCCCGGCGCACGCAAGAGCTAAAACTTCAGCGCAGCGCCGATGCCGATGGCCGACGACTGCAGTGGGTTGTTCGACTGTCCGTTGTTGAGCACGCGCGGCGCTATATGAAGGGAGAGGTCCCGGCTGATGTCGAAGTCGGAGAGGGAGGCGTCGACATAGGCGTCGATGACCGACACCGCATAGACGGCAATGGTAACGAACGAGGCCAAATCACGCCAACGGCGGTAGCGGTTCTTACGCTTTCGAAAGAGCTCCTGATAGCGGGTGCGGTTCTCATCGGTTATCTGATTGCCGAAATGCATGAACTGTTCGTAGCTCTTGGTATCGGGGTTGTTGTCCATGATGTCCATATATGCCTGGGCATAATCGTGATACATCTGGTTGTTCCACGTTATCGCGTATATACACCCCACGAAGCCACCATAGAAGATAGGCAGTTTCCAGTACTTACGGTTGTAAATCTGTCCGCCACCAGGTATCACCAGTGCCAGCCACAGAGCCCGCTTAGGGTCCGGGCGCCATGTAGACCAGTCGCGACGGGCGGCCTTCTCCTTTATCTTCGCAAGGGATGATGACTGCGTCTCCGGCCTCAGGACATCTTTGCCGGAGGTCTTTTTATCTTTGGATAATGCGTTTTCGATTGACGCGTCCATGGAGTCGGTCTCACTGATGGGTGCCATGGGCGAAGGAGCCGGACGCGAGCGGCGTGTGCTTGGAGCAAGGACGACCTTGCTGCCGTCAGGATAGACGATGCGCACACTGTCGTTATGGGCAGCGCGGATGCTGTCAGTATATTGTGCGGAAGCAGACAAAGTTGTCACAACCGTTGCGATAATGAGCAACAGCCTGCGGACAAAATTGATGGTAATTCGCCTTGTCATGCTATGTGTGTATTTTAAAAGGACTTGAGTTGTTAAAGAGGCCTGGGTAAGACGGCTGGGGAGAGGCTTCCGCCAGCCATACTCCATTACCCCATACCTTTATTTTAGCTTATCGAGTATATTCATAATGTGCTCCAGGTCTTCCTCGTTGGCAAAGGGGATGCTGATTTTTCCCTTGCCTGTGGGAGAGCATGTCATCTGGACCTTCGTGTCGAAGAAATCAGAGAGGCGCTTTTTCAGGTCGTCGAACTCCTTCGGCAAGTTTGCCTTTGCCTTAAGGTTCTTCTTCGCCGACTGGATATCCTCACCGTTGTTGAGCTGCTGGCACAGTTCCTCCACCTTACGGACGGAGTAGCCATTCTTCTGTATCTCGTGGAAGAGCTTGAGCTGCAACGACGGAGAGTCGAGGGAGAGAAGGGCACGGGCATGTCCCATGTCTATCTCCTTTTTCTGCAATGCCATCTGCACCTGTGCCGGAAGCTTCAGCAGACGGAGGTAGTTGGCCACGGCGGCACGGCTCTTTCCCACCTGGGCGGCCACCTTCTCCTGTGTCATTCCACTCTTCTGGAGCAGCTGTTCATAGGCCAGTGCTATCTCTATGGCATTGAGGTCCTCACGCTGTATGTTCTCAACAAGAGCCATCTCCATGACATTCTCATCGTCGATGGTGCGTATGTAAGCCGGGACAGCCTTCAGTCCGGCCAGCTGTGAGGCACGCCAACGGCGCTCGCCGGCGATAATCTGGAAGCGGTTCTCGGCAATCTGCCGCAGGGTGATAGGCTGTACGATGCCAAGTTGCTTTATAGAGTTGGCCAGTTCCTCAAGGGCTACGGGGTCGAACTCACGCCGCGGCTGGTTGGGATTAGGCTCTATCTGGTCTATGGCTATCTCATTGATTGTACTGCTGCCCTCCGTATGTACGTCGTCGGTAGATATTAGTGCATCAAGGCCTCGGCCCAGGGCGTTGGTCTTTGCGTTACGGTTATATTTCTTGTGTACTGCCACTGCTTGTTCTGTTTATAATGCGGGTGTTATTAATTGTTCTTGTCGATTATCTCCTTCGCCAAGGCGAGGTGGTTCTTTGCTCCTGTCGACTCGGCATCGTAGAGGATTGCCGGCAGACCATGGCTCGGTGCCTCAGAGAGTTTTACGTTTCTCTGTATCACCGTCTTGAAGACGAGTTCCTGGAAATGGCGCTTCACCTCGTCGTATATCTGCCTTGCGAGGCGGAGACGCTGGTCATACATAGTCAGCAGGAAGCCTTCTATCTCCAGCTTCGGGTTGAGTTTGGTCTTGATAATCTTGATGGTGTTGAGCAGCTTGCTTATTCCTTCAAGGGCGAAATACTCACACTGCACAGGAATGATAACCGAATCGGCTGCCGTAAGGGCATTGACAGTGATAAGACCGAGTGAAGGGCTGCAGTCGATAAGCACGAAGTCGTAGTCGCCACGAATAGGCTCGAGTATCTTGCTGAGCACCTTCTCACGGTTGTCAAGGTTCAACATCTCTATCTCCGCACCTACAAGGTCGATGTGGCTGGGCACAATGTCGAGACCTTCAATATCGGTCTCATATATAGCGTCGTGAATATCGGCATGGTCGATGATGCACTCGTAGATGGAACAGTCGACATCCTTAATGTCAACGCCCAGTCCACTGCTGGCGTTTGCCTGCGGATCCGCATCGACGACGAGCACGGTCTTCTCCAGTGTTGCCAACGATGCTGCAAGGTTTATGGTTGTTGTCGTCTTACCGACACCACCTTTCTGATTAGCCAATGCAATTATTTTTCCCATTTCTTTATTCTTTTTCAAATAACAAGTATATCCTTAATACTGCTGAGAGTTAATGTAATTCAAGCTTAAGTTGGTCCTTTAACCTATGAGGTTTATTGCGCAAAGGTACATATTTTATTCGAGAATGCATTATTTATAAACCTTTTTTCGTACTTTTGCAAAGAAAATATGAAACCATTTATACTTATATCAAACGACGACGGTTACCATTCCAATGGCATCAGGACACTGGTGTCGTTCCTCAGCGACTTTGCCGACATTCTGGTGTGCGCTCCCGAGGCGGCACGCTCAGGTTTCTCCTGTGCTTTCTCGGCCGTAAACTATCTGCGGTTGAAGCAGAGGCACAACATCCCTGGCACGGAGGTGTGGTCGTGCACCGGCACTCCTGTCGACTGTGTGAAGATAGCCCTCGACCAGCTCTGCAAGGACCGGCGTCCTGACATGATACTCGGTGGCATCAACCACGGCGACAACTCTTCGGTAAACAACCACTATAGCGGCACGATGGGCGTGGCACTCGAAGGCTGTATGAAGTACATCCCGTCGATAGCCTTGTCGAGTTGCGACTATGACGAGAACGCCGACTTAAGCTATCTGCGCGAACCTGTTCGTATGATTGTCAGGCGCGTGCTCAGTGACGGACTGCCAAAGGGGGTGTGTCTGAACGTCAACTTCCCGAAGATAGACCCACAGAAGGAGAAGTTTAACGGTCTGAAGGTATGCCGCATGGGCTTCGGCAGTTGGACAAACGAGGTCGTCAAACGTCGTCATCCGCGTGGCTTCGACTACTACTGGATGGTCGGTGAGTACCGCGACGACGAGCCCAACGCCACCGACAACGACCAGTGGGCCTTGAAGCACAAATATATCTCTGTCACTCCGACACGTATCGACGTTACCGATTTCGAGCAGATAGAGAAGATGAAGGACTGGGAGAGAAGTGACTTTTAGATTTCCGTGTCATGTATAATGTAAGCGTATGAGATACTATCTAATAGCAGGTGAGGCAAGTGGAGACCTGCATGCTTCGAGGCTCATGCAGGCCCTGAAAGAGGTAGACCCGATAGCTGAGTTCCGCTACTTCGGCGGCGACCGCATGTCGGCTGTCGGAGGAACGTGTGTCCGGCATATTCGCGATTTGGCCTACATGGGGTTCGTTCCGGTTTTGTTGCATCTCCACAAGATACTGGGCAACATGAAAATGTGCAAGGAGGACATCGTAGCATGGAAGCCCGACGTGGTCATCCTTGTAGACTATGCCGACTTCAACCTCAGTATAGCGAAGTTTCTTCACGCCAAGACCAACATACGCGTCTTCTACTACATCTCTCCTAAGATATGGGCATGGAAGGAATGGCGCATAAAGGCTATAAAACGGGATGTCAACGAGATGTTCTCCATACTCCCCTTCGAGGTCGACTTCTACGAGAAGCGGCACCACTACCCTATCCACTATGTCGGAAATCCCACTGCTGAGGAGGTCCACAACTTCCAAAGTGAGTATAAGGAGACACGCGAGGAGTTCCTGGGGCGCCACGATTTCGACGGTCGCCCTATCATTGCCCTACTGGCGGGAAGCCGCAAACAGGAGATAAAAGACAATCTCCCGGCGATGATTGAGGCTGCGAAAAGGTTCAGCGACTATCAGCTGATACTTGCCTGTGCCCCTGCCGTAGAGGACATCTACTACGACAAGTTCATAAAAGGCACCCGCATAAGGACCGTTACCGATGAGACCTATCAGCTCCTCACCCACTCCACCGCCGCCCTTGTTACCAGTGGAACGGCCACTTTGGAGACCGCTCTGTTCAATGTCCCGCAGGTTGTATGCTATGAGACACCCGTTCCGAAGCTCATCAGGTTCGCTTTCAACCATATCATCAAGGTCGACTACATCTCTCTTGTGAACCTTATCGCCGACAGAGAGGTCGTCCCGGAGCTGCTTGCCGACAGATTCAAGGTCTACAACATCGCCAACGAGCTCTACAACATCCTCCCCGGCCATACCGGAAGGGAGAAAATGCTCGACGGCTACAAGCTTGTCGCGAACCGACTCGGCACAGAAGTGGCGCCGGAAAACGCAGCAAAGATAATGTACGAGATGCTGTGGAAATGATTAATAACCAAGAGGTTCTGTCTTTTCTCGAACTTGGAATCATTCCTGCACAAGACTACAGATACTATAGCTATAATAAAAAAAGGGGGTGCATCAAAATTCTCCTTCGTCAATGCGTCACCCTGAATCGGGAATAAGTTTTTGGAAAATAGTCACGTACAGACTTTAGCTCCCCATGGAGCTATGGTGCTGAGGTGATGGGGACAGCCTTACGAGCAAGCTCGTCGGCTGCCCCCATCACCTCAGCACCACCCCCAACGGGGGACAAAGCCTGCCCGTGACGAAAATCGCTATCGCGTAAAATTGCGCAGAGCGCATAAAATATTCAGCACCCCCTAAATCTGCTCACAATTATTTTAGAAAGCCTTGATGATATCGTCGTGGTAATAATAACGCTCTATCTGTGCTTTCGGCCATGTTCCGAAGTTCACCAGAATGGCTATTGGAAACGATGTGCCGCGAAGATAACCAAACGTCTGAAACTGCTCTTTGTTCGTGATAGTCTTGATGGACTTGCACTCTATGATGACATTGCCACGGGGCATAATCACGACCATATCCATCTTGATGTAGCTTTCGAGTTGTTCTCCGTCGAAAAACGGATGATATATGAACTCCTTCCTTGCATCAAACTTTTCTTTAACCAATTTTCTGCACAAAGCCTCCTGGTAGATATATTCCGGCATTCCGGGTCCCAATTGTCTGTGGACATATTGCATACAGCC
>Ga0256406_1003675_pt1 | contig 18624 bp, 14 predicted proteins | sample RumenRJG_03DNA_FD_185986 | JGI IMG/M metagenome (GOLD analysis project Ga0256406, IMG submission 185986) | Bovine rumen microbial communities from Lethbridge, Alberta, Canada - RJG_03 | ecosystem: Host-associated > Mammals > Digestive system > Stomach > Rumen | place: Canada: Alberta | collected...
ATTTTTTGAAAATAGCGCTCGTTGTCACTTTGCGCTCAGGTCTCTCATGCGCACTTGCAGGTTCAGCTTCAGCCAGTATTGCCCGCCTTCGGCATACACCCAGCCATAGTTGAAATCTTTCTTGGCACTTGGCCTCACGTGCCCAGGGTGGCTGGCGTCTTCGCTTGTTGCAGGTTGCTCAAAATAGGTGGAATCGAGCAGATAATTCAAAAACCTGTTTTGCTCATAGATGTGATAGCAAGCTCCTGGCGCATTAGCTTTGGCTTTGCACTCGATGGCATCGTAGACGCCTGTCCATGCTTCTTCCGTAGTCATGCCCATGCCACATGCTTTCATTGCAATTGATTGTGTATTGGGTAAGTTTCTGCATGTAAAAACGAGACTTTGTGTGATTTTATTATGGTTGTTTACAGCAATGGGGCTGGGCCGGAACAGGCACAGCCCCATTGGTGCTACGGGGTTGAAGCTCTTAGGCTTTTTTGGGGGGTCACTTGATGAGCTTGGCGGCCTGTGTGGTGCCGTCGGTGTAGGTGGTGACCACGATGTTGAGTCCGGCCTACGTTCTTTGATGCCTCAAGCTAATTGACATTTTTTCTGCTGTTCTTGTTTTTCTCAGTTTGTTATTATCAAAAATTCTTGTTGCTGATTAACAATTTTCTTTACGATATGCTGTAAGAACTCTCTTTATTGTCTCATTCCCTTTTTGATCTAATATATTAATTGAACCATTTGTGCCTATTTGTAATGTTTCAGCACAAATGCACATACGATGTAACATCGGAAAAACAATTGTTTTTCCATGAGTAAAGAAATCATTAATTTCATTGATTTTTGTAGGAATTTTATAGCCAAAATTACTACTTGCAATTGGAACACCAGCATCACGTATTGCAGCTATAATTTTATTTCGAAAAGTAACCTTGTTTAAAGTTTTATAGCCTAAACGAGATAGGAATCCGATTAGTTCCATAGTCCCGATATAATTTCGAGTAGGATTGTTAAATGTTCTATATAGCAAATAGTTCAGTACTGCTGTTCTTTGGTGATCGAACTCTTCTTCACTCGCTGCTTTAGTTATAATGTAATTATGCGCCTTTCTACAGCATAATTCTGCAATTGTCTTATCTTCTTCAGCTGTAAATTTTGTTTCTACAAGATATTCGTCAAAAGTTCGAGGATAATATAAGATTGGGAAAAGGTGATTCTTTATTATACTTAAATAATTAATATTACTATTAGGATCAATTTTTGTTTTATCAATATTTCGTGCCACGGACCCCGCTATAAAATCTGCCAACTGAATTATGACATTAGATTTACTATCTTCGAAGGAGATGTCAAATTCCTCAAATAAAGTAGGAGTAGGATTCTTTTTTTTTGCGTATTCGACAAAACCTTTTAAAAAATCTCTGTCGCCCATTCCATCATTATGTAACTTCAAACGGGCAATATTAGTATGAAGCTGATGATAAACAATATCATATAAAAATTTATAAAAGGATCTTTTATATTGTAAACCACTCTCTTTGCGGATTTTTTGTTTGTCAACAACAAGCAAAAGAATATTGAAGTCAAGTTTAACTAATTCCTTTAAAATAAGGAGTCTTCTTTTATGATTATTCCCCACATTTTTTGATTTTATTTCTCCCTTTTGAAAAAAACGTTCTCGTATCTCTTCAACACTGTTTGTCAAAAGTCTAACTTTTGATTCGGGCACAAGAATAGCTGCAATAATAAAATGGGTAGAATTTCCCACCTTACTGTCATCGAGGTTGGAATTTCCAAATTCATCTAAAAAAACATGTGTTAATTCCATAATTACAAGTATCTTACTTTTGGCTCAAACAATGTCCCTTGTATCGCATTGCGTCTTGGAAATGAATATGTGGGTAATGCTTTAGGTGAAGATTTGTCATACTCTCCGTCAGTAACCTCAAACGCTCTTTGTAGCGAATTTGCAATATGCCACATCATTACAGGCGGAACAGCATTGCCTATTGCCTTATATTGTCTAATATTTGATACGACATCTAAAATGAAAGTATCAGGAAAACTTTGAATTCGAGCTGCTTCTCTGCAAGAAAAACGGCGATATCTATCACCAATCTTTAAGACGGGGTCTGTAGAGTTTAGGCTAACTTTTGCGAGATGAGCGCTTATCGTATTGCATGGCTGTGATAAATCCTGTACTCTACCTTTATTCATCTTTTTTCTTACCGCCATCATCCCTGCCACAGCTTTTTCACTGAAAAACAGAGATTCATTGTTGTTTTCATTTTTGTCTATTACATCACCAAGTACACTTGAACATGGTATGTAATGAGAAAAAACGAAATTATTTAAATCTATGTTTTCTCTAAATCCAATTATAATCACGCGCTCTCGTTTCTGAGGTACACCAAACTTGGAAGCATTTACAAGGTAATACTGGACTTTATAACCTGCATCAGAAAATTCCTTCAAAATCATTGGAAATGCTTGTTTGTGATTCGCAGATAGCAAACCCTTGACATTTTCTGCAATGAATGCTCTTGGTTTTTTTTCTTTTAAGATTTTAACCATCTCAAAGAAAAGCATTCCACGTTCATCTTTAAAGCCAAGACGAGGTGGATTTTGAGCAGAGATAGAAAACGACTGACATGGAAACCCCCCGACTAAAACGTCAAAATCTGGGATTTCAGTAGGCTTGATTTGTCGAACATCTTTTACTATACATTTATGCTCAAAGTTTGCATTATATATTTTTGTGCAATATTCGTCATTGTCGACTGCGTAAACTATGTCAAAAGCAGACCTTGGATAATTGGTCTCAAGAAAAGAAAAGTTGCCAATTATACCTAAATCCATTCCGCCACATCCGCAGAAAAGAGATGCCACTTTTAATCTTGCCATACTAAAATATTTTCAGGTGAGAATTTCGAAGAATCAAATGAAATTTCCATGCCATTGCGAGGAATGGCATCAATGATGTCACTTTTGTATAAAGCAACAGGATTACGAAGTATATATAATGTCTTATCAGCAGTACTAAGCATAAGCCGGTACACGCAATAGTGCTCACGATTGGTTTCTGCTACAGCCCATTCATTTGGAGACATATGGAAACTAAACAAGTTGATTTTTTGGCGACTTATAGTTGTCTTTACTTCAATGTAACGGTGGTGATTAGTCCCGTCTCCTTCAAGACTGTCAATGTCAAATCCTGGATGATAAGAAGGACTGTCAACAATTGCAATCAAATGAAGTAGTTTCTCATATCCGGCAAGTTTAAGACGTTGTTTCTCGTGGGAATATATGATTGACTCGCCAATGTTCCCTATATCTTTCGTCGTTGTGTTTTCGCTTTTGGCTATTTCAGAAATACGATTTTCAAAGACAACGTTCAATTTTGAGGACCCTATGAAAGAATGAATGTCAGTTTTAAACTTATTGGGGTCGACAAGATTATTAACATATGAGAACCATTCGGATTCTATCGGAGCTAGCATTTTAGCCTTAAGGCCCTCTACACCATAGAATTGTTCATAGCCATCAAAATACGAAGTATCATCGACAAAAGCTCTTAAGTCAGGTAAGGCGTTTGGTTTCAATATAAAATAGCCATCCAATCTCCTTTCAAGCAGAGATGCTATTTCCATATAATCCATAACATCCCCTGCATAGCGAACTACATCACCCTTTGTTCTTGGTCTACCTTTTGAATTAAGTATTCTTGGATCTTTCTTGTTATAATACAAAAACTTTTTTTTTCTATTTTGTAATATTAATTTTGCCACATCACGAGCAGGTCTTCTCCCTGTAGTTACTTGTAAATCATTAAATATACAGTATGTGGCTTCCTCATCAGAGATGCTCATTTCTTTTTCACTTCCCGATTCAGCCAATATTTCATTTCCGGCCATTAATACTTTTATAATATATTGTGCAGGTTTAAACCTAACTCCATGATTAATTAGGTCAATATTGTCCGCAGGTTTTATGTGACCGCCTGGGAATTGGAATGAAATCATTAAAAACTTGAAGAACTGCGTTAAATCTTGATGTTCATTCAAGAAGAAGGACATCTTAGAAGTTGTTGTTTGGTTTGCTGATTTATCCTCATTGTAAAAGGCACAAAGGGCAGAAATCTCCGTTCTCCAATTGTCAATTGTCTTTTGGCTTGCGCTTATGTTACCTGGGAATAATCTTATCGAATTGTTAATGCGAGCGGCATATTCCCTGCAAGAGCAAGGTTTAATCTTGCAACATTCATTTGCAATATATAAGAGCACATTCTCTATATCACTTTTGAATCGAGGACGCACAAAATGTATTCGGAGATAATCCTCATCGGGGAAGGTATAATATTTTTTCATAATTGCTCTAAAAGTTTTGTTGCTATTGCTTTTCCCAAAAGGGGAGGAACAGCATTCCCAATCTGTTTGAGTTGGCTTGTGTGACTACAAGTAAAAATAAAATCATCTGGGAATGACTGTATTCTTGCGCTTTCTCGTGCAGTTGGAATACGGTTGTAAAGGTAATGAAAATGATGCCTATGGCCTGTGTCAATTGTAAAACTTGGCTTCTTGCTGTTTAGACGTGTCCAAGCAATGTGAACTTTGCGAGTAGTTTGCAGTTCTTTAGGTAAATCCTTATAGTTGCCACCATCGGGAACTAATGAAATTATGTCAATAGTTCTCTGTTTATGGATTGTAGCCTGATGGTTGTAAAGAGCAGTCGAATGCATTCGCATTGACTTCTGATATTCCGAATCAGGCATTAAAGGGTATGGAGATCCATCTTCAACGGAATGTTCTGGTAAATCAGATAATGCTTCTTTAGCTGTAATCTTATCACTTTCTAAAGGGGCTGGAAATACGAAGTGCTTTCCATTCTGTAAACCGACAAAAATCGCACGGCGACGATTCTGAGGAACACCATAATCTGAAGCATTGAGCACTTTATATTCTACAGTATAACCTAATGCGGAAAAATCAGCGATTATGGCATCCTTAATTGCTCCGCCTCCAATTGACAAAATATTCGGAACATTTTCCATAACGAATGCTCGTGGGCGAAAATAATCAACCATTTGAACGAATCCCTTATATAGTTTGTTCCTTTCATCATCAACAATGCGTTTGCCCGCTACAGAAAAACCTTGACATGGAGGTCCCCCAATTATTACATCGACAGAAGTATTGCCTATAACCTTGACAATGTCTTTACCTGTCAATGTCGATATGTCCGCACAGAGAGTTTTCACATTTTTGCGGTTAAAACAGTAAGTTTTCAAAGCATCTTGCCATACATCAATTCCAAGCAGAATGTTGTACCCGGCTTGTTCAAAGCCGAGAGACATGCCACCACAACCGCAGAATAGATCAAGAATGTTATATGTTATTTTGGTCTTATTCATTCAATTTAAAAGAATAAATCTATCAAGAACTTGCTAGCTGATCAAAGCCTCTTCGATAACAATGGGGTCTTCTTTATATACGCTTAACCGTTGTATGTTCGCTTTTAGGCTTATCGGCAATTGTTCCCTTGAATTGTAATTTTGATTTTACAAAGATACGAAAATTTTGCCATATAATGTTATGTTATTTAGTTTGCTCCACGGCTCTTTTGCTTAAGATGGGCTTAGTAATTCAAAAGTTTTTTTTCCATAAAGTAAAAAAGAGCAGAAAATAGGATTTATATAAAAGGAAAAGAAGTCCTCGACAGGTCTTTCATGAGTAATCGTACAGGGGCATCACCCATAATATAGGACTATGGTCATATAGCCAGATTCGTGCAGCATGTGGGGCCTATCGTTGAGGAACAAAACATTAGCTTTCGCAAGGACTTGTCATGAGTGCACGTTGACAAGACGAAAATTCGTGCAGAATGAAATTGTTCCTTCAGGACTTCTGTGTGCAAAGTTATATGTCTGTTGTGAGATGGTCAACGGCCAATAGTGCACAATTCTATTTTTTTGCTATTAAGTAATGGGGCTGGGCCGGAACAGGCACAGCCCCATTGGTGCTACGGGGTTGAAGCTCTTAGGCTTTTTTGGGGGGTCACTTGATGATCTTGGCGGCCTGTGTGGTGCCGTCGGTGTAGGTGGTGACCACGATGTTGAGGCCAGGCTGAGGCTGGCTGGTCTCGATGCCGGCCAAGTTGTAGTAGGTCACGCGCTTCACCGTCTTGGCGTTGAGCACGCCGTCGACGCTGGTCATTGCCTCGACCTCGACGGGGCAGGCGATGTAGTTTTGATACCAGTGCGGGTCGTTGGTGGGCATCTTGCGGGCGATGCGGGCAGGCATCATGGCCGGTGCCGTGCGCTGGCGCGGAGTGGCGGCGGTGGTGAGGGCCGGGGTGCCGACGCCTGAGGGCTGCTCCCAAGGCTCGAGCTGCTTGAAGACGGCTCGCATGTTATACTCCTTGCCCTCGGTGAAGGCGGCGGTGCTGCCCAGGTAGCGGCGGTCGAGCCTCACTTGCTGGAAGAGGCTGCCGTCCTGGTTGTAGCCCACGAGATACTCGGCGCCCTGGGCGTCTTTCTTGTAGAAGCCCTTGATCCAGGCCACCTGGTTGCCGTTGGCGCTGAGCGAGTCGGGGGCGGCCAGGTTGTAGTGCATGTAGGCAATGTCGGGCATTTCGACGCCGGCCAGCTCTTGCGGGGCTTTGTCGAGCACGAGGCGCGGGTTGGTGAGGTTGCTGTAGAGCGTGCCCTCGACACTGCGCGGTGCGATGGCCTTCATGGCGCTCAGCTTGTTGTAGAGCTGGGTGTCGCTGCCGCAGTCGATGGCGATGAAGTCGGGATCCCACACTTGCCACCAGGTGTAGCCCCAGTCGGCATAGAGGTCGATGAGCACCATGGTGGCGTTGTCGGTCAAGTACACCAGGTTCTTGCTGGCGACCTCGGGCTCGATGGCTGCGGGGGTTGGGATGACATAGAGGGTGTCGGCCAGCTGGTAGCGGGTGCTGTCCTGGCCCTGGTACCACACCTTCCACAGGCGGGTCGACCAGTCGTAGGCCGTGAACTTGGTGGGCTGGAACTGTGCCTTGTCGTTGTAGATGTGGAGCACGCCCTCGACGCTGTAGTGCATGGTGGTGTCGGTGGGCAGGTCGATGCCAAACTTGTTGTAGCAGGGCATGGTGAAAGTGCCCTCCTGCATGTCGGCGTTCACGCCGTGCTCGGTGATGGTGAAGTTGCCCTTGCTGTCGGCGCTGCTCACGGTCACATTCTTGAAGTAGTCGTAGTCGCCCTCATAGCCTTGCGGCGCGTCGATGAAGACGCCCAGGTAGCCGCTCATGTCGAAGGGGGCCGAGTCGGTGCTGTCGGCTTGCTGTGTCGCTGCCGTGAAGCCTGTGGGCTCGATGATCTCGCACATGCCCATGGTGGTGGTCTTGGTGCCCTTCCAGCCGGCGGGCACGATGTCGCCCTGCTTGTAGCCGAGGCCCACGTTGCCATGCACCAGCGCGCTGTAGCCGTAGTGGTCGCTCGGGTCGTAGCAGCGCAAATACAGGTACTCGCCCCACTGGTAGCACACGATGGCCTCGCCGGTGAAGGTGAACTGGGTGCCGTCGGCAATGGTGTCGCGCAGCATCTTCAGGGTAGCCAGCGTCACGCCGGTTGCGGTGGTGTCGGGCTGGGTGCCTCCGCCCTCGCCATAGGTCACCAGCACCGAGTCGAGCCGCATTTGGGCGCCCACGGTGTAGACTACCGGGCTGGCACTGCCTGCCCACTTGTTGCCCGTGAAGGTGCCGCTGTTGGCCTCGGGCTCGGTCCACTTGCTGTTGTAGAAGGTGACGCCTGTCACGCTCTTGCCCGCGGGGGCGGCGATGGTGATGGTGCCGCTGTACACGCGCAGCTGCACGTTGCCGTAGTAGTCGCTGTAGAGGCGGTTGGTCATGTTGGTGGTGCTGGGGCTCACTGTGAAGGTGACGCCGTCGACCGTGGCCGTCTTGGTGGCAGTGATGTCGCCGGCATTGCTGCTGCTCGACGATGGCGCGGTGAGGCCGAGAAGGGCAGCGCCGTTTTGGGCAAAGTTGAACATTGCACTTTCGGCTGCCCATGCTGTCGCTGCGATTGCAGCGAGCGTCGCTAAGGTGATGATTTTTTTCATGCGATTGATGGTTTTGGTTATTATTGGGGTATACTGTTACAAAGGTATGTATTTCTATTGTAAATTCAAAAATTTTTTCAACCTACGGCAATTGGTGGAATTGGGTTGAGCAATAGGCTCTTGACCGCTTCGGCCCATGAAAAAAGGCAGGACGCTGCTGCCGCAGCGCTCTGCCTTGATGCACATGTGCAATAGGGCACAACGGGTTGTTTTATTTCACGACCTTGCTTGTGGTGTTGCTGCCATCGGTGTAGTCGATGCGCTCGATCACGAGGCCTGTGGCCTGGCTGCTCACCTGGCGTCCCTGCAGGTCGTAGTAGCTCACGCGCTTGACGGTGCGGGCTGCGCCAGTCACGCTCTCGATGCCGGTGGTGGAGTCGACCCACACGACGGCCGACTTGCGCTCCTGGCCGCCGCCGCGGTATATGCTCTGCACGCCCAGCTTGGTCCAGTTCTTGTCGTAGAAGTAGATGGTGTGCTGGCCGCCGCTCAAGAAGATGTCGTAGTTGCTGTCGCTGAAGCCGTAGGGTATCTCGCTCATGTCGCTCTTCAGGCCGGTGTAGAGAGCGGGCGTGAAGGTGTAGACCGAGTCGTTGTAGTAGATGCAGTAGTACAGGTTGTTGGTGTTCAGGTCATTGCCGTCGACATCGACCGTGGGGATGGTGAACTTGAGCACGTCGAAGCGGGTGGAGCGGGTCACATCGTCGATCGAGAACACGGGGTTGGCCGGCGTCATGGGCTCGTCGTTGACCTCCTCCATGAGCGGGGCTACATATTCCTTCACGATGTAGAGGTTGTTGCGGCCGCAGTTGATGATGAGCGAGGCAGGGTAGGGCGCAAAGATGCTGTCGCCCTCGGCCGAGAAGTTGAGGGTGAGCTTGCTGGTCTTGTTGTAGTTGAAATACTTGGTGGTGCCTGCGCTGTCGACATAGGCGTTGCCCGTGAGGGCGTAGATGTGGGAGTTGTAGTTCTCGTCGACACCCAGATACTGGCCCGATGGCACCTCGAGGTTCATGGTCGAGGCGTTGGCGTTGATCTTGATCAGGGCGTTGGGCAGGCCGTCTTCGAGGTGGTCGACATAAATGGTGTTTCCTACCATCTCGTCATCGATGTCGACCACGGCATAGGCGTTGACCATGGTTGTGGTCGTGGAGTCGAGCTTCTCGGGGCTGGCAATGTGGGTCACCTTCACAAGCGAGGTGTCGATGCCCTGGGTCTGGTCTTTGTTGATGCTGACTGGCTTGTCGGGGTTCACGGTGTAGACGATGCCGTAGTCGCCCATGTAGAACCAGCTGCCGGTGGCGTCGGCAAAGCCCACCAGGCAGTCGTCGACCTGGCGCAGGGTGTCATTTTTCCAGGTAAACTTGATGCCGCTCTTGGTCGAGTCGACCACATAGGTGTCGCCTGCCTGGTCATAGGTCATGCGTTGCACATAGTAGGGGTCGCCGGCATCGATGGCATAGATTTGCGGGGTGATCATCTCGATGGTGTCGGCCGCAAGTTTCTTGCACTTGACCCAGGGGGTGCCCAGGGCCCACACATAGGCTTGCGAGATGGGGCCTTTCACATAGACGTAGCCGTCTTTGCCCTCGACCACGCCGCCCAGGCCGCCGTCGACCACCTGAGTGTAGGCCGAGCCCCAGCCCAGGCCGAAGCTGTGAGAGTTGACATACATGTTGTCGAGCAGCCGGCCCTCGGGAGCTGCGGTGATGGGTTTCTCGTCGGTGGCCTTGCGGGCGGCCTTGCGCACGAGGCCGCGCTCTTGCAGCTGGCCGAGCGTGACGGCCTGCTTCTTGATCGGGGTGCCGTTGACTCGGGCATGAGCGGGACCTAAGCCTTGGGCCTGCGCTGCCATGCACAAGAGCGATGTGATAAACAGGGTAGCAATTTTTTTCATAAGCGATAAAAATTTGATATGATTGATAAATGTGAATGTGCTTTGCCGTGTTTTGTATCATATTGTTGCCACACGGGGGTGTTTTGTGCAAAGATACAACTTTTCTTGAATTATAATGTTTTTTTTGTCATGAAATGAAATTTTTCGTGATACCGCTTTATTTCATTACCTTTGCACAAGAGTAGAACTCAGGAAAAAAACAATTTAACACAACAATACAGCACATGAACAAAGTACTTATCATTGGTTGCGGTGGCGTGGGCACCGTGTGCGCCTTCAAGTGCGCCCAGAATCCCGATGTGTTCAACGAGATTGTGATTGCCTCGCGCCACAAGGAGAAATGCGACAAGGTGGCTGCCTCCATCAAGAGCCGCCTGGGTGTGAGCAACATCACTACCGACCAGGTCGACGCCGACGAGGTGCCGCAGCTCGTGGCCCTGCTCAACCGGCACAAGCCGCAGCTGGTCATCAACCTGGCCCTGCCCTACCAGGACCTCACCATCATGGATGCCTGCCTCGAGTGCGGTGTCGACTATCTCGACACGGCCAACTATGAGCCCAAAGACGTGGCACACTTCGAGTACAGCTGGCAGTGGGCCTATCGCGACAAGTTTGAACAGGCCGGCCTCACAGCCATTCTGGGTTGCGGCTTCGACCCGGGCGTGAGCGGCGTGTACACGGCCTATGCCGCCAAGCACCACTTCGGGCACATGCACACCCTCGACATTGTGGACTGCAATGCCGGCAACCACGGCAAGGCCTTTGCCACCAACTTCAACCCCGAGATCAACATACGCGAGATCACGCAGCCCGGCCGCTACTACCAGGACGGCAAGTGGGTCACGACCGGCGCACTCGAGATACACCGCCCGCTCACCTATCCCGAGATAGGGCCGCGCGAGAGCTACCTGATGTATCACGAGGAGCTCGAGTCGCTCACCAAGAACTATCCCAGCCTCAAGCGCGCCCGCTTCTGGATGACCTTCGGGCAGGAGTACCTCACCCACCTGCGTGTGATACAAGACATAGGCATGGCCCGCATCGACCCGGTGATGTACAACGGCCAGCCCATCGTGCCGCTGCAGTTTCTCAAGGCCGTGCTGCCCAACCCGCAGGACCTGGGCAAGGACTACACGGGCAAGACCTCGATAGGATGCCGCATTGCCGGCACTGGCCGCGACGGCAAGCCGCTCACCTACTACATCTACAACAACTGCGACCATCATGCCGCCTATGAGGAGACGGGCATGCAAGCCGTGAGCTACACCACTGGCGTGCCTGCCATGACGGGTGCCATGATGCTGCTCAAGGGCTTGTGGAAGAAACCCGGCGTGCACAATGTGGAGGAGTTTGACCCCGACCCGTTCCTTGAGCAGGTGGCCAAGAGCGGCCTGCCCTGGCACGAGCAGTTCAACATCGACTTGGAGCTGTAGCACACCGCCGCATGGCGCAACGATTTTTCACGGCTGCCTGGGAGCTTCGCCCCCCCCAGGCAGCCGTGCTTTGGTAGGAGGAGCGCGAGTGCATGATTTTCTCTTTGATGTTGGCTGGGGAAAAAGCTTGGCTGTGCAGGGTCAAGCCAGCGTGTGATACACCGCGATGAGCTTGGATATTTCAAGGTCGAGGTTGTGGCACTGAGCGATTTGCTGCTGGCATCGCCATGCCTGCTTGCCCAGGTCGCCATCGGCCAGCGTCTTGATGGCAAGAGCATAATCGCGGCCCGTGCTGCCTTGAGGCAGCACACGCCCCGTGTCACCCACTACCTCGGCATTGAATCCCTGGTTGGAGACCACGGGAATCAGCCCGTGGGCCATGGCTTCGATGAGCGAGTTGGACTGGCCCTCGCCAGGGTGCGATGTGGGGAAGATGAAGAAATGCATCATTTTCAAGTAGTCCTGCAGCTGGTGGGGAGAGAGAAACCCTAAGTACTTCACCCTGGGGCAACGTTCGAGCATGTCGCGGTTGCAGCTTGGGCCGAAGGGGCCGGCGATGTAGAGCGTGAAGCGGCAGTCGAGCTGGGCGATGGCTTGCAGCATGACGGCGATGCCCTTGCTCTGGGTCACGCGGCCAAAGTAGAAAATGTTGTAATGTCCCCGGGGTTTGTCGACTGGCGGCAGCTGGCGGCAGTCGGCCACATTGGGCAGGTAGGTGGCCACAGTGTCGACGCCTATCACCGTCTTGATGGGCTCGATATAGGTGCGGCTCTCGACTGTGACAGCGTCGGCCTTGCCCACAAGCTCCTTGAGATGGCGTCTGAACACGCAGGTCTTGCGCTCCCAGCAGCGCAGCAGGGCGCCGGCACGCAAGTCGAGCAGCACGGGGATGTGCAGCAGGCGGGCAGCGCGCACTGTGCACAGCGTGGGGTAGAGCAGGTGGGTGTAGAGCGGTGTGGTGTGCAGTACCACGCCCCTTGCATGGCGGTATCGCCACAACTTCACGGGTGCGAGCAGCATCTGTACATAGGCCAGCTTGCCCACAGGCCCCAGCTTGCGATTGATGACCGGGTTGGGAAATTCCACCACTTCCACCCCTTGCCGCTGCAAGGCATCGATATTCTTGCGGTTGGCTGACTCAAAGCCGCCGGCGCTGGGCTTCCCCTTGGGGGCGATGGGACCGAAGTATAGAATTTTAAGTTTGCGATTTTCCATTGTCAGTGATCTGTATATGTTGTGGATTGAAAACAGTGTGGGCGCCGCGCCGTGTGCTCGCAAGGGTGCCGAGGCTCAGCGCTTGAGCTCAACGCCCAGGTTCACGTGGTCGTAGTTGCGGGCCAGAGCGGCCAAGTCGGCCAGGTGCCTGTTGTGCACAATCGAGCTGGCCAGTTGCAGGAGCCTGAGCATGTGGTCGGTCTCAACGGTGAGCCCCAGGCGCTTGCCCGCTTTCACGTGGCACGTCACAGGCAGGCGGTGCCAGTACAGGGTGAGCAAGCCCTGGGCGGGCGAGTACACATAGCGCCCGCGGGCCACGTCGCCCATGCCGCGCACCCACAAGGCATAGTTGCCCTGGGCATCGAGCCGCAAGGCAGCCTGCTTGCCCGAGAGGTGCAGCTTGCGATATATTTTCTTCAAGCTCCGCTTCACCTTGCCCTTCACGATGGGCTTGCCCAGCGACGACACCACATTGCGCCCCGCCAGCTCCACGGCCGGGCCGGCATAGTGCCAGCTGCCTGCCACCGCCGCGTTGCGGCGTGCCACGGCCTGCAGCGAGTCGACAGCCGGAGAGGCCGCCAGGTCGTCGTACACATAGTCCTGTGCCTGCGCCGTCACAGCAGCCAGGAGCATCAAGGCAAGAGCGAGCGCATATCGTGTCATGGCACAAAAGTAATAAAAATAGAGTGAAGTCATGAAAAAAAATTGCCTTCAACACATGCCTGAGCAACAAGAAATCACTAAATTCGCATTGTGGAAAAACTCATGCAATACATATGGCAGCACCGCCTGTACCGCAACAGCGACATGGTGACCAACGACGGGCTCAAGGTGCGTGTGATCGACCCTGGATTGCTCAACACCGACGCGGGCCCCGACTTCTTCAACGCCAAGATCGAGATCGACGGGCACCTGTGGGCCGGCAATGTGGAGCTGCACGTGCGTGCCACCGACTGGAAACGCCACGGCCACGACCGTGACAAGGCCTACGACAGCGTGATACTGCACGTGGTGGGCAAGGACGACGCCCCCGTGTACCGCACCAGCGGCGAGCGCATACCCCAGGTGGTGCTCGAGGTCTCGCCACTGTTCAACCAGAGCTACGACAGGCTGGTCAACGCCCGCGACGAGATACCCTGCGCTGCCAGCCTCAGGCAGGTGCCCCACCTCACCATCACCGAGTGGGTCGAGGCGCTGGCCTTTGAGCGGCTGCACAACAAGGTGGAACGCATAGGCCAGCTGCTGGAGCTCTACCACGGCAGCTGGGAAGACGTGTGCTATGTGACCCTGGCGCGCAACCTGGGCTTCGGCATCAACAACGAGGCCTTTGAGCGGCTGGCCCGCCGCACGCCCTTGCGCCTGCTGGCCAAGCACAGCGACTCGCTGCTGCAAGTCGAGGCTCTGCTCTTCGGGCAGGCGGGCCTGCTCGATGCCGCGGCACAGGGCACCGACAGCTACTACCAGCACCTGTGCAGCGAGTATGCCTTCCTGGCCAATAAGTTCCAGCTGCAGCCCATGGAACGGGAGTCGTGGAAGTTGTTCCGTATACGCCCGCAAAATTTCCCCTATCGCCGCATTGCCATGCTGGCCCACTACATCGAGGGCGGCTTCAGCCTCATGAGCAAGCTCCTCGAGGCCGATGGCGAGAAAGCGCTGAGAGACCTGTTCACTGTCGAGCTCACCGGCTACTGGGCCAATCACTACAGCTTTGGCAAGCCCAATGCAAGGCCCAGCAGGGCGCTGAGCGACAACTCGATCGACATTGTGCTCATCAACACCGTGGCCCCCCTGTACTGCGCCTGTGGCGAGATCACCGGCGAGAGCCGGCTCGCCGACAAGGCCATCGCCCTGCTCGAGAGCCTCAAGAGCGAGCGCAACGCTATCGTCGACAAGTTCACCTATGCCGGCATCGACAGCCCCGACGCGCTCACCTCGCAAGCCTTGATCGAGCTCAAGCGCGAGTATTGCGAGGCCCGCAAGTGCATCTATTGCAAAATAGGCCACTACCTGCTGAGCGAGGCCGCCCGGTCTAAAACTTAAAACAAGAGGGCCAAGAGACCTTGGTTGCTCAACACCCGATCGAGACTTTTTCAATCACATTACCTAAACGCTGCGACATGCCATCCAACAAGAATGCACTCACCCGAATCGTACTGCTCGACAAGCTGCTTGCCGACCGCTATCATGCCTATTCCATACATGACATGACCCTCTGTCTTGAGCGGGAGTTGCCCAAATACGGGCAAGTGGGCGGTGTGAGCAAGCGCTGTGTCGAGAAGGATATCGAGTATCTGGAGTATAACTTCCCGATACCGATAGAGCTTGAACGCTACACGGTAGATGCTCGAAGCGCGCCTACCGACAAGGTCTATAAAAAGAGATGCCTGCGCTACAGCGACCCCACCTTCTCCATCTTCAAGGGAAAACTCACCGCTGAGGAGAAGGGAATCCTCACCACGGCTCTTGCGACCATCGGCTCCTTCGACGGACTCGACGGTTTCGGGTGGCTCGACGACCTGAACAAGCGGCTTGGACTCGTCGAGCAACAGCCCGTGATTCAATTGTCGAAAAACCTGCTCGAAAACAAGACGCTCATGGCCGAGGCTTTTTCTGCAATCCAAGCGCACGCGGTGGTCAAGTTGCAATACAAGCGGTTCGATGCATCGCACATGTGCGAGGTCATCATATCGCCCTACTTGCTTAAAGAGTATAACCAGCGGTGGTACTTGATAGGGGCTGCCTACGACACTGGCCGTGTGCTCAATTTTGCACTCGACCGCCTTGTGTCGATCGCCGTGCTGCCGGGTTATGAGTACCGGCAGGCGCCTGCCGACTTGCTGGAGCGTTATGAAGACATCGTCGGGATCACTTACTACGAGGGTGCACAGCTGTACAAGATTGTCTTTTGGGTCTCCGACAAGTCGGCACCCTATGTCGCTACCAAGCCGTTGCATGGGTCTCAAATCAGATACAAGGGGGAGCGTGAAGCCGCCCTGCGCCAGCAGTATCAAGCACCGCCTCACGGTGCCTTGTTCTCGATAGCATGCATGGAGAATTATGAGCTCATACGCGAGCTATGCTCTTATGGCGGGGAGTTGAAAGTGCTCTCGCCCCAGCCCATAATCGACGCAGTGACGAGCAGAATTAAGGAGATGGCCACTCTTTACGGCTTGTGAGCGAACATAGCATTCGCATCGACGACCTATCTTTGCATCGAAATTTAAAAACAACCCCTATGGACGACAAGCAATATCGACGCACAAAACCACCCATCAATTCTCGCATCACAGTAGTTCAGAACAGCGACTACAAGTGGGGCGCGATCGACGAGCAGGGCAATGTGGTCGTCCCCTTCGGCAAGTATGCCTGGATTGATGGTTTCCAGAATGGATTGGCCAAGGTCATAGGCTACAACGACTCCATGTCGCCCAACATAGTCCTGCATTTTACTAATTGGGGCGATGATAATGACATGACCGACGACGCCCCAGTTGCCGCGCAGGGCATCGTCAACGAGGCTGGCGACGAGGTGCTCCCATTGGAATACAACATCTGGAAGTTCTACGGCAAGGATTACCCTACCATAAAGTACTTTAAAGGTGAAGAAGAGCACACGGCGACTTTCCAGTCGCTCAATCCTTCACTTGCCACCGAGAAGAAAAATAACAAGAGTGAATGAACATAGAGTTCGCACACGTTGCGTAACTTTGCATAGTAATCGAAAGAGAACAGAGAACATTGAAGTATTGGGCTAAAGAAACATTTTGAACCTGCCCGGCGATTGGTCGGGTACTTTCCCCTCGGGGAATTTCCAACGGTCAGTTGGCTCTGGGCACTTATCACATCATAGCTGATGTGATAGTGCTTATGAATCTGGGAAAATTACACCCTCCTATGTCATAGAGTTAATTTCTCAGCCAAAGCGAAACAAAGAAAATAGTCTTGGCCCAATGCTTCTTTTTTATTTTTTCTACCTGATAGAATGGATAAAGAACTGCTGATAAGTAAAATACGCAACACCACCACACGGTGGAAACTGCTGGATCTGCTCAACGAAATCAAGGCCGACCTGGCAGGCACGGCCGCCTATCCATTCACCATGAGCAAGATGATGCGCCTGTGCAATCCCAGGATAGGCTTAGATCGTTACCACTCATTTGAGATACCCAAAAAGTCGGGAGGAGTCAGGTTGATTTTTGCCCCCGAGGGCAACCTGAAGTGGATGCAGTTGTGCCTCAACGAGATTTTCAAGGCGCTCTACACGCCTTCGCCCTATGCTATGGGATTTACCCAAGGGCGCTCGATCGTGAGCAATGCCGTGCGGCACTTGCATCAGAACTATGTGTTCAACATCGACTTGTGCGACTTTTTCCCGAGCATCAGCCAGGCACGCGTGTGGAAGCGCTTGCAATTGCCGCCGTTCAATTTTACCAAAGAGGTGGCCAGCGTGGTTGCCGGGTTGTGCTCGATTAGGATGCTGGATATAGTCGACGGCAACGTGCGGCTCATCTCCTACAAGCTGCCTCAAGGCGCCCCCACATCGCCGTTGCTCACCAATGCAATATGCGACACGCTCGACCGGCGGCTGGCGGGGCTTGCACGGCGGTTTGGCCTGCACTACACCAGGTATGCCGACGACATCACATTCAGCTCGATGCACAATGTGTATCAGGATGGCAGCCCGTTCAGGCACGAGCTGGAGCGTATCGTCTCGGGGCAGCATTTCAAGATCAATGCCAAGAAAACCCGCCTCAACCACCGTGGCGAGCGTCAGGAGGTGACTGGCCTCACCGTGGGCGAGAAGGTGAACGTTGCCCGCCGCTATGTGAAGGACGTGAGGGCCATTCTTCACATTTGGGAAAAATATGGCATGAATGCGGCTGTTGCAAAGTTTTATCCTCGATACAAGGCCGAGAAGGGTAGTCTCCACAACGGCGACCCCGACATGGAGAATGTGATCGCGGGGAAACTTTGCTACCTGAAGATGGTGAAGGGCCAGCACGACCCGGTTTATGTCAAGCTGCAGGAGCAGTTCGACCGTCTCACCAGTGCAAAGCCCGAAGCTCATGACCTCGAAATAAGCTGGGAGTATCTCCAGACACTGCCCACGAGCGACTTTGAGGCTCAGCTCGGCGTCAAGATTAACTATGGCATTTCCAATCTTGGCAAGCAGTATGCCAGCTTTGTCTTCAACGGCAAGAAGATTTATGCGTCGGTGAGCCGTAACATCTCAATCAGCAATCTTCCCAAGTGCTTGTATATCTCCCTGTGCCGCCAAATTGATTACAAGGTGAAATATACCGGCGAAGCAAGCATGCGACATGCCGTGATAGATCCTGGCACGCCTTACGGGCGCATGATGCTCGGTTGTCCGCTGCCCGAAGACCTGGCTGTGAGATACATCTATGTGGTGCACAGGGCTCTTCCCAAGGACAAGCCGTTGAAGTATGTGCACACCCCGCAAGTCGCCCCCGAGCTTAAAGACATAGTGGGCAAACTCAATGAGCTCATGCCGGGTGCACTCACTGCCGACGGCGCCCTGCTGGCCGGTGATAGACCCAAAGACACCTTGACGCAACTTGTCGAGTCGGGGTTCGACCTCTCAATCCTACCGTGATATGGCAGAGCAGAACAAAGACAACCTGAGGAAGCTGTTGCGCTTCCTCGATGCAGAGATTATCCACAAGCCGGAGAACCGCTGGTTTGTGGATGAATTGCGCAGTGCTTTGCCTCGGGGTGCTGTTGTGGAAAGCGGCGCTTGCAGCTCATCGGTCAAAAAAATCGAGAAGTATCTGGCCCTTAACTACAAACTGGACCACGCCCAGGCGGCGCTCGACTATTCCTCGATCAAGGACGACTATATGCGACAATGCTTTGAGGCCGATTGCCGCGAGATGCTGCGTTTCCGCTTCGGCCTCAGGGGGCACTGCATCGATTTCGGGGAGTTTTGCCGCTTTGCCCAGATTCAGGCCGAGCGGCTACTCAACAT